>Ga0208125_100092_pt1 | contig 91502 bp, 86 predicted proteins | sample LakWasM128_HOW14_2_FD_183938 | JGI IMG/M metagenome (GOLD analysis project Ga0208125, IMG submission 183938) | Freshwater sediment methanotrophic microbial communities from Lake Washington under simulated oxygen tension - Sediment Metagenome... | ecosystem: Environmental > Aquatic > Freshwater >...
TGTGCCCCGGCCAGGGTAGCAAAAACCCATGGGCAGTATCGCTACCTGGCGCGGGTCGTAGAAGGTCTCGCGCGAGATGCCCATCCATAGGCGCAGGCGTTCACCGCTGGCGTCGTCGAAAGGCACACCCGAGGCATGCACCTTGCGGCCCGGCGCCTGGCCCGCGATGAGGATGCGTGCATCTGCATGCGCCTGCAGCACCGGGCGCGGCCCGAGCGGCAGGTGCCCCGCGCAGAGGTGGCAGGCGCGCACGCGGGCGAGCAGGGCGTCGAGCGGTTCTTGGTCTTTTGGGTGCATCTCAGTGACTCATGGCGCGGCGCTGCATACGAAACCGGCGTGGCCCAGGCCAGCAGACGCCGCGCAAGGGCCGCCCCGCCGCGCTGGCGGCGTCCCCCTGGGGGGAAGGCGCGAAGCGGCTCAGGGGGGATTGGATATCCGTGCTCCGGCCTCGGCCAGCAGTTGGCGCAATACCGAGCGATGGCAGTGGGCCTCGTCCTCGCAGTAGCAACCGACCGAGAAGTTCGCGTCCTGCGACATCCGGGCCAGGAGCGCCAGGGTGTGGCGGTTCTCGGGCGTGGCCATCTCGGCGCGGTACTTGCGCGCGAAGGCCGCCCATTCCTGGGGCGTGGTGGCGGCCTGGGCCTGCTTGACGGTTTCGGGGCTCGGTGCCAGGTTGGGGTACCAGACGTCGTACCAGTCCTGCGCCGCGAACTGCTCCTTGGGCACACCGCGCGGCGGGCGGCGCACGGTGCCGATGCGGGTGCCCTCGCCGGGGGCACGAGGGCTGCCGAGTTGAACGATGCGCACGGGCATGGAAATCCTCCGGGGGCTGCGGACGCGATGCGGGTCATTCTAGAAGCCGGCGGTCATTGGCCGGAATGCCGGCTACCATTGAAGTCAGCCCCCTCGCCGAACGTGAAACCGCCCGCCGTCTCCCACCAGCCCCTGGCCGAGCGCCTGCGCCCGCACCAGCTCTCCGAAGTCATCGGCCAGCAGCATGTGCTGGGGCCGGGCATGCCGCTGCGCCTGGCGTTCGAGTCGGGCCGGCCGCACAGCTGCATCCTCTGGGGCCCGCCCGGTGTGGGCAAGACGACCATTGCGCGCCTGATGGCCGACGCGTTCGATGCGCAGTTCATCAGCATCAGTGCCGTGCTGGGCGGGGTCAAGGACATCCGCGAGGCGGTGGAGCGTGCCGAGGCGGCCAAGGGCGGCCTCATGCAGCAGCGCACCATCGTCTTTGTGGATGAGGTGCACCGCTTCAACAAGAGCCAGCAGGACGCGTTTTTGCCGCATGTCGAGAGCGGGCTGTTCACCTTCATCGGCGCCACCACCGAGAATCCGTCGTTCGAGGTCAACTCGGCCCTGCTGTCGCGTGCGGCGGTGTATGTGCTGCAACCGCTGTCCATCGCGGATTTGAAAAAAATTGTGGCTCTGGCGCAGAAGGAGCAAGCGCTTCCAGCTATTGAAAACGAAGCAATAGAACGGCTGGTGGCCTACGCCGATGGCGATGCCCGCCGCCTGCTCAACACGCTGGAGACGCTGTCCATGGCGGCCGCCCAGGAGCAGCTGGCCGAGATCACCGACGCCTGGGTGGTCCGCGTGCTGGGCGAGCGCATGCGCCGCTACGACAAGGGCGGAGAGCAGTTCTACGACACCATCAGCGCGCTGCACAAGTCGGTGCGCGGCTCCGACCCCGACGCCGCGCTGTACTGGCTGGTGCGCATGCTCGACGGCGGCGCCGATCCGCGCTACATGGCGCGCCGCCTGGTGCGCATGGCGGCCGAGGATGTGGGCCTGGCCGACCCGCGCGCGCTGCGCCTGGCGCTCGACGCCAGCGAGGTGTACGAGCGCCTGGGCAGCCCGGAGGGCGAGCTGGCGCTGGCCGAGTGCGTGATCTACCTCGCCGTGGCGCCCAAATCGAACGCCGTGTACAAGGCATACAACGCCGCGCGCGCCCATGTGAAGCAAGACGGTACGCGCCCCGTGCCCATGCACCTGCGCAATGCGCCCACCCAGCTCATGAAGGCGCTCGACTACGGCAAGGGTTACCGCTACGCCCATGACGAGGAGGGCGGTTTTGCCGCTGGCGAACGTTACCTGCCCGAAGGCATGGCGGAACCGGGCTTCTATCAGCCGGTGGAGCGGGGCCTGGAAATCAAGATCGCGCAAAAGCTGCGGGACCTGCGGGTGCGCAATGCGGCTGCCAGCGCGGACCCGGAAAACCCCTGAGTCACAGTACCGACCGGGCCGCCGAGCGGTGCGTCCGGCCCGGCCTGCCGCCGGCAATCCATTTACTCCGTTTTTGAGATAGATCCATCAATCTTTCTTATGCGTTGCGTCCCCGGCTGATGGATCCCAAACCCAAGGGAAAACCCCGCCAGACAAGGCCCGGACGGCCGAAAACTACTCGCTACAATCGCGTCCTCAAACCCGCACAGCTGCATTCCTGGCGGGTTTTTTGCTACATGGCAGTCGGGCCCACAAGGCTGTACCGATTTCGGTGCCAAAGCGGTGGGTACGTCACAAACGAAGGACTTCTCTTATGGACATTTTGCTGCAGCAGATCATCAACGGTCTGGTTCTCGGCAGCATGTACGCCTTGATAGCCTTGGGCTACACCATGGTGTACGGCATTATTCAGCTGATCAATTTTGCCCATGGCGAAGTGCTCATGGTCGGCGCTCTCACCAGTTGGAGCTGTATCGGACTCATGCAGGAGGCCATGCCGGGAGCACCGGGCTGGCTCATTCTGCTGCTGGCCACCATCATTGCCTGCGTGGTGGCCGCCGCGCTCAATTTCACGATCGAGAAGGTGGCCTACAAACCGCTGCGCAGCAGCCCGCGTCTGGCGCCGCTGATCACGGCCATCGGCATGTCGATCCTGCTGCAGACGCTGGCCATGATCATCTGGAAGCCCAATTACAAGTCCTATCCCACTTTGCTGCCGGCCACGCCGTTCCAGGTGGGCGGGGCCGTCATCACCTCCACCCAGATCCTGATTCTGGGCGTGACCGTGGTGGCCCTGGCTGCGCTGATGTACCTGGTGAACTACACCAAATTAGGCCGTGCCATGCGCGCCACGGCAGAAAACCCCCGTGTGGCTTCGCTCATGGGCGTGAAGCCTGACATGGTGATCTCGGCCACCTTCATCATCGGTGCCGTTCTGGCGGCCATCGCCGGCATCATGTATGCATCCAACTACGGCACGGCGCAGCACACCATGGGTTTCCTGCCGGGACTCAAGGCCTTCACGGCGGCGGTGTTCGGCGGCATCGGCAACCTGGCCGGTGCCGTGGTGGGCGGCATCCTGCTGGGCCTGATCGAGGCCATCGGCTCGGGCTACATCGGCGCGCTCACGGGCGGCCTGCTGGGCAGCCACTACACCGACATCTTTGCGTTCATCGTGCTCATCATCATCCTGACGCTGCGCCCCTCGGGCCTGCTGGGTGAACGCGTGGCCGACCGCGCCTGAGGACCTATTGCCATGAAGAACACCAAAACCAACTGGATCATCGGCGCCGTGGCGCTGCTGGTGCTGCCACTGATCCTGCAATCCTTCGGCAACGCCTGGGTGCGCATTGCCGACCTGGCCCTGCTGTATGTGCTGCTGGCGCTGGGCCTGAACATCGTGGTGGGCTACGCCGGCCTGCTCGACCTGGGCTATGTGGCGTTCTACGCCGTGGGTGCCTACCTGTTTGCCCTGATGGCGTCGCCGCACCTGGCAGACAATTTCGCGGCGTTTGCCGCCATGTTCCCGAACGGGTTGCACACCTCGCTGTGGCTGGTGATACCGCTGGCGGCGCTGGTGGCGGCGTTCTTCGGCGCCTTGCTCGGGGCGCCCACGCTCAAGCTGCGCGGCGATTACCTGGCCATCGTGACCCTGGGCTTCGGTGAAATCATCCGCATCTTCCTGAACAACCTGGACCATCCCGTCAACCTGACCAACGGCCCCAAGGGCATGGGCCAGATCGACTCGGTCAAGATCTTCGGACTGGATCTGGGCAAGCGGCTCGAATTGTTCGGCTTTGACATCAACTCCGTCACGCTCTACTACTACCTGTTCCTGGTACTGGTGGTCGTCAGCGTGGTGATTTGCTACCGCCTGCAGGACTCGCGCATCGGTCGTGCCTGGATGGCGATCCGCGAAGACGAAATTGCCGCCAAGGCCATGGGCATCAACACCCGCAACATGAAGCTGCTCGCCTTTGGCATGGGCGCCTCGTTTGGTGGTGTGGCGGGTTCCATGTTCGGAGCCTTCCAGGGCTTCGTGTCGCCCGAGTCGTTCAGCCTGATGGAGTCGGTCATGATCGTCGCCATGGTGGTGCTGGGCGGTATTGGCCACATCCCCGGCGTGATCCTGGGCGCCGTGCTGCTGTCGGCCCTGCCCGAGGTCCTGCGCTACGTGGCCGGCCCGCTGCAGGCCATGACCGACGGCCGCATCGACTCCGCCATCCTGCGCCAGCTGCTGATTGCCCTGGCCATGATCATCATCATGCTGCTGCGCCCCCGCGGCCTGTGGCCAACGCCCGAGCACGGCAAGAGCCTGACGCAAAAGACCTGAAGCACTCCACCGAAAGTTCGCAATGACAGAGAAATCCAATGATGTGGTGCTGAAGGTCGCCGGCATTTCCAAGCGTTTCGGCGGCCTGCAGGCCCTGTCCGACGTGGGCATCACCATCCAGCGCGGCCAGGTCTATGGCCTGATCGGCCCCAACGGCGCGGGCAAGACCACGTTCTTCAACGTGATCACCGGCCTGTACACGCCCGACAGCGGCAGCTTCGAGCTGGCCGGCAAGCCCTACGAGCCCACGGCCGTGCACGAAGTGGCCAAGGCTGGCATCGCCCGCACCTTCCAGAACATTCGCCTGTTCGCCGAAATGACGGCCCTGGAGAACGTGATGGTGGGCCGCCACATTCGCACCAAGTCCGGCCTGCTGGGCGCGGTGCTGCGCACCAAGGGCTTCAAGGAAGAAGAAGCCGCGATTGCCAAGCGTGCCCAGGAACTGCTGGACTACGTGGGCATCGGCAAGTTCGCCGACTACAAGGCGCGCACGCTGTCGTATGGCGACCAGCGCCGCCTGGAGATTGCCCGTGCGCTTGCCACCGACCCGCAGCTGATTGCGCTCGATGAGCCCGCCGCCGGCATGAACGCCACCGAGAAGGTGCAGCTGCGCGAGCTGATCGACCGCATCCGCAACGACAACCGCACCATCTTGCTGATCGAGCACGATGTGAAGCTGGTGATGGGCCTGTGCGACCGCGTGACGGTGCTCGATTACGGCAAGCAGATCGCCGAGGGCAACCCGGCCGAAGTGCAGAAGAACGAAAAAGTGATTGAGGCCTATCTGGGCACCGGAGGACATTGAGAATGGCCGAAAAATCCAACAAGGTACTGCTGCAGGTCAAGGGCCTGAAGGTGGCCTACGGCGGTATCCAGGCCGTCAAGGGCGTGGACTTCGAAGTGCGTGAGGGCGAACTGGTGTCGCTGATCGGGTCGAATGGCGCCGGCAAGACCACCACCATGAAGGCCATTACCGGCACGTTGCCCATCAACGATGGCGACATCGAATACCTGGGCGAGAGCATCAGGGGCAAGGGCGCCTGGGACCTGGTGAAGAAGGGCCTGGTCATGGTGCCGGAAGGCCGCGGCGTGTTTGCGCGCATGACCATCACCGAAAACCTGCAGATGGGCGCCTACATCCGCAACGACAAGGCGGGCATCGCGGCCGATATCGAGAAGATGTTCTCCATCTTCCCGCGCCTGCGTGAGCGCAAGGACCAGCTGGCCGGCACCATGAGCGGTGGTGAGCAGCAGATGCTGGCCATGGGCCGGGCGCTGATGAGCCAGCCCAAGGTGCTGCTGCTCGACGAGCCCTCCATGGGCCTGTCGCCCATCATGGTGGACAAGATCTTCGAGGTGGTGCGCGACGTGTACGCCCTGGGAGTGACCATCTTGCTGGTGGAGCAGAACGCCAGCCGGGCCCTCGCCATTGCCGACCGTGGCTACGTCATGGAGTCGGGCCTCATCACCATGACCGGCCCCGGCCAGGAACTGCTGAGCGACCCGCGCGTGCGCGCCGCCTATCTGGGCGAGTGAGCGTGGTGCCTGCGGGTGCAGGCGTTATTCCAAAGGCACTGCACTGGCTGCAGTGCCTTTTTTGTTGATCCTGTGCCGGGTGTGGAATATTCCACGATGGATAGCTCGTGGCGTTTATCCGGCAAGGGATAAAACCATATCTGGCTTGTGTTTTCGTGTTGGCTGCTCTGTGGCATGGTGTCCATGAACTCTCTGCAATCGCTTCCCGTCAGCCTGCAAACCATCGTGTTGCTGGTGGCCAGCAACGTCTTCATGACCTTTGCCTGGTATGGCCACCTGAAGAACCTGGCGACATCGCCCTGGTACGTGGCTGCGCTGGTCAGCTGGGGCATTGCGCTGTTCGAGTACCTGCTGCAGGTGCCTGCCAACCGCATTGGCTACACCCAGTTCAATGTGGGGCAGCTCAAGATCCTGCAAGAGGTCATCACGCTGTCGGTGTTTGTGCCGTTTGCGGTGTTCTATCTCGACCAGCCCCTCAAGTGGGACTACCTTTGGGCAGGTCTGTGCATGGTCGGCGCGGTGTATTTCATCTTCCGCAGCGGGTGATTGGGGGCGCTTCGCGCCGCTTGGGTGCGAGGTGGGCGCCCGGCGAGAAGCGGCGGGCGGTTAAACTTCGCGGGTTTTCAAAGTCACAAATAGGTCACTCGCCTGTCATGAACAGGCGGTATATGACCATTTTTTATTCCGATTCCGCACCAGGAGCTCCCCCTCATGCTGTTTGGCAAGCTGTTGCCGCGCGAAGGCAATTTTTTCGAGATGTTCAACCAGCATGCGGATCGCATCGTCGAGGCCGCCAGGGCCTTTTCGCAACTGGTGGCCAACTACAGCGATCTGCACCTGCGCGACAAGTACAACGAGGATGTGGACAACGCCGAGCGTGCCGCCGACCGCGTTACCCAGGACGTCAATCGCCTGATCCACAAGACCTTCATCACGCCCATTGACCGTGAGCAGATTCACACGCTCATCAACACCATGGACGACGTGGCCGATCTGATCCAGGACTCGGCCGAGACCATGGCGCTGTATGACGTGCACCACATGACCGAGGAAATCACGCGCCTCACCGACCTCAGCGTGAAATGCTGCGAACGCCTGCGCGATGCGGTCAAGCTGCTTGGCACGATTGCCGACCCGGCCGTGGCCGAAGCCGCCCTCAAGACCTGCGAAGAGATCGACCGGCTCGAAAGCGATGCCGATCGCGTGATGCGCAGCGCCATGAGCAAGCTGTTCCGTGAAGAGCCGGATGTGCGCGAGGTGATCAAGCTCAAGGCCATCTACGAGCTGCTGGAGACCATCACCGACAAGTGCGAGGACGTGGCCAATTGCATCGAGGGCATCGTCCTCGAAAACTCCTGATCCGCAGGGCCCATCACCATGCAAACCGTACAGACGGCCCTGTGGGTTGTGGTCTTGCTCGTGGCGCTGGCCATCCTGTTCGACTTCATGAACGGGTTCCATGACGCCGCCAATTCGATTGCCACGGTGGTCTCCACCGGTGTGCTCAAGCCGGCCCAGGCCGTGCTGTTTGCCGCGTTTTTCAACGTGGTGGCCATTTTTGTCTTCCACCTGAGCGTGGCGGCCACGGTGGGCAAGGGCATCGTCCAGCCGGGTGTGGTCGATACCCATGTAGTGTTCGGCGCGCTGGTGGGCGCCATCACCTGGAACGTGGTCACTTGGTATTACGGCATTCCCAGCAGTTCGTCGCATGCGCTGATCGGCGGTATCGTGGGCGCGGTCATTGCCAAGGCGGGGGCGGGCTCGCTGGTGTCCGCAGGCATCCTCAAGACGGTGGCCTTCATTTTTGTGTCGCCGCTGCTGGGGTTTCTGCTCGGCTCGGCGATGATGGTGCTGGTGGCGTGGTTGTTCCGGCGCACCCGTCCCAATAAAGTGGACAAGTGGTTCCGTCGCCTGCAGCTGGTGTCCGCCGGCGCCTACAGCCTGGGGCATGGCGGCAATGACGCGCAAAAGACCATCGGTATCATCTGGCTGCTGCTGATCGCCACCGGCTATGCGTCGGCTGCGGATGCCTCTCCGCCCACCTGGACCATCGTGAGCTGTTACCTGGCCATCGGCCTCGGGACCATGTTCGGCGGCTGGCGCATCGTGAAAACGATGGGGCAGAAAATCACCAAGCTCAAGCCCGTGGGCGGTTTCTGTGCCGAAACCGGCGGGGCCTTGACCCTGTTCCTGGCGACCGCGCTGGGGATTCCGGTGTCCACCACTCACACCATCACCGGGGCGATTGTCGGCGTGGGCTCCACGCAGCGCGCCAGCGCGGTGCGCTGGGGTGTGGCGGGCAACATCATCTGGGCCTGGGTGTTGACCATTCCGGCCAGTGCGTTCGTTGCTGCCATGGCTTACTGGGTCAGCCTGCAGTTGTACTGAGGTCGCAAACGCTATTAAAAAAGAGCTGCCAGCGCTTCCCAATCAGGCGCTGGCAGCTCTTTTTGCTTGAAATCGGTGCTTACTGCGAGATCTTGCGTGCTTCCTCGATCTGGTACTCGAAATAGCGCTGAAAGCTGAAGGCCAGGCTGGCCATCAGCACGGTGGTGCCTATCATCAGCGCCAGTCCGATGGCAAAAATGGTGGCCCAGCGGGTGCGGCCGGCAGGCGCATCCGGCGCGGCCGCCGCATTGAAGCGGGCATTCCATTTCTCGGGGGGCGTCAGGCCATACAGAATGGCCTGGAGTGCGCAGCCTGCAATGGTGAATCCGAGCAGCGGTATCAGTATCCAGCTGGTGTGATCGTCCTGCCCCAGCGCCTGCACGCGCTGGATGCCGTACAGGCCCAGGGCGGTGGGAATGGGCAGCAGCCAGCCGAGCATGTCGGAGAGGCCATGCAGATAGAAGCGGTGCAGGCCCAGAGGACCCCCCAAGAAGGCGAGCCAGGCCGCCACGGTTTTGTTTTTCATTGCCAGGCCGCCCCAAGATGAAAAGCGGCCCCCTCGGGGGGAAGTGAGCAGACGAAGTGGGGAGCGTGGGGGTTATGGTTCATGCGCGGCATTATTCCGGGGATGTGGTGTCACCCGCGCCCAGGGGTTTTTCCATCAGCACGATGTCGCGCCAGGCGCCGAACTTCCAGCCCACCGAACGCATGACGCCCACGTCGGTGAAGCCCAGCGCGCGGTGCAATCCGATCGAACCCGCGTTGGCCGAATCGCCGATCACGGCCAGCAGCTTGCGCACGCCGGCGGCCTCGGCCTGCATCGCCAGTGCGGCCAGCAGCTTGCGCCCCACGCCCATGCCGCGCGCGCTGTCGGCCACGTAAATGGAGTCTTCGGCCGAGAAACGGTAGGCCGGGCGTGGTTTGAACCAGTTGGCGTAGGCGAAGCCCAGCACCTGGCCCTCTTTCTCGGCCACCAGCCAGGGCAGGCCCTTGGCCAGCACGTCGGCGCGGCGGCCTGCCATGTCGGCTTCGGAGGGGGGATCGATCTCGAACGTGCCTGTGCCGTGCAGCACATGGTGCTGGTAAATGGCGGTGATGGCGGGAATATCGCGGTCTGTGCTGGGGCGGATGGTGGACATGGGAACAAATAGATATAATCGCGGGCTTTGCAGCGTGTCGCTGGCCGGGTGGCCATGTCGCGTGTCTCAAGCGTTGCGAATATGGTTGCGAACACTGTGGCTCCGGGCAAATGTTGCCGGAGTTCACCACCCGAAGGATAAATCATGGTCGTCATTCGACTCTCCCGCGGCGGCTCCAAGGGCCGTCCTTTCTTCAACATCGTCGTTGCCGACAAGCGCGTGCGCCGTGATGGCCGCTTCATCGAGCGCATCGGCTTCTACAACCCCACCGCCAAGGAAACCGAAGAAGGTCTGCGCATCGTGCAAGACCGCCTGACCTACTGGCAGAGCGTGGGCGCCCAGTCCTCGCCCACGGTGGACCGCCTGATCAAGCAAGCCGCCAAGAAGGCTGCTTAAAGCTCCCCGAAAAGGGCGGGTTCCGTGGGCTTGCCCGGCGGAACCCGCCCTTTTCTTTTTGCACGAGACACACCATGGCTGCACCCCTGTCGCTCGAATCCGCCGTACTCCCTGCCGATGCCGTCGAGGTCGGGCGCATTGCCGATGCCTGGGGCGTCAAGGGCTGGTTCAAGGTGGTGTCGCACAGCACCACGCCCGAGGCGCTGTTTGCCGCCAAGCACTGGTATCTGCAGCCGTCCGAGCGCGGTGCCAAGACGTTTTCTGGCACGGTGCTGTTGCCGATCCGCCAGGCCAAGGACCATTCCGACACGGTGGTGGCCTGGGCGCAGGGCATCGATGACCGCGATGCCGCAGAGGCCTTGCGGGGTGCGCGCATCTTCGTGCCGCGGTCGAGCTTTCCCGTCACCACGCAGGACGAGTATTACTGGGTTGACTTGATCGGCCTTCAGGTCCTCAACCGTGAAGGCGTGGCGCTGGGGCAGGTGCAGGAGCTGATGTCCACCGGCCCGCAGACCGTGCTGGTGCTGGCCTACGAGCAGGACGGCAAGGCCCGGGAGCGCATGATTCCCTTCGTGTCGGCGTTTGTCGACAAGGTGGATCTGCCCGAAAAGCGCATCACGGTCGACTGGCAGCCTGACTACTGACCGGCCTGCGCTCTGGCACGCCGCGCACCATGCGCTTTGACATCATCACCTTGTTCCCCGAGCTGTTTGCGCCTTTCCTGGTGAGCGGCGTGACCCGCCGCGCCTATGCCAGCGGACAGGTCGATGTGCATCTGTGGAACCCGCGCGACCATGCCGAGGGCAACTACCGGCGAGTGGACGACCGCCCGTTTGGCGGCGGCCCGGGCATGGTGATGCTGGCCGAGCCGCTGGCGCGGTGCCTTGCAGCCATCCGGGCGGAGCGTGGCGAGCCGCAAGACGGCCAGGCGCCGCTGGTGCTTTTTTCGCCCATCGGCGAATCGCTCAACCATGCCGCGGTGGAGCGCTGGTCTGCCAGCGCTGGCGCTGTGTTGCTGTGCGGGCGTTATGAAGGGATCGACCAGCGCTTCGTCGACGCCCATGTCGATCTGCAGATGAGTTTGGGTGACTTCGTGCTCTCGGGCGGTGAAATTGCGGCCATGGCCTTGCTCGATGCCGTGGCGCGGCTGCAGCCAGGGGTGCTCCATGACGAGGGCAGCCACCAGCTCGACAGTTTCAACCCGGCGCTCGACGGCCTGCTCGATTGCCCCCACTACACCCGCCCCGACGAATGGCAGGGTCGCCCGGTGCCCGCGCCGCTGATGTCCGGGCACCACGCGCAGATTGAGCGCTGGCGCCGTGATCAGCGCCTGGCCACCACGGCAAAGCACCGTCCCGACCTGATCGATGTCGCACGCAAGGCAGGGCGCCTGGCGCCCGCCGATGAGGCGGTCTTGGCCAAGCTGGGTTGAATTGCTATAATCAAAGGCTTTTCGATCCTCTGGCCGGCCGTTTTGCCCAGTGGCTTTGCTTGCAAAGCCTGCCGCGAAACCCTGAATCGTCAATCCCGACGCTGCCATTTTTGGCGCGGACAAGATCGTTGGATACCCAAATGAACCTGATCCAGACCCTGGAAGCGGAAGAAATCGCCCGCTTGAACAAGACCATTCCCGTGTTCGCCCCTGGCGACACGGTCATCGTGAGCGTGAACGTGGTCGAAGGCACGCGCAAGCGCGTGCAGGCCTACGAAGGCGTGGTGATTGCCAAGCGCAATCGCGGCCTGAACAGCGGCTTCACCGTGCGCAAGATCTCCAGCGGCGAAGGCGTGGAGCGTACGTTCCAGACCTACAGCCCGCTGATCGCCGGCATTGAAGTCAAGCGCCGTGGCGACGTGCGCCGCGCCAAGCTGTACTACCTGCGTGAACGCAGCGGCAAGTCGGCACGTATCAAGGAAAAGCTGCCTTCGCGCGCCAAGGTGGCTGCACCCGTCGCCGCATAAGGCACAGGCCATCCCTGACCGGAGCCGCTACAGCATCGCCTGTAGCGGCTTTTTGTTTTTTGCGGCCCCCTTGGGTCTGCGTTCCAGGCTTGTCGTGAATCCCTCATCCGCCCCTGTTCCATCGGCCAACCCGGCGTCGCTTTCGGCGCTGCCTGATTTCGACCCGCGTGCCGTCCCGGTGGTGGGCGTGGATGGGCACCTGCCCGCAGTGCCGGTGCAGGCGCAGACGCCGCAGGCCCTGCGGGCGCGTTTTGCCCACCCGCCTGTATGGACGCCCGAGGTGGTGCTGGAAAAGAAGTTCATGCATCGCGAGCCGGCCCACGCGTCCGTGCTGGTGCCCATCGTGCTGCGCGAACAGCCCATGGTGCTGCTGACGGAGCGCACGGCCCATCTTTCCACCCATTCGGGCCAGGTGGCCTTTCCGGGTGGGCGGGCAGATCCAGAAGATGTCTCCACGTCCGACACGGCTTTGCGCGAGGCCGAGGAAGAGGTCGGGCTGGCGCGGCGCTTTGTCGAGGTGCTGGGCGTGCTGCCCACCTATGTCACCGGCTCCTCATTCATCATCACGCCGGTGGTGGCGCTGGTGCAACCGGACTGCGTGCTGCATCCCAACCCCTACGAGGTGGCGGATGTGTTCGAGGTGCCGCTGGCGTTCCTGCTCAATCCTGCCCATCACCAGCGCCATGTTTTCGAGTGGCAAGGCGTGCACCGGGAATGGTTCTCCATGCCTTACCAGGATGGCACCAAAAACCGGTTTATCTGGGGCGCTACTGCCGGCATGCTGCGCAATTTCTATCGATTCATGCAGGCGTGATGGAGGGGCCGGCGCCCGCATGATCCAAAGGCGCGCAGCCCCAGTATCATTGCCCTCCATGAGTTTCTTTGCCATCCTGTTCGCTCTGCTGATCGAGCAGGCCCGCCCTCTGGCCCGCACCAACCCCATCCACGCGGGACTGCGCGCGTGGGCTCTGTCGGTCAGCCGCAATTTCGACGCGGGCAAGCCTCACCACGGCTGGGTGGCCTGGAGCCTGGCCGTGCTGGTGCCGGCGCTGGTCACACTGGCTGTCCACTGGTTGCTGCTGCTGGGGTTGGGCTGGCCGTTTGCGGTGGTGTGGAGTGTGGCGGTGCTGTATGTCACGCTGGGCTTTCGCCAGTTCAGCCACCATTTCACCGGCATCCGCGATGCGCTGGAGGAGGGCGATGAAGACCGGGCGCGCGAGCGCCTGGCCGACTGGCAGCAGGTGGATGTCGGCGCGCTCCCGCGCAGCGAGATCGTGCGCCATGTGATCGAATATTCGGTACTGTCGGCGCACCGCCATGTGTTCGGCGTGCTGGCGTGGTTTTCCGTGCTGGCAGCGCTGGGTCTGGGGCCCACGGGTGCGGTGCTGTACCGGCTGGCAGAATTTGTCTCGCGCTATTGGCAGTACAAGGAACGTACTGGCGTCCAGCCCGCCAGCGCGGCATTGCAGCAAGCCTCGGCCCAGGCCTGGACCCTGGTGGACTGGTTGCCCGTGCGCATGACGGCCTTGAGCTTTGCGGTGGTGGGCAGTTTTGAGGAGGCCATCGAGGGTTGGCGTTTTCATGCGCAGCGCTTTCCCAGTGACAACGACGGCGTGGTGCTGGCCGCCACCGCAGGCGCCATCAATGTGCAGCTGGGCGGCGAGGCCCTGCCTGCCCGCGCCGATCCGAAGACACCCCAGGGACTGGAAATCGAGGCCGACATGGGCGACAGCGACAGCACCCCCGGTCGCGAGCCGGAGGTGGTGCATCTGCGCAGCGTGGTGGGCCTGGTCTGGCGCTCGGTGGTGGTGTGGATGCTGCTGCTGGCGCTGCTGACCCTGGCGCGCTTGCTGGGCTGATGGCCGTCCCCTGGCCAGGTGGCCGAGGTGTGGGGTGTGATTCAGTAGCGCGTGTGGCTCAATTCGGCGAATAAATCGCTATAAATCTTATAGCGATTTGCGCTGATTCCCTCTGCGCTGGCATTCTTTTCGAGTGCTGTAATCACGCCGCAACCCGGTTCGTGCAGATGGCTGCAGTTGTAGAACTTGCAGTCGGTGGCGTGGACGGCGATGTCGGGCATGCAGGATGCGAGTTGCATGGGAGCGATGTGCTGCAGGCCGAACTCCTGAAAACCCGGCGAATCAATTAGGGCGGTGGTGCGGGCGCTGTCCACCCAGTACCAGTTGGTGCTGGTGGTGGTGTGCTTGCCCGAGTTCAGTGCCTGTGAAATCTCGCCTGTCAGCACGCTGGCGCCCGGCACCAGCAGGTTGATCAGCGTGCTCTTGCCTGACCCCGAGGGACCCAGCACCAGCGTGGTCTTGCCCTGCAGGTGTTGCATGAGCAAGGCGCGGTCCACGTCGCCCGACATCGACAACGACAGCGGCAGCACGCCATAGTGGTGCCCGCCCCCCATGTGGCGGTAAGGCAGCAGGCGCTCCCAGGCACGGGCAAAGGGCTCCACCAGATCGCTCTTGTTGAGCGCGATCAGGGGCTTGATGCCAGCTGCTTCTGCGGCGATCAATGCGCGGGCCAACTGGCTTTCCGAGAACACCGGTTCGGCTGCGATCAGGATCAGGATCTGGTCGAGATTGGCGGCGAAGGACTTGGTGCGGATCTCGTCCTGGCGGTAGAACAGGTTGCGCCGCTCCAGCACCTTTTCGATGGTGCCTTCCTCGCCCTGGCCCTGTGGAGGGGCTTGCCACAGCACCCGGTCGCCCACCACGGCCTGGTTCTTCTTGCCCCGCGGATGGCAGATGCGGCGCTGCCCATCGGCGGTTTCCACCATGCAGTGGCGCCCGTGGCCGGCCACCACAAAACCTTCCATCAGGGCGCTGCGTTCAGTCATGCGGACGATTGGCAGGGTTCATGCCAGCAGGGCGTCGAATCGGGCTGCGCAATCGAAGTCGGTGGCGGAGATGCCCTGCACGTCGTGGGTGTTGAGGCGCACCACACAACGGTTGTAGTGCACCGACAGATCGGGGTGGTGGTCTTGCGCGTTGGCCACGAAGGCCACGGCATTCACGAACGAGATGGTCTCGTAGTAGTTGGCGAAATGAAAGGTCTTTTCGATGGCCACCTGGGCGCCATCGCCGCTCAGGGACCAGCCCTCGATCTTGGCCAGATTGGCCACAATTTCTGTGGCTGTCAGCGCACGGCGGGTAAGCGCTGACCAGTCTTTTTTCTTTAACATCGATGTCATGGTCGGGCAGGTGAGGGCATGCGGGCCAGCCGCTCGGAAGCGGGCGGATGCGAGTAGTAGAACTTCACATACACCGGGTCGGGGGTGAGTGTGGAGGCGTTGTCTTCGTAAAGTTTGAGCAGCGCCGAAGAAAGATCGGCACCGCTGGCCTGGGATGCCGCATACGCGTCGGCTTCAAATTCGTGGCGGCGCGACAACTGGGCAAACAGGGGCGCAATGAACAGCGTGAAAACAGGCACCGCCAGCAGGAACAGCAGCAGGGCCAGCGCATCGTTGGGCGCGGCAGCCACGGACAGGTCCAGCGAGATATTGGGGCGCACGCCCAGCCCGGTATAAAACCACACCTGGGTGGACAGCCAGCCGAGCAGGGCAAAACCGACCAGGCTCAGGGCAAACAGGCTCGCCACGCGCTGGAGGATATGGCGGTGCTTGAAGTGCCCGAGCTCATGGGCCAGCACGGCTTCGACTTCGCCCGGGGAGAGCTGGCGCAGCAGGGTGTCATAGAAAACGACGCGCTTGGCGGCGCCAAAGCCGGTGAAATAGGCATTGGCATGGGCGCTGCGGCGGCTGCCATCCATGACGAACAGCCCTTTGGCCGCAAAGCCGCAACGTTGCATCAGCGCCGTGACGCGGGCCTTGAGCGATTCATCTTCGAGCGGCTGGAACTTGTTGAACAGCGGCGCGATGAAGGTGGGGTACAGCACCATCAGCAGCAGGTTCAAGCCCATCCACAGGCCCCAGGCCCACAGCCACCACAAGGGCCCGGCAGCGCCCATCAGCCACAGGATCAGCGCTGCAATGGGCAGACCGATGAGGGTGCCCACGAGGGCCGATTTGGCCAGATCGGCCAGCCACAGGGCCAGCGTCATCTTGTTGAAGCCGAAACGCTGCTCGATCACGAAGGTCTGGTACAGCGTTACCGGCAGGTCGATGGCGGCACTGATGACCACGAAGGCCCCCAGCAGGGCCAGTTGCTGCACCATGCCGCCACCCAGGGCGCCCAGCAGCGCCTGGTTCAGGGCGTCCAGGCCGCCCAGCAGCGTCCAGCCCAGCAAGACAGCGGCGCCGAGCGCCATCTCCAGCAGGCCAAAACGTGCCTTGGTGATGGTGTAGTCGGCGGCCTTCTGGTGGGCGGCCAGCGCAATGCGCGTGGCAAAGGCCTCGGGCACGCTGGACCGGTGCTCGGCCACATGGCGAATCTGGCGGGAGGCTAGCCAGAATTTGAGCAGCAGGCCAGCGCAGACGATCGCAGCAAAGGCGAATGTGAGTGCGGTGGAGGGCGAAAAAGCGTCGGGCGTGGGCATGAGGGGGCGAGTTTAGGCCATCAGCGACAATGCGCGCCATGTCTGAAGCCAACAACCCCGTACCCCCCGTGCTTTCCAAATCGGACCAGAACCTGGTCTGGCTGGACTGCGAAATGACCGGCCTGGAGCCCGATACCGACCGCCTGCTGGAGATTGCCGTGATCGTGACCGGCCCCCAGCTGGAGCCCCGCATCGAAGGCCCGGTGCTGGCCATTCACCAGGCGGATGAACTGCTGAACAGGATGGATGCCTGGAACAAGGGCACGCATGGCCGTAGCGGCCTGATCGACAAGGTGAAGGCCTCTACGGTGACCGAGGCCGAGGCCGAGCAGCAGATCCTGGATTTCCTGGCCCGTTACGTGCCCAAGGGCACGGTGCCCATGTGCGGCAACAGCATCGGCCAGGACCGGCGCTTTCTGGTGCGCTACATGCCAAAGCTGGAGCGCTTCTTTCACTACCGCAATGTGGACGTGAGCACCCTCAAGGAACTGGCCAGGCGCTGGAAGCCCGAGGCCTACAGCAGCTTCAAGAAGGCGCAAAAGCACACCGCGCTGGCCGATGTGCACGAGAGCATCGACGAACTGGCGCACTATCGCAAGAACCTGCTGTCCGTCTGACGACGGCCGGGCGCCGCATTGCCGGGCGAGTGACAGTTTGATGGCCCGGCATGCGGGTGCAATTCAAAGAGGGCTTGCGGGGAAACCCTTAACTGTGCGACAATCGCTGGCTGCGCAGGAAACTGTACGCAGATTGTGCATCTCCCCTCACACACCGGGCTTGCCAGCCGGCTGTCTCAGACAGCGCAGGACTGGCGAACAACGCCCACCCGCATGCCGCCCAGAGCGCATGCAGGTTTCGTTTGATGGTTGATGTTTTTTAACCATTGACGAAGCCATCGCGGGTTACGCCTGCGAACGTCTTCGTGAGAGAAAAATTCATGACCGACACCTCTTTGGTGCAGGGCGATTTCGCGCCTGCCGATACTTCTATTGCTGCCGATATTGCCGTGCAGCCTACCCTTGAATCTTCTGTGGAATCCACCAGCGAGGCTGTCACTGCCGAGCCCAATGGTTTCATCGAGTTGGGACTGGCGCCTGAACTGGTGCAAGCTGTGGCCGATCTGGGCTACACCCAGCCTACCAGCGTGCAGCGCAAGGCCATTCCTCTGGCCATGGGTGGTGGCAACGACGCCACCAAGTTCATCGACCTGATGGTCTCCAGCCAGACCGGTTCCGGCAAGACCGCTGCTTTCCTGCTGCCCGTGCTGAACACGCTGATCCAGCAACAGGCCGAGGCCGAAGCCGAAGAACGCGCCGCCTTCGAGCGTGCTGTGGCCGAAGCCGCTGCCCGGGGCGAGCCCGCTCCCAAGCGCGCCAAGCGCAAGGACCCCACCAACTCGCGCAATTTCAAGGCCGCCACCCCTGGCGCCCTGATCCTGTGCCCCACGCGTGAACTGGCGCAGCAGGTCGCGCACGACGCCATCGACCTCGTCAAGCACTGCCGCGGCCTGCGCGTGGCCAACGTGGTGGGTGGCATGCCTTACCAGCTGCAGATCGCCAAGCTGCAGAACGCCAACCTCGTGGTCGCCACCCCCGGCCGCCTGCTGGACCTGCAGCGCTCGATGCAGATCAAGCTCGACAAGGTGCAGTTCCTGGTGGTTGACGAAGCTGACCGCATGCTCGACCTGGGCTTCTCGGACGACCTGGCCGAACTGAACCAGCTGACCAGCCAGCGCAAGCAGACCATGATGTTCAGTGCCACCTTTGCACCCCGCATCCAGCAACTGGCCATGCGCGTGATGCACGACGGCGGCTCGTCCGTGCAGAAGGTGACCATCGATTCTCCGCAAGAGAAGCACGCCAACATCAAGCAGGTGCTGTACTGGGCCGACAACGCCCAGCACAAGCGCAAGCTGCTGGACCACTGGTTGCGCGACACCACCATCAACCAGGCCATCGTGTTTGCCAGCACCCAGGTGGAGTGCGACGGCCTGGCCAATGACTTGCAGCAAGAAGGCTTCTCGGCCGTGGCACTGCACGGCGCCCTGAGCCAGGGCTTGCGCAACCGCCGCTTGATGGCGCTGCGCGCTGGCCAGGTGCAGATCCTGGTGGCCACCGATGTGGCGGCCCGCGGCATCGACGTGCCCACCATCACCCACGTGTTCAACTTCGGCCTGCCCATGAAGGCCGAGGATTACACCCACCGCATTGGCCGCACGGGCCGTGCCGGTCGCGATGGCCTGGCGATCACCTTTGCCGAGTTCCGCGATCGCCGCAAGATCTTCGACATCGAAAGCTACAGCCGCCAGCAGTTCAAGTCGGACGTCATTGCCGGCATGGAGCCTTCGCAGCGCTCGCCCCAGGCGCCACGCGGTGGCGATTTCGGTGGTGGCCGTGGCGCCCCGGGCCGTTCTTACGACAACCGTGACAACCCGTCGCGTGGCCGCTTTGGCGGTCCCGCACGCGGTGGCAATGACCGTGGCGGTTTCGGGGGTGGCTTTGGCGGCGGTTTCGCTGGCCGTGGCAGCGACAACCGTGGTGCTTCCGCTCCCCGGGATGGCTACCAGGGTGGCAACGGCGGCTATGCCGGCCGTGATGACCGTGGCGGCTTCGGCGCCCCCCGTCGCGACAGCGAGGGCTACGGCCGCAAGCCCGGCTTTGGCGATGCGGGCCGTGGTGGCTTTGCCCCCCGTGGCGACGCCGGCGCACCCCGCGGTGATTTCGCTCCCCGCAAGCCTGCTTTCTCCAAGCCAGCCGGCGCTGGTGGTGGCAAGCCTTTTGCTCCCCATGATGCCCGCAAGCGCCCTGCGCGCCCTGCACGCTGATTTGGCTGCTCAGACGCACTGACAAGCGTTCAAAAGGGCTGGCTCCGCAAGGAGTCAGCCCTTTTTTGTTCGCCATCGGTGGCGGTGGTCCGGCCGATGCGCGCCATGAACGCATCGGTCGTGCGCAGCAACTGGGCTATTTCATCGATCCCATTTCATCGATCTGTGTCGAGCCCGGTTGGGTGCGTCATCTGTGTCGTGGGTCGTTCAAGGGGGCGGGATATTCCGGTCGATTGTGGAAGGGCAGCTGGCAGTGGAGCATGCCAGTGCCGTCAACCATGCCCGGGGGTGCTGCGTCCAATCTCGGGCCAGCGATGGTGCACGCAGATCCAGGCCAGCATGCCGACGCCCATCATCATCAGCGACGCCACAGCCAGCCATACCGTGGAGTGCATCACCAATGGGGCCACCACGCCGGCCACCACGCCATTGGCGGCAGAGCCCACAAATGCTTGCAAGGACGATGCCATGCCACGTCGGTGCGGGTGCAGATCCAGTACCAGCAGGGTGACCACCGGCACCATCAATGCCCAGCCAAAAGCGAACAGGGCGACGGGTAGGAGTGCCCAGCTCGCATGCGCTGCAAAAACGGTATTCGCGACCACATTGGCAACCGCAACCACGCACATGATCGCGAAGCCATGCCGTATCTGCCGCTTGGGCGCAATGCGTCCTGCCAGCCGACCGCTCAGCCATGCGCCGCCCATGATGCCGCAGATGGTCAGGCCAAAGAACCAGAAAAACTGGGTAGGTGCCAGCCCCAGGTGGCCGCTCAGAAAGGCGGGGGCCGACAGCACATACAAAAACATGCCATTGAATGGCACACCGCTGGCGAGGGCCAGCAGGAGAAAACGCATGCTCGAACCCAGTTCCCAGTATCCCCGCAGGAGGTGCGGTATGTTGAAGGGCTGGCGCTGGTCCGCTTGCAGGGTTTCGGGCAGGAAGCGCAGGTTGGCGATCCAGAGCGCCACACCCACCAATGTCAGGAACCAGAAGATGCTGTGCCAGCCCAGATGCACAAACAGCCAGCCGCCAACGATCGGGGCAATGGCTGGCGCGACACCGAAGTAGATGGTGACCTGGCTCATGACCTTCTGCGCCTGGGCGGGCGGAAACATGTCGCGAATGACAGCGCGCGACACCACGATGCCGGCGCCGGTAGACAGGCCCTGCAGCGCGCGGAAGACCACCAGTTGTCCAATGGTCTGAGAAAGCGCGCAGCCGGCCGATGCCAGCGTGAACATCGCAATACCGGTCAATACGACAGGTCTGCGGCCAAAGCTATCCGCCAGCGCGCCATGAAACAGATTCATGAAGGCAAAGCCGAACAGATAGGCAGACAGCGTCTGCTGCATCTCCACCGGCGTGGCTCCCAGGGCAGAAGCAATGCCCGAGAACGCGGGAAGGTAGGTATCGATCGAAAAGGGTCCGAGCATGCCCAGCACAGCCAGCAGCACGGCCAGCGCCCATTGGGGTGCAGGCCAAAGCAGGCGGGCTTGTGGGTTCATGGAGTGGTGGAGTCAATGGATCGAGAGGGGGCCGGAAACGACGGGGGCGTCATGATCGGTGCCGGGCCGGTCCATTATCAACGAGCGATTTCACCTGGGGGTGGCGCAGCAGCTGGGTCCATCCATGGGGCGAGTGCAGGCGCATCGCGTGCCGATGCAGTCGACCTGGCAGACCCGGTAAATAAAAAAGCCCCGCCATCTTGAAGAAGGCGGGGCTTTCCAGTTTGGTGGGTCCTGAGTGACTCGAACACTCGACCTACGGATTAAGAGTCGGACTAAATTATCCTTTGCCATCCTTGACTATCCTAGATACAATCTATGTAAATCAATGACTTAGGCGTAATTTCCGCCTTTGTTCCTTGATTGAAATACGCTGAATTTTGGAAAATAGTCTTACATCCGCCCTTACATCCTGCCCGATGTAAGACCAAAAGGGGCACAGCATGGCAAAGATTGCATTCACCGCTGGCCGGGTTTCGGGGTTCAAGTGCCCGCCCGACAAGAAGCAGGCTTTCATGTGGGACGTGACCGCGCCGGGGCTGGGGCTGAGGGCAACGCCAGCCGGGAAGCCTGCCTACGTGTTCCAAGGCGTGTACCAAGGCAAAGACCTCCGCATAACCATCGGGAGCCCTGCCGCTTGGAGCATTCCAGACGCGCAAGCCAAAGCACGCGAACTGCAACGCCTGATTGATGAAGGCAAAGACCCCAGAGACCTAAAGCGCGATGCGCTGGCCGCCCATGCTGAAAAGCAAGCCGCCGCCGCCGTCCAAGCCGTTACCGTGGGCGAGGTGTGGGCTATTTACATTGAGGCCCGTCGCCCGCATTGGGGAGCACGGCACCATGCCGACCATGTGAAGCTGGTTCAAGCCGGGGGCGAGATTTCCAAGCGTGGCACCCGTGGCCGTGGCAAGACCGTTGCCGGGCCGCTGCATCCATTGATGGCGCTGGCGCTGCGTGACCTTACCGCACCCGTTATCGAGGCATGGGCAGCACGCGAGGCACAAACCCGCCCCACGTCTGCCCGGCTGGCATGGCGCTGCCTGAAAGCCTTTTTAAGCTGGTGCGCAGAACAGCCGGAATATGCGCCAGTGCTGCCCAGCGTGAACCCTGCCAAAACGAAGAAGGCCCGCGAGAGCTTGGGCAAGGCCGGGGTAAAGCAGGATGCACTGTTGAAAGAGCAGCTACCCGCGTGGTTTGCCGCCGTGCAACAGATACAAAACCCTATCGCCGCCGCTTACTTGCAAGTGCTGGTGCTGACTGGCGCAAGGCCGGGCGAGGTGCTGGGCCTGCGCTGGGAGGACGTCAACACCAAGTGGAAGGGGTTGACCATCCGGGACAAGGTGGAAGGCGAGCGCGTGATACCCCTGACGCCCTATGTGTCGCACCTGCTGCACTCCCTGCCGCGCCGCAGTGACTGGGTGTTTCCCAGCACCGCACGGGGCAAGGACACCGAAGGGCAGACCCTGAGCATCCCGAGAGCCCCACACAATGCCGCCTGTGCTGTGGCTGGTATCGAGGGGCTAACTCTGCATGGCCTGCGCCGTTCGTTTAAGAGCCTCACGGAGTGGCTGGAAATTCCCGCCGGTGTGGTGGCTCAAATCATGGGCCACAAGCCCAGCGCAACCGCTGAAAAGCACTACACCGTGCGCCCGCTAGACCTGCTGCGCGTACACCATGAGCGCATCGAAGCGTGGGTTCTGGAACAGGCCGGGATTGTGTTTGATGCCAAGGCCGCGCCCGGTGCGCTGCGCGTGGTGGCAAGTTAAACGCGAAGCCCTGGCGCGTTCTACCCAGGGCAAAACAGGCGGGGCCAGCGTGTGCAGCAACACAGCGCCAGCCCCTGACCATCATCAAAACGGAGCTTTGAAAATGGCTATCTCGACTGTACCCAATATCTGCAAAGGCACTGTGCCCTATGACGATGCAAGCGAAAGCAGCGCACTCATGTTTGACGTGTTGACCTTGCTGCATTCGATTCTCGACATGACCGAAGATGAGTGCAAAGGACTCGACCGGGAAGGGCTGACGAGCAAGGGGAGCCGCATGGTGAACTTGCTACTGCAAGCATCCGATAAAACCGCCGCCGCCATCCAGGTGTTGAAGCTGTAAGCCATTCGCCCCAGCTAGGTTTAGCGGCTGAAAAGCGGGTTTCCCTGCCCGCCTGCTGGGGTTCCTTTTCAGGGCTGCACTGAGGGGGGGCCATGAATAACAAAACGTTACCGTATTGGCTGGCATTAGAAGAAAGCAAGACCGTCCGCTTTTCTGAGCTGGCGCACCTGATGGCGAAGGCAATGCATCCCGGCGACCATGAGCTAATGAGCTATGCCGCCGCCCGCATCAATCTGGAAACCGAACTAAAGCAAGCTGTAAAAGACGGTGCGCTTACAGTGCGCAATGCCGCCGGGCTGGGCCGCCACACGTTCGCGCATGGTGATGCCCTGCAACGTGCCGTAATGCTGCCTCAAGATTTACGGCCTTTCCTTGCTGAAAGAGGCATAGAACTGCGCCTTACACCGCATGGAAACGGGCCGGACTTATGGACGCTGGAAAATGCCGCCGCTGCAATTGCCGAACAGGAGCAGTGGCACGATGGCGCACGGGGCAGCCTCGAAAGCGCGCTACTGGAAGCCGCCTCAAGCCGTGCGCTTGTCGTCCGTAACCCGCATACAGACTTGCCCAAGACTGATGGGGACGTGAGGGCCTTTTATGAACTGGTTACGCCTTCCGATGTGAATGCATGGCTAGAAAAACAAGGTTTGCCCTATCGCTGGAGTGTGGCCCGGCCAGAGGTGAAACCAGAGCCCCAGGCCGCAATGCCCGCGCCTGTGGCAGACAGCGCCAGCAATACGCCCGTGGTGAAAACCAAAGCAAAGCGCCGTACATGGTGGGACGTTTCAAGCCCCTACATTGTGGACGTTATGCGGGCTGGGCAATACGCGACATGCAAAGAGCTTTACCGGGCATTGGAGGCAAAAGCCGGGCCTGATTCCCCATTCGACAAGGGAACCGGGGTCAACCGTGGAAGCCTTTTCGTGCGTGAAATTGCACGGGCGCTAGATGTGAAAACGGTGCAAAACAAGTGGCAAACGCTGCGCGAACTGGCACAAAAATGATGCCCTGATTCCCGCAGTTCCCGGAGGGAGCGCCGGGAATACCGGGAAGAAAAAGTTCACCCCAGCCAGCCAATCAAGGCGGGCGAAAGGTGAAAAATGGCAGCACAACAAGCCCCGAATGAACCGGGCACAAAGGGCAACGAATTCCCGCCACTGGAACAGGTAACTAAGCCGAACCTGACCACAAAGGAATTCTGTTTCTATACCAATCTGGCAGAACAAACGGCATGGCTGTATGCCTGCAAGGAATCGGGGCCTGTGCGCCCTATCCGCATTGGCCGCCGCCTTAACTGGCCTACCAAGTCAGTAAAAGAACTGTGCGGGGTGGCGTAAATGGATGCGCTGTACCAACACCCTGACGGCATGGGCTCATTTCAGTTTGACGCTGAAAGCCGCCGCCTTTTCTTGTTCAACGATGCCGAGGGCCTGAGCGCTTATGCACTGATTGGCCCGGCTGGCCTGCGCGATGTGGCTGCAAAGCTGCTGGCCGCTGCCGACGAAGTGGAGGCGATGCAATGAGCGCCGCTATCAATCGCCTGCTGCTGGCGCTTTGGTGCGCTGCCCCGTCCCGCTGGTTCCGCAAGGGGGCCCGCCCATGAACGCCGCCCCAATGAAAAAGCCCCAGACCGTTGCAGCGGACAAGGGGCTTTCCAAAGAACACACACCAAAGTTTATCGGAACCGATAACCCCCGTCACCTGCGCGCAATTGCCGCACTGCTGCGCCGCCCCATGCCACGCGAGAACCTGGACACCGAAGCGGGTTGCAGCAACGGGCCGGAATTGGTGGCAGAGCTTCGCCGCCGTGGCCTGGAGGTGCCATGCAAGCGCATCAACTTTGTTGACCGTGACGGGTTTATCTGCCGCCCTGGCGTGTATCTGCTGACCGATGGCGACCGCCGCAAGCTGCATCAATGGATGGCAAAGCGCCAGAAAAAGGGGGGCGCATGAAAGCAATTCAAATCGAGTGCAGCAACTATGAGTGGTGGGGCGACCGCTGGGGCAGTGCAATGCCCTATTCCCTTGATGCTTGCACCATACCGGACGGGCACCAATTGCCGAACGCGCCCGTTACCGTTTACGTGTTGACGCCTGACCCGCTGGAGGCCGCGCAACTGCTGCGCCTGCTGGCTGCGAAGCTGGAGAGAGAGCCCCAGCTATTGAAGCCACTGAGCGAGCCGGGCAGCACCCCAGGCAACCCCGCGCCAGTAGATAACGGGGGGTGCCCGTTTTGATGACCGACACCGCAAAAGCAATCGACGCATTGCACGCCATCCCGCCCGACATTGACCGCGATTCATGGGTGAAGGTGGCGATGGGAGCACACGCCGCCGGGGTGGACTTCGACACCTTCGACGCCTGGAGCGCCGGGGCTGGGAACTACAACGCCGCCGCATCCCGCGATGTGTGGCGCAGCATCAAGCCGGGTAAGGGTGTGGGAGCTGGCACCTTGTTTCGCATGGCTGCTGAGAATGGCTGGCGTATGGGTGAAGGCAAGCCCCAGCAACGCCCGCAACAAGCCCCCAGGAAGGCCGCAGAACCCCCGCGCAAGCCCGCCCCAGGCCAAAGCCCTAGCGATGTGTGGAAACGCTGCGAAGCTGCTACCGCCGCGCATGGCTACATCCGCGCAAAAGCTGCCGCTGGTGTGCCATTGGATGGCTTGCGCGTGGTGCCTGCTGGTGACGCCCTGCGCATCCAAGGCGAGAGCATGGCCGGGGCTTTGGTGGTGCCTGCCTATGGCCCGCAAGGGCTGCAAAGCCTGCAACTGATACCACCGCCCGGTGCCGGTAAAAAAAAGAACCTGCCCGGCGCACCGATGGCCGGGGCGAGCTTCACCGTGGGCGAGGTGGTGCCCGGTACGCCCGTGGCATTGTGCGAGGGTGTGGGCACTGCATGGGCTTGCTGGCAGGCAACGGGCAATGCTGCTGTGGCGTGCTTTGGCTGGGGCAACGTGGGCAAGGTGGCCGAAGCCCTGCGCCAGCAAGACCCCGCCGCCCGTCTGGTGCTGGTGCCTGATGTGGGCAAGGAGGAAAGCGCCGCAGAGATTGCCCAGGCGCTGCAATGCGCTGTGGCCTACATGCCCCAGGATGAGCCGCAGAACTTCGACGCCGCCGACCTTGCACAGCGTGACGGGCACGATGTATTGGCCGGGTTGCTGGAAGCTGCGACAGAGCCCCCGAAGCCTGAGCCCCGTTACAAGCTGCTGGGGGCCGATGAACTGCGCAACCTGCCCCCGCTGGCGTGGCGTGTGCGTGGTGTGCTGCCTGCCGTGGGGCTTGCTGCGCTGTATGGCCCGAGCGCATCCGGCAAATCATTCCTGGCCTTCGACATGGCCACATCCATTGCCGAGGGGCAACGCTGGTTTGATTGCCGGGTGGAACCTGCGCCCGTGGTTTATGCCGCGCTGGAGGGTGAGGCCGGGTTCAAGCTGCGCGCTCAGGCATGGGAGACAAGCCGGGGCCGGGCCTTGCCCGATGGCCTGCGCATGATGCTGCAACCGTTCAAGCTGACCGATGGGCAGGACGTGATAGACCTTGCCGCCGTGGTGCCTGCTGGTGCTGTGGTGGTAGTGGACACCTTGAACCGCGCCGCCCCGACTGCCGACGAAAACAGTTCACGCGACATGGGCGAGATTCTGGAGGCAGCCAAGACCCTGCAAACCCTGACCGGTGGGCTGGTGGTGCTGGTTCACCACACGGGCAAGAACGCCGCCGCTGGCCTGCGTGGGCACAGTTCGCTATTCGCTGCAATGGATGCCGCAATCGAGGTTTCACGCGAAGGCGACCGCCGGGAATGGAAGGTGGCGAAATCCAAAGACGGCATTGATGGCGAGTCTTGCCCGTTCAAGCTGGCCGTGGAGGTGCTGGGCACTGAACCGACCGGGGAGGCCATTACATCGTGCGTGGTGGTGCGTGATACCGCCGTGGAGGATGTGCGCGCCGTGAAGCTGCCCCAGGGTGGAAACCAGCGGGTGATTTTGGATGCCCTGCGCCTGATGTTCAAGGACGGGCAAACAGGCAAGCCCGGAGCCCCGCCGCTGCGCCCCTGCATTGAACTGGAGGCCGCTGTATCTGCTGGCGCTGCAAAGCTGACATGCCAGACCGACCGCCGCGCAACACGCACCAGAGAGGCAATCACTGGACTGGTGGCCCGTGGGGTTGTTGGCTGCAATGAGGGGTGGCTATGGCTGGCGTGATGAATAACCGAAATTCACCGTTCCGTCTGTTTTCGGTGAAATCCGTAACCGAAATTCACCGCCCCCTATATATAGGGGGTGGAAGTTCGGTGATTTTTTCGGTGGGGAGGTTTGGCAATGAATGCTGACCTTTTCGGCCTGGAACAACAGACACCCAGAACCAACAGCCGCCCCGAAGCTGCCGCCCTGGTGGAAGTATTGAAGGCACTGAGAACGCATCCCGCCGTGGCATGGGCAGAGCGCATGAATACCGGGGCTGCGAAGGTGGGCAACCGCTTTATCCGCTTTGGCTGGCCGGGCTGCCCTGATGTGCTGGGGCAATTGAAGGATGGCCGCTTGCTGGGTGTGGAAGTGAAAGCCCAGGCCGGACGCCTGCGCCCTGAGCAAGCCCTATTCCTGGAGCGCATCCGCTGCGCTGGTGGCGTGGCCTTTGTGGCGCGTGACTGCCGCGATGTGCGCGAACAACTCAACAACTGAAAAAGCAGAAAAGGAACACCGCCGATGGCAACAAGAAAACCGCCCGCCGCTGCATGGAAGCCGGGCCAGTCTGGAAACCCTAAGGGCCGCCCCGCTGGAACTGGTGAGGTGGCAAAGCTGCGCGCCGCTATTGCAGAACGCGTACCCGAACTGCTGGCCGCCATGATGGCCCGCGCCCTTGACGGCGATGTGGGAGCCGCCCGCCTGCTGCTGGAGCGTGCCATAGCCCCATTGAAGGCCGCAGAGCAGGCGCAAGCCCTAAGCCTGCCCGATGGCACCCTAACCGAACAAGGACGCGCCGTGCTGGCATCCGTGGCTTCTGGCGAGCTTGCACCAGGACAAGGGGCTGCGCTGCTGGGTGCGATTGGTACGCTGGCCCGCGTGGCTGAGATTGACGAACTGGCGCGCCGTATCGAGATGCTGGAGGAAAAGAATGCAAAGCCTTGAAAAGAGAATTGCCGCACTGGAGGCCACAAGCACGCCAGCCGATGAAATGACCATCATTCGCCGTTTTGTTAGTCCGGGGAGCTCTGATGGTGAGATTGGCAGCCTGCGTGATGATGAAGGCAAGCTGTGGACGCGACAGCCTGGCGAGACTGAGCAAGAATTAATAGACCGGGCATCCCTTGAAGTGAAGCGCAGCCCGTGGGGGATTGCCAGTCTCACGGCTGACGGCGCAGAGGTGCTACATGCTGAACACTGACAGGCGCATGGTGTGCGTTGCACTGTTGGCGCAAGACTGTAGCCCGTGCCGATTGAAAACAATCAAACCTAATCAAAGCCCGCCGCGTGCGGGTTTTTTCTTGTCTGGTGCTGGGGCTCGATTCCCGAAATCGTCTTACATCCGCCCTTACATCGTAAGAGCGAAAGACCAAAACAAAAAACCCTGCTACCGATGTGATAGCAGGGTTTCGTGTGCCCGTGCGGGCTAGTCTGGTGGGTCCTGAGTGACTCGAACACTCGACCTACGGATTAAGAGTCCGCTGCTCTACCAACTGAGCTAAGAACCCAAACTATTTAATCTTTCAGCATTGCTGCTGAGCCTCGAATTATGCACCATTTTTTCTGGTGCTGACAAGGCGGAACGAAAAAATTATTGCATGGCGTTGCGACTCGCCAGCTCCACAAACAGGCCGCTGTGGTCCAGCTGGCCCAGTCCGTGCTCGATGCCGTCCTTGTACAGCGCCTCGAACAGCGTGGTGATGGGGGCGTCGAAACCGATTTCACGGGCGGTGATCAGGGCGTTGTCCAGATCCTTGAGCTGCACCGTCATGCGCCCGCGTGGTGCAAAGTCGCGGTCCACCATGCGCTGGCCGTGCAACTGAAGAATCCGGCTGTCGGCAAAGCCGCCGCCGATGGCTTCCCGCACCTTGGCCATGTCGGCACCACCCTTGGCGGCAAACAGCAGTGCTTCTGCCACCGCACCGATGGTGATGCCCACGATCATCTGGTTGGCCAGCTTGGCCAGCTGGCCGGCACCATGGGGCCCCACATGGGTGGCGCGGCCAAAAATGGCGAAGAGGGGCTGTGCGCGCGCAAAATCCTGCGCCCGGCCGCCGGCCATGATGGCCAGCGTACCGTTCTCGGCGCCCACCGTGCCGCCGGACACTGGTGCATCGAGATGGGCCAGCCCCATTTCATCGAGGCGGGCCGCGTGGTCGCGGGCTTCCCGGGGCTGTATCGATGCCATGTCGATGAACAGGGTGCCCACACGCATGGCCTTTGCCGTGCCCATTGCGAACAGCACCTGGTCCACTGCGGGGCCGTTTTCCAGCAGGCTGATGACGAAGTCGGCGCTGCGGACTGCATCCGCAGGGGCGTCGTGCACCGTGGCGCCCACGGATGCCAGCGGATCGGCCTTGGCGCGGGTGCGGTTCCAGGCGTGCACCTGGTGGCCCGCCGCGCACAGGCGCCGGGCCATGGGCAGACCCATCATGCCAATGCCGAGAACAGCAATGCGAAGCGGTGTGGTGGTGGTCATGGGCGCATCCTTGGGCAGCTACTTTTGTGCCGCCATCATGGTCTTTTTCGCTGACGCTCCCTGTCAGCGAGCTTGCAGTGCCGCCTTGCACGCGCCCGCCGCGTGGCCTACATCAGCAGATGTTCGCCCGCATTGTCGCCACCCAGGATCACATAGTTCACCTTGCGCACGTCCATCAGCCGGGTGCCGCCCGCGTAGCTGATGGAGCTTTGCACGTCCTGCTCCATCTCGATCAGCGTCTCGGCCAGCTTGCCCTTGATGGGTTCCAGGATGCGCTTGCCTTCCACGTGCTTGTATTCACCCTTGTTGAAATCGCTGGCCGAGCCGTAGTACTCCTTGAAAAGCTCGCCGTCCACCTCCACGGTCTTGCCGGGTGATTCTTCGTGGCCCGCGAACAGCGAGCCGATCATCACCATGGTGGCGCCAAAGCGGATGCTCTTGGCGATGTCGCCATGGCTGCGGATGCCGCCGTCGGCGATGATGGGCTTGGTGGCCACGCGCGCGCACCACTTGAGCGCGCTCAGCTGCCAGCCGCCGGTGCCAAAGCCCGTCTTGAGCTTGGTGATGCACACCTTGCCTGGGCCCACGCCCACCTTGGTGGCATCGGCGCCCCAGTTCTCCAGGTCGATGATGGCTTCGGGCGTGGCCACGTTGCCGGCGATCACAAAGGCCCGGGGCAGTTTTTCCTTGAGGTAGCCGATCATGGCCTTCACCGTGTCGGCATGGCCGTGGGCGATGTCGATGGTGATGTATTCGGGGCACAGCCCCTCGGCCGCCAGCTGGTCCACGGTGTCGTAATCGGGTTTTTTGACGCCCAGCGAGATCGATGCGTAGCAACCCTTGGCGTGCATGTCGCGCACGAACTGCAGGTTGTCCAGATCAAACCGGTGCATGACATAGAAGTAGCCGTTCTGTGCCATCCATGTGCAGATCTTTTCGTCCACTACCGTCTTCATGTTGGCCGGCACCACCGGGATGCGGAATGAGCGGCCGCCCAGTTCCACGCTGGCGTCGCATTCCGAGCGGCTTTCCACGCGGCATTTGCGCGGCAGCAAAAGAACGTTGTCGTAGTCGAAGATTTCCATGAGATTCCAAGCTCCTGTGAAAGGGTCGCGGCGGAAGGATTTCCGGCGCGATGGGCGCTTGGCTTGAAAACCGGCTTCGTGGGTGCTGGCGTGGTGGCTGCACCGGGCCCTGCGGTGCGCAGGCACAAAAAACCGGGCTGCAAGAAACTTGGGCCCGGTGATTGATTCTACCCGCGCGCGGGATTTCCGTCATGGCCCTGCTGGCCGCCCGGCTGCGCCCCGCAGTGCGACTGCGCCGCAGCCACAACCCGCCCTTGCGCATCCTGCACCCAGCCCACCACGCGCAGGCGTTCGGGCCGGGCGCCTTCGGGGATGCGCATGGGGCGTGCCTCCATCCAGCGCTTTGGGTCTGCTGGTGATGGCTGCTCGCGCTGATTCCATAGGCCCTGGAGCAGGTTACGGGCAATATTCCGGGCCACGGGCGAGCCCTCGGTACCTGCAGGCACGGTTTCCACCAGCAGTAGGAAAAAGCGCCACGGGGCCGATGGCGCGTTGCGCCCAGCGGCCGCCCGCACCGGCGTGAATGCGATGGAGGTGCCCAGGTAGTCGTTGACGGCCATGCCATGCGCCACGCGCAGCCGCCCAGAGGATGCGCCCGCTACCGGTGCGGTGTGCACATCGGTGGTGGCAGGCACCTGGCGCCCGAGCGCCTGCAAACGGCCCAGGGCATCCGCGCTGGCGGCGGCCGACAGCGGTGCATCGTCGCCCAGGGTGCCGGGCACGATCCAGTCCAGCACCAGCGCGCCCGAACCGGGCGCCGGCGTGGCGGGATCACTCCAGCAGGCCTCGCAGTCGGCGCTGATGAAGCGTTCAAACAAGGCCATGGGGGGCGGTGCGCCGTCGCTGCTGCAACTGGCCTGCGCCGCCAGCGGGGGGCTGTGCAGTGCCAGCAGGGCGGTCAGGGTGACGGCCAGGTTTCTCATGGATGGGCGGGGTGCTTTCTACAATGGCCCCATGTTCCCACAAGACCCGTTTTCCGGCGCGCCAGAACCTCTGGTGCCCCCACACGCCGGTGCGGCCCCGGCCGCATCACCCCTCCTGGCCAACCTGAACGACGAGCAACTGGCTGCCGTCACGCTGCCCGCAGGCCATGCGCTCATCCTGGCGGGGGCGGGCTCGGGCAAGACCCGGGTGCTGACCACCCGCATCGCCTGGCTGCTGCAAAACGGCTACGCCACGCCCGGCGGCATCTTGGCCGTGACCTTCACCAACAAGGCCGCCAAGGAGATGGTGGCGCGCCTGTCGGCCATGCTGCCCGTCAACGTGCGCGGCATGTGGATCGGCACCTTCCACGGCCTGTGCAACCGGCTGCTGCGCGCGCACCACAAGGCGGCGGGGCTGCCGCAGTCGTTCCAGATCCTCGACACGCAAGACCAGCTCTCGGCCATCAAGCGCCTGTGCAAGCAGCACAACGTGGACGATGAGCGCTTTCCGCCCAAGCAGCTGGCCTATTTCATTGCCAACTGCAAGGAAGAAGGCCTGCGCCCCGGCGACGTGCAGACAAATGACAGCGATGCGCGCCGCAAGGTCGAGATCTACCAGCTGTACGAAGAACAATGCCAGCGCGAAGGCGTGGTGGACTTTGGCGAGCTGATGCTGCGCTCTTACGAGCTGCTGCGCGACAATGACCCCATACGCGAGCACTACCAGCGCCGCTTCCAGCACATCCTGGTCGATGAGTTCCAGGACACCAACAGGCTGCAGTACGCCTGGCTCAAGCAACTGGCGGGCAACGAGGTGGATGGGCGCTATGAAGCGCGCGGCAGCGTGATCGCCGTGGGCGACGACGACCAGAGCATCTACGCCTTCCGCGGCGCGCGCGTGGGCAACATGACCGACTTCGTGCGCGAATTCGATGTAAAGCAGCAAATCAAGCTGGAGCAGAACTACCGCAGCTACAGCAACATCCTCGACTCGGCCAACGCCCTCATCAGCCACAACAGCCGCCGCCTGGGCAAGAACCTGCGCACCACGCAGGGCGCCGGCGAGCCCGTGCGCGTGTACGAGGCCAGCTCCGACCTGGCCGAGGCGCAGTGGATGGTGGACGAGATCAAGCAGCTGGTGCGCAACGACGGCTTTGAGCGCAAGGAAATCGCCGTGCTCTACCGCAGCAATGCACAAAGCCGGGTGATCGAATCGGCGCTGTTCAATGCCAGCGTGCCCTACCGCGTGTACGGCGGCCTGCGGTTTTTCGAGCGCGCCGAAATCAAGCACGCGCTGGCCTACCTGCGCCTCTTGGAGAACCCGCACGACGACACCAGCTTCACGCGCGTGGTCAACTTTCCGCCGCGGGGCATTGGTGTGCGCAGCATCGAGGTGCTGCAGGACGCGGCCCGCGCCGCGGGCTGCTCGCTGCATGACGCGGTGAGCGCCGTGCCCGGCAAGGCGGGCGCCAACCTGGGCGCGTTTGTGGCCATGGTGGACGTGCTGCGCGAGCAGACCCAGGGCCTGAACCTGCGCGGCATCATCGAGCAGATGCTCGAATCCACGGGGCTGGTGGAGCACTTCCGCACCGAGAAGGAAGGCGCGGACCGCATCGAAAATCTGGAAGAACTCGTCAACGCCGCCGAGAGCTTTGTCACGCAGGAAGGCTTTGGCCGCGATGCGGTGGCCTTGCCGCTGGACGAGCATGGCACGCCGCTCACCCAAAGTGCCGTGAGCCAAGGGCTGGACCCGAATGCGCCAGTGCTCGACGAACCCCTGAAACCCCCCGTGCCCGGCATGGTGGATGCCGACACCGGCGAAACCCTCTCGCCCCTGGCCGCGTTCCTGACCCATGCCGCTCTCGAAGCGGGCGACAACCAGGCCCAGGCCGGGCAGGACGCCGTGCAGCTCATGACCGTGCACGCCAGCAAGGGCCTGGAGTTTGACGGCGTGTTCATCGGCGGCATGGAGGAGGGCCTGTTCCCCCACGAGAACTCCGCCAGTGACCGTGATGGCCTGGAGGAAGAGCGCCGCCTGATGTACGTGGCCATCACCCGCGCGCGCAAGCGCCTGTACCTGAGCCACTCGCAGACGCGTATGCTGCATGGCCAGACGCGCTACAACATCAAGAGCCGCTTTTTCGACGAACTGCCCGAGGGCGCCCTCAAGTGGATCACGCCCAGGCAGCAGGGTTTTGGCTCGTATGCTCCCAATTCAGGAGCTGGAGGCACCTATCCAGCCAGTGCCAGAAACTCATTGGGTTTCAAGCCAGAAACCTTCGCCAGCCCACCGGTGCCGGTGCAGAAAGCCGCGCCTTCGCATGGCCTGCGCGCGGGCACCAACGTGTTCCACACCAAGTTCGGCGAAGGCAAGGTGCTGGCCATCGAAGGCCAGGGCGACGACGCGCGCGCGCAGGTCAATTTTCCGCGCCACGGCACCAAGTGGCTGGCGCTGTCGGTGGCCAAGCTGACGGTGGTGGAGTGAACCCCGTTGCCCACGATGGAGCACCTATGACCGATAAAAACGCATCTGCAACGAGATCCCGACGCCGTCGCGGCGCCTCGCACGGCAGCTCGGCGCGCCACCTCGTCAGCCCGGCGCAGTGGCGGGAGAGCATGACCATCGGCGCGCCGCCTTCGCCGCGTATCTTTGCGATTGCCGGCTTTCAGGCCGCGCTGGCGGTGTTGCTAGCCATCGTGGCCACGTATTTCTCGCCCTGGCCCCAGCTGGTGGGTTTTGCCTCGCTGGGCGCGCTGGCGGCCCTGTTCGGGCGCTTTGCCACGGTGGAGCGGCGCATGCGCATCGTTGTGATCTGCGCGCTGCTGCTGGCGCTGGGGGTGCTGGTGCCTTCGCTCGCATCGTGGGCGGGCGCGCCACCGTGGATGATGGCGTTCGCGCTGGCCCTGGTGGCCGGCGCGGCCACCGTAGCGGTGTCGTGGTGGGGGCTGGGCGGTCCCGGGGCGGTGATCATCGTGTTTGCCGCCGGGGCGGCCTACCACCCCGTGGGCAGTGGCGCAGAGGTTCTGGCCCGGGTGCTGGCTACCCTGGCCGGCGGCGTGGTGGCCGTGTTGACCTGTCTGGTGACCGACCGGTGGCGTGCCCCTGAACTCAAGGCGCTGCGCTTGCCGCCCGCACATGTGGCCCCCTGGTCGCACCAGTGGATTGCCGCCGGGCGTATCACGGCCTGCGCCGCACTGGCCGCCTGGATCGCCTTCATGGCCGGCTGGCAGCATCCTGCATGGGCGGCGATCGGTGCGGTGTCGGTGTTGCAGGGCGGGCACCTGCACATCACCATGAACCGCGCGCTGCAGCGCATGGCGGGCACCATCGTGGGCTCGTTCATTGTCTGGGCCATGCTGGCGCAGCAACCCTCGTTCTGGATGGTGGTGGCGGCCATCGTGGTGTTCCAGTTTCTGACCGAGGTGGTCATTGGCTACAACTACGCCCTGGGCCAGATCACCGTGACGCCCATGGCGCTGCTCATGACCTACCTGGCATCGCCGGCCGTGGCCGCGAGCATGCCGGTCGAGCGCGTGCTGGACACCATTCTGGGCGCGGCGCTGGGCATCGTGTTTGCCGTGATTTTCTCCAGCGTGGACGACCGGGTGTACCTGCATGAGCACCGCAGCAAGAATGCAGCCGGGCGCTGATAGCAGGGGCTGCATTGCACGCCAAGCAGGACGTTGGATGCAAAGAACGCAGCGATCAGCACAATAGCGGCAGGCGTTCAAAGCGGGTCGGCCCAGTGCCGTGCATTCTGGCTGCGGTGCTGTTATGGCCGCTCAAGCGCTGTGCATGGGCTTGCCATCAAAGTGCCTTGCAAGCGTCACGAAGTTGTCGTGAAGGGTTCTTACGCTCCAGTGGTTTTGCAACCCACAACCCAAGGAACCCCGATGAACCACCGCGTGGATGCGCCCGAACAGGCGATTGACTTCAACAACGAAAACTCCAACACCTCTGCAAACCCTACGTTTGATGCCGTGCTGGGCGCCCGTCTGTCGCGCCGTGGTTTGCTGCGTGGCAGCGTGGGTACGGTGGGCACAGCCGTGCTCGGTGGTTTTGGCGTGACGGCCTGTGGCGGCAGCGATGATCCCATTGCAGAAGCCAAGCTGCTGGGCTTCGGCGCTGTACCCAAGAGCCTGGCCGACACGGTGGCTGTGCCCGCAGGCTATACCGCCAGCGTGCTGTTTGCACTGGGCGACCCCCTGGCCGCAGGCGTTGCCGCCTACAAGAACGACGGCACCGATGGTGATTTCGACAAGCGTGCCGGTGACCACCATGACGGCATGGAGTGGTTTGGCCTGGGTGCCGACGGCAAGCGCAACGACAGCGCCACCGAGCGCGGTCTGCTGGCCATCAACCACGAAGCCACCACGGACGAAAAGCTGTCGTCCTTCTTCCTGCATGCCAATGGCGGCACCTCGACTCTGCCACGCCCTGCGGCTGAAGTGGACAAGGAAACCGATATCCACGGCATCGCCGTGATCGAAGTGGCCAAGACGGCGGACAAGTGGGGCTATGTGCCCGCCTCTGCGCTGAATTTCCGCCTGACTTCCCTGAGCCCCATCGAAATTGCCGGCCCCGCCCGTGGCCACGCGCAACTGGTCACCAAGTACTCGACCGACGGCACCAGGACCCGTGGCACGCTGAACAACTGCGGTACCGGCAAGACGCCGTGGGGCACGTTCCTGACCGGCGAGGAAAACTGGTTTGGCTACTTCACCCGCAGCGCGACCGACGACGCAGCGCGTGGCAACGACAAGAGCGTCACGTCGCTCAAGCGCTATGGCCGCAGCCAGGGTGCCGCATCGCGCCACGGCTGGGAAACGGGCGGTATCGACGACAAATACCAGCGCTGGAACAACAGCAAGACCGGTGTGTCGGCCAATGGCAGCGATGACTATCGCAACGAGATGAACGGCATGGGTTACATCGTCGAAATCGACGCCTATGACAAGACCCGCCTGGCCAAGAAGCGCACCGCGCTGGGCCGCTTTGCACACGAGAGCGCAGCGTTTGGCAAGGTGGAAGCCGGCAAGCCGCTGACCGTCTACATGGGCGACGATTCGCGCGGCGAATACATCTACAAGTTTGTCTCCACCGCGCTGTGGAGCGCGGCCGATGCCAACGCCGCCGACCGCATGGCCGTGGGTGACAAGTACATGGACAGCGGTAAGCTCTATGTGGCCAAGTTCAACGCCGATGGCACGGGCACCTGGATCGAACTCGCGCTGACCAATACGGCAATTTCGGGTTACACCACCTACAGCTTTGCCGATGCGGCAGACATCGCCATCAACACCCGCCTAGCTGCCGACGCCGTGGGCGCCACCAAGATGGATCGTCCAGAGTGGAACGCCGTGAACCCCGCCAACGGCGAGATCTACTTCACGCTGACCAACAACAGCAACCGCAGCATCAACCCCGCCAGCGGTCAGTACCTGCCCGACGCTGCCAATCCCCGTGCCTACACCGACATGAAGGGCACCAGCGCGCAGAACGGCAACCCCAACGGTCACCTGGTGCGCCTGAAGGAAGGCTCTTCGGTCTCCAGCTTCAGCTGGGACGTGTACCTGTTCGGCGCGGAATCCGGTGCGGACAAGGCATTGGTCAATATCTCGGCATTGACTGCAGACCAGGACTTCTCCAGCCCCGACGGCCTGGTGTTCAGCAAGGCTACCGGCATCTGCTGGATCCAGACCGACGACGGCGCCTACACCGATGTCACCAACTGCATGATGCTGGCCGCCGTGCCCGGCAGCGTGGGCGACGGCGCCAAGAAGACGCTGAGCTACACCAAGGCCGATGGCAGCAAGCTGGACATCATCACGCCCGTGGGCAAGGCCGCCACGGAGAACACCCTCAAGCGTTTCCTGGTCGGCCCCAAGGGCTGCGAGATCACCGGCCTGACCGAAACGCCGGACGGCAAGGCGATCTTCGTGAACATCCAGCACCCGGGCGAAACTACCAAGATGGCCGATGTGGCCGATCCGACCAAGTACACCAGCCAGTGGCCGTCCAACGCTGGCTATGGTGCAGGCAAACGCCCCCGCTCGGCCACCATCGTCATCACCAAGAATGACGGCGGCAAGATCGGCACCTGAGCGATTGCAACTTCATCCCCTGCCGGCCCGCCGGCCTGGGGTTGCCAGATGGCTGGCAACTCCGGGTCGGTGGGCCTTTTTACTGTGGCGCGGGCGCTGGCAAGCGCCCGGTAGGGGCTCGGAGGTGCGAGGTGACACGCGCGTGGTCGTCACGGAGCGTGGGTTTCCCCGCAGAGATGGGTGCTACGTGAAGCGCGCCGCAATATTTGAAGCCGCGCCGCTGCGATAAATAAAAGTCAGTGTACTTTTGCCAAGCGCAAAGGAATTGCAGAAAACTAAGACAGTCGGCTGCAACAGACCAGGTCAACCGCCTTTACGCTTCGCCCTGGACATACGTCAGGGCCGGGGCCTGTCCCTCGATCGCGCCGTCGCGCACGAAGACACGCTGGCCCACCGTTGCGGCGCCACGGGCGTGGATCACACCGCCACCGGGCAGCGTGATGGTGGCCACGCTGCCATTGATGGCGGTGACATCGCCCACTTCCAGCGGGCGCGCGGGCATGAGCGCCATGAATTCGCGGTAGAGGTTAGACATGGGTTTCGATCTCCACGGTTTGGCGCAGGCGCGGAAGGCTCCAGTCGATGGCGGTTTTTCGCACGATGCCCAGCACCGGGGTGTCGCCCAGGTAGCGCAAGAACTTGCCGGGCGTGATGACGCCGGTTTCTGGCAACACCTGCATGCTGAGCGTGACGCGCTGCTGCTTGCCGGTGTCCGAGATCTCAGCGATGCCGCGCTGGCGGTGGGCGTCCGCATGGGTGATGAGGGCGTGGTTGACCGGTGGCGCCAGCACGTTGCCTGCCGTGCCTGCCCGCGTGAAGGGGCCGAACACACCCGCGCCCACACCGCCGATGTACACGCGGTTGTAGGCGGGTTTCTCGATGTATTGAATGCCCTCGACCTCGGCGGCATTGGCCGGTATCTCGAGATCGGGTGCGATGGTGCCCCACTGCCAGGGTGCCAGCGGGTAGCGCGGCAGCACGCGCAGCGTGGCGGCGGTGGCGTGGGGCTGCACATAGCCGCCCACGGCACCCGCAATGTCGTTGATGGCGTCGATGTAGCTGCCTTGCATGGCCCAGGCGCCAGCGGGCACCAGCCAGTCCGCCAGGCCCCACTCCACCGTCCAGCCCAGGGGTACGCCGTTGACCGTGAGCACGTCGGCCATGAGCTGCTGCGCTGTGCGGTCCGACGTGTTCTGAAAGGACTGCCGTGGCGCCTCGTCGGAGCCCAGCACTGATGCCTTGCCCCGCCCGGAGACGGCCCAGCGTGTGCCGCCAAAGCGCCGGTCGCGGCCGGTGCGCTCCAGGCGCAGCCTAAAAGGCACACTGTTGACCAGCACAGCCAGCTCTGCGGGGTCGCCAGCGGCATCGCGGCCCAGGTGGGCGGCCGCGTCGTTGTGCAGCGAGGCGCTCCAGGACCAGGTCCACGATTGATAGTCGAGCGACATGCTGAACCCGTAGGCGCGCAGCTCGGCGCCGGTGTCAACGCGGTGCAGGGTGATGGTGTTGATCGTCACATAAACCTTTCTGACAGGCACCACCACCGTGGCGCCGGGTTCAGGGTCTGGCCCAGTGCCATGCCGCTCGCACACAAAAACCAGCCCTGCGCCGCCCGTCCACGGGTCGGCAAAAAGCAGGTGGCCGCTGGGCAGGTAGCAAGGGTCAAACGGCGGCACGGTAGGCGCCAACACGCTGCGGCCGGCGCCGGGGCGCATGGCCTGCTGAAACGGCCCCTGCCAGCCGATGCCGGCACGCTGGCCGGTCTGGACCTTGCCGGTGTTGCCGGCCTGCAGGTGGCGCAGCGCCTCTTGCCATGCCTGGGCAAGCGTCTGCCGGCGGTCGCGCAGCCCGTCCTGGTGGGGCAGGCCCAGGGGCGCGCCGTGGGCGGGGGTGCCTTGCTGCTGGCCGGTGCGCAGGCTGATGCGCGCGGAGCGGCTGGCGTCCTGGTGCGGGGCGGTCGTGGGGGGTGTGCCCAGCCGGGCAGCACCCTCGAACAGCGCGCGGCGGAAGGCCGCATAGCGCTGCGCCTCGGTGTGGGGCATGGCGGCGCTGCCCGCCGTGGGTGTGCCCGGCGTCCAGCGGGTTTGCATGCCCGCCGGTGACGCTCCCGTGCGCTGCATTGGGCTCTGTATGCCGCCCTCGCCGTGCGTGGCGATCTGCCAGGGCTGGAGCACCTGCCCAACGGTGGGGCGCGCGGCCCGGCTGACGTAGGTTGCTGCCGCGCGCAGGGTGATCGAGGGCAAGGCGCCGGTGAATGCCAGTGCGCGGATGTCGCGCAGGCGTGCCCGCAGGGTGAGCGCGGGCAGTGCGCCGTGGAGCGTGGCGCTGGCGGGGGGCACGACCGCCACATCGGTGGCGCCAAACACCAGGTCGGCCGGCGAACCCGCCAGCGGGGGGCTGGAAAAGAGCAGGTCTGCCGATGCCATGCTCAGCCCAGCACGCCGCTGGCCAGCGAGGTTTCGCCACCCTCGAACAGCACCAGGCCGGCGGCGCCGCCCGCGCTAAGCCACAGCTCGCCGGGGCCGTCGGGGGCACTCACATCGCAGTCGAGCACGGTGTCGCCCGCGCCGTTGACGATGCGCGCCCACACTGCGGTGTCGCTGATTAAGTTGAGCTGGGCGGCGCCGGGCAAGAGCGTGAGTTGCCCGGCGTCGAGTGTGGCGCTGGGCTTGAGCAAGGGCAGCTCCACGATCAGCGCGCTGGCGGGCGCGTCGGTGATGGCGGGGCGTACACCGCCGTACACGCGCACGCGGGCCACACCCGCGCCGGTGTCAAGGTGGGCGGCCAGCGCGGCCAGGCGCGCATCATTGGCGGCTGCGGCCAGGGCAATGGTCATGAGGGCATGATCTCCGGCGTGATGTTGTCGGCGATGACGGCGCGGTAGTTGCGCAGGTGGTCGTAGGCGGCAACGGTGTACTGCTGCAACTCATCCACGTACTGGAAGTCGTAGGCACCGGTGGTGGGGTCGCTCCACTGCTCGCGGATCACCATGCCATCGCGCTCGCGCCCCAGGCGCACGCGGCGGTACACGGGGGCGTCGGGCGTGCCTTTTTCCTTGACGGTGCCGCGCACCCGGCCTCGGCCGCCAAAGTACATGTCGCGCAGCGTGCCGTTGTGGTTTTGCAAGGTGACGCCCGTGGTGGCGGGCAGGCCAGGAGCCGCCGCCGACTGTGGGATGGTGGACGCGCGCGCCTGTGCCGCCCCGGTTCCGCTGGGCACAAGCGCGCCCTGCCGCACCTCCAGCACCTGCACGGCGCTGCCATAGCAAAATATCCCCGCCGTCAGATTGGTGTAGACGGTGTCCGCCGCTGTCGTATAACACAAGACCCCGCCCACGGAGATAGAAAACGCCCCGCCCGCCGTGCGGCTGGCGCGCAGCAGGTATGTGGACCCTATCACGAACGCGGGCAGGGGGCCGGTATAGGCGGCGCTTAAATTGGGCGCTTGCTCAACGCCATTCAACCACCGCGCCACCATCCAGGTCGTGTTGTCCAGGCCCGTCAGACGGTAGCCATTGGCCGTCGCGTCGCCCAGGAAGAACCCGAAGTGCTTTCGGTTGCCGGGGTCCGAGACGAATTTCACCTCCATCTCGACAAACGCGTCCACCGACGTGTCCAGCGCCGGGAGCATGTTGAGTTTGGTGAAGTTTTGCTGCACGCCACCGCTCACGTTGAGCGCTTGCGCCGCCGAATCCCAGGTGACACTGTTGCTGCCCAGCGTGTTGGTGTACTGGCCCGCCGGGTCGCTGGCAAAGGTCTCGGTGGCAGCGACGACACCGACGGTCGTGGACGTGGTGGTGGTGGCCCGTGGTCCGGGAAACAAGATGCCCGCCCACGCGACCACCGTAGTCCAGGCACTGCCGTCGCTGGACCGCATCAGGGTGGCGCTCTCGATAAACCCCGCCTGCACCGCGCCCGACCCGAACACCGCAGCGGTAATGTCCACGTCCACGCCAAAATCCCAGGTCAGGCCGAACCCCGATGCGGCGTAGCTGGCGCGCGGCCATGTGACATCGGATGACAAAAGCCCATCCTGGAGGTCGGCCACGGCCCCGGTAGCGGGGGCGATAGTACAGGTGAGCGGGGCGGCACCGTCTGCCCGCCCCGCCGAATCGTGCAATTGCACCTCGCTCAAAACGAGGTCGCCCATACCCCAGGAGTCCACCCCGCACAGGCGCCAATAGCGTGCTGCAGCCACGGCTTATCTCCAAGGGCCGGTGATGTCGAAAAACACCGCGCCGTAATACGTGCTTGTGGTGCCCCACGAATTGCCGCTCGCCCCCACACGCAGCGCGCGCAGGGTGCGGCCCGCCAGCACGGGGTCGGTCGGGGCCACCGTGTCCCCGGTAACGAAGGCGTCTTGCGCGTTCTGCGGGACGTGGTGGACGCCAGGAAACGTGCCGCGCAAACCGCCACCCGACTGCACGAGCAGCTTGCAGAAAAGCAGTCCGTTGTCCGCGTTGTTGGGGTACGCGAACGGGCCATAGGCTGGATTTCCAGAGTAGGCGTCGCCGTTGCTGATGTGCATTGCACCCACATGCACCGCCCCGACAGACCCGCCGAGCGCATTGGACGCCCTGGCAATGTACGCATTGGCGCCGGCCTTGCTGCTGTAGCCAAGGCACTCCGCGATAGAGGCGGTATCCGTTCGGTCGCCAGCATTGCACGCCAGCGCGCAGCCGTAGGCGTCGCCGGACTTGTTGGAAACAAAGTCTCCGAACTGGTGCACGGTGTAATTGGTGCTGTAGCCGCCCGGTGCCACGCACAGGAAAAACGCGCGGCTGTCCCCCGCCACAAACCAGGGCCGTGCGGTGGCGTTGGCCTGCCAGCTTTTGCTCCAATACCCCCCGCCAGAGATTTGGGAGGCCAGAGGGAACGGCGCCACCCCCGTGTTGGCGTCGGTCATGGCCTCGTAGCCCACCACGCGGGCGTTGGTGGTGCCGGAATCGTCCACGCGCAGCAGCATGCCGGTGGATGCCACATCGGACGCCTTGTAGGCCGCGATGTTGGTGGCGGTGAACGCCTTGGCCCAGCCCAACGGCGCCAGCTTGATGCTGATGGTGCCGGTGGCCGTGCCATCGGCCTCGGTGGTGGCCCACGCCACGCTGTTGCTGGCCGTGCTGGTCACGCGCTGCTCGCCATTGAGCCCGGCCGGCGTGGCGCCGGCCACCAAAATGATCGAGTCCTTGGCCGCTGCGGGCGCTGCGGGCAGCGTGGCCGTGGCGATGCCGCCGCTGATGACCACGGACGTTGCTGTCTGCAGGCCAAAGCCGTTGAGCAGGCAGGCATCGAGCACGGCGATGAGCGCGCCGGCCGTGCCGGACAGCACGGGTGCGCCGGGCATGGCGCTGTGGAAATGTTTGACGGGAAAGGTCGCCATGTTGCTGGGCTCCTGGGATTAAGGGCGGTTCACATCGCCGCGCACGAGCACGGCGAACTGGTCGTTGATGACGGTTTCGGGGCCTTGCTGGATGGTGCGGACCATCCACACCGGGAACAGCGCGCCCACGGTGTTAAATCGCAGCACGTTGCCGGCCGTCCAGCCCGCGCCCCAGCCGGTGGCCTTGAGCGTGAAATAGGGGCTGCCCGTGGCGGGGTTGACGGGCGCGCAGTCGGTGGCGGTGTTGCCGCTGGCGATGACGCCGACATGCTCGCCGATCACGTCAAACGCCGTGGTGTTGGTAAAGCGCACGGCCCAGCGCTCGGTGCTGGCGCCGGCGTTGGTGACGACGAGGGGGGCCAGGATGTCGTTGTAGGTGGCCACGGCGGCGGCGCCCGTCACCGCGTCCGCCCAGGTGGCACTGTCCCAGGTGGCCTGGTCGAACAGCACCGAAACGCGGGCCTGGAGGTCGCCCACCATGAGGGCGCTGGAGACGTGGGAGCCGGGCACCGGGTAGGTGTGCGTGAGGGCGCGGGTAAAGCTGATCTCGCCGCTGATCTGCACATCGCGCACCATGGCCATGTCCTCGATGCGGTGCTCGATGGTGACGGGCTGGCTGTAGCCGGTCACGTCGCTGAAGGTGACAGTTCCTGCCTCCAGGTCGGCGGTGTAGCCCGCGTTGATGACCGTACCGTCGGCCCCGATGACGCGCACCCGCGACAGCCGCACGCGGCCGCAGTCGATGGTCTGCGCGTTGGCCACCGTGGCGGTGACCTTGCCGGTGTGGCCCACCACGGCGAAGCCGCCGGGGCGAAAGATCGGCACGCGCCCATCACTGGGCAGTCGCACCGGGTCGATGCCGAGCAGGTCGGCATCCAACGGCAGGTAGCTGTAGGCCACGGCGTTGTAGCGCAGGCTGCCCAGCATGGCCAGGTCGGCCGGCATGCTGGTGAGCCCGGCAATGCCCAACGCCGACAGGTCCACGTTCATGGCGGCCGGGCCGTTGGGGTCCACAAAAAACAGGCGCACCAGGCCAAACTCGTAATCGACCAGGCCCTTGACGCGCGTGCCGTCGATCTTGCCGTCCACCCCGGCGGTGAGGTTGAACGTGGTGCCGTCCTGCAGGGTGCCCAGCACCGACAGGCTGCCGGGCCGCAGGGGCGCGGTCGCGGTGCGAAACACCGTCTGAAAAGCCGTGAACGGCGAGGCAACGCCCTCGGCGGGCGGCACCAGCAGGCCGCGCCAATCCTGCACCGTGGACGCTGCGCCCGCAGTCCAATCGACCATGGTTACCCGGCCAATGGTGCTTGCGACAGAGCCCACCTGGGTGCCACCCCCGGTGGTGGGCGATGGGTTTGCCATGAGCGTGTCACCGGACATCTGCAGGTAGGTGTCGGCCCCCAGCCTGAAGCCGGCGCCACGCAGCACGCGGTTGGGAAGCATGGAGGTGCTGATGCGCAGTTCGCTGGCGATGCCGCCCACGGAGTCGGCATTGGGCGTGGTGTTGGCGTAGTAAATCGTGGTGGACTGGTCCAGCGACGCCGCCGTGCTGGAGCTTTTGGTGCCGGAGTAAAACACCCAGAACGTATAAGACGTTGTGTAGTAACTGTACGTGTTGATCCTCGGACCCGTGCCTACCGGGGCGAGGTTGGTAGGGACGGCAAGCGTGAAGGCGCCGGTGGTGTAGGTGATCGTGCCGCACTCCACCGGCGCCGCCGAGTAGATGCTGGGGACTATGTAGAGTTTGCCGCCCCGGTCGTAAACACTCCACACCTCTGCGGAGTCCTGTTGCCCCGACTGGTAACCGCTGTATATCTCCCAAGTGTAGGTGCGCCCAACGATGACCGAAAAGCGCACGCTGCCGGGGGTGATGTTGGTGGCGCCAATGCTGCCAGAACTCAGGTTCACCACGGCAGACATGCCGGTGTTGATGGTGGTGTCCAACAGCAGCGGCGTGCCCGGTGGGGGCAGCACGTTGGGGCTGATGCGCACCACGCCGGCCGAGTAGTCGATGGTGCCGGTGGCGTCGCCGGTCAGGTTGCCCAGGCCGTCGTCGGTGGCGGTCTTGGTGCCGTTGTAGCTCCAGCCCACGGTGGCCGAGCCGGGGGCGATGGCCTTGCTGCCGCTTTCTTCGCTCATCAGGCCATCGGTGTTGATGGGGATGTATGCCTTGCCGCCGTTGAGCAGCGGCGCGTTGGGGGCAGGGTATTGCTGCAGCGCAGAGTAGGACTGCACCACCAGGGCGCTGCCCACGTCGGGCAAGGCGCCCAGGGTGACGACCACCGAGCCCGTGGTGTGGTTGACCGTGCCGGCGCCGTGGGTGGAGTCGTTGCCTGCGAGGCGGCCGCTGCCATCGTCGCGCAGGGTGTACCAGCGGCCTTGCGCCAGATAGGCGATGTTGGTGGTGCCCGGCAGCGGCGGCGTGCCCAGGGTAAAGGCGTAGCTCAGGCTGCGGCCCTCGACGGTGATGGGCACGATGGATTGCTCCGACACCATTTCGGGCAGTTCAGCGGGCGTGAACGTGACTTGGTGCGTGCCTGTCGCTGCGCCAAAAACGGCGGTGGTCAGCGCGGCGATGCCGTTGCCGTAATCCACGGTGCCCACCTGTGCGCCGGCGTTGACCAGGGTGCCACCCAAGTCCGTCAGGGTGATGCCATCGCGCACGATGGTCAGCGAGCCGGGGTAAATGGGGGCGCCCACGTGCATCTGCTGGGTGGTGGTGAAGCCGAGCGTGAGCGTGCGGGTGAGCGGCCCGCCGGTGGCGGCCAGCGCCGCCGACAGGCCATTCATGCGGATGTCGCTGAGCGGCGTTTCGGTCTGCGCGCTGGGCACAAGTTGGGTATAGACCGATGCGCCTTTGATGGTGAAGTCGCCCAGCGCGGCGGCCTGCGTGAGTGGCACCACGCCGGTGTAGGAGCCGGCGTCGGCCACCACGGTGTCGCGCACCTTGGTGCCCGTGGAAAGGCGCTTGAAATAGCGCGATGCGGGCGAGCCGGGCATGTCGGCACGCAAGGAATCACTGAGGTCCAGTGTGACGATGTTGGCCTTGTAGTCGCCTTGATCGTCGGTGAAGGTGCGCTCCACCGATGCGACTTTTGTCGCGCGAACATACTGCTCTTTCTGATCGCCAGCGCCCTCGTTGGCGGTGAGGACCAGGGTCCTGCCGACAGTGGGCAGGGCCTCGCTGGTGCGCTGGAATATCTGAATCACGCGCTGGCCGGCGATGTGGTTTTCGTACAAGTAGCCCGCCCATTCAGGGCCCTTGTTCAGATACGCCTCCACCCGTGACTGTGCGGCGTCGCGGCGGTCGAAAACGTCCTCCGTCGAAAAAAGCGTGACGCTGACGTTCGGGTCGCTCGGCGGCTCGGCCACGATGACGTTGGCGCCTAGATAGGCGTCGGTGTCGGCCGTCTGCACCGACACATGGACCTTGCGCAGATTGACGCGGCCACCGGCGCGGTCGAGTTCGCTGATGTCGGGGAAGATGGCGTTGGAGGCCGCATCGACGATGACGGTGGACGTGGGGGCGCCGCCGCCCTCGGGCACGTCGGCCATGGTCTGGCTGGCTACGAGCTTGATGTCGCCGGTGAGGATGGGCATGGGGTCAGACTTTCATAAACTTGAAGGTGGGCAGGTACAGCAGCTCTTGCGTGATCTCGCCATCTGCCAGGCGCCAAATGGGCTGCGCACTGAAACCGCCTTGCGCGTGGTCAAACATCACCCTGTGTGTGGTGCCGCGCAGCACCAGGTCGAGCTCGATACCGGGCAGCGCCGCCCAGGCCTTGAGCGTGTCGCACAGTGCGCGGGTGATCCAGGCGTTGGTGCTGTTGCCGTCGAGCGTGATGGGCTGGCCCGCCAGCTTCACGGCCACATCCACCAGCAGCGCGCCGGTGGTGCTGTAGGCCGTGGCCTGGTCCACCGGGCTCCAGTCGTATTCGTTGGTCCAGATCAGTCGATCGCTCAGCGTGGCGGTGGTGCCGCTGTAGGTCAGGGTGATGCTCATATGGCGGCGCCCTTGGCTGCGGTGAGCTGGCGGATCAGCTCTTGCAGGTCGCGTGCGCCGGCCGCGTCGGTATTGATGCTGCGGCGGGTGCCTTCGACCGTGATGTTCACCGTGGTGCCGGTGGTGGTGCCGGGCGTGGGTGACGTGTTGGTGAGTGCCGGGCTGGTGCCGCCGTTGGCGGATTTCATGGCGTTGCGATTTTCCATGGCAGACACCTCGGCATTCCACTCGGCCAGGGTGGTTTGGCGTCCGAAACCGTCTGTCTTTGTCGTGAAGGGGTTGTCTTTGGCGTATTGCGCGTCCCACGCGGCCTTCCAGGCATCGGCCTCGGCCCGGGTGTTGAAGGTGGGCACGGCATCCACCGGGGTCATGTTGCCCCGGTTCATGAACTTGCTGGCTTCGAGGTCTTTGTTGTAGGCGTCGCGGCGGGCCTGCTCTGCGGCGGCCAGCATTTGCCCGGCGGCGGCCAGGTCTTTAACTTCCTGGCTGGCTGTTGCCGCATCGATGCCCATTTGCTTGAGGGAGGCCGACACATCGCGCACGGCGGTGCCCACGCCGGCCACGGCTGTTTTTGACTCACCCATGGCGCGCAGGGTGGTTTTGCCCGCGGCGTCCACCTCTACCGCGTAGCCACGGGCGGCGGCCTGTGACTCGACCCAGCTGGGTGCCACGCCGTTGTTGGCGGCAATAGCATCCTCAGCCGCCTTCTTGAAGGCTGCGCCCAGCTCGCGTGCGCTGGCGGTGCCGCTGGATGCCAGCGTGTCGTAGGCATCCTTGGCGGTGGCGGCGGTTTTCTTCAGCGATTCATCGCTGGTGATGCCCAGCGTCTTCATGGCCTCGCGCACGCTGGTGATGCCAGGCGTGGCGGCATCCAGCGCATCCTTGAGCGCATTGGCCTTGTCTTTGGCCTGGTCGAGCAGGCCGTCCGCGATCTTGTCTCCCAGCTGCGCGCGCACCTGCTCAATTTTTGCGCGAATGGCCTCCAGCGCCTTTTCGCTGTCTGCCGAAGCGATGGCTTTCGACAGGCTGGCGGTGAGCGCCCGCCCAGTGTCAACCCCCTGCTCCTGGAGCTTGTCGAGGCCGCCGATCAGCGCATCCACGTCATTGATGGCGCTGCGTGACGCGGCGCCAATCTTGCCTTGCAGCACATCAAAATCAAGACCGGTTCGCTTGACCGATTCGCGCACGACCGCGTCCATCATCTGGGCTACGCGCTCGCCTTCGCGGGCAGCGCCGGAGAACGCCGCCCGCGCCATCACTTCAAATTGCGCGAGATCCTTGCCATTGAGGGCTTGCGCCCACGCCGCCTCAAACTCGGTCGCCGAGACCTTCCCGTCGGCCGACAGCTTGTCCAGCACGGCAGAAAAATCCTTGACCCCCTGAATCTTGCCCAGGTCGAACGATTCACCGACCTTCTTGATCGCCTCCGCAGAGCTGGCACCTTCCTTGGTCAGCTTCTCGAACTCGGCGACACCTGCCCGCGCTGCTTTTGACAGCTCGAATTGCTTGTCGGTGGCCGCCTGGATGGATGCCGCCAGCCGGGCACGGTCAGCCGCCGCCTCTTTGGCGATCTCTGCGTGCATCTTGTCGGCACGGGCCAGCTCCTCCGTTCGGTCCTTGTAGCCCGCCAACTTGGCCGCGCTCTCCCCGATCCAGGTGCCGAGCAGCGCACGGTACCCCGATGCCACCGAGATGGAGGTGCGCCGCGAGCTGGACTATCTGGAGAGCCGCGACCTGGCCAAGGTGTTCACCGATCCGCTGGGCCAGGTGAGTGCTGACCTGACGCGCTATGGCATCGACATTGCGGAGTACACGGTGCCGGTGGAGCCGGGCATCGCGCGCCCGCCAAAGGTCTGACCCATGGGCCGCAAAAGCAGCATTGACCGGCTGGACCCGGAGATCAAGGCCTACATCAGCGCCATGCTGGCCACGGGCAGCGTGACGCTGGATGAGTTGATCGCGGACCTGCAGGAGCGCTACCCGGTGGCCTCGAAAGCGGGGGATTTGCCCAGCCGCTCTGCCATGGGCCGCTATGGGCAAAAGCTGGAGCGGCGCCTGTCGGCCATTCGGGCCAGCACCGAGGCGGCCAAGATGATCCAGGCGCAGGCGGGCGACGACAAGGATGCCCGCAGCGAGGCGCTGACGGCCCTGGTGCAGACCGAACTGTTCGAGGCGATCCTGGCGCTGCAGGAGGCGGATGATCCGCAGGCCAATGCGGAGGATCGGGTTGCCATGCTGAGCTCGGCGGCGAAGAACATTGCCACGCTGACGCGCAGCAGCGTGAACCTGAAGAAGTTTCAGGCCGAGACCGAGGAGGCGGCACGCAAGAAACTGCTGGAAGAGCAGCGTGCGGCGCTGGAGGCCATGCCCAACAAGGGCGGCGTGACGGCCGACACCAAAGCAAAAATCCGCGAAGCGTTGGGGATCGTGTAGCCATGATCATCAAAGGCCGCGCCAAGTGCATTCCGAAGGATCGCGAGGCGATCTTTTTGCCGTTTCAGTCCCAGTGGATTCAGGATGAGTCGCGCATCAAACTGATGGAGAAGTCGCGCCAGATCGGCATCAGCTGGTCTACCGCCTATGGTGCTGACGAGCGCGCCTCTGCCCAGGGCGCCCGCTTTGACGAGTGGGTGAGCAGCCGCGACGATATCCAGGCCCGTCTCTTCATTGAAGACTGCAAGCTGTGGGCCGGCATCATGGGCATGGCGGCCAAGGACCTGGGCGAGGTGGTGCTGGATGCAGAGAAGAAGCACAGCGCCTATGTGCTGCAGTTCGCCAGTGGCCGCCGCATTCACAGCATGTCGAGCAACCCGGACGCCCAGGCCGGCAAGCGCGGCAGCCGGGTGCTGGATGAGTTTGCACTGCACCGCGAGCAACGCAAGATGTGGGCGATTGCCTACCCCGGTATCACCTGGGGCGGCAGCATGGAGCTGATCAGCACGCACCGGGGATCGCACAGCTTTTTCAACCAGCTGGTGCGCGAGGCCCGCCACGGGGGCATGCTGCCCATCGGCCAAACGACAACGCCCGCGAGCTTTGCCGAGGCTGCACCTGGCCCAGCGCAGCCCGATGCCCTTGACGCCCTGATTGACGCCGAGCAGGCGCAGTGGCGCCCGGCCATGGACCCGCTGGTGGACCCGATCCGTGCCTTGCTGGCCGACGCGGCCGCGCGTGGCCAGTCGGCGGCCGAGCTGCTCGCGCGCCTGCCGGAGCTGCTGCCCCAGCTCAATGCCGACGAACTGGCCACCTCGCTGACCCGCGTGGCTTTTGCCGCGCGCCTGGCGGGCGACGCAGGCATGGCGAACGGGTAAGGCCATGTCTGCCGCTACCGATTTCGCCGATCTGCAAAAGCTGACCCCTGCCGAGGCCGTGGCCTGGCTGATGGAACGCAACAAGCTCACGCGCAGCTATGCCTGGCAGGATGTGTGGCAGGACGAGCATGGCCACCAGTTCACGGTGAGCCGCCTCACGCGGCTGGATTTGCTACAGGCGCTGCACGATGCCATCGTCAAGTCGGTGGAGGGCGATCTGAGCCGCAAAGACTGGATGCGGGACGCTGAGCAGCTGCTGACGGATGCCGGCTGGTGGGGAACCAAGGCAGTAACCGACCCGGCCGATGGCGAGATCAAGCTGACCAAGTTCGATTCGGCGCGTCTGCGCCTGATCTACGACACCAACACGCGCCAGGCCTACGCCACCGGCCTGTGGGAGCGCGTGGAGCGCAGCAAGCGCACCCATCCCTATGTGCGCTACATCACCAAGCAGGACGAGCGCGTGCGTGCGAGCCATCGCGCCTGGGACAACCTGACGCTTCCAGTGGACGACGCCTTTTGGAAGACCCACTGGCCGCCCAATGGCTGGCGCTGCCGCTGCCGCGTCATGAGCATGAGCCAGCGCGACTATGACAAGGGCTACACGCTGGACCGTCCTGGCGCGGAATACGAGCAGGACGCCCCCACCGTGCGCAAGCCCCTGAACAAGCAGGCGCCCGAGGTGAAGATGCGCGAATACGTCAACCCGCGCTCGGGCGAGGTGACCCAGGTCCCCGAGGGAATAGACCCCGGTTTTGCCTACAACCCCGGCCTTGCCCGCCAGCAGGCACTGCAGCAACTGGTGGACGGCAAGCTGCGCGGCGCCGCCCCCGGACTGGCCGATGCGGCCCGCCGCGACGGCTTCAAAAAGGACTGATCCATGCTGGCGATCACCGTCGATGACAAGGCCTTTCGCTCCAGCCTGGACGCTATCTACCGTGGCATGAGCGACCTCACGCCGGTGATGCAAAGCATCGGCATGGAGTTGGAAAGCCGCATCAGCGGCCGCTTTGAGAGCCGCACCGACCCATCCGGCAATGCCTGGTCGCCGTGGGCACAGTCCACGGTGGACAACTACCCAGAAGACGGCAACCGGCGCTTGCTGGACCGCTACGGCGACATGCTTTCCAGCTTGAGCCACCAGGCCGACGCCACCAGCGTGCGCGTGGGCTTCGGCCAGCCCTACGCGGCGTTCCATGAGTGGGGCACCAAGCACATGCCACGGCGCGGGTTGCTGTTTGCCGATCCTGATGCAGGCACACTGAGCCCGGACGACGAGGCGGCGGTGCTGGACATCCTGGACGTTTGGTTGAGCGACCTGGGCAACTAGCTGCGGCAAAATGCAAAAAGCGCCCAAAACGGCGCTTTTTCTACTTTGGTGCTGGTTTTCATGTTGGGAAAGAGATTTTCAAAGGCCCGTCCCACTCCATCCCGCGATAGCCCCGAAAATCCCGATTTATCGCGCCGCCCACTCTTTCTTTATCTCAACTCCCCTCAGCTACGACAGCAGGCTGCGTTGCCCGGTATTTGTCACACCGTGCCGTCAGGCCCCGGCGTGGAGTCGGACACTGGGCTGTGCAGTGCCTGCGGCCCGGATTTTTCGGGCGGCTCAAAACAGTCGCGGAACGTGAACACCACCGACGTGAAGAACATGGCCGCCATCATCATGGCCGCGCCGACCATGATGCCGCCCACCACGGCGGTGAGGCCGCCCACGGCCAGCAGGCCCGCCACCAGGCTGACGACCAGACCGCCCAGCAGGAACACGCCCATCCAGGCCACGCCATAGACCATGAAGGCGCCGAAATTGCGCAGGCAGGCCACGATGCTGAAGAACAGGCTTTTCACCGGCGGCACGCCATGCCAGTGCACCAGGCCGGGCGCATGCCAGAACAGCAGCGACAAGGGCAGGTACAGCAGCATCGCAAGCCACATGGCGCCCTGGAAAGCGGGCGTCTCGGCCATCTCGCGGGTGAGGGGAGCACCGCCCAGGTACACCTGCGCGAACTGGCCGCCGTCAATCAGCGCTGAAAGGCCCATCACCGCGAGAAACCCCACCGCATACAGGGCGCCCAGCACCAGCATGTCGCGCAGGCGCTGGCGCCCGGTGCGAAAGGCCACCAGCAGCACGGCAGGCGTGGGAAAGCGGCCCTGCACGGCCTCGGCGGCGGCCACCATCATGGCCAGCGTGGCCGAGGGCAGCAGGGCCAGCGCCACGGCGGGGCCGACCAGCGGAATCATGGTGGCCAGGGACATGGCAGCCATGGTCATGAAGAACAGGGCCGCGAGCGCCATGGGTTGCCGCCAGAACGCCCGGATGCCAAGCTTGACCCATTCCAGGCCGGTGCGTGCGGGGACGATGTGGAGTTTCATGGAGAGGGTTTGACAATCAGGAGAGGGCCCAGGGCCCTGGGTGGCGGGGCAGCACCGGCGAATTTAACCCAGCGCCCCCAAAGACACCGGGTTGAAGGGATTCAGGCGTGCACCGGGTGCGCGATGCGGCCTTGCAGAACGCGTTCGAAATGCGTGGGGTCGTGCGGGGTGAGCATCGCGGCCTCGCGGGGCAGGTAGAAATCCCACAGACGCGAAATCCAGAAGCGCAGGGCGCCCGCCCGCAGCATGGCGGGCAGCAACTCGCGTTCGGCCGCCGTCAGGGGGCGCACGGCCTGGTAGGCGTCGAGCATGCGGGTGGCGCGGGCGGCGTCATGGGTGCCCTGCGCCAAGTCGATGCACCAGTCGTTCAGGCAGACGGCCAGGTCGAACAGCCAGGTGTCCACGCCCGCGAAATAAAAGTCGAAGCAGCCCGTGAGCTCTTCGCCATCGAACATCACGTTGTCGCGGAACAGGTCGGCATGCACCGGGCCGCGCGGCAGCGCCGCGTAGGCCGATGATGCGGCCACATGGTTCTGGTAGGCCAGCTCGGAGCGCAGCAAGGCGGCCTGCTGCGGGCCGATGTGGGGCAGCACCACGGGCACGGTTTCATTCCACCAGGGCAGGCCGCGCAGGTTGGGCTGGTGCCGGTCAAAATCGCGCCCCGCCAGGTGCATGCGCGCCAGCAGGGTGCCCACGGCCGCGCAGTGCACGGGCTGCGGCGTCAGCTGGCTCTTGCCGCGCAGCTTGTTCACCACGGCCGCAGGCTTGCCGCACACGGTGTGCAGGATGTCGCCGTTCTGGTCGGCTTGCGGATCGGGCACCGGCATGCCGTGGTGGGCCAGGTGCTTCATCAGGTGCAGATAGAACGGCAGCTGCTCGGCGGTGAGCCGCTCGAACAGCGTGAGCACGAATTCGCCCTGGTCGCTGGTGAGAAAGTAGTTGGTGTTCTCGATGCCACCCTCGATGCCGCGCAGCGCCACCAGGTCACCCAGTTGCAAACGGCGCAGCAGTTCGCGCGCCTCATTCGTCGAGACTTCGGTAAAAACGGCCATCGCTCAGCGCAGATACGGGATAGGAAATAGAAAAGGGAGGCAGCCAGCGCGCGGTGTCAGAACTTGATGACGTTCCAGACGCGCGGGGCGGTGTTGGTTTCGGCGCCGTTGCGGCTGCCGGCCCGGCTGCGCGCTCCGTCGGGAGACTGCACTTCGTATTCGGGCATGTTGCCCGTCTTGGGTTGAACGGTGATGCTCTGGGTCTGGCCGCCCACGCGCAGTTCGTCCACGCGGCTGCCCTCGTCTTCCACGCGAATGCGTTCGGTGCGCTGGTTCTTGCGGCCGTCCAGTTTCTCTGGACTCGGGAGCTGCTCGCGCTTGTCTGCATTGCCTTGAGGGGCAATTGAAGGGGGAGTCTGGGCCAGCAGGGGGCTGGCGGTCAGGCCCAGCAGCAAAAAGAGGTGAACAGCGCGCATGGCGCCATTGTAGGCGGGGCGTGCCGGCAAGGCGGCGCATGGCCTGGTGCCGCCCAGCGGGGGGAGGCGCACGGCTGCCCGCCCGTGGCAAGCGCGCCAGAGTGCTGTCTGAAAACCGCTCAGGGATGTTTGGGGCAGGTGCCGGCCTCGCACGGCACGGTACGCTGGCCGATGAAGGTGCGGAAGTTCTTGCCCAGCTGCCCCATCTGCTCGCAGACATCGCCCCGGGCGTCAAAGGCGAAGCCCTGGGCGCCTGTGGCGTTGAGCAGTTCCACCCGCTTCAGGGCCAGTTGGGCGAACTGCTCCGGGTTGTGCCATTGCTCGGCGCAGATGTTGTGGAAGACGAAGGTCGCATACACCAGTTCGGTGACGGCCGGCTTGTCCATTTGCAGCCGCAGCACGCCGTTGTCCAGTTGCACCGTCTTGAGCGCGTTCCCGCGCAGGGCCTTTTGCAGCGGTACCGGCACGTTCTTGAATTCCGTGTCCGCCATTGCCAGCGTGCACGCCGCGCCGACCAGCAACGCCAGCAGTTTTTTCATGGGTTGACCTTTTTCAATGGAGACGCCGCAGCCTTGCGGCATGGCGCCGTGCCTGGGAAAGGGGCTATTTTGCCGGTTTCCATGCTCTGGGCCGAGGGCCGAGGCATGCCGGTGCGCGTGGGCGCCCGTTGGCAGCGGCTTGCTGTGACAATCGCCGCATGAGCGACAAAAAGACCCTGCTGCTGGTGGATGGCTCCAGCTACCTCTACCGCGCCTTCCATGCCATGCCCGACCTGCGCGCCGTGCCGGGCGACCCGGCCAGCCCCGCCACGGGCGCCATCCGCGGCATGATCAACATGATGCAGGCGCTGCGCAAGGAGGTGCATGCCGACTACGCCGCCTGCGTTTTCGACGCCAAGGGCCCCACCTTCCGCGATGCCATCTACCCCGCCTACAAGCAGCAGCGCAGCCCCATGCCGGACGACCTGCGAGCGCAGATTTCGCCCATTCACGAGGTGGTGCGCCTGCTGGGCTGGAAGGTGCTGGATGTGCCCGGCGTGGAGGCCGACGACGTGATCGGCACGCTGGCCGTGACGGCCGCGCGCCAGGGCATCGAGGTGATCGTGAGCAGCGGTGACAAGGACCTGGCGCAGCTGGTGAATGAGCACATCACCATCATCGACACCATGAACGGCAAGCGCCGCGACCTGGCCGGCGTGGAGGCCGAGTTCGGCGTGCCCGCGCGGCTGATGGTGGATTTTCAGACGCTGGTGGGCGACCAGGTGGACAACGTGCCCGGCGTGGAAAAGGTCGGCCCCAAGACGGCGGCCAAGTGGCTGCAGGAATATGGCTCGCTCGATGCCGTGGTGGAGAGCGCCGACAAGATCAAGGGCGTGGCCGGCGAGAACCTGCGCAAGGCGCTCGGCTGGCTACCCATGGGCCGCCAGCTGCTGACCATCAAGACCGACTGCGACCTCGACGGCTGGGTCGAGGGCCTGCCCCGGCTGGATGCCATCACCATCGGCACGCCCGACACGTCCCGGCTCAAGGACTTCTACGAACAATACGGCTTCAAGGGCCTGGCGCGCGCGCTGGGTGGCGACGCACCGGCCGCCGCCCCCGCTACCGTGGTCGCCATGCCGGGCGAAAGTGGCGACCTGTTCGCCGACCATTCCGCCAGCCCCGTGGCCGAGGCCGCGCAGCAGCGCGCTGTGGTGTACGACACCATCCTCAACTGGACCGACTTCGACCACTGGCTGCAGCGCCTGATGAAAGCCGAGCTGGTGGCGCTGGACACCGAAACCACTTCGCTCGACGAAATGCGCGCTGAAATCGTCGGCATCTCGTTCAGTGTGCAGCCTGGCGAGGCGGCCTACATTCCGCTGGCCCATGCCGGGCCCGATGCGCCCGTGCAATTGCCGTTGGCCGAGGTGCTGGCGCGCCTCCAGCCGTGGCTGCAAGATGCCAAGCGCCACAAGCTGGGCCAGCACATCAAGTACGACCGCCATGTTTTTGCCAACCACGGCATCGAGGTGCAGGGCTATGTGCACGACACCATGCTGCAAAGCTACGTCCTCGAAGTGCACAAGCCGCACAACCTCACCAGCCTGGCCGAGCGCCACACCGGCCGTACCGGCATCAGCTACGAAGACCTGTGCGGCAAGGGCGCGCACCAGATCCCGTTCGCCCAGGTGCCGGTGGACAAGGCCGCGGCCTACTCGTGCGAAGACTCCGACCAGACGCTGGACGTGCACCTGGCGCTGTGGCCGCTGCTGCAGGCTGACGACAAACTGCGCGCCATCTACGAACTGGAAATCGCCAGCAGCGAGGCGCTCTACCGTATCGAGCGCAACGGCGTATTGATTGATGCCCCCACGCTGGCCGCGCAAAGCCACGAGCTGGGCCAGCGCATCGTGCAGCTCGAAACCGAGGCCTACGCCATCGCCGGCCAGCCCTTCAACCTCAGCAGCCCCAAGCAGCTGGGCGAAATCTTCTTCGACAAGCTGGGCATGCCCGTGGTGAAGAAGACCGCCACCGGCGCGCGCAGCACCGACGAGGAGGTGCTGGAAAAGCTCGCAGAGGACTACCCCCTGCCCGCCAAGCTGTTGGAGCATCGCAGCCTGGTCAAGCTCAAGGGCACCTACACCGACAAACTGGCGCAACTGGCCCTGCCGCGCACCGGCCGCGTGCACACGCACTACGCGCAGGCCGTGGCGGTGACCGGACGGCTGTCGAGCAACGACCCCAACCTGCAGAACATCCCCATCCGCACGGCCGAGGGCCGGCGCGTGCGCGAAGCCTTCGTGGCGCCCGCCGGCTGCGTGATCGCCAGCGCCGACTACAGCCAGATCGAACTGCGCATCATGGCCCACCTCAGCGGCGACCACGCGCTCTTGCATGCCTTCCATGCCGGGCTGGACGTGCACCGCGCCACCGCGGCCGAGGTGTTCGGCGTGGAGGTGGGCCAGGTCACCAGCGAGCAGCGCCGCTACGCCAAGGTCATCAACTTCGGACTGATCTACGGCATGAGCAGCTTCGGCCTGGCCAAGAACCTGGGGATAGAGACCAAGGCCGCCGCCGCCTACATCGACCGCTACTTCCAGCGCTACCCCGGCGTGAAGCAGTACATGGACGACACCAAGGCCGCCGCCAAGTCCATGGGCTATGTCGAGACGGTATTCGGCCGCCGCCTGTACCTGCCCGAAATCAACTCCCCCAACGGCCCGCGCCGCGCCGGCGCCGAGCGCGCCGCCATCAATGCCCCCATGCAGGGCACGGCGGCCGACCTCATCAAGATGGCCATGGTCAAGGTGCAGCAGGTGCTGGACGCCGAAAAGCCCGCCATCAAAATGATCCTGCAGGTGCACGACGAACTCGTGTTCGAGCTGCCCGAGGGCGAGGTGGACTGGCTCAAAAGCCATATCCCGCGCCTGATGGCTGGCGTGGCGGACCTCAAGGTACCCCTGTTGGCCGAGGTGGGTGTGGGGCCCAACTGGGACAAGGCGCATTGAAGGACACAAAGCCCCCCTGAGTCGCTTCGCGCCTTCCCCCCGGGGGGACGCCCCCAGCGCGGCGGGGCGGCCCTTGCGCGGGGGCGCTGGCACGGAAGGCGCCCATGTCGGACCACAAGGCGCGGCATTACCAAAAGCCCCCGAGCCCCCAGACATCCAACCACTCACCAGTCGTCCTACAGATTTTTTAAGTATTTTTAGCCTCCAACGCTTATCCAGAAAGCGCCACCAGCGCTCAAACCAGAAGCAGATGCAATCTCCCCCATCCACCCTGCGCCCCTCTACCTGGACCCCCGCCATGCGCATGGGCCTGTCCATCTCCGCCGCCACCGGCCTCTACGGCATCTCGTTCGGCGCGCTGGCCGTGGCGACCGGCCTCACCGTGTGGCAAGCCATGGCGCTCAGCCTGCTCATGTTCACCGGCGGCTCGCAGTTCGCCTTCATCGGCGTCATCGCGGGCGGTGGTGCGGGTTCTGCCGCGCTGGGCGCTGCCGCGCTGCTGGGCGTGCGCAACGCCGTCTATGGCATGCAGATGAACGGCATGGTCGCCCCCACCGGCTGGCGCAAGGCCGTGGCCGCGCAGCTCACCATCGACGAATCCGCCGCCACGGCCTCGGGCCAAACCGAACCTGCGGAGCAGCGGCGCGGCTTCTGGACAGCCGGCATCGGCGTGTTCGTGCTCTGGAACCTGTTCACCCTGCTCGGCGCCGTGCTCGGCGACGCCCTGGGCGACCCGCGCCGCTGGGGCCTGGATGGCGCCGCCGTCGCGGCCTTCCTGGCCCTGCTGTGGCCGCGCCTGCGCCAGCGCGAGCCCGTGGCCCTGGCCGTGCTGTGCGGCGTGGCCACTGCCCTGGCCGTGCCGCTGCTGCCACCCGGCCTGCCCATTTTGCTGGCCGCTGTGGTGGGTGCCGCCTGGGGCTGGTGGGTGCGCAGCCCGGATGTACCGCCTGTCCGCAGGGAGGGGGCGCCATGACGCTCTGGACCGCCATCGTGCTGGCCTGCGCCGTCACCTACCTCACCAAGCTCGCGGGCTACGCCGTGCCCGCCCGCTGGCTGCAAAACCCCCGCATGGCCCGCGTGGCGGGTGCCATCACCGTGGCCCTGCTGTCGGCGCTGACGGTGATGAACACCTTTGCTTCAGGTACCGCTTTGGTGCTGGATGCGCGGCTGGCAGCCCTGGCTGCGGCCGCGCTGGCCTTGTGGCTGCGCCTGCCGTTTTTGCTGGTGGTGGTGCTGGGGGCGGCTGCGGCGGGGGCGGTGCGGTGGTGGGGGTGAAGGCGTGCCTCACCCCAATAGATCACCTCACCTGCCCGCTTTCATGGATCGCAGGACTGAAGTAGCCGCCATTCCACCGGACACCATAGGCGTGGGCGCACGCCAGGCAGCTTTTCGGATGATGAAGTAGGGGGCAGGGAAAGCAGATCGCAGACCGCATCGGTAAACTTATCCAGTAACTGGCCATCCAGCCACCGTCCCCACCTGCCTTCTCCTCGGAGTCCCTGCATGTCTGACACCACCCCCTACACCCCGCCCGCCATCTGGCAATGGAACAAGGAAAGCGGCGGCAAGTTCGCCAGCATCAACCGGCCCATCGCTGGCGCCACGCACGACAAGGAGCTGCCGGTCGGCCGCCACCCGTTGCAGCTGTATTCCCTGGCCACGCCCAACGGCGTTAAGGTGACTGTCATGTTGGAGGAGCTGCTGGCGCTGGGCCACGGCGGTGCCGAGTACGACGCCTGGCTGGTTCCCATCCAGGAGGGCGCGCAGTTCAGCAGCGGTTTCGTCGCCGTGAACCCCAATTCGAAGATTCCGGCCCTGATGGACCGCAGCGGGCCAGTGCCGGTGCGGGTGTTTGAATCCGGCGCCATCCTGCTGTACCTGGCGGAAAAGTTTGGCGCCTTTGTGCCCAAGGAGCCCGTCCAGCGGGCCGAGTGCCTGTCGTGGCTGTTCTGGCAGATGGGCAGTGCGCCGTTTCTGGGGGGCGGCTTCGGGCACTTTTATGCCTACGCGCCCGAGAAGTACGAGTACCCCATCAACCGCTACGCCATGGAGGTCAAGCGCCAGATGGATGTGCTCAACCAGCGCCTGGCCGCGCACGAATACCTTGCGGGCGATGCCTACACGGTGGCCGATATTGCGGCCTGGCCCTGGTATGGCGCGCTGGCCAAGGGGCAGCTCTACGAGGCGGGCGAATTTTTGCAGGTGCAGGAATACACCCATGTGGTGCGCTGGGCCAACCAGATTGCCCAGCGCCCGGCCGTGCAGCGTGGCCGCAAGGTCAACCGCACCTGGGGCGAGCCGGCCAGCCAGCTGCATGAGCGCCATGACGCCAGCGATTTCGACACCAAGACCCTGGACAAGCTGGCGCCTGCCGCCTGATACGGATTTGCCTTCCACCGTATAACGTCATTGGTTCGCCTTGCCGTGCTACAGCACTGTCTGCGGCTTCCCGCCTAGTTATCCGCTTGAATGCACAACCGTCGCAACGCACTGAAGGAGAAGTTGCCATGATCACCCTGTACGACTGCGCCACCGCGCCCAGCCCACGCCGGGCCCGCATCCTGCTGGCCGAAAAAGGCATTGCCCACGACACCGTGCAGGTGGACCTGCGCAGCGGCGAACAGCTGGGCGAGGCCTATCGGCGCATCAACCCGCAGTGCACGGTGCCGGCCTTGCGCACCGACGATGGCTTGCTGCTGACCGACAACGCGGCCATTGCGGCGTACCTGGAAGCGCGCTATCCCAACCCGCCGCTGCTGGGCGAGACACCCACGGAAAAGGCCGAGATCGCCAGCTGGAACTGGCGCGTGGAGTTCGAGGGCCTGCTGGCCATTGCCGAGGCGCTGCGCAACAGCGCGCCCGCCATGGCCAACCGGGCGCTGCCGGGCGCGGTGAACTACCCGCAAATTCCCGCGCTGGCCGAGCGCGGGCTGCTGCGCGTGGCGCAGTTTTTCACGCTGCTGAACGACCGCCTGGAGGGCCGCGACTTTGTGGCCGCCAACCGCTTCAGCGTGGCCGACATCACGGCCGTGGTGGCGGTGGACTTTGCACGCGTGGTCAAGCAAAAGCCCGGCGATGAGCACCCGCACCTGCAGCGCTGGCGCGCGGCCATGGCGGGCAGGCCATCCATGTCGCTTTGATCCCATGAGCGATGCCAAGACCCTGCTGATCGTTTACCACTCGCTGACGGGTGGCACGCGCCAGATGGCCGAGGCGGCGCGCGTGGGTGCTGCGTCTGAGGCGGGCTGTGAGGTGCGCTTGCTGCACGCCGCGCAGGCCGGGCCGGCCGATGTGCTGGCGGCGCAGGGTTATGTGTTTGCCACGCCCGAGAATCTGGCGGCGATGAGCGGGCAGCTCAAGGATTTTTTTGACCGCAGCTATTACGGGGTGCTCGACCAGGTCAACGGCCGTCCCTACGCCAGCCTGGTTTGCGCGGGCAGTGACGGCAGCAACGCGGCGCGCCAGATCGAGCGCATCGCCACCGGCTGGCGCCTCAAGGCCGTGGCCGAGCCGCTGATCGTGTGCACCCACGCGCAGACGCCCGAGGCCATCCTGGCGCCCAAGCAGATCGGGGAGCAAGACCTGGCGCGCTGCCGGGCGCTGGGCGAGGCCCTGGCGACGGGGCTGGTGCTGGGGGTGTTTTGATGGGCTATCGGGTTGATAGCGGGTGGCGCTTGTCCAGAAGGCGCCAGAGGTCGTTTTGATCTGAATCCATGGGGCACCACCTCAGCGCCACGCCGTGGCCACCAGCTGGCTGTAATGCACGCCTTTTCTTCCCAGCAGCTGCTCGAACGCCGCCGGGTGGCCCACGTTGTCGCTGCCCAGCATGGCCAGGGTTTCGCTGCACCAGGGCGACTGCGGCACGGCATCGCCCAGCTTCGCGCTCAAGGTGGTGAGCGGCTGGGGCAGGCGCAGCACGGTGGCGGGGCGGTGGCCCAGTTGCTGGCGCAGGCTGGCGATGAAGGCGCCCATGGTCAGCGCCTCGGGGCCGGTGCAGTCGATGGTGCCGGTTTGCTGAAGCGCCGAGCCCAGCAGGGCGACCACGGCGGCGGCCAGGTCGTGCACCGACACCGGCTGCACGCGCGCCTCCAGCACCGGGCCGGGGAACAGCGCCACCGGCAGGCGCGCCAGATTCATGAACAGGGCGCTGCTGCCGCCACCTTTGCCAAACACCACGCTGGGGCGCAGGATGGCAGGGCGCAATTTTCCTTGCGCTGCCAGTGCCTGCAGGTGCGCTTCGGCCGCCCGCTTGGTCTGGGCGTAGCGGGTGCTGCTGCCTTCAATGCCCAGCGCCGAGATATGCACCACGCGCTGCACGCCGGCCTGGGCGCAGGCGTCGAACAGGGCGATGGGCGTATCGCGGTGCACGGCGTCGATGGGGCGCGCTCGCGTGTCGCGCAGCACACCCACCGCGTTGACCACGGCGTCGATGCCCGCCAGGCGCGGCAGCCAGGCGGTGGCCGTGGTGTCGCGGGCAAAGTTCATGGGCACCTGGCCGGGCTGCAGCGTGCGCTGGCGCGGCGACACGCCACCGTGCACGGTGTGGCCCGCGCGCTGCAGCGCCGCTTGCAGGGTGTGGCCGATGAAGCCGGTGGAGCCGGTGAGAAGGATGTGCATGGTGCGGCGCCCGAAAATTGCGGAGAGCTTGACAATAGACCGGTTTGCGATTTTTTGCCCGGCCATGCAGCGCGGGGGCGCAGGCCCCATTTGCCCTGGGCCGCTGCCTGGGTTTTCGCCAATCTTCGCCTTGGCGGTGAAAAAACACCGGCATCCCTCTTGACACGGTTGCTAAGATGAAAATTGCCTTGGCCGGCGGCATGGCCGTCGTCAGGGTTTTGCAGTTCGTGGTGTACCCCGGCGCGCCGCACGCGTTGCATGCCGACTACCGCGCACCAGCCACCCCGGCCGCAGCGGGGGGAGGCTTCTTTCGGGGTGCATCAGGCACCGGATCTTGATCAAAAAATGCCCCTGGGGCATATACAAAAAGCACAAATAGCTATGACTTTGGCAGCAATCATTCTGGCCACCCTGGCGGCAGGTATCGGTAGCGTATGGGTGGCAGCGCTGCTCATGGGCGCAGGGCTGCGAGGCGGTGGCGGCAGCGTGGGGCCGCAGCGCCTGCTCAGCCTGGCGGCGGGCGCCTTGCTGGCCACGGCCTTCATGCACCTGCTGCCCGAGGCGTTTGAAAGCCATGCGGACGCCCACGACCTGTTCGCCACGCTGCTGGTGGGCCTGGTGTTTTTCTTTCTGCTCGACAAGGCCGAGCTGTGGCACCACGGCCACGAGCACAGCCATGGGGCGCTGCCCGCCAGCGGGCATGGCACGACAGGTCATGACCATGCGGTGGCTGCGCAGCAGGGGCGTGCCCATGCCCATGCACAGGGGCATGACCATGACCACGCCCATTCCCACCACCACGGCCCCAAGGCCGGGGGCTGGGCCGTGCTCACCGGCGACAGCGTGCATTGCTTTGGCGACGGCATCCTGATTGCCTCGGCCTTCATGGCCGATATGCGGCTGGGGGTGATTGCTGCGTTTTCCGTGCTGGCCCACGAGGTGCCCCACCACATGGGTGATCTCGTGGTGCTGCGCCAGACCAGTCCGAACCGGCGCATGGCGCTGGTCAAGGTGTCGCTGGCCGGCGCCGTCACGGCGCTGGGTGGGCTGGTGGGGTATTTTCTGGTGGGGCAGCTGCACGACTGGCTGCCGTATTTTCTGGTCGTGGCGTCGAGCAGCTTTGTCTATGTGGCCCTGGCCGACCTGATTCCGCAGCTGCAAAAGCGCCTCTCGGCGCCCGAAACGCTGACCCAGATCGTCTGGCTGCTGGTAGGCATGGGGCTGGTCATGCTGGTCAGCAGTGCGTCACATTTGCACTGAGTGCAGGTGTTTTGCTATTGAAAAAATAGCATTTGACGCATTCTGTATAAGCGCTCAAGGCTAAAAACGCTGAATGGACGGCAGGCCTCAGCCCGCCAGCTCCTCGCGCACGGCCGCCACCTGGCGGCGCGACACCATCAGCAGCTCGGTCAGCCCCTGCAGGCGCACGGCCCAGCCTTCGCCTTCCTCGGGGTCGTAGTGCTTTTCCAGCGCACGCACGGCGCGGCGTGCCACCAGCGCATTGCGGTGGATGCGCAGGTAGCGCGGGGCGAACTTGGCCTCCAGTTCACTCAGCGAGCCATCCATGATGTAGCTGCGCGTGGCGGTGCGCACGGTCACATATTTTTGCTCGGCCTTGAAATACAGCACCTCGGCCAGCGACAGGCGCTCGGTGCGGCCCCGGTCCTGTATCAGCAGGGTTTCGCCTTCTGGCACGCCGGGTGCTGCCACCGGTGCGGGGCTGCGGATGTTGCGCTGGGCCTTGGCCAGGGCCTGCAGCAGGCGTTCGCGCCGCACGGGCTTGGTGAGGTAGTCCACGGCGTCGAGTTCGAACGCGCTCACGGCGTGGTCGGCGTGGGCGGTCACGAACACCACGGCCGGGGGGTACGCCAGCGCCCGCAGGGCGTGGGCCAGGCACAGGCCGTCTTGGCCGGGCATGTGGATGTCCAGCAGCACCAGATCGAACGCCCGCCCGCCGGTGGGGGTGAGCTGCGCCAGGGCCTCACCCGTGTTGGCTGCTTCGTCCACGGTGCATGGCACGGTGTCCCGGCAATCGCCCAGCAGGGTGCGCAGTCGGCCGCGGGCCAGGGCTTCGTCGTCAACGATGAGGATGTTCATGGATGGGAGCGGCGCGGGGTGAGGGTTCGGGCTGCCTGGGCAGGCGCGGTGCGCTGGTGCGCGCCGGGGGCCGGCAGGGTGATGCGCACCTGGTACAGGCCATCCTGCACGCCTGCACTGAACGCGCCCTGCACATCGTGCAGCAGCGCCAGGCGGGCGCGCACATTGTCGAGTGCAATGCCGTGGCCCCTGGTGGCGGGGTCGTCGCCCTCGCCGTTTTTGCCTACCCGGGAGGGCAGGGTGTTGGTGATGCGCACCACCACGCGGCTGCCGCGCAGCTCGGTCAGCACGCGCAGCTTGCCGCCGCGGGCGCTGGGTTCCACGCCGTGCTTGACGGCGTTTTCCACCAGCGGCTGCAGCAGCAGGGGGGGCAGGCGGGCGTTGTCGGTGCGCGGGTCCAGGTTCCATTGCACCTGCAGGCGTTGGCCAAAGCGCACCTCTTCGATGGCCAGGTAGCGGCGTGCCAGCGTGATTTCTTCCGCCAATGTGGTCGATTCGCCTTGTTCGATCAGCGCCACGCGGAACAGGTCCGACAGGTCTTCCAGCAGCGACTCGGCCTTGGCCGGCTCGTCGCGCACCAGGGCGATGGCGCTGTTGAGGGTGTTGAACAGAAAGTGCGGCCGGATGCGTGACTGCAGCTCGGTCAGGCGCGCCGTGGTGGCCGCCGGGGTGCGCCCGCGAGCGCGCATCACCAGCGCCGCCACCAGCGCCGCCGACAGCAGTGCGCCGCTGGCCGCGCTGGCCAGCCAGGGCGGCTGCTCCGCCATGCCCACCAGGGCCAGCATGGCGCAGGCATACAGCCCCGCCAGGGTGCCCAGCGCCACGCCCGCCGCAAATTGCCCGTTCGTGTCCAGGCGCTGCAGCAGGGTCTTGAGGCTGCAGGCGGCTATCAGCCAGACCAGCGTGGCGGGCAGGGCGCCGCCAGTGAGCAGCGATACGCGGGCCAGCCACTCCAGCGGTGTGCTGGCGCCATACATGGCGCCCACGCCGAGCACGATTTCCACAAACAGCACGGCGCGCAGCACCACGCCCACATGGCAGGCATCGAACACCAGCGCCCGCTGCACTTTGCCCAGCAGGCGTGGCTTTGCGGGCGTCAATTCCAGGTCCAGGGGCTGGGTCGATAAAATTTGCTTGTTTTGCATTGCGGCATCCGGGTGTTCCGGGTGTCAGTTCCACCGGATTATTGCCCTGCCATGCCCACCAGCCAAGCCACGACCCCCTCCCACAACCAGCTCGACACCAAGGCCCAGGCCTGGTCGGCGCTGTTTTCCGAGCCCATGAGCGATCTGGTCAAGCGCTACACCTCCAGCGTGTTCTTCGACAAGCGCCTGTGGCAGGCCGATATCGCGGGCAGCCTCGCGCATGCCGACATGCTGGCCGTGCAGGGCATCATCAGCGCTGACGACCACGCCAGCATCCAGCGCGGCATGGCGCAGATCAAAGAGGAAATCGCATCCGGCGCCTTCGAGTGGAAGCTCGACCTGGAAGACGTGCACCTGAACATCGAGGCCCGCCTGACGCAGCTGGTGGGCGATGCCGGCAAGCGCCTGCACACCGGCCGCAGCCGCAACGACCAGGTGGCCACCGACGTGCGCCTGTGGCTGCGCGGCGAGATCGACCTGATTGGCGATCTGCTGAAAGAACTGCAGGTGGCGCTGGTCGATGTGGCCGCGCAGAACGTCGAGGTGATCCTGCCCGGTTTCACCCACCTGCAGGTGGCGCAGCCTGTGAGCTTTGGCCACCACATGCTGGCCTATGTGGAAATGTTCCAGCGCGACGCCGAGCGCATGGCCGATGTGCGCCGCCGCACCAACGTGCTGCCCCTGGGCAGCGCGGCCCTGGCCGGCACCACCTATCCGCTGGACCGCGAGCGCGTGGCCAAGACCCTGGGCATGGAGGGCGTGTGCCAGAACAGCCTGGACGCCGTGAGCGACCGCGACTTCGCCATCGAATTCACCGCCGCCGCCAGCCTGTGCATGGTGCATGTGAGCCGCCTGTCCGAGGAACTCATCATCTGGATGAGCCAGAACTTCGGCTTCATCAAGATCTCCGACCGCTTCACCACGGGCAGTTCGATCATGCCGCAGAAGAAGAACCCCGACGTGCCCGAACTCGCGCGCGGCAAGACCGGCCGCGTGGTGGGCCACCTCATGGGCCTGATCACGCTGATGAAGGGCCAGCCCCTGGCCTACAACAAGGACAACCAGGAAGACAAGGAACCGCTGTTCGACACCGTCGATACGCTGAAGGACACGCTGCGCATCTTCGCCGAGATGGTGGGCGGCCAGCCCAACCCCGCCACGGGCAACAAGGAGGGCGGCATCACCGTCAACGCGACCGCCATGGAGCAGGCCGCGCTCAAGGGCTACGCCACCGCCACGGACCTGGCCGACTACCTGGTGAAGAAGGGCCTGCCGTTCCGCGATGCCCACGAAACCGTGGCCCACGCCGTGAAGGCCGCCACCACCCACGCCTGCGACCTGTCGGAGCTGCCCCTGGCCGTGCTGCAGGGCTTTCACCCGCAGATCGAAAAGGATGTGTACGAGTGCTTGAGCCTGCGTGGTTCGCTCAATGCGCGCAACACGCTGGGCGGCACTGCGCCTGCCCAGGTGCGTGCGCAGATCGCCCGCCACCAGGCACGCCTGGCTGCATGACCGGTTTTTGAATGAGATGTGGCAATGGCGCTCTGGGGTATTGCGCAATACGCTTTTTATTCAATAGCGTTTGAGTGCGCGTGAAGCCAGGTGCATCCTGCGCTTCATCCCGTCTTGCCGCGTTCTCCGCCCGGTATTTTCCTGAGGAGTTGGATATGACTTTGCGTTGCCCCCTGATGTCGCTTGCCCTGCGCGGCCTGGCTGCCCTGGCGGCGGCGCTGGCCCTGTCCACCGGCCTGGCCCAACCGGCCAAGCCGGTGCGCATCCTGGTGGGCTTTCCACCGGGCGGCGGCACCGATGCCATTGCGCGCACGCTGTCCGAACGGCTCAAGGACGCGCTGGGCGTGCCGGTGGTGGTGGAAAACCGGCCCGGCGCCGGCGGGCAGATTGCCGCGCAGGTGCTCAAGGCTTCGCCGCCGGACGGCACCACGGTGTTTCTGACGCACGACCACACCATCTCCATCCTGCCGCTGGTGGTGAAAAACCCCGGCTACCAGCCCGACCATGACTTCGTGCCTGTGGCCGGCTTTGCCACCTTTGTGAATGCCTTTGCCGTGTCGGGCGGCACCCCGGCCAAAAACTTTGACGAATACGTGCAATGGGTGCGTACGCAGGGCGGCAAGGGCGCCGTGGGCATTCCGGCGCCGGCCTCCACGCCAGAATTTCTGGTGAAGCTGGTGGGCGAGAAATTCCAGCTCGATCTGGTGTCGGCACCCTACCGGGGCGCGGCACCCATGATGGCCGACATGCTGGGCAACCAGATTGGCGCGGGCGTGGGCTCGGTGCAGGACTTCATGGAAAACCACAAGGCCGGCAAGCTGCGCGTGGTGGCGGTGCTGGGCACCAGGCGCCAGGCGGCCATGCCCCAGGTGCCCACGTTGGACGAACTGGGCCTCAAGGGTTTTGCCGACCTGCCGTATTACGGCTTCTATGCCCCGGTCGGGACGTCGCAGAAATTCCTCAACCAGTTCGCCGTGGCGCTGGCCACGGTGGTGGGCGAACCCGAGGTACGCGAGCGCCTCACCGCCATGGGCCTCACGGTGGGCTTCATGACGCCGCAGCAACTGGCCGCGCGCGAACACGCCTACACCGACACCTGGCGCCAGATCATCAAGGCCAGCGGGTTTGTGCCGCAATAGGCGGCGCGAACGCGGCCCTTCACGCCATCTTCGGCCCGCGCAAGGTGCCCGAAGCCCTGGGCGTGCGATGCAGGCAGGTGCCGTGGTTCTCGTAAGCGCTTGCAATGCAGCGATTGGCGCGCCGCCTTGGTCGCTGCCCAGGTGCTGGAATGGCGCAAGAACCGGATCCTGCAGGCCTACCTCAACCGCGTGCCGTTTCGCAGCGAACTGGCGTGGCGCATGAATGGCAAGCCGCTGGAGGATGGGCGCAGCACGCTGCGGCCTGTCCGCCCGTCCGCGCCAGGCCAGTGCATACAATTGTAAAAGTTCATTTGCAGACCCCTTGTGCGCCTGTCTGTCTCTTCCCGTCTGATCCTGCTGGCCCTGCTGTTGTCTCTGGGCATTGGCGGACTGTTTGCCCGCAGCATCTGGGCGCTGCACGAAGAAGCCTGGCGCAACGCCCAGCGCACCAACGTCAACCTGGCTCGCACACTGAGCGAGAACATCGCCCGCACGATGGAGTCTTTTGACCAGTCGATGCAAGGGGTGGTGGAGGGCGTGACCGATCCCCAGGTGATGGCTTTGCCCCCGGCAATGCGCCAACGCGCGCTGTTCGACAACTCGCTGCGCGTGCAGGGTATCGGCTCCATCCTGGTGCTGGACCGGGCGGGCAATGTGGTGATCGACTCGGAATTCGAGAAGCCACGCCAGGCCAATTTTGGCGACCGTGACTATGTGCAGGTGTTCGACGGCGGGGCCCACACAGGGCTGTTTGTGGGGGCGCCGGTGCGTGCGCGCCTGTCCGGCCAGTACAGCCTGCCCGTCAGCCGCGCTTTCTATGACTCTTCGGGCCAGTTGGCGGGGGTGGTGACGGGCACCATCCAGCTGGAGCACTTTCAGAAACTGTTCAACGCGCTGAACCTGGGGCCGGATGGCAGCCTGAACCTCTTTCGGTCCGATGGCGTTCTGATTGTGCGTTTCCCCTTCAGTGACGACGCGGTGGGCCGCAGTCTGGCGGGTATGCCCAACATTCGTGTCTTTCAGTCCGCCCGCAGCGGCGTTTTCACCGGGCGGGCAGCGCATGGCAACGTCGAGCGTCTCTACGCCTTCCAGCATGTGGGCGACTACCCGCTGATGGTGAGTGTGGCCCAGTCGGTGGCGTCCATCTATGCCGGCTGGTACCGCAGCGCCTGGCTGCTGGGCGGCTTTGCCCTGGTGTTGATGGTGGCTTGTGCGGGGCTGGCGTGGCTGTTTGCACGCGAGTTGCGCCGCCGCCAGCAGGTCAGCGGCCAGCTGGCGCAGGCCGAGCACGACCTGCGCACCATCCTGAACAACCTGCCGTCCATGATCGGCTACTGGGACAGCAACCTGCACAACCGCTTTGCCAACCATGCCTATGTGGAGTGGTTTGGGCAGGCGCCCGACCAGATGCGTGGCCGGCACATCCGTGAGCTGCTGGGCGAGGCGCTTTACGAGAAGAACCGGCCGTATCTGGAGCAGGCGCTGCAGGGGCATGCGCAGTTGTTCGAGCGCACCATCGTGGACCCCAAGGGGGGCGCACGCTACGCCATCGCCTCCTATGTGCCCGACATGGAGGGCGACCAGGTGCGCGGCATCTTTGTGCAGGTGACCGACATCACCGAGCGCAAGCGCATGGAAGACGCGCTGTTCGAAGAGAAAGAGCGCATGCACCTGACGCTCAAGTCCATTGGCGATGCTGTGGTCTGCACCGATGCGCAGGGCCTGGTCACCTACCTGAACCCCGTGGCCCAGCGCCTCACGGGCTGGCAGAGGTTTGACGCCGTCGGCCGCTCGGTGGACGATGTGATTCACCTGCACACCCCCGACGGGCAAGTGCCCCAGCCCAGTCCGCTGCGCCAGGCACTGCACGGGCAAAAGCCTGTGGAACCCACGCGCGGCGTGGTGCTGCACCGCACCAGCGGCCAGCGCTTTGATGTGGAGGAAACGGCCAGTCCCATCACCGACCGCCATGGCCAGATCACCGGTGCCGTCACCGTGCTGCGCGATGTGACCGACGCCGTGGCCATGGCCGAGCGCATGGTCCACCTGGCGCAATACGACGCGCTCACCGACCTGCCCAACCGTGTGCTGCTGCAGGACCGGGCCCGCCAGGCGCTGATCCATGCGCAGCGCGACCAGACATCGTTGGCCGTGATGTACATCGATCTCGATGGCTTCAAGCAGGTCAACGATACGCTGGGCCACGATGTGGGCGACGAATTGCTGGTGCAGATCGCGCAGCGCCTCACGGGCGCCGTGCGGGCCTCCGACACCGTGTGCCGCCAGGGCGGCGACGAATTCGTGGTGTTGCTGCCGGGCATCGACGCTGCCGAGCAGGTCTGCCATGTGGCGCGCAAGATCGAGGCGGCATGCAGTGTGCCCTATGTGCTCAACGGCCGGGTGCTGTCGGTGGGGCTGAGCGGCGGCATTGCCCTGTTTCCCCAGCACGGCGACAACTTCAAAGCGCTGTCGCGCCATGCCGACGCGGCCATGTATGCTGCCAAACAGGCCGGCCGGCGGCAGTTTCGCCTGTATGCGGGCGCGGATGCCGAGCCCGTGCGGGTGGTGCAAGAAAGCGGCGCTGCGCCGTTTGCCCCTTGAATGAGAGCTTTTAGCGCTTGCTGTACAAGTGCCGTAGATCGTTTTTGGTGAAATTTTGTGCTGGAGTGCCGCGCCACTGGCTGGCTGGCGCGAAATTTGTTGCAAGGCTGCGCAAATAAATTTGATGGCCCTGGCCTGTGCCGCGGCCTACCATTCGACGCCAACCCATCTGTTACCTGGAGTGTCCGCGTGCCCAATCTGTCCAAAGTTACCTGCATCGAAGACCTGCGTGTCGTGGCCCAGTGCCGTGTGCCGCGCATGTTCTATGACTATGCCGATTCGGGCTCGTACACCGAGGGGACCTACCGTTCCAATACTGCCGATTTCCAGGGCATCAAGCTGCGCCAGCGCGTGGCAGTGAACATGGAAGGGCGCAGCACCCGCACCACCATGATCGGCCAGGACGTGGCCATGCCGGTGGCGATTGCGCCCACGGGCCTCACGGGCATGCAGCATGCCGATGGCGAGATCCTGGGCGCGCGCGCGGCCAAGGCTTTCGGCATACCGTTCACGCTCTCGACCATGAGCATCTGCTCCATCGAAGACGTGGCCCAGCATGCCGGCCCCGGCTTCTGGTTCCAGCTGTATGTCATGCGCGACCGCGATTTCATCGAACGCCTTATCGACCGCGCCAAGGCCGCCGGCTGCTCGGCGCTGCAGCTCACGCTCGATCTGCAGATCCTCGGCCAGCGCCACAAGGACATCAAGAACGGCCTCTCGTCGCCGCCGAAGCCCACGCTCACGAACCTCATCAACCTGGCGACCAAGCCGCACTGGTGCCTGGGCATGCTGGGCACGAAGCGGCGCAGCTTTGGCAACATCGTGGGCCATGCCAAGGGCGTGGGCGACCTGTCTTCCCTGTCGTCCTGGACGGCCGAGCAGTTCGATCCGCAGCTCAACTGGGGCGACGTGGAGTGGATCAAGAAGCGCTGGGGCGGCAAGCTGATCCTCAAGGGCATCATGGACGCCGAAGACGCGCGCCTGGCCGCCAACAGCGGGGCCGATGCGCTTATCGTCAGCAACCACGGCGGCCGCCAGCTCGACGGTGCGCCCTCGGCGATTGCCGCGCTGCCGGCCATCGCCGAGGCGGTGGGCAAGGACATCGAGGTGTGGATGGACGGCGGTATCCGCAGCGGCCAGGATGTGCTCAAGGCTCGCGCCCTGGGCGCGCGCGGCACATTGATCGGCCGCAGCTTCCTGTATGGCCTGGGCGCCTATGGCGAGGCGGGCGTGACCCGGGCGCTGGAGATCATCCAGAAGGAGCTCGATATCACCATGGCGTTCTGCGGCCATACGGACATCGATACGGTGGACCGTGGCATCCTGCTGCCGGGCACCTATCCCATCGCCTGAGTCCAGGCCGACTCATCACCGGGTGGCCGCCACCGATGCAGGCAGGCGTTTGAGCGTGGCACGCGTCCACAGGATCTTGCTCGCGCGCAGCATGGGCATGGCGGGTAACGGCGGGTGGTAAGCGCGGTGGGTTAGCGCGACCCCTGCCGCTGCCCCGCACACTCCCCCACGACCCAATCCCTGAACGCTTTCACCAACGGCGTCTGCGCCCGCGCCTCGGGGTAGACGAGGTAATACGCATCGGTGCTCGTCAGCACCTGGTCTGACAGCTCCACCAGACTCCCTGCCGCCAGTTCCTGCTCGATCAAAAAGCGCGGCAGCAGCGCCGCGCCCAGGTGCGACACAGCGGCCTGGGCAATCATGGCGAAGTGCTCAGACTGCGGGCCGCGCAGGGCCAGCGCCGTGGGGGCGCCCACCAGCGCGAACCATTCGGCCCATTGCGTGGGGCGGGTGCTTTGCTGCAGCAGCACCACGCGCGTCAGGTCTTGCGGGGTTTTGATGCCGTGGCGGTCGCGGTAGGTGGGGCTGCACACGGGCACGGTTTCTTCGTGCATCAGGTATTCGCACACGGCGCCGGCCCAGTGCGGCGCGCCGAAGTGGATGGCGGCGTCGAACGGCGTGCCCGCAAAGTCAAAGGGCTCGGTGCGGGCCGAGAAGTTGACCATGGCCTCGGGGTGCAGCGCCATGAAACGCCCCAGGCGCGGGATGAGCCAGCGCGTGCCCAGCGTGGGCAGCACGGCCAGGTTGAGCAGGCCGTCGGTGCTGGAAAAAGCCATGGCTTTTTGCGTGCTGGCCGACAGTTGTTGCAGCACGTTTTGCACGTCGGCGGCATAGACGCGGCCCGCGTCCGTCAGCACCATGCGCTGGCGCACGCGGTGGAAGAGGGCGGTGCCGATCTGCTCTTCGAGCTGACGGATCTGGCGCGACACGGCGCTTTGCGTGAGGTGCAGCTCCTCTGCCGCGCGGGACACGCTCTGGTGGCGTGCTGCGGCCTCAAAGGCCAGCAGGTCGGCAGTGGAGGGCAGGAAGGTGCGGCGCAGCAGGGTCATGCGTGGATCATGCGTCGGGGGAATGATGGGTGTTGGCCGTCTGTGACTGTTTTGAGTCGCAGTGCTTATAGGGCAAGGGCATGCGCTGGCAGCTCTGCAGTTTTCAGACACTTCATTCTCGATTGTGATCAAGTAGTTCCATTTTTTTGCTATCCATTGTGGTGGTATTGGCGGATATTGGCGCATTCATTGCGTGGGTTCTCTTGCGCTGTGCTGTTTTTCCGTACCCTTTTCACTTTTGCGAGCCGCCATGCCTGCAACCCTTGCCGCCGCTTCCCTTGTGCCCGAAGTCGATCCACTGCTGCAGCGCCTGGGCGTGCCCCGTGCGGCCTACATGGGCGGCACGCTGGCTGCGCGCTCACCCATCACGGGCGAGGTGCTGGCCCAGGTGCTGCAGCAGAGCCCTTCCGACGCCACCGCCGCCATCGGCCGCGCGCATGCGGCCTTCCAGGCGTGGCGCAATGTGCCCGCACCGCGCCGGGGCGAGCTGGTGCGCCTGCTGGGCGAGGAGCTGCGCGCGGCCAAGGCCGACCTGGGCCTGCTGGTGACCATCGAGGCGGGCAAGATCCCGTCCGAAGGTCTGGGCGAGGTGCAGGAGATGATCGACATCTGCGACTTTGCCGTGGGCCTGTCGCGCCAGCTGTACGGCCTGACGATTGCCACCGAGCGCCCCGGCCACCGCATGATGGAAACCTGGCACCCGCTGGGCGTGTGCGGCGTGATCTCGGCCTTCAACTTTCCGGTCGCTGTGTGGTCGTGGAATGCGGCGCTGGCGCTGGTGTGTGGCGATTCGGTGGTGTGGAAGCCGTCCGAGAAAACCCCGCTCACGGCGCTGGCCACGCACGCGATTGCGCAGCGTGCCATCGCCCGCTTCAAACGTGAGACGGGCAGCGACGCGCCCGAGGGCCTGCTGGAACTGATCGTGGGCCGGCGCGACATGGGCGAGGTGCTGGTGGATGACGCCCGCGTGCCCGTGCTGTCGGCCACGGGCTCCACCGCCATGGGCCGTGCCGTGGGCCCGCGCCTGGCAGCGCGGTTTGCGCGCGGCATCCTGGAGCTGGGTGGCAACAACGCGGCCATCGTGGCACCTACGGCCGACCTGGATTTGGCCCTGCGCGGCATTGCGTTTGCCGCCATGGGCACGGCGGGCCAGCGCTGCACCACGCTGCGCCGCCTGTTTGTGCACGAAAGCATTTACGACCAACTGGTGCCCCAGCTGGTCAAGGTGTACGCCAACGTGCAGGTGGGCGACCCGCGCACGCCCGGCACGCTGGTAGGCCCGCTGATCGACCGCATGGCCTTTGACGGCATGCAGAAGGCCCTGGCGCAGAGCCGCACGCTGGGCGCCACGGTGTACGGCGGCGGCCGTGTGGAAGGCCTTGGTGGTGCGGATGCGTACTACGTGCGCCCTGCGCTGGTGGAACTGCCAAGGCACGAAGGCCCCGCGCTGCAGGAGACCTTTGCGCCCATCCTGTACGTCACCCGCTACAGCACGCTGGATGAAGCCATTGCCATGAACAACGCGGCGGGGGCTGGGCTGTCGTCGTCCATCTTCACACTCAACCTGCGCGAGGCCGAGCAGTTCATGTCCGCCTCGGGCTCGGACTGCGGCATTGCCAACGTCAACATCGGCCCCAGCGGCGCCGAGATTGGCGGCGCGTTTGGTGGCGAGAAGGAAACGGGCGGCGGGCGCGAAGCGGGCTCGGACAGCTGGAAGGCCTACATGCGCCGGGCGACCAACACCATCAACTACTCCACTGCGCTGCCGCTGGCGCAGGGCGTGAAGTTTGATGTGTAACCCCCTGAGTCGCCTGCGGCGCCTTCCCCCAGGGGGGGCGCCGCCAGCGCGGCGGGGCGGCCCTTGCGTGGCGGCTGCTGACTTGCACAGCGCCAGTGATGAAGCCCGCTAGGCTCACTTCCATGCAGTGTATGAATGGTATTCATGACCACTGATTCCTCATCTATCGTCATCATCGGCGGCGGCGCCATCGGCAGCGCCATTGCGTACTTCCTCACGTTGCAGCAACCGGGCTGCGACGTTGTGGTGGTCGAGCGCGACCCGACCTATGCGCGCGCCTCGTCGGCGCTGTCGGCCAGTTCCATCCGCCAGCAGTTCTCCACCGACATCAACATCCAGATCTCGGCGTTTGGTATCGGCTTCCTGCGCAACGTGGGCCAGCTGTTGGCCTGCCATGGCGACGCGCCCGACATCGGCCTGCACGAAGGCGGCTACCTGTACCTGGCCACCCAGGCGGGCGCGGCCACGCTGCGCGAGAACCATGCGCTGCAGAAGCGGCATGGCGCCGATGTGGCGCTGCTGAGCCCGCAGCAGCTGGCCGAGCATTTTCCGTGGCTGGCGCTGCAGGATGTAGCGCTGGGCTCGCTGGGCCTGTCGGGCGAGGGCTGGTTTGACGGCTACCTGCTGCTCACGGCATTGCGCAAGAAGGCGCAGCGCCAGGGTGTGCGCTACGTGGCCGACGAGGCGGTGGGCCTCGACCTGGCCGCCAGCGATGGCGTGCAGCATGTGAACGCCGTGCGCCTGCACAGCGGCACCGTGCTGCCCTGCCGCTATGTCGTGAACGCGGGCGGCCCGTGGGCGGCTGCCATTGCGGGCTGGGCGGGCATTGACCTGCCCGTGGTGGGCAAGCGCCGCACGGTGTTCAACCTCGCCAGCCCGGCAGCGCTGCCGGGTTGCCCGCTGCTGATCGACACCAGCGGCATCTGGCTGCGGCCCGAGGGCAAGGGCTTCATCTGCGGCTTTGCGCCCGACGCAGACAACGATGCCGACTTTGCCCCGCTGGAGCCCGAGTACGCCGCGTTCGAGGAACACATCTGGCCTACGCTGGCAGGGCGCATCCCCGGCTTTGAGGCGCTGCGCATGCAGGGCGCCTGGGCAGGCTACTACGAGATGAACACCTTCGACCACAACGCGCTGTTGGGCCTGCACACCGCCTGCGACAACCTGGTGTTCGCCAACGGCTTCTCGGGTCATGGCCTGCAGCAGAGCCCGGCCGTGGGGCGCGGCCTGGCCGAGTGGATGCTGACCGGCCGCTACCACAGCCTGGATTTGTCGCCGCTGTCCATCGAGCGCCTTGCGCGCCAACAGCCGCTGCTCGAAAAGAACGTGATCTGAGTTTCGCTCTTTCTCAACCTGCCATCCACCACACACAAGGAGACAACGACATGGCATCTTTCCGCAAGGCAACGCTCACTGCGCTGACCGCAGGGCTGGCACTCGCATGCATGGCATGGGCCCCGGCACATGCCCAGGCCCCGGCGACCAGCACGCTCGACAAGATCAAGGCGTCGGGCAAGGTGGTGCTGGGCGTGCGCGAGACCTCGCCGCCCATGGCCTATGCGTTGGGCGCGAACGAAAAATACGTGGGCTACCACGTCGAGCTGTGCGAGCGGGTGCTCAAGGAAATCGTGCCCCAGGCCAAGCTCGAATACATGGCCGTGACGGCACAGAACACGCTGCCGCTGGTGCAGAACGGCACGCTGGACATCGGCTGCGGCCCCACCACCAACAACACCGCGCGCCAGCAGCAGGTGGCCTTTGCCGTGACCACTTACGTGAGTGAAGTGCGCATGGCCGTGCGCAAGGATTCGGACCTCCAATCCGTCAGCCAATTGGGCAATCGCACCATTGCGGCCTCCACGGGTACGACCGCCGTGCAGCTGCTGCGCAGGCAAGAGCGCACGCTGGGCGCCCCCATCAAGACCGTGCTGGGCAAGGATCACCACGAGAGCTTCTTGCTGCTGGAGACCGGCCGTGCCGATGCGTTTGTGCTCGACGACAACCTGCTGGCCGGGATGATCGCCAACTCCAAGGACCCTTCGGCCTACCGCATCGTGGGAGAGCCGCTGGGCGCCGAGCCGATTGCGCTGCTGTTCCGCAAGGACGACCCCACCTTCAAGGCGGCGGTGGACGGTGTGCTCACCAAGCTCATGCAAACCGGCGAGATGGAAAAGATCTACGCCAAGTGGTTCGTGACCCCCATTCCGCCCAAGAACATGAGCCTCAACCTGCCGCTGGGCACCACGCTGCGCCAGCTGTTTGCCGCGCCCAACGACAAGCCCCTCGAGACCTACCAGCAATGAACGCTCCCCTCCCCGCCACAGCCTTTCGCACGGCCGACCGCGTGGGTGCCATCGGCGTCTCCGCAATCGTGCGCCTGACGCAAGAGGCCCACCAGCTCAAGCGCCAGGGCCAGCCCGTCATCGTGCTGGGCTTGGGCGAGCCTGACTTCGATACACCTGTCCACATCCTGGAAGCCGCCCAGCAGGCCATGGTGCGGGGGGAGACGCACTACACGGTGCTGGATGGCACGGTTGAACTGAAAGCCGCCATTCAGCACAAGTTCAAGCACGACAACGGCCTGGACTTTGCGCTGAACGAAATCACCGCCGGCGCGGGCGCCAAGCAGATCCTCTACAACGCGCTGATGGCCTCGGTGAACCCCGGCGACGAGGTGATCCTGCCCGCGCCATATTGGACTTCGTACGCCGACATGGTGTTGATTGCAGGCGGTGTGCCGGTGGTGGTGCCCTGCACCGAGGCCAACGGCTTTCGCATCACGCCCGAGCAGCTGGAGGCTGCCATCACGCCGCGCACGCGCTGGGTGTTCATCAACTCGCCGTCCAACCCCAGCGGCGCGGCCTACAGCGCCGAGCAGCTGCGCCCGGTGCTGGAGGTGGTGGAGAGCCACCCGCAGGTGTGGCTGCTGGCGGACGACATCTACGAACACATCCTGTACGACGGCCGTGCGTTTGCCACGCCCGCCGCCGTGCTGCCCTCGCTGCGCGACCGCACGCTGACGGTGAATGGCGTCTCCAAGGCTTACGCCATGACGGGTTGGCGTATCGGCTATGGCGCAGGCCCCAAGGCGCTGATCGCGGCCATGGCCGTGGTGCAGAGCCAGGCCACATCCTGCCCCTCGTCCATCAGCCAGGCGGCGGCCGTGGCGGCGCTGACCGGGCCGCAAGACGTGGTGCGCGAGCGCTGCCAAGCGTTCCAGGACCGGCGCGACCTGGTCTTGGCCGCGCTCAACGCCTCACCCGGCCTGCGCTGCCGTGTGCCCGAGGGCGCGTTCTACACCTTTGCCAGCTGCGAAGGCGTGCTGGGCCGCACCACACCGGGCGGCATGCTGCTGCGCACCGATGCCGACTTTTGTGCTTACCTGCTGCGCGAACACCATGTCGCCGTGGTGCCCGGCGGGGTGCTGGGGCTCGCGCCATACTTCCGCATCTCGTACGCCGCCCCTACCGCCGATTTGCAAGAGGCCTGCGCGCGCATCCAGCGCGCCTGCCAGGCACTGTTCTGAATTACTTTTTGATCCGTTACCGTAGCCATGAACTCAACGTTCCTCACTTCCCGCACCGGCGGCCAGATCCTGGTCGATCAGCTCCTCCTCCACGGCGTGCAGCAGCTGTTCTGCGTGCCCGGCGAAAGCTACCTGGCCGTGCTCGATGCGCTCCACGATGCCCACATCGCCGTCACCGTCTGCCGCCAGGAGGGCGGTGCGGCCATGATGGCCGAGGCCCAGGGCAAGCTGACCGGCCAGCCCGGTATCTGCTTTGTGACGCGCGGTCCGGGTGCCACCAATGCTTCGGCGGGCATTCACATCGCGCACCAGGACTCGACCCCCATGATCCTGTTCGTGGGCCAGGTGGCGCGCGGCGCGATGGGGCGCGAGGCGTTTCAGGAGCTCGATTACAGCGCGGTCTTCGGCACCATGGCCAAGTGGGTGGTGCAGATCGACGATCCGGCGCGTGTGCCCGAGCTGGTCTCGCGCGCCTTCCATGTGGCCACCTCGGGCCGCCCCGGCCCGGTGGTGGTGGCGCTGCCCGAAGACATGCTGACCGAGGCCGCCACCGTGGCCGATGCGCTGCCCTACCAGGTGACGGAGACCCACCCTGGCGCTGCGCAGATGGCCGAGTTGGCGCAGCGCCTGCAAGCCGCCCAAAGCCCCGTGGCGATCCTGGGCGGCAGCCGCTGGTCTGAGCAGGCGGTGCGCGAGTTCACCGCGTTTGCCGAAGCGTGGTCCATTCCTGTGTACTGCTCGTTCCGTCGCCAGATGCTGTTCCCGGCCACACATGCCTGCTATGGCGGCGATCTGGGCCTGGGCGTCAACCCCAAGCTGCTGGCGCGCATCAAGGCGTCCGACCTGGTGCTGGTGGTGGGCGGCCGCTTGTCGGAGGTGCCATCGCAGGGCTACGAGCTGTTCAACATCCCCAGGCCCGCGCAGCCCCTGGTGCATGTGCATGCCGATGCCCATGAACTGGGCAAGCTCTACCGCCCCACGCAGGCCATCCACGCCACGCCCCAGGCGTTTGCTGCGGCGCTCAATACGGTGCGCCCCACGGCCGCCGTGCCTTGGAAGGCCCACACAGAGGCCGCCCATGCCGAATACCTGGCCTGGAGCGATACGGCGCCCATCCGCATCCCCGGCAACCTCCAGATGGGCCAGGTGATGCAGCACCTCAAGGAAGTGCTGCCCGCCGACACCATCTTCTGCAACGGCGCTGGCAACTTTGCCACCTGGGTGCACCGCTTCTGGCCGTTTACCATTTACGCGAGCCAGCTCGCGCCCACCAGCGGGTCGATGGGCTATGGCCTGCCCGCGGGCGTGGGCGCCAAGCGCCTGTGGCCCCAGCGCGAGGTGGTGGTGTTCGCGGGCGATGGCGACTTTCTGATGCACGGGCAAGAGTTTGCGACCGCCGTGCAATATGGTCTGCCCCTCATCGTGGTGCTGCTCGACAACGCCATGTACGGCACCATCCGCATGCACCAGGAGCGCGAGTACCCCGGCCGCATCAGCGCCACGCAGCTCCAGAACCCCGACTTCAAGGCCTACGCCCAGGCCTTTGGCGGCCACGGCGAGCGCGTGGAGCGGACGGCAGAATTCGCCCCTGCCCTGGCCCGCGCCCGCGCCAGCGGCCTGCCCAGCGTGCTGCACTGCCTGATCGACCCCGAGGCGATCACGCCCACGGGCACGCTGCAGGGCCTGCGCAGCGCAGCGCTAGCGAAGAACTAAGGGTCTCGGGCTTTTACGGCGCGGTGCGGGCGCTACCCGATTGCCTCAGGGTCTGCACCAGCAGGCTCTGCAGGCTGTCCACCGCCTTCGCACCGCGCGATGCGCGGCTGCGGTACACGGCCACCTCCATGGGCGCCAGAGGGCCCAGACCATGCTCGGTGCCCAGCACCTGCAGCTGCGGCGGCACGCTGCAGTGGGTGAGGGCGGCCACGGCCAGGCCGCTTTCGACGGCCGCAATCTGCCCGGCCAGGCTGGAGCTGTGATAGACCACCTTGTAGCGGCGCCCCTGCTGTGCCAGCGCGTGGATGGCGCCGCGCCGCGCCAGGCTGGCCGACTCGTACACCGCAATGGGCAGCGGGTCGCGCCGCCATAACTCGAACTGCGCCGAGCCCACCCACACCATGGGCTCGTGGAACAGCAGCGTGCCACGGCGCGCGTGGTCGCGCGAGATGAGGGCCAGGTCCAGGTCGCCGCTGGCCACGCGCGGGATGAGTGCGGTGGACTGCTCGCAATCGAGCTCGATCTCCACCCCGCTGTGCCGGGGCGCAAAGCGCTTGAGTACGGGCGTGAGGTAGCGGGCGGCGTAGTCATCGGGCACACCCAGCCGCACGCGGCCTGTGAGCGCATCACCGCTCAGTGCGTCATGGGCTTCGGCATGCAGCGCCAGGATGCGGCGCGCGTAGCCCAGCAGGGTTTCACCCTCGGGTGTCAGGTGCTGCTTGCGTGCGTCGCGCTCCAGCAAGCGGTGGCCCACGGCGTCTTCGAGTTTTTTCAGCTGCATGCTCACGGCGGACTGGGAGCGGTGCACCTCCAGCGTGGCGCCCGAGAGCGAGCCCGCATCCACCACGGCCACCAGGCATTGGAGCCAATCGAGTTGCAGGTCGCGGTAGCCCATGGTTTGAATGAATTCGATTATCGAATGATGTTTGCATAAATTATGCGCTTTTCGTGGTGACTGCTGGCGGCCACACTGCGGGCATGCAAAAGCCCTCTTCTTGCGCTTCTGGCGCACCCGCAGCCGTTGTCCGTGCCACTCCCGCGTACCAGGGGGGTTTGCCCTTTGTCCTGGGCAATGCCCTGCTGGGCAGCATTGGCGTGTTCGTGCATGAGGCCCAGGCAGATCCGGCGACCCTGACCTGGTTCCGGTGCGCCTTGGGCCTGCTGGGGCTCACGCTGTGGCTGGTCTGGCGCAGGCCCTTGCGTGGACTGTGGCGCGGGCTCTGGGTGGGCTGGGCTGCGTTGCCCTGGGTGCTGCTGCTCGGCGGGCTCATGCTGACGAGCTGGTGGCTGTTTTTCACGGCCATCCAGCAGGTGCCTACCGGGGTGGCGGTGGTGCTGTTCCATGTGCAGCCGTTGTGGGTGCTGCTGCTGGGGGTGTGGTGGCTGAAGGAGACCATGCCACGCCAGCGTGTGCTGTCGGTGCTGGGTGCCATGGCGGGCCTGGTGCTGGCAACAGGTGTGGCCGAGGGGCTGGCCGCGCCGGGTGGTGGGCAGGCGCCTGGCTACTGGCAGGGGGTAGCCCTGTGCCTGGTGGGTGCGCTGTGTACCGCTGTGGTGACGGTGGTGGCCAAACGCCTTCAGGCCTTGCCCGTGGGCACCCTGGCCTGGTGGCAATGCGCGCTGGGCTCGGTGGTGCTGTGGGTCGCACCCGCAGAGCAAGGCTGGCCCGCCTGGGGCGCCTCATGGGCATGGCTGGCCGGACTGGGGCTGATCCACACCGGGCTCGCCTACACCCTGATGTATGCAGGCATGGCCCGGATGCCAACGGCCCGGGTGGCGGTGCTGCAGTTTGCCTACCCCGTGGTCGCCATCGTGGTCGATTGGGCCTACTTTCAGCAAGCCCTGGGTGCCTTGCAACTGGTGGGGGTGTTGCTGATGCTGGGCTTCATCGGGGTGGGGGAGCGTGTGGCGCGTGGCCGGCGGTAGGATGGCCGCAAGGCCCTGGATGGCAGGCCGCCGCGCACAATACCGGGTGTGACCGCCGTCGAGACCGATTTACCTGCCGACCTTCCGCCCGCACAGCCTGCCTCAGGCGGCAAGCTGCGCCGCATCGCCCACCTGGACATGGATGCGTTCTTTGCATCCGTCGAGTTGCTGCGCTACCCGCAGCTCAAGGGCCTGCCGGTGGTGATTGGCGGCGGGCGGCGCAAGGTGGATGATTGGCTGCTGCAAAGCCCGGATGGCACGGAGCCGCGTGAGCCGCGCTTTATTCCCGTGGCCGATTTCCCCTTGCTCAAGGATTACGTGGGCCGGGGTGTGATCACCACTGCCACCTATGCCGCGCGCCAGTTTGGCGTGGGCTCGGCCATGGGCATGATGAAGGCCGCACGGCTGTGCCCGCAGGCCATCGTGCTGCCGGTGGACTTTGACGAGGTGCGCAAATACTCGCGCCTGTTCAAGCGGACCATCACCGAGATCGCGCCGGTGATGCAGGACCGGGGCGTGGACGAGGTCTATATCGACTTCACCGATGTGCCCGGTGGCCAGCGCGAGGGCGGGCGTGTGCTGGCCCGCCTCATCCAGAAAAGCATTTTTGACGCCACGGGCCTGACCTGCTCGATCGGCGTGGCACCCAACCGCCTGCTGGCCAAGATGGCCAGCGAGTTCAACAAGCCCAACGGGATCTCCATCGTTTACGCAGAGGACCTGCAAGCCCGCATCTGGCCACTGCATGTGCGCAAGATCAATGGCATCGGCCCCAAGGCGGGCGAGAAGCTGGCGCGGCTGGGTATCGAGACCATCGGCCAGCTGGCGGCACAGGATGCGCAATGGCTGATGGGCCATTTCGGCAAATCGACCGGCGCCTGGATGCACCGTGTGGCCTGGGGCCAGGACGACAGCCCCGTGGTGACCGAGAGCGAGCCCGTGAGCATGAGCCGCGAGACCACGTTCGAGCGCGACCTGCACGCCGTGCGCGACAAGGCCGAGCTCTCGCGCATCTTCTCCGACCTGTGCCAGCGCGTGGCCGAGGACCTGCAGCGCAAGGGCTACGTGGGCAAAACCATTGGCATCAAGCTGCGCTATGACGACTTCAGGATGGCCACGCGCGATCAGACCATTGCGGAACCCACGCACGACGCAGCCACCATCCGCCGCGTGGCCGGGCTGTGCCTCAAGCGCGTGCCGCTGGACCAGCGTCTGCGGCTGCTGGGCGTGCGGGTGGGGGCGCTGGTGCGCCTGTCCGAGCACCCGCTGGCAGGCAGCGAGCCCGTTTCCGCCAGCAGCCGCCCCGCGCGCAAGGCAGATCCGCACACCGCGCCGCTGTTTTGATCCAGCTGGGCTCCACCGCTGGGAACGGCCACGCCTGCGCCGGGAGGTGGTCGGTATTTCTTGACGAATTCTTACTGAAAACTTACAGTGATTTTCCCGTTTCTCGGGAGATCACCGTGACCCTGAACGAGCTGCAACGCATCAAGCAGTGGCATGTTGCGCACAAGGCAGACCACCCGCTGGAGTACCACCTCTGGGACCTGGTGCTGACACTATGGGTGCTGGGCTGGGTGGGCTGGTTCCCCATCTGCGCCTTGGGCGAGCCGTACACCGTGCCGGTGTGCGTGATCGGCATTTTTGCACCCAGCCTGTATGTGACCTGGCGCACGCGTGCGCACTTGCACCACACCTTGCGGTGCGACTGGATCGATGTGCCGGGATGATGCTTTAGAGCCTTACTGGCGGGCGGTGCGCACGTTGCGCGGCAGGCCCTGCGGGTGGCTGGTGCGCAGCGGGTTGATATCCAGGCCGCCGCGGCGCGTGTAGCGGGCATATACCGTGAGCTTGATGGGTTGGCAGCGCGTCCAGATGTCCATGAAGATGCGCTCCACGCATTGTTCGTGGAATTCGTTGTGGTTGCGAAAGCTCACGATGTATTGCAGCAGCCCCTCCTGGTCGATCTGCGGGCCGCTGTAGGCAATCTGCACGCTGCCCCAGTCGGGCTGGCCCGTGACCAGGCAATTGCTCTTGAGCAGGTTGCTGGTCAGCGTCTCGGTCACGGGCGCCTCGTTGAACTCGGCCGTCAGCAATTCGGGTGCCGGCAGGTAGCGCGTGCATTCCACATCCAGGCGGTCCAGGCTCAGGCCATCGAGTTCGTGCACGGGCTCGCGGTCGAACAGCTCGGGCAGCAACAGCTTGACCCCCACGGTGGCGGGGTGCTCGGCGCCGCGCCACACGGCCTCGCTGATGTCGGCGCGGATGCGCGCCTGCACCTCGGCTGCGTCGGCAAAGCGCGTGTTGTTGAAGCTGTTGAGGTAGAGCTTGAACGACTTGCTCTCGACGATGTTGGGCGTTTCGCAGGGGACGGTGATGTGCGCCAGTGCCACCTGCGGTTTGCCGCGTGCATTCAGCCACGACAGCTCGAAGGCCGTCCACAGGTCGGCCCCGAAGAAGGGCGCTGCGCCCGCAATGCCGATCTCGGTGCGTTTGCCCGCGCGCGGTATGGGAAACAGCAGCGAGGCGTCGTACTGGTCGGCGTACGCCGATGCCTTGCCCAGCTGGGATTTTTCCGGTGTGGTCATGGTGAATCCTTTTGCTATTTAATGAATAGCTGTTAGCGCTTTATCTATAAGCGCTGCAACCTGTTCTTACTTGAATTCCCGTTCGCGCAGCCACTTGGTGGCGATCCACTTGTCGCCCGCGATCACCGGCGCGCCGCCATGCAGCGTGCGGGTGGACGGGTCAGGGCGCGCGTAGCTGAAGAACACGGCATTGCCGCGCTGCGGCGCCACCTCGATCTGCGCTTCCGGAAAGATGGTGGCGCCGCCTTTCTCGGGCGTGTTCAGGTACATCACCAGCGTGCCCAAGCGCTGCCCGCCGCGCCGCACGATGGTGGGGGTGCCGGGCTCGCCGGGGTCGAAATAGTCGTAATGCGGCTTGTATTCGGCCCCGGGGCGGTAGTGCAGCACCTGCAGGCCCTCGCCGTTCCCGACGGGCCAGTGCAGCAGGCGGGCAATGCGTGCTTCGATGCGCGCTATCAGCGGACTCTCGCCACGCTGGAAGAACATGCCGTCGCTGGTGCGGTCGTCGTTGACTTCCTCGCCACCCGTCTGCGTGGCCACCGTGAGCGAGCGGGCCATGCGCGGCGTGGCGCCAGCGATCAGGGCGTCGCACTCCTCGGGCGAGAGCAGGTTGCCAAACACCACGATGCGCGGCTGGGCCATGGTCAGCAGCACCTGCGCGGTGCGGTCGCCGCAATCCACCACGGCAGGGGAGTCATGCAGCCGGGGTTCAGGCACCCGTGGCGCTGCCGGAGGGCCCTTGGGGGTGGCCATGGCGTCCAGGTGTTCCTGCAGCGTGATCTGCAGAACATCGGTGGCCAAGGCCTCGTTCCAGCCCGCATCGCGCAGGGACTGCAGCATCACGGGTGCCGTGTGGCCGGCCTGGGCCTGAGCGCTGATCCAGCGGCGCAGCTCGGGTGTGATGGCCTGCCGTGCGGCGCGGCTGCGCTGGGGGCTTGCAGCGGTGGTGTGCGGGCGCTGGTCAGAACGCGATGCCATGGCGGTCCTTCGACAGGGGCGTGGTCTCGTGCGGATTTACGCGGTGGGCGCGGTCTTGCGCCGGAACACCAGGCGCTCGGGTTCTGACGAGGCCGGAGCGAAGGCGTAGCCTTCCAGATCGAATGCCTGCAGCTGGTGCGGGGTGGCGACGCGCTGCGTGATGGCATGGCGCGCCATCAGACCGCGTGCGCGCTTGGCATAAAAGCTGATGATCTTGTAGGCACCGCCCTTCCAGTCCTCGAACACGCATTCGATGACGCGCGCCTTGAGCGCCTTGCGGTCCACGGCCTTGAAATACTCTTGCGAGGCCAGGTTGACCAGCACGGGCGTGGTGTCGGATTGCAGGCGGTGGTTGAGGTGTTCGGCAATCTGGCGGCCCCAGAACTGGTAGAGGTTGCTGCCCGCATCGGTGGCCAGGCGCGTGCCCATCTCCAGCCGGTAGGGCTGCATCCAGTCCAGCGGGCGCAACACGCCGTACAGGCCGCTGAGGATGGCCAGGTGGTGCTGCGCCCAGTCCAGGTCGGGCGCAGTGAGTGTGCGGGCCTGCAGGCCTTCGTATACGTCGCCGTTGAAGGCCAGCAGCGCCTGGCGCGCGTTGGTGGCGGTGAATTTCGGTTGCCAGACCTGGTAGCGCGCCACGTTCAGGGCGGCGAGCGCGTCACTCAGGCCCATCAGCGAGGCGATGTCCTGCGGCGATTTCTGGCGCAGCACCTCGATCAGCTGCGTGGACTGCGGCACGAACTGTGGCAGGGTGTGTGGCAGTCCCGCTGGCAGAGGCGTTTCGTAGTCGAGCGATTTGGCGGGAGACAGCAGGAACAGCATGGTGGGGCGTGGTGGTCCGGGGATCTTGGAAAGGAAGGCGGTCAACGAAACGGAGCAGACGGAGGCACCAGGGGCCCCAATGAAAGAAGGCGGCCTGGGCCGCCTTCTTGGTGACTGCATCAGGCAGCCGGGGGCTGCTCAAAAGGCAGCGTCATGGCCGACAGGTCGCGGCGGGTTTCCACCAGCACCAGCGGGCCTTCGTCCAGCACCACGGCGGGCGGACGCTCGCGTGGCACACGGATGGGCTGTGGCTCGGCTGCAATCGCTGCCTGCACGGCGGCGATCTTTTCAGCGTCCGAGTTCACCCATTGCAATCCGGATGCGGCAGCCACCTGCTGCAGGGCATCGAGCGGCAGCGTGAAGCCCTGGACGCGTGGCATGCCCTGGGTGGCAGGCGCTGCAGCAGGGACCGGTGCCGCCACCGGTGTGGGTGCGGCCACCGGCGCGGGCGCGGCGGCCATGGGTGCCGGCGCTGCGGTTGCTGGCGCAGGGGCAGGGGCAGGGGCAGGCGCAGGGGCAGGGGCAGGCGTCAGCGTGGGAGCGGGCTCCTGTGCCGGTGCCTGGGCTGCCGGGGCAGTATCAAAGTAACTGCGGCGTGCGGGCTCTGGCGGGGCTTCGGCGGCCGGGGCAGCCACTGCGGCCGGCGAATCCAACTCCATCCGTGCGGGTGCCGTCGGCTCCACCGTGTCGCGGGGAGCGCGCTCGCCACGCTCACGCCGGTCGCGGCCATAACGGTCGCGCGAGCGGCGCTCGCGGCGGTCGTCGCTGGCCGGTGCGGTGTCGTTGCCGGTCAGGTCCAGATCGGGCAGCGATGCCAGCGGGGCGGTATCCGCAAAGTCGGCGGCGGGGACGCCGGTATCCCGCGGGGCTTCGGCCGCGCGGGGGGCGCGCTCGCCACGTTCCCGGCGACCTTGGCCTTCGCCGCGCTCACGGCGGGGGCCGCGCTCGCCACGGGGCGGGTTGCCGGCCGCTTCGGCGCCATTGCCGTTCGGACCGGTCACCTGCGCCTGGATGGCGGTCTGGGCGGCGGTGTTGTCGGTGTCGGCAGCGATGGCGTTGTTGCGGGGCTCGGCATCGCGGCGGCCTCGGCCGCCCTCACGGCCCTCACGGCCTTCGCGTCCATTGCGGCCTTCTCCTTCACCACGGGGCGGACGGCCTTCGCCATCGCGCGGTGCCCGGCCTTCGGCCGAGCGCTCACCACGGCGGCCACGGCCTTCACCGGTGCCTTCGCGGTTGCCGTCACGGGGTGCTCCGTCGCGCTGGCCGTCCCGGTTGCCATCGCGGCCACCACGGCGGCCGCGGCCTTCGCCGTTGCGACCTTCACGGCGGGGTTCGCCGCGTGTGCCGGCTTCAGCAGCGGGAGCGGGAGCCACCACCGGTGCGGGTGCCGGGCTGTCACCCATGCCAAACAGGCTCTTGAGCCAACCGAAGAAGCCCTGTTCCTGTGGCTTCGCAGCAACCGGGGCGGTTTGTGCCGGGGCGGCCGTGGCAGGGCGCTGGCCGGCGCGCGGTGGGCGTGCGGCGATTTCGGGGCGGGGCTCGGCCACGGGGGCGGGTGCGTCGGGCAGCACGCCCTTGATCACCGGGGTCTGCTTGTTGGTGGGCTCTTGCGAGCGGCGCGTCACGGCGGTGGGGTCTTCCACTTCCTCGGCGAGCTTGTAGCTGGCTTCGATGTGGTCCAGGCGTGGGTCGTCGTGCTTCAGGCGCTCCAGGCGGTAGTTGGGGGTTTCCAGCGTCTTGTTGGGCACCATCAGCACGGCTACGCGCTGCTTGAGTTCGATTTTGGCGATCTCGGTGCGCTTTTCATTCAGCAGGAACGAAGCCACTTCCACCGGCACCTGGCAATGCACGGCGGCCGTGTTGTCCTTCATGGACTCTTCCTGGATGATGCGCAGGATCTGCAGCGCCGACGATTCGGTGTCGCGGATGTGGCCCGAGCCGCCGCAACGGGGGCAGGGGATGGACGAGCCTTCGGAGAGGGCTGGCTTGAGGCGCTGGCGGCTCATTTCCATCAGGCCGAACTTGCTGATGGTGCCGAACTGCACGCGGGCGCGGTCCTGGCGCAGCGCGTCGCGCAGGCGGTTTTCCACTTCGCGGCGGTTCTTCGACTCTTCCATGTCGATGAAGTCGATCACGATCAGGCCGCCCAGGTCGCGCAGGCGCATCTGGCGGGCCACTTCGTCGGCGGCTTCCAGGTTGGTGCGGGTGGCGGTTTCCTCGATGTCGCCGCCCTTGATGGCGCGGGCCGAGTTCACATCCACGCTGACCAGCGCTTCGGTGTGGTCGATCACGATGGCGCCGCCCGAGGGCAGCTGCACGGTGCGGGCGTAGGCCGACTCGATCTGGTGCTCGATCTGGAAGCGGCTGAACAGGGCGGCGTCGTCGCGGTAGCGCTTCACGCGGGCGGCATGCTCGGGCATGACGTGCGCCATGAACTGCTGTGCCTGTTCGTAGATGTCGTCGGTATCGATGAGGATGTCACCGATGTCGTTGTTGAAGTAGTCGCGGATGGCGCGGATCACCAGGCTCGATTCCTGGTAGATCAGGAAGGCGCCCTTGCCGCCCTTGGCGGCGCCGTCGATGGCGTTCCAGAGCTTGAGCAGGTAGTTCAGGTCCCACTGCAGTTCAGGCGCGCTGCGGCCGATGCCGGCGGTGCGGGCGATGATGCTCATCCCGTTCGGGTATTCGAGCTGGTCCATCGCCTCCTTGAGCTCGGCGCGGTCCTCACCCTCGATGCGGCGCGAAACGCCACCGCCACGAGGGTTGTTGGGCATCAGCACCACGTAGCGGCCGGCCAGCGAGACAAAGGTAGTCAGGGCGGCGCCCTTGTTGCCGCGCTCTTCCTTCTCGACCTGGACCAGCAGTTCCTGGCCTTCCTTGATCACTTCATTGATGCGCGCCTGGCTGGGCGAGACACCGGGGGCGAAGTAGCTGCGCGAGATTTCCTTGAATGGCAAAAAGCCGTGGCGGTCTTCGCCGTAGTCGACGAAGCAGGCTTCCAGAGAAGGCTCGACACGCGTGACAACGGCCTTGTAGATGTTGCCCTTGCGCTGTTCGCGCCCTTCGATCTCGATCTCGTAGTCGAGGAGCTTTTGTCCGTCGACGATGGCCAGGCGCCGTTCTTCGGGCTGCGTGGCGTTGATGAGCATCCGCTTCATGATGCGATTCCTTTGCGTGTTTTGCGGTGGGCAGCGGCGCAGCCAGCAGGGCTGCGCGGGCTGCCACCCGCAGTTCCAAACCAATAACAAGCTCTACCGGAGCTGTGAATGCCTGGACTGACGCATTGAAACGAAGGGAATTGCCGGGGATGCCGCAGGGCCGTCGAGCGCTAGCTCAGCGGGGGCGGCAAGGGCGGGTGGATGGGGGCGAGTGGGAGTGGGCGCAGTTTTGCTATTGAAGTAATAGCTTTTTGCGCAGGCAGAATGAGCGCTAGAGGCGATATGACGCCCAAAAGCGGGGGCAAGCACCACCGCCAGAGAGTCAATATCCATGCCATCAGCAACCACATGCTCGCTTCGATCCGCTGGCAGACGGTGCCCTGGTGGGGCGAATCTGCCAGCTTGGGGGATTCCGTATCAGTGTTTCAATCTGTCAGCCCGCCGTGCGGTGTACGGGCCACTGCAGGCATCTGGCCTGCAATCTACCTGTACGACGCCCGCTGGCATCGACCTGCCTGCGCAGATGCAAGGGCTGTGTGGACTAAACTCCAGACAAATCAACCACTTACACATTGACGCGCAGGTGAAACACATTATAGGGGGCAAACCACCATCCGACCGTACTCCCGGCGCTCCCGCTCCTGCGGCGCGCCTGGTGGAGGTCGACGAAGACTCCGCTGGCCAGCGCCTCGACAATTTCCTGCTGCGCCAGCTCAAAGGCGTGCCCAAAACCCATGTCTATCGCATCATCCGCAGTGGCGAAGTGCGCATCAACAAGGGCCGGGTCAATGCCGACACCCGTGTGGAGGCGGGCGATGTGGTGCGCCTGCCGCCCGTGCGCATTTCCGACAAGGTGGCCGAGAAGGCCGAGCGGCCCGCGCCGGCGCGCGAATTTCCCATTCTGCTCGAAGACGAGCACCTGATCGCCCTGGACAAGCCCGCCGGCGTGGCCGTGCATGGTGGCAGCGGCGTGAGTTTTGGCGTGATCGAGCAACTGCGCCAGGCGCGGCCGCAGGCCCGGTTTCTGGAGCTGGTGCACCGGCTCGACCGTGAGACCTCGGGCATTTTGTTGGTGGCCAAGAAGCGGTCAGCGCTCACTCACCTGCAAGACCAGTTCCGCGAACGTGAAACCGGCAAGACCTATCTGGCGCTGGTGACGGGGGGCTGGCCGGCCAACAAGAAGGTGATCGACCAGCCGCTGCACAAATACCTGCAGGCCGACGGCGAGCGCCGGGTGCGTGTGACCACGGCCGACGACCCCGACGGCATGCGCTCCATCACGCTGGTCAAGGTGCGGCAGACGCTGCCCGCCCGCGCGGCGCAGGGCCTGCCCGCCATGAGCCTGCTGGAGGTCACCATCAAGACCGGTCGCACCCACCAGATCCGAGTGCACCTGGCAGCCCAAGGCCATCCCATCGTGGGGGATGACAAATATGGCGACTTTGACCTGAACAAACGCCTGCAGAAGCTGGGGATGCGGCGCATGTTCCTTCATGCCTGGCGGTTACAGTTCACCCACCCGACCACTGGCGAACGCGTGCTGCTGAATGCCGAGTTGCCACCGGAACTTGCCGATTTCGTCCCCACCGCCTGATTGCCCCATGCGCCCTACCATCCGCCCGCGCCGCTTTGACCTGATCGCCTTTGACTGGGATGGCACCCTGTTTGATTCCACCGCCATCATCGTGCGCAGCATCCAGGAGGCGGTGCGCGACGTGGGCGGCGCTGTGCCCACCGACCAGGCGGCCGCCTATGTGATCGGGATGGCCC
>Ga0208125_100094_pt1 | contig 90243 bp, 87 predicted proteins | sample LakWasM128_HOW14_2_FD_183938 | JGI IMG/M metagenome (GOLD analysis project Ga0208125, IMG submission 183938) | Freshwater sediment methanotrophic microbial communities from Lake Washington under simulated oxygen tension - Sediment Metagenome... | ecosystem: Environmental > Aquatic > Freshwater >...
CAGGCAGACGTAACTTACCTCTAAGCGCAGCAAAGCTTGCGCCAGAAAACTCTTGGCTAGGCTCTGTATTGTTCGCCAGCACTTCTTTAGGTGGCTTATTGTTTGTAGGGGTTTCTGCCGTATTCGTGGTTGTAGTAGGCTCACGTTTAGGGCGAGTTTTCTTGGGCGTTGGCGGAATGATTTTTGCTAATCGCTCAACCAATTCAGAAAGTCGTTTTTCATCACGCGTTAACTTTTTAATTTCACTGCGTTGCGCCGCAATTTGTTGTGACAGGTTGCTGACCACTTTAGATTTTGCTTGCTTTTGACTTTCTAAAGCGCGTTTTTCATCGACTTGTTTTTGCTTCAAATCGGCAACTTCTTTTAAAGCAGAAGCCGTTGCATCATTGAGCTTGCTGATTTTATTTAAGTTGCCTTGCATCTTGTTGATGAGTGATGCACGTGCTTTAGCAACGTATGAGAAATACTCCACATCACGAGCGATTTCGCTGGGGTTCTCGCTCTGCAAAATCATCTGAATATAGCTTTGCTGACCATGTATGTATTGCTGATACAGTTGCGAACTTAACAATTTTTGCTGCTGCTCTAGCGCTTGGTTGGTGCTGAATGAGTCAGATTTTAATTGCGAGAGCGTCTTTTTGTTTTGTTGCTGCTTTTGATTAATTTCAAACAGTTTTTTGTTGGCTGCACTAATCGCCAGTTCACTTTCTTTCAGCGCATCAGCTGCATCTTTATGTGCTTCTTGCGAGTTATCTAACTCCTTTTTTAGCGCTTCTAAACGCTGCTGCACATCGTTTAAGTTTTGCTTTGATTGCTCTTTTTTATTCGCATTCGCATAAGGAACGCAAGCCAGCGTCAACACTAAAAGTGAAGTGCAAGCTAACCTAGCTCTAGAATGCTTGTGCTTCATTTTAAGCAGCAAAAGTGATGATATTTTTACCTGTCATTTCACTAGGCTGAGCAACGCCCATCATGGTGAGTAAGGTTGGCGCGAGGTCTGATAATGCACCACTGGCAGAAAGCGTAGCGTTACGTCCAATATAAATCAGCGGCACTTTGTTAAGCGTATGTTGCGTATGCGGTTGGTTATTTTCAACGTCAAACATGGTTTCTGCATTGCCGTGGTCGGCGGTAATAATCACTTCGCCGCCTATACTTTGCATCGCATTCACTACGCGTCCGATACAGGTATCTAAAGTCTCAATTGCTTTAATGGCAGCGGTTAAATTGCCTGAATGTCCAACCATATCGCCATTTGCATAGTTGCAAATGATGGCATTGTATTTTTTGCTTAAAATCGCTTCTTCAAGTTTTTCGGTGACTTCAAATGCGCTCATTTCTGGTTGCAAATCGTAGGTTTCTACCTTTGGTGATGGCACTAAAATGCGGTCTTCACCAGCAAATACTTTTTCTTCGCCGCCGTTAAAAAAGAAAGTCACATGCGGATATTTCTCAGTTTCGGCAATACGTAACTGCGTTAAGCCTAAATTGGAGATGTATTCGCCAAAGGTATTGTTGACATCTACTGGTGGAAAAATAACCGTCGATTTAGTTTCACTTTTGTCATACATGGTTAACGTAAAATAGCCTGCTAACTTAGGTACGTGACGTCTATGGAAGCCGTCAAAGTGCTCGGCTAACAAAGCATGCGTTAATTGACGTGCGCGGTCAGAACGGAAGTTCATGAAAACCACTAAGTCGCCATCTTCTAGATGCACAGGTTTTTCACCAGCTTTATGAATAGCTGTCGTTTTTACAAACTCATCATTCTCACCGCGAGCATAGGCGTCATTTAAGCCAGTCACGGCGGATTCAGCGGTAAATTCACCAACACCTTCAGTAAATAATTGATAAGCTGCTTCAACGCGTGGCCAGCGCTTATCTCTATCCATGCCGTAAAATCGTCCACTGATAGAGGCAATTTTACCTACGCCAATCGCAGTACATTTGTTTTCTAAAGCCTCAATAAAAGGAGCGGCACTTACTGGTGGCGTATCTCTGCCATCTAAAAACGCATGCACATAAACTTTGCTTAAACCTTGTTTTGCCGCCATTTCTATCATGGCATGAATATGGTCTTGATGACTATGAACACCGCCATCAGAAAGCAGTCCAAATATATGTAACGCCTTATCATTTTGTTTGATGTTTTTTAAGGCAGTTGATAACTCTGGATGATTAAAAAACTCGCCGCTGGCTATGCTGTTGTTGATGCGCTCAAAATCTTGAAATACTACGCGACCCGCGCCAATGTTGAGATGCCCAACTTCAGAGTTACCCATTTGGCCGTCTGGCAAACCTACATAATGTTCAGAAGCATCAATTAAGGTGTGTGGAAACTGCTTCCATAAGCTATCCCAATTGGGTTTGTTGGCTTGTACGATGGCGTTGTCTGCAGCTTCTTCACGATAGCCAAAACCATCTAAAATGAGTAAGCATACCGGGGTGATATTTTGTGGGGCTGACATAAATATTAAACCTAAATATTTGTTTGAATAATGTGCATGTAATGTCACTATTTTAGCGCATTTACACGTAAAATTACTCTATAACTGTGAGTATAAATGTGAGTAAAAGTTAGTCTGCAAATTTAGTGCGTCAATGGCGTTGAATTTGGTGATCAGCAGCCCCATATTCTGAGGGTAAATAATTGAGAGGAAGTACGTGGAATTTTTTAAAAGTAATATCTTGTTAATTGGTTTGGCGATAGGTTCAGGCATTATGTTGTTATTGCCATCATTCAAAAAAGGCGCAGGTGGCGTGCCTAATTTAAGCCCTGCAGAAGCGGTGACGCTAATTAATCGCTCCAATGCTTTAGTGTTGGATGTGCGTGATGATGCGGAATTCGCCAGTGGTCACATTGCAGATGCCACGCATATTCCGCTTGCTGACTTGGAAGCCAGAATTGGTGAGTTGAAAAAATATCAAAGTAAGCCTATTTTGGTAAATTGCCAAAAAGGCACGCGCTCGGCTAAGGCATGTGGCATTTTACGTAAAGCCGAATTTACACAGGTGAACAACTTGCAAGGCGGCTTATCTGCTTGGCTTGATGCTAAGTTGCCTGTTGTGACTAAAACGGCTCCAAAGAAATCAACTGCTAGTAAGGCTGCGAGCAATAAAAAAGCTGCAAACGATGATGCAGCAAACGAGGTAAGCTAATATGGCTAAAGTCACTATGTATTCGACTGCGGTATGCCCGTATTGCATCAACGCCGAACGCTTGTTAACTAGCAAAGGTGTGACTGATATCAATAAAGTGCGTATTGATTTGCAACCTGAGTTACGAAATGAAATGATGCAGAAAACAGGCCGCCGCACCGTGCCACAGATTTATATTGATGACCGTCATATTGGCGGTTTTGATGATTTGCGCGCGCTAGATTTGGCGGGCGGATTAGACCCACTTCTAGGTTCTTAGGCAACTGATAACTTGAAGTGAAGTCCATAATTTCTGCTAAAATACCGTTTTGAAGCAAAAAAACTACTCATTTAACCTTTTATTTAATTAGAAACTAAAGAAAATCATGGCTCAAGAAGATAATGCAGCACAAGAACAAGCTCAACCAGGCTTCAGCATCGAAAAAATCTATGTAAAAGATGCGTCGTTAGAAATTCCAAATGCACCACAAATCTTTACTGATCGCACGCAACCACAAGTAAGTATTGAGTTAGGTAATTTTGCACAAGTGCTTGAAGAGGGCGTATTTGAAGTAGCAATTAAAGTGACTGTCACATCAAAAATCGAAGATAAAACTGTGTTTTTGGTTGAAGTAACACAAGCAGGTATTTTCCAAATTCGCAATGTGCCAGAAGAAAATATCGAGATGATTGCAGGTATCACTTGCCCAAATATCTTGTTCCCATATGCGCGCGAAGCAGTTTCTGATTTAGTGGTACGTGCTGGTTTCCAACCAGTATTGTTAAACCCAATCAATTTTGAAGCATTGTTCGCGCAGCAAAAACAGCAGCAAGCTGAAGCGGCTCAATCTGCAACTAAACAGTAGTTTAACTGCTGCTTTACTCTATGAAATTTTCTATGATTAGAAGCAGCAAAAATCTATTGATTGTTTTATCTACTCTAGCGCTCCTGCCAGCAACGGCATCAGCGCTAGATTTTCGTTCAGTCGCAGTATCAAAAGCTGTGCTTTATGATGCGCCATCCAATGCTGCTAAAAAAGTCCTATTGTTAAGCCAAAACTACCCAGTTGAAGTTATCGTCAATTTAGGCGATTGGCTTAAAGTGCGGGATGCACAAGGGACTCTTAATTGGATAGAAGCAAAGCAACTATCCAATAAACGCACGGTCATGGTCACTGCAAGTAAAGCTGAAATCAGGCAGTCCGCTGATGCTAGCTCAAACTTAGTGGCTACGGTTGAGAAAGATGTAGTGCTAGAAGTCGCAGATGCCAAGCTTAGCAATGGCTGGCTTAAAATCAAGCATCGTGATGGGGTTGCTGGATACATTTTAATATCATCAACCTGGGGTTTCGAATAAATGGCTAAAATCGCTGGCTCTCATCCTCATGGCTCTAAAATAGCCGTTCTTGGCGCTGGTGCATGGGGAACGGCGCTAGCCATGAACATTAGCCAACGCCATCAAGTGTCACTTTGGGCGCGTAATGCAGGCCATGTGTCTGGTATGCGCAAAGCGCGTGCTAACCCGCTTTATTTGGGTGATTTTAAATTTAATGACCAGTTGCTAGTGGAGGATGATTTAGCTACTGCGCTGCAGGGTGCAGATCTAATATTATCTGTTGTGCCAACGGCGGGATTTAGAGGCATTCTCCAAGACATCAAAGCGCTTGGATGCAAACTACCGATTATTTGGGCGCATAAAGGTTTAGAGCCATTGTCCGCCAAACTCCCCTATGAAGTTGCTTTAGAAGAGCTTGGGAATGAGCAAAAATGGGGTGCACTTTCCGGTCCAAGTTTTGCCGCGGAGTTGGTGCGCGGATTACCTACCGCCGTTACACTTGCTGCTAATGATGAAGCGTTTGCCAATGAAGCGGCTTTGTTGATTCATGGCGCAAACCTGCGTGTTTATCACACCACAGATGTGATTGGTGTTTCAGTTGGCGGTGCAGTTAAGAACGTCATGGCGATTGCCGCAGGTATTTCAGACGGCATGGGTTTCGGTAACAACGCTCGTGCCGCAATGATTACCCGTGGCTTAGCTGAAATGACGCGTTTTGGCGTAGCTCTTGGTGCTTCAGCAGAAACATTTATGGGTTTGGCTGGTGCTGGAGATTTGATTTTAACCTGTACAGGTCAATATTCCAGAAACCGTGAAGTCGGCTTGCAATTAGCCAGCGGTAAGTCATTAGCAGATATTCTAAAAGGCTTAGGTCATGTGGCAGAAGGCGTGAATACTGCACGTGAAGTGATGCGTCGTGCGAGTACGATAGGTGTGGATATGCCAATTACTTATGAAGTCAATCAGGCGCTTTCTAACGGAAAAAGTGCAAAAGATGCTGTGACTGATTTACTCGGACGTGAGCAAAAACCAGAGGCAATTTAGTGCCCTCCATCTTTTCCCACGCAGTCGTTCCTATCGCAGCAAGTTTAGGCTTAGGTAAAGTCATCAGCCGCCGTTTATTAGTTTTTTCAGCATTTTGCGCCATATTGCCAGACTTCGATACGCTAGCCTTTAAATTCGGTATTCCTTATTCTTCACAATGGGGCCACAGAGGATTTGCGCACTCCATTACCTTTGCCGTGTGCGTTGCCATTGTAGCCATGTGCTTTAGCCGCCAACTCAAAAGTAAAGTATGGCTGGTTGGTTTAATGGTTTTTCTGGCAACGGTTTCTCATCCCTTATTAGACATGTGTACTAATGGTGGCTTAGGTGTGGCGCTCTACTGGCCTTATTCTAATGAGCGCGTATTCTTTGATTTTCGGCCGATTGCCGTTTCACCGATAGGCGCCAGCCGCTTCTTTACGGAACGCGGTTTTACTGTGATAAAGTCAGAGTTCCTTTGGGTATGGCTGCCATCGATTATTTTACTATTTACCTTGCGCGGCATACGACGTAAATAAGTTACACACCACCCTCAAAACCTATTTGTCGCCAAGCTTCATACAACAACACCGCGGCAGAGTTAGATAAATTCAGGCTACGGCTGTCTGGCAGCATAGGTAAACGCAGTCTATGCTCAGCAGTAAATTCTGCACGTATTTCTTCAGGCAAGCCGCGTGTTTCTGGGCCAAATACAAATACATCATCTGCTTTAAATTGAATCTCACTATGTCGCGTGCTGCCTTTAGTGGTGATGGCAAATAAGCGCTTACCGCTCAGAGCCGCTTTGCAGGCATCCCAATTTTCATGCACTTGCATAGTTGAATACTCGTGATAATCCAAACCAGCACGCTTGAGTTGTTTGTCATCTAAGCTAAATCCCAAAGGCTTTACTAAGTGTAAAGCTGCACCAGTGTTGGCACAGAGTCTGATGATGTTACCCGTGTTTGGTGGAATTTCCGGCTCGAATAATACGATATGAAACATTTAAACTGGTACTTTCTTTAATTGTCACCCCCATGAAATAGGAGTGGGCTGTAAGTTAATTACTTTGGCAGCGTTCTTGCTACTACCCAACATTCTACATGCGCAGCACCTGCTTGTTTTAATGTTTTAGCTAACTCGTTTAGGCTGGCACCCGTTGTCATCACGTCATCGACAATTGCAATGCGCTTACCGTTCAAATCCTTGCTGACTGTAAATGCACCTTTGATATTTCTCACGCGTTCTTTCAATGGCAGGCTGGCTTGTGGTGGCGTAAGTTTATGGCGTTGTACGGATAGATAATCTAATTTTTCAGGATTATACTTCGTGATGACTTTGGCGATTTCTAGCGCTTGATTAAAGCCACGTTCTTTGAGGCGCTTTGGGTGCATAGGCATTGCTATCACTAAGTCTACGCTGGATTGATTGATTTTATTACTCATCATTTTCCCAAAAATGTGACCTAAGTTGAGCATGCTGCCGTATTTGTAGCGCTGCATCATGGCGTCAAGCGGAAAGTCGTAGGTTAACAAGCTGTGGGTTGCGTCAAAATCAGGCGGTGAGTTTAAGCAGCTGCCGCATACCAAACCATTTGAAGACAGGCCGCATTGCGGACATTGTGGCGCGTTGTTCCATGGCAAGTCTTTGTAACAGCCACCACATAAGCCAAGTTCTGAACAATCATTAACAGCACACAACAGGCAGCGCTGTTTGAATAAACAATCAAATAGCTTATTCGAAACGCCGTTATGCAGGAGTTGCTTAAATTTTAATCGTATGTTCAAAATTTGCGTCACTTTTCATTGACAAGGTATAATCTCGCTATAAATTAAGCTTCTAAAAAAGGAACTGCACATGCTCGAAACCTCGCAACAAGGCGTCACACATGCCGTCATTAATACGGATAGTCTAAAAGCCAATCTCAATCAGTCGTGTGAAACCAACACAGTTGAACGTTGGAGTGTAGCGGATATTGTCGCATTATTTGAGCTGCCTTTCAGCGATTTGATGTATCAAGCGCAAACTGTGCATCGTGCAAACTTTAACCCGAATGCAGTGCAGGTGAGCACCTTGCTATCGATTAAAACTGGCGGCTGTTCAGAGGATTGCGGCTATTGCCCACAAGCGGCGCGTTACCACACGGAAGTGGAAAACGAGCCTTTGATGAAGCTCGAAGATGTAGTTGCAGCCGCGCAAGAGGCTAAAGACAATGGCGCAAGCCGCTTCTGTATGGGCGCTGCGTGGCGCGGACCTAAACAACGCGATTTAGAGCCTGTGTTGAAAATGATTGCAGAAGTCAAAGCGATGGGCTTAGAAACTTGTGCGACTTTGGGCATGTTAAAAGATGGTCAAGCTGAACAGTTAAAAGAAGCCGGTTTGGATTATTACAACCACAACTTGGATACTGCGCCAGAGTTTTACGGCGACGTGATTACCACGCGTACTTATCAAGACCGTTTAGACACATTGGATCGCGTGCGTAGCCAAGATATTCACGTGTGTAGTGGCGGCATTATCGGCATGGGCGAAACGCGCAATCAACGTGCAGGATTGTTGGCGCAATTGGCGAATATGGAACGTCCGCCTGAAAGTGTGCCTATCAATTTACTTACGCAAGTTGAAGGTACACCCTTACATGGTACTGAAGAGTTAGACCCCTTTGAATTTGTGCGCACCATTGCTGCGGCGCGTATCACTATGCCAACTAGCTATGTGCGCCTGTCAGCAGGTCGTCAAAGCATGAGTGAAGGCATACAAAGCATGTGCTTTTTAGCCGGTGCAAACAGTATTTTTTATGGCGAAAAATTATTGACGACAGCGAACCCTGAAGCTTCGACCGACAAGAAGTTGTTCGAAAAATTAGGCATCAATAAAATCTAGGGCAGAAATCTAACATGCTGGCTTCTTTACAACTCGCGTTAGATAAACGCAAAGCTGAGGGTTTGCTGCGCCAAAGGCGTTTGCTCGACTCTCCGCAGGCTGAGCATATTGTTGCGAATAATAAGCCCTACTTATCATTCTGTAGTAACGATTATTTGGGCTTAGCAAACCACCCCAAACTTATCGCCGCCATGCAAAAAGCCGCTGGCGATTCAGGTGTTGGTAGTGGTGCATCTGGGCTTGTGACAGGGCATCATCGTTATCATGATGACTTGGAAAAGCAGTTAGCCAAGTTTGTGAATATGCCTGCGGCCTTATTATTTTCTGCAGGTTACATGGCGAATATCGGTGCGTTAGGCGCGCTGGTAGGGCGCGGTGATGCGATTTTTGCGGATAAGTTGAATCATGCGTGCTTGAATGATGGCGGCTATTATTCGCTAGCCGAGTTCAACCGCTTTGCGCATAACGATGTAGCAGCGCTTGAAAATTTACTTAAAGCAAGTACTGCGCGGCATAAATTGATTGCCGTTGATGCGGTATTTAGTATGGATGGCGATATCGCACCATTGGCTGAGTATTTAGCACTTTGCGAAAAGTACGATGCTTATTTGTACATTGATGATGCCCACGGTTTTGGTGTGTTGGGTGACCATGGTCAAGGCTCATTGAACCATCTTAAGCTAAAATCTCCCCGTATCATTATGATGGCAACTTTAGGCAAAGCCGCAGGTGTGGCAGGCTCTTTTGTGGCGGGTGAAAGTGTGGTGATTGATTATCTGATTCAAACCGCTAAAAGCTACGTGTACTCCACGCCTGCGCCGCCAGCACTTTCTGCCACACTATCAGTCTCAGTCAGTTTGATTGAACAGGGCGATGATTTGCGTACGCATTTACGCAGCTTGATTAGCTATTTTAAAGATAATCTGCAGTGCAAAAAATGGCAATTGATGCCATCTGAAACATCCGTGCAGCCTTTGGTCGTTGGCGATAATCTTGAAGCACTGGCGTTAAGTGAATATCTGCAAGGACTCGGAATCTTAGTGCCAGCCATTCGTCCACCTACCGTGCCAGTGGGCACCGCTAGATTACGCATCTCCTTATCAGCCGCACATTCACTAGACGATATTAAACAGCTCATTTCAGCAATCCAGCAGGCAGAGCAAGCGCTATGAATATTGTCCCCGCGAATATCTACATGGAAACCACAGGAAGTGGTCCAAACCTAGTGCTGCTGCATGGCTGGGGCATGAGCGGTGCGGTCTGGCAGCCCATCATAAAAAGCTTGAGTAAATTATTTACGCTGCATATTGTGGATTTACCAGGGATGGGTTTAAGTCGCCCAACTGAGCCATATCACTTGCATATCATTGCCGAAAAAGTGGCGGAAATGCTGCCAGCGAATGCAGATGTCATTGGTTGGTCGTGGGGTGGGCAAGTCGCCATGCGTATCGCAATAGATCAGCCTGATGCGGTTCGCAGATTGGTATTGGTTGGTTCTACGCCATGTTTTGTGAATAAAGAAGAGTTTATGACGCAAGCCAAATGGGCATCAGGTATTGCACCTGAAGTGTTTGAGCGCTTTGCCGAAAATATGGATACGGATTATCACAAAACACTCACGCAGTTTTTAACACTGCAATGTATGGGCGATAAAAGTGCAAGGTTAACCGTAAGATTGTTACGTAGAAAGCTTGAAGAGCGTCCCGCGCCAACCACGCAAACTTTACAGCGAGCCTTAGGCATTTTGCTGGAAACAGATTTACGTACGGAAATTGATCGCCTAAGAAAGCCAACGCTGTTGATTCATGGTGATAGAGATACGCTCGCCCCTGTGCAAGCGGCACACTGGATGATGCAAAATCTACCAGTGGGTTATTTACGCGTGATTTCGGGCGCCTCGCATGCGCCTTTCTTGTCACACCAAGAGCAGTTTGTAGATGCCGTAGTGCAATTTTTAGAACCTGCAAGCGCTTAACAATATGGAAGCAAAATTGACAGATAGTTACCACATTGATAAAGCGCGCGCGCGTGCTTCGTTTGGGCGTGCTGCTAATACTTATGATGCTGCCGCAATCTTGCAGAAGCAAGTTCGTGAAGAGATGCTCAACAGATTAGATTTAGTCAAATTAAACCCACAAACCATATTAGACGCGGGTTGTGGAACAGGTTTAGCCAGCCATGCTTTGCAAAAACGCTTTGCTAAGTCGCAAGTAATTTCACTTGATTTTGCATTACCTATGCTGCAAAAAACACGCAGTACAAATCCAAATAATGGCTTAATCGGGCAAGTGAAGAACTTGCTCGGCGGCGCTAAACAGAATCTATTGTGTGCCGATATTGAGTCACTACCTTTGGCAAATGCAAGTGTTGGCTTGGTCTGGTCAAATTTGGCGATTCAATGGTGTAATGATCTAGATGCAGCTTTGCAAGAGTTTCACCGCGTGTTGCAGCCAGAAAGCTTGCTGATGTTCAGCACTTTTGGCCCCGATACGCTCAAAGAGCTGCGTGTTGCCACGAGCGGACACAATGACACGACCAGTGTGAGCCGATTTCTAGATATGCACGATATTGGTGATGCGATGGTGCGCGCAGGTTTCAGTGCGCCAGTGCTAGATGTAGAGCGATTCACGCTTACTTACGATGATGTTAAAAGTGTTATGCGCGACTTAAAAAGTATAGGTGCACATAATGCTACTGATGGACGTGCACGTGGCTTGCTCGGTCGCGGCTTCTTACAGAATTTAGAAGCCAATTATGAGCAGTTTCGTGTGGGCGGCAAACTACCTGCTACGTTTGAAGTGGTCTACGGACATGCTTGGCGTGGGCAAGATAAACCAAAGTTTGATGATGGCGTTTCACCCGTCACGTTTAAGCCTAGAAATAAATAGACCTGCAGAATATCAATATGGCGCAATCTTACTTTGTCATAGGCACTGATACCAATGTAGGTAAAACCTATGTGGCAAGCGCTTTGGTTAAACATTTTGCGGCGCAGGGTTTAAAAACCGTAGGTATGAAGCCTGTGGCCTCTGGCTGTGAACTCAATGAAAAAAATGAGCTGATTAACGAAGATGTCACGGCTTTAATCTCAGTGAGCAATATCACTGCAGATCTAGATTTAATCAATCCCTATCGTTTTGCACCTGCAATTGCACCGCATATTGCGGCAGAACAAGCTGGCGTTAAAATCGATTTAGGCGTCATTCAACAAGCTTATACGAAGTTAGCAAGCTTGGCTGATGTTGTTGTTGAAGGCGCTGGTGGCTTCTGCGTGCCTCTCAATACAACACAAACGTTGGCTGATTTGGCGGTGCTATTAAATATTCCAATGATACTGGTTGTGGGTATGCGCTTGGGCTGCATTAACCACGCACTACTGACCGTGGAGGCAATTCATGCACGCGGTTTGAAATTAGCTGGATGGATTGCCAACGAGATAGAACCCAACTTTGCGATGTTTGATGAAAACTTAAGCAGTTTGCAACAACGCATTGATGCACCGTGCTTAAGTGTTGTGCGTTGGCAGGGTGAATTGAATATGACTGCAAATAACTTCTAACTACTTCGTCAACTCTGCTGCCTCAATCACAACTTTATAAAGCTGCAACTCTTGCTGAGTTGCAATCCTCACACCATTCACCGCCACTTGTCCTCGCTTATTTGACGCAATTCCACCGCTAATCAACATGGGCTGACTTTGAGCAATTGCGCGGCCAGTTTTTGCATCATATTGAATCACTCTGACCTGTACGCGGTTGACGGCTAACGGCGTTGGATTGGCAACTACAGCGTATAAATTGCCAAAGTTATCCGCCTGTGGTGCGGCTTGTAGATATTTTGCTGGGTGTTGAGGTAAATCCAAACGTACGTATTCCGCACTAGATTGTTTGCCAATTTCAGAGTTCGAGTCTGCAGCGACTGCATAATTTTTAAGTGCGCCTTGCATGTCACCACGCTCTTCTGCCATTTTACCCAGCAGAAAATGGCTAGGCGCCGTGGGTAATAGCGTGTTGCTTTTTGCGAGATATTGCTCAGCCTCAGCTTTGCGCCCCAGGTCGTACAATGCAATACCGCCTTGCACATGCGGTTTAAAGTAGCCGGGTTGCATCTGAATAGCTTTGTTGTAGTAAGTTAGCGCTTCGGCAGGTTTCTTTTGAGATAAGGCAATATCGCCAAGCAACTCCTGAAAACGCGCTTCGCGAGGTTCACCAGCAATCGCCTGTTTAGCCAGTGAAGTGGCTTTTGCAGTATCTTTGGCGGCAAGTGCTTTCACACCTTCATCGTAAGCTTTGTAAGCCGACTGGGTTGATTTCAACTTGGCTACTTTTTGTGCGTATATTTCTCTACCCCAATCGCCACCTGCACCTATTTGAGCGAGAGTGACTTTATTTGCTGCTACACGAGCGTCTGAAGGAGGGTGACTTGCGAATAAACCATCAATAAAGTTACTCTGCCGCCCTGCGCTTAATTTTACGAAAGTCTCTTGCAAGGTCACGGCAGCGGTTGGATCGTAGCCCGCTTTTTTCATATATTGCATGCCGTATAAATCCGCTTCACTTTCGGCATCGCGTCCATATTTACTTGTGGCTAGTTGCGCGCCAACTTGTGCACCGCCTACAATCAAATTTGCGTAATCGCTATTTTGCGTGCCTATACCAACGGCAATCATCGTGCCTTGCATGAATATACCGCGCTCCATGCTTTTTGCCCCGTGACGTGCTGCGGCATGCACCATTTCGTGCCCCATCACGGCAGCGAGTTCAGCTTCGCTATTTAGCTCATAAAGCAACCCGCGATTAAACGCAATTTTCCCGCCAGGCATCGCCCAGGCGTTGGGTATGGAATCATTCAACACGGTGTATTCATAAGGCAATTTGCGGTCAGAAACTGCGGCAAGTTTATTACCTACGCTTTGCACATAGGCGGTCAGTTCGGGGTCTATAACGTAGTCACCTCCTTGAGACTGCCTTGCTGGGCCGTAATTCTGCGTACCCATAGAGATTTCTTGCGACTCTGAAACCAGCTGAAATTCTTTCTTATGCGTCACTGGATTGGTGCCACAAGCCGTGATGAGCAAGCTGATTGTGGTCACTAACATTAAAGTTAAGCTTTTAGAGAATGACTGTTTCAACATGAGAGTATCCGTTTGATATGATGATTTTTTACACTATTAGAAGCATAGCGTAAAAATGCCAGTGCGTTAATAGTGCTTATCTGGCGGCAGGGAAAACATGATTAAGCTGAAACCGCGTTATACAGTTGCTTTGCAGCAATATAATCTAGCACCTTTTCTGGCATTAAATAACGAGCAGAATGCTTAAGTTGCAAAGCTTGGCGGATAGCGGTAGAGGATATTTCCAGCGGGGTGATGGCTTGCATTGTGACCAAGCCTGCGCTACTTTCATGTAAGTCTTCTGCATGTTCTGTGTAGTGGTTGTGCAGAAAAGTTTCTAACTCTTTTGTTAGCGACTCCTTGTTGGTAGACGCAGGTCTTTGCACCAATGCAATATGGCACAGCCTGATAATCTCTTGCCAACGATGCCAAGTGTTAAATTTGGTAAATGCATCGCTGCCCATGATTAATATCAAGCTCGTGCCATTGCCCAATTCATCGCGCAAACTCTCTAAAGTCTCTATCGTGTATGAAGCGCCAGTTCTGCTTAACTCGCGACCGTCAAACTGGAATTGCGGGTTGTCGGCAATAGCTAGTTGCACCATAGCCGCACGGTGTTCAGCAGAAACTTGCGGCGGTGGCTTGTGTGGTGGATTAGCAGAAGGGATGAATTTAACTGAATTCAAACTGAGTGACTCAGCCAGCTCCTGCGCCATGCGCAAATGGCCAAAATGAATGGGATTGAACGTGCCACCCAGCAAGCCTATCGTTTGCACTTTTAGACCTTTTAAGCTCTTACGTGACCGTCGCCTAGAACAACATATTTAAGCGAAGTTAAGCCGTCTAAACCAACAGGGCCGCGTGCGTGCAACTTATCGGTAGAAATACCTATTTCAGCACCTAGTCCATATTCAAAACCATCTGCAAAGCGAGTAGAGGCATTCACCATGACGCTGCTGGAATCCACTTCACGCAAGAAGCGACGCGCTTTGGTGTAATTTTCAGTTACGATTACTTCGGTATGTTGGCTTGAATGCTGGTTGATATGCGCAATCGCTTCATCTAAGCCATCGACCACTTTGCAAGAGATAATTGCTGCCAAATATTCAGTGTAATAATCTTCCTCAGTGGCAGCTTTCGCCTGTGGCACGAGTGCTAATGTTTCCGCGCAGCCACGAATCTCAACGCCATGTGAAATCAACATATCAGCCAGCTTTGGCAACATTTCTTTCGCCACTGAACGTGCAACCAGTAATGATTCGGCAGTGTTGCAAGTACCCAAGCGCTGAGTTTTACTGTTTTGTAGAATGCGTAGCGCCTTATCAAAATCGGCATCATCATCTACGTAAACATGGCAATTGCCATCTAAATGTTTAATGACAGGGATACGCGCATCGTTAGAAATACGCTCAATCAGACCTTTGCCACCACGTGGCACAATCACGTCTACATATTGCTTCATGGTAATTAATTCGCCCACTGCGGCACGGTCGGTCGTTTTCACAACTTGCACGGCAGAGGTAGGCAAACCAGCTGCAGCCAAGCCTTCATGAACTAATTTGGCTAATGCTTGATTGCAATGAATCGCTTCCGAGCCCCCACGTAGAATTGCTGCATTGCCAGATTTAATGCAAAGCCCAGCAGCGTCCACAGTCACATTCGGACGTGCTTCATAAATAATACCAATCACGCCAAGTGGCACACGCATCTTGCCGATTTGAATTCCGCTTGGACGATATTTGAAATCAGTCATTTCACCAATTGGATCTGTCAAACTGGCGATTTGATTTAAGCCTTCTACCATAGTGTTGATAGATTTCCCAGTGATAGTGAGTCTGTCCAACATAGCATCATCTAAGCCATTGGCACGCGCTGCATCTAAATCTAGCTTGTTAGCCGCGAGCAGAGCTGTTTTTTCACGCAAGATTGCTTTGGCAATATGTGTAAGTGCTAGATTTTTAACATTGGTGTCGGCACTCGCCATTAAGCGCGAAGCTTTGCGAGCCTCAACACCCATATTTTGCATATATTCTTGAATATTTTTAGTCATGTTTTTCTGTACGATAAGTTTTTAGTGTGTTGATAAACCATTGTTTACTTTCCACAGGTTTGCTATCTCCACACTTTACCTCATACGCCTTGCCACTTGCACTACTTTTTGAAGCGCCAGCATCAATAAAGCTCTCTGTTGTGCTGATGTAATTACGATCGGCAAGATATTTATATTTTTTTTGTAAATGCGCACTAGCTTCAGGTGCCGCATACCAGTTGCCATTACGATTAAATTTGCAGTCAGAGTTTTCTAGCGCTTTAAATAAATACTGAATTTCCTGCTCGGTCGATGGGGAGATACTTGTGGCGAATACACTTGTTGAACATGTAAATAGTAAGGCTAAAAGTATTTTCTTCATTTCGCTTTAATCTTGTTTTATTTGAGTCTAGTTCTACTTGAGCCAACTCTAGCTAAGCCAAAACACAGTCTGGAAATTTCCAGCCAAGCATCACCTAGCATCACACCTTTGGCAGTTTTATCAATATCTGCTAATTTTTGCAGCGCAGCTTCTAGTTGTTTAAGGTTTAATCTAGCCAAGGCGCGCTTTACTAAAGCTTGTTTCTCACCATAAATCCGTGCATTCGTCATGGCATTCATGATATTTTCACCACGCATTTCGGCTTGCTTAATGCGCACCAATGGCCGTAACACCCACATCAGAGGGCTCATCACGGCAACGGCATTTTCACCTTCATCTTGTAGACCTTGCAATATGCGCACAGTTCTTGCCGCATCACCTGCCAGCACAGCTTCCCCTAGTTGAAACGCGTCATAGCGCGAAACATTGAGCACGGCTTCACGTACGGTGGCATCGCTTAACTCACCTTGCGGATATAGCAAGCCTAACTTTTGCACTTCTTGATTGGCTGCCAACAAGTTACCTTCAACCTGATGCGCTAGAAACTCTAATGTTTGCTGGCTAGTATGCTGACCTTGTAATGCGAGCCTGCTGGCAATCCATTTTGGTAGGTTTGCGGCATCGACTTCATTCAACGAGATGGTGACAGCGTTTTTCTCTAGTGCGCTATACCATGCACTATTGGCAGCATCACGCTCTAATTTTGGCAGAATAACGACCACGCAAGTGTCTGGAATCGCTTTGTTGGCTAAAGCTTGCAAAGCTTTACCGCCATCCACACCAGGTTTGCCAGAAGTAATATTTATTTCTAATAATCGTTGGCTTGCAAATAGCGAGATGGATTGCCCGTATGATTGAATTTGTTGCCAATTAAAGTAGCGCTCAACCGTTAAGGTTGTGCGCTCATCATAGCCTTGCGCACGGGCGGCAGCTCTAATCGCATCTAGACTTTCACGCTGCGCAAGCGGTTCATCGCCCACTAATATATAAAGCGGCTTTAAGCTTTGCGTGAGATGCTTTTCTAAGTGCGCTAATGCTAATTGCATGTGAAACAGCTACTCGGCAGCTGGCTTAACGGCCGTTAATCGACGCATCAATTCGCGCACAGCATCTTTGTGCATATCAACATTCAACATAGCCTCTTCTTCGGCTTTACCTAGCAAGTCATTATCGTTATATGAAAAGCTGCGACGTGTTTGCACAGTTTGTGGGGCGCTCCAAGTTGGGCTAGCTGGCGCACGCGTTCTAAAGCTGGCACGATAGTTCAGTTCGTATTCACGTACCACCCCCGTTCCGCTCAATGACAGAATCCGTTTTTCATTGGTTTCACTCAATAACTCAAGTAGTAGCTCAGCTTGCTCTGTATTATCTACAACTTGAATGCCGTTGATTTTTAGAGACTTTCTCAAATCTTTTGAAATACTCAGCGGCGCACCTTGAATATACAGATTTTTGAAAGATAAATCGGCCACACCTCGTAACTGATATCCGCAGGCTGACAGCGCAAGCGCAAGTAAAAATACAACACTGAAACGGCGTATGATGCTTTGCATAACTTACCCCACAACCACGTTAATGAGTTTATTTGGCACAACAATTACTTTGCGTACCGACATGTTTTCTTCAATGAATTTTTGCACAAAAGGTTGCTGCAAGGCTAATTTTTCTAGTGCTTCTTTTGTTTCAGTCTTCGCTACGTTAATGCTGCCGCGCAATTTACCATTCACTTGAATCACGTATTCTACGCTATCTTGCAACATGGCAGATTGATCTGCCACTGGCCAGCCAGAATCCAGAATATGGCTTTGTGGGCATAATTCTGCCCAAATCGCTTGGCAAATATGTGGCACGATAGGTGATAGCAACAAGGCGACATTTTGCAACACTTCTTGGCGCACGCTGCGGGTGATTTCGTCACTACCTTCAAGTTTTGCTAAGGCATTCATCATTTCCATCACAGATGAAATTGCCGTGTTAAAACTATGGCGGCGACCGTAATCATCTGCCACTTTTTCAATGGTGCTGTGCAATTGCAAACGGATTGCTTTGAGTTCAGCTGATAAGTCACCTGTCGTGTATGCGGCAATTTGGCCTAATTCAAGATGGTCATAAGTCGCTTTCCATAACCTACGTAAAAAGCGATTTGCGCCTTCAACACCGCTATCAGCCCATTCTAAACTTTGTTCTGGCGGTGCAGCAAACATCATGAATAAACGCGCAGTATCTGCCCCGTAAGTATCAATCAACTCTTGCGGGTCAACCGTGTTGCCTTTAGATTTACTCATTTTCGTGCCATCTTTTAGCACCATACCTTGCGTGAGCAAGTTGGTGAAAGGCTCGTCATTTTTAATCAAACCAACATCGCGCATGAGTTTGTTAAAGAAGCGAGCGTAGAGCAAATGCAAAATCGCATGTTCAATACCACCCACATATTGGTCTACAGGCAACCAATAGTTCGCGCGTTCATCTGCCATTGCAGTTGTGCTGTCAAAGCTAGCGTAACGCGCGAAATACCATGAAGACTCAAAGAATGTATCTAAAGTATCGGTTTCACGAGTTGCCTTGCCGTTGCATGTTGGGCAAGTCGTTTCGTAAAAGCTAGAGTCTTTTTTGATAGGAGAACCTACACCATCCATCACTACATTTTCAGGTAATACCACTGGTAATTGTTCTACAGGCACTGGCACTTCACCGCATTTATCGCAGTGAATAATAGGAATAGGGCAGCCCCAATAACGTTGGCGTGAAACACCCCAATCGCGGAGGCGATATTGAGTGCGACGTTTCCCAAGGTTTTTAGCTGATAGAGCGGCTGCGATGGCAGCGCTTGCTGCATCAAAATCTAAGCCATTGAAATCACTAGAATCAAACAATACGCCATGTTCAGTCATAGGCAAAATGTCAGCGTCAGTGTTTTGAATAACAGCTTTAATTGGTAAGTTATATTTACCTGCAAACTCAAAATCACGTTCATCATGCGCTGGCACGGCCATGACTGCGCCTTCACCATAGCTAGCTAATACATAGTTAGCCACCCAAACTGGTAGTTGCTCGCCATTCAATGGATGCGTGACAAACAAACCCGTTGCCATACCTTTTTTCTCAGCAGTAGCAACATCTGCTTCTGCGACACTGCCGCGTTTACATTCGGCGATAAAGTCAGCCAATGCAGGGTTATTCTGCGCGGCTTGAGTTGCAAGTGCATGCTCTGCCGCAACAGCTACGTAAGTTGCGCCCATCAAGGTATCTGGACGAGTAGTGTAAACTTTTAAATTACCATCTTGTCCCACAATTGGAAACTCAACCTCGCAACCGAAGCTTTTGCCTATCCAGTTGCGCTGCATGGTTTTAACTTGCTCAGGCCAACCATCAAGCTTATCTAAGTCGTTTAACAACTCTTCAGCGTAAGCTGTGATTTTCATGAAATATTGTGGAATGTCGCGTTTCTCAACCAGTGCACCACTGCGCCAGCCGCGACCATCAATCACTTGCTCATTCGCAAGCACAGTGCCATCAACTGGATCCCAGTTCACAGTGGAAGTTTTTTTGTAGATAAGACCTTTTTTGAAAAGCTCAGTAAATAACCATTGTTCCCATTTGTAATATTCAGGCTTGCAGGTGGCGATTTCACGGTTCCAATCCACACCTAACCCCAGTTGTTTAAGCTGGGTTTTCATATGCTGTATGTTCTCGTATGTCCATTTTGCAGGCGCAGTATTATTTTTGATCGCAGCATTTTCAGCAGGCAAGCCAAACGCGTCCCAACCCATAGGCTGCATCACGTTAAAGCCTTTCATTTTATGAAAACGGCTAAGTACGTCACCAATCGTGTAGTTGCGTACATGACCCATGTGCAAGCGTCCGCTTGGGTATGGGAACATGGATAAGCAATAGTATTTTGGCTTATCCGATTGTTCTGTGGCGGCGAAGGTTTGGTTAGCTTCCCAGTAAGTTTGGGCAGATTGTTCGACTTCTTTGAAAGGATATTGCTGTTGCATGTGCGAGACTTAAAGGTTAATTTTAGATTTAAAGATTATACCTCTAAGCAGGGGGCTCGTCATTCAGGGCGTGATGTGGGGCTATGTTTCTAACAGATCGTCATTCCGACGAAAGTAGGAATCTAGTGGCTTTGTATTTAGGATTTATTCGTATTGGAGAGTGGTCGGTTTCGCGCGACACATGAGTTACTTTCTTTTGCTTAGCCAAAAGAAAGTAACCAAAGAAAAGGCTACCACCCTATCGCTTACTCCCTGCGTTGCTCGTCTTAATAGGCGGCAATCGGAAACTCGCTTCGCTCAAACAGCCGCTTGCCAAAAACTCCCGTTAAGGCTGCGCTACTCGGCGCGACAGTAGGGCGTGCAGTTGAGTTTATTTGCACACCAATTGAGGTGGGTGAGCGTTATTTCAAAGCCGCAAAAATATTAGCTTTAATTGTCTCAAGCTCGCCTAAACCATTAATTTTTACATGTTTTGGTGCGCCAGCTGCACCGCTTTTTGCCCAACTGCCATAGTATTCAACTAATGGTTCTGTTTGGTCGTGGTATTCAACTAGGCGCTTATTCACTACATCTGGTGCTTCATCTGCGCGTTGTACTAGGTCTTCACCGGTGATGTCGTCTTTGCCTTCAACTTTTGGTGGGTTGAATTTTACGTGATAGGTACGGCCGCTGGCTGGGTGGCTGCGACGACCTGTCATGCGCTCCATAATTGCGCTGTCTGGCACGTCGATTTCTACTACGTAATCAATCGTCACGCCGGCGTTTTTCATGGCTTCTGCTTGTGGAATGGTACGTGGAAAGCCGTCGAATAAGAAGCCGTTTGCACAATCTGCTTCTTTAATACGCTCATTTACCATGCCGATAATCACTGCATCTGGTACTAAACCACCGCTATCCATAAAGCTTTTTGCTTCTAAACCCAATGGCGTTCCTGCTTTAACTGCTGCACGTAGCATGTCGCCAGTTGAAATTTGCGGAATGTTAAAGTGTTGTTTAATAAAGGTGGCTTGTGTGCCTTTGCCCGCGCCTGGTGCGCCTAAAAGAATAATTCGCAAAATTGCTCCGCTATGAATAGTTAAGTTGAGTGAATAGTTAGGTTTATTTAAATTTTATTTTGTGAAATTATATCAGCTAAGATAATTCGCAATAGCGACAAAATCTGAAACGGCTAAATTTTCTGCTCGCTGTTGTGAGTCAATGTTGAGTGCAGTAAAGCCCTCATCACTTAATAGTTCTTTCAGTGTGTTGCGTAAGGTTTTACGGCGTTGTCCGAAAGCGGCTAACACGACTTTTGCGAAAATGGCCTCATCTTTTGCTACGAAGGGCAGCACGGCATGTGGTACGCACCGCACGAAAGCGGATTCTACTTTTGGCGCAGGTTCAAAAGCTTCTGGGGGTACGGTGATTAAATAATCCATTTGTAAGCGGTATTGCAGCATTACGCTAAGCCTTCCGTATGCTGCCGTTGAGGGTAAGGCTACCATGCGCTCAACTACTTCTTTTTGCAGCATAAAGTGCATATCGGTAATGGCGCTTACATTATCGAGCAAGTGAAATAAGATTGGCGTTGAAATGTTATAAGGCAGGTTGCCTGTAACACGCAGATTTTTACCTAAGCTGGTGAAATCAAACTTGAGCGCGTCGGCATTGTGAATATTGATCGCGCTATTGGCGTAGGCTGCCTTGCCGTATTCTGTCTGCATCCAAGCAATGATGTCTCGGTCTACCTCTACTACGTGTAAAAGTTTTAATCTTTGCAATAATGGCTTGGTTAGAGCACCCAAGCCTGGACCAATCTCGACCATCAAATCATCCATTTTGGGTGATATGGCTTCTACTAAACTAGAAATAACGCTTTGGTCAGTAAGGAAGTTTTGGCCGAAGCGTTTTTTTGCGATGTGTTTCATTGATTGGACTTACTTTAAATTGGGCTTACTTTTAGATTTGTTATTGGCCAGCATGATTGCCAATTCAATGGCGGCCAGCATACTGCCGATTTCGATATTGCCAGTGCCTGCTAAATCCAGCGCGGTACCGTGATCAACCGAGGTGCGGATAATGGGCAAACCCAGTGTTACGTTTACGCCTTCACCAAAGCTGGCGTGTTTGAGTACGGGTAGGCCTTGGTCGTGATACATGGCAAGCACGGCATCAGCTTTACTTAAATGATGTTTCGCGAATAAGGTGTCTGCTGGCAGCGCACCTATCAGCTGCATGCCTTCAGTGCGTAATTTTTCTAGCACTGGATTAATGATGTCGATTTCTTCACGACCTAAATAACCATCTTCACCGGCGTGTGGATTTAAGCCCGCTACTAGAATGCGTGGATTTTTCAAGCCAAACTTATGTACTAAATCATGATGCAAAATACGAACAGTGGTTTCTAAGCTACTTTTAGTAATGGCGGCGGGCACATCTTTAAGTGCTAAGTGCGTGGTGGCAAGCGCAACACGTAAGCCGCTACCCACCAACATCATCACGACTTGTGGTGTATTGGTTAGCTCAGCTAAAAACTCAGTGTGGCCGCTAAATGCAATGCCAGCATCGTTGATAATACCTTTATGCACAGGCGCGGTGACCATTGCATCAAACGCTTGGTTGACGCATCCTAGTGCCGCAATTTTTAGCGTTTCCAGCACATATTGGCTATTGCTTGCATTTAATTGCCCAGCCACTGCAGCTTGGCTGATAGTTTGATTTAATACGGTAATAGAGCCATTGCCGAGATGTGCTGAATGTGATTTCGCAGAATACTCTTGGATTTGAATACCAACATTAAGTGCCTTAGCTCGGGCTTGCAGCATGTTGGAATCGGCAATGATGACGACTTCTGCGTTAAGAGATTGATGTGCTAACAATACGCATAGATCCGCACCTATGCCAGCAGGTTCGCCGGCAGTGATTGCAATGCGTGGAAGTGGTTTTGTCACGTGAAGCTAAACGAAAAAATTAAGTGGCTTAAAACTTATCTTCAAGTCTAAGCTCAACGTAAGCACGGTCGCGCAACTCACGAATCCAATCTTGATAAGCTTCATCTGCCTTACGTGCACGAATTTCTTGACGGGCTTTTAAACGTGCCGACTCTTTACTCATGTCTTGTGAGCGGCGTTCCATTACTTGAATAATATGCCAGCCGAATTGACTACGTACTGGTGGGCTGATTTGTCCATCTTTAAGTGCATTCATAGCGTTTTCAAAAGGAGGTACAGTATCTCCCGGGTTTACCCAGTTTAAATCGCCACCATTTGAAGCCGTAGAGTCTTCTGAAAACTGGCGTGCCAATACCTCAAACTTTTCACCGTTATCAAGGCGCTCTTTAATCGCATCAATTTTTGTTTCAGCTTCTTTGTCAGACATCACCTCGGTAATCTTGATCAGAATATGACGCGCATGAGTTTGTTGAATCACCAGCGGAGAGTTACCACCACGCTTATTGGTAAGCTTGAGTAGATGGAAGCCGTTTGGACTGCGTAACGGCGCTGAGACTTCACCTGCCTGCATATTTTTTAATGCATCTAAGAACAATGCGGGCATTTGTGAACCTTTTTTCCAACCTAGATTACCACCTTCTAAGGCGTTAGGCGCATCTGAAAAACTCGCAGACACTTTAGCAAAGCTGACGCCTGAGTTCAGTTGGCTTACTGCCTCATCCACCTTGGCTTTAGCTTTTTGAATATCTTCTGTAGCGCCTTCTTCAGGCGTGCGAATCAAAATGTGCGAGATTTCGAATTCATCGGTATTTTCATTAAGTGATGCTTGTGAAGTTAAGTAATTGTCAATTTCAGATTCGCTTACGTTCACTCGCCCGTCTACTTCGCGTTCACGCAATCTAGCAACCGTAATCTCGTTGCGAATGTCCGCTCTAAATTTACGCATACTGATGCCGTCTTTAGCTAACGCCTCGCTAAATTCAGTCAGCGTTAAGTTATTTTGGTCGGCAATTCTTTCAATAGTTTTATCTAATTGATTGTCATCAACTTTAAGCCCAATTTGTGCGGCATATTGAATTTGCAGGGTATCAGTGATCAATCGTTCTAAAATCTGCTTACGCAAGATACTTTCTTCTGGCAAGTCTGTGCCTTGTTTTTTAAATTGCGCCGTGACAGTGGCTATGCGGCTTTCCAGCTCTTGCTCAGTAATCACTGTTTGATCGACGATTGCGACAATACGATCCAACTTAACAATATCTGCTGCTTGAACATTGAACTGATTGGCGATAAAAAACACGCTAGTCAGCAGTAAAAATTGAATTGTACTTTTAATGGTGGAGTATTTAATCATTGTATGTTTAATCATGTATGTTTATACGAAGCCCGCAAAATGGTTACTCGTAATAAGGTTGTTGATAGGTGTCAGGAATAAGACCTGTATTCACATAGCCTGGAATGTTCCGTTTGATGACTGATAAAGGATTAGCGCCAATTGAGGCTAACCCGCCGAGTTCAAGCTGAAAGAAGAATGCATAGTTGGCGTCAGCCGTTGCAGTGCTTACGCGTTGAATAACCGTTCTTGTTTGCCAACAGCCCGCATCATACTCTATGCCAGCGAGTGTTTCGATAATGCTGCTTTCGCGCAGTGAGTAATTGATGCGACCAACGCCGTACCAGCCTTTGCCTAAAGGCCACTGACCTGATACGTCAAATTGGTCTAAACCTGTACTCGTTAAAGCACCCGGAGTATCGCGCCTATAACTATAGCTTAAGTTAAGTGCTTTGCCTGGTTCAGGGGCATAGTGACTAGAAACTGTGGTGCGAACCGACCTAGAGTCGTCAGTGTTGTACTGCCAAAATGCATCGATATTCCAGCTGGTTTTTAGATATGAGCTAAGCCCCGCAATAATGTCAGAGCTGTTACTTTTGCGTAAAGTGGCCCCTGGGAGCGATACTGCTTGATCTGCAAAGTAATAACGTTGACCAATGGACGCTGATAAGCGCTGTATGCCAGTCTCAGATTCAATCAAACGTGAAGTTAAAGCAAAGCTCAATTGGTTGGCATTATTAATACGGTCATTGCCTGTGTACTGATTCTCACTGAATAAAGTGCTAAAGTTTAAGTCAGTATCACTAGTATCAAAAATTGGAATGTCAGATTGTTTCGCTTTTGGAATGTAGACATAAAACATTCTCGGTTCTATGGTTTGCGTATAGTGACGACTAGCAACTTTGAAGTCACGATCAAAAAACAAGCCGCCATCTATACTGGCAATCGGTAATGTGCGCTCTAACGAGCTGTTGTTGTTTGGATCGTTATTCAAACTATAACTAGTATGATGAATACCAATTTTGGGCGTTATATAGCCATAGGTTTTATTCATTGGTAAGCTGATACTTGGGTATATTGTCAAACGTGAGCCAGTAACTTTCGCTGGGGCATTTTGATTCGTATCAAAGGCGACTAGCTGCGTATATAAATTCGCATTAAAATCACGATAGTCTTTATTACCATTCAATGTTAATTGCGGCAAACGCTCGTATGGATAGGATAACTTATCTAAAGTCTGAAATTTTTGTGCAAGAGCATTAAAACTCCATACATCGTTGGCGTAATCTACATTAAATTGCTGCGGCAGGTTAATGCGGCTGGTTGTGACAATTCTTGTTGATAGGTCAGAAAAGTACTCATCGTCAGAGACTTTTTCAAGGCTATAACCAGCAGACCAGCCATTACCGAAATTTTGTTGATGTTTTAAGTTCGCGTAATAACGGTTTTGACCAGTCTGGTCGTCACTTGGGAGGTATTCAAGGCTATCTATACCAGAAAAGCTATCTTCTAAATACCGAAACTCACCTTGTAACTGAATGCCACGTTTACTTAAAGCTCGTGTTGCAAGCGTTGCGTCCATATTGGGGGCAATGTTCCAATAAAATGGTAGAGTTAACTCAAAGCCACTTTTTGTCGTCGTCCCGTATGTTGGTGCAAGCAAGCCGCTTTTACGTTGATTATTATATGAGAAGCTAATCCAAGGGGTATAGAGTAGAGGCACGCCTTTAAATTCGATATAAGCGTTTTTAGCCACACCAGACTGAGTGTAATCATTTAAGTTTAACTCTTTAGCTTTAATATACCAGTCATCTACACCTGCATCACAAGTCGTGTAACGCGCGTCTTTCAGTGTTTTTTTATCTTGGCCTTCAAAAATAATCGCTTTTGCATCGCCGCGTGCATTAGATGAGCGAGGTGAAGAGTTGTCATCTGAATCAAGACCTAAAGCACCTTGCGACTGATCGCCCTCAGACACTTCAGTTGCCAATGAGTATGAGCTTGCTCCGCCAATTTGTTGGCTCTGCAAGTTGCCTAAGTTTTTGGAAAATTTCTCAGAGCTTTTAACGTTAGCTTGGATTTTTCTTGGATCTGCTTTCTCATTGTTTTTAACAATACTGATTGAGGCGTCTTTAATTTCGCCTATACTTTCAGATAGCTGCATGTGCAGCTCAGGGCCTGTAAGTTGAGCATCTCCGACATTGATGCTGGCATTTCCCGTGACATGTAGCTCGTCATTCTGGACGTTGTAATCTATTAAATCGCCAGTGACATTTTGCTTGCCACGACTGATTTTAGCGTTACCAATTGCTCGCATCTCTCTATCAAGGTGCAACTCTAGTTTGTCACCCTCAATGACAAGCGCATCCGCACTTGCTTCTGCATTGTTTACTTCACTAGATGTATCCGCTAAACCGATTGCATCACCGACACTAGTGGATTCGACAGGAGTCACTTCACCTTCGGCGTGTGAGCGTAAGCTACAAAGTAACAAAGCTGCTGTTAAGCCGCTTAAAAAACGGCTTTTTAGCATGAAGTTAACATATTGAATAGAGTTGGAATGTAAGGCACGAGTATATAGGCAGACGGTTTTATTTTATCAGTGATAAAATCTCATAAATTGGACTTTTTGGCAATCAATAAATCGTTTTAGCTCTTTAATGACTTTATGTTTTTACAGGACAAGGCGCAACAAAGCAACATTATATAACATTGGATAGATAGCTGTGGATGATAGACAACAACAACTCAATGCTTGGTTAAGCAAGACTTTGCCAGATGCAAATTTCGAACTCACAACCGCATCAGCCGATGCTAGCTTTAGGCGCTATTTTAGAGTGCATTTAGCTAGCCCTTATTTAGGAAATCAAACCTTAATCGCGATGGATGCACCGCCACCACAAGAAGATTGCTCACCATTCGTTAAAGTTGCAAAGCTGTTTTTAGAGGCAGGTTTAAACGTACCTAAGGTGATAGCGCAAGATTTAGCTAATGGCTTTTTGCTATTGAGTGACTTAGGTAATGACACTTATTTGCAACATTTGAATAATGAAACTGCACAAATGCTTTATGGCGATGCAACGAATGCGCTCATTAAATTGCAATTAGCAAGTAAACACCATGATTTACCTGCTTATGATGAAGCATTGCTAACACGTGAGATGCAGTTGTTTCCGGATTGGTATGTGAGTAAGCATTTAGGTCAAACGCTCAATGCTGAGCAGCAAGGTTGGCTACAGCAGACTTTTGCTGCGCTGAATAAAAACATCTTATCGCAAGGGCAGGTCACCGTGCATCGGGATTATCATTCACGCAACTTAATGGTGACGCATGAAAATACGCCTGGCATCTTAGATTTTCAAGACGCTGTACATGGCGCCATTACATACGATTTAGTATCTTTGCTTAAAGACGCTTATATTCAGTGGGATGAAGAGCAGATTATCGATATGGCGGTACGTTATTGGGAACCTGCAAAAAAAGCGGGTCTACCTGTTGCCAATGACTTTAGCGAGTTTTATCGTGATTTTGAATGGATGGGTGCGCAACGTCATATTAAGGTGCTGGGTATATTTGCAAGGCTTTACCACCGTGACGGCAAAGATGGCTACCTAAAAGATATGCCACTGGTTATGCATTATTTACGCAAAGTTTGCGAGCGCTATGTAGAGTTGCGTCCAATGTTGCGACTGCTGGATGCGCTTGAAGGGCGTGTGCCACGTCCTAAATATGTGGTTTAGATAATTGAAAAATCATTTATGAAAGCCATGATACTAGCCGCAGGTCGAGGTGAGCGCATGCGCCCGCTGACCGACCACACTCCTAAACCATTGTTAAAAGTTGGCGGCAAGCCACTTATCGTTTGGCATTTGGAACGATTAGCAAAAGCTGGTTTCAAAGAGGTTGTGATTAACCATGCACATTTAGGTGAGCAGGTTGAAAAAGCGCTAGGAGATGGCAGTCAATGGGGTTTGCATATTCAATACAGTCCTGAAAAAACGGCGTTAGAAACGGCAGGGGGTATTGTCAATGCTTTGCCTTTGCTAGGCACCAAGCCATTCTTGGTGTTGAATGGAGATACGTTTACCGAGATTGATTTTGGTGTTTTAACGCATGCCTTGCAAGCTAATAACCATGCGCATCTTGTGTTGGTAAATAACCCACCACAGCACCACAATGGCGATTTTGCCATAGAGGCTAGTAGACTTAAAAATATAGGCGAAAAAATGCTGACTTTTTCTGGTGTTGGGGTGTATCACCCAGATTTATTTGCCAGCGTTACACGCGGCGAATCCGCAAAGCTCGCGCCTTTGTTAAGACAAGCGATTGCTGAAAATCAGGCAACAGCTGAGCATTATCAAGGGGTATGGCAAGATATTGGCACGCCAGAACGTTTGAGTATGCTAGATGAAGAATTAAAACTGCAAGCGAGTTAATGAATGAAAAAGGAATCGACTCAATGAGTCATACAATTGAATTTCAACAACGTAGATCTAAGCTGCTGAGTGTGATGGGCGAAGGTGTCGCCATTATCCCAACCGCGCCAGAGACCATTCGCAATCGCGATAGCCATTATCCATACCGTTTTGAGAGTTATTTTTACTACTTAACTGGTTTCAAAGAGCCTGAGTCTGTAGTCGTGCTGGTGGCTGGCGCGACTCCGAAAAGTATATTGTTTTGCCGTGACAAAGACATGGAGCGGGAGATTTGGGATGGCTTCAGATATGGCGCTGAAGCAGCCAAAACTGAATTCGGTTTTGATGAGGCTTACTCAATTAATGAGCTAGATGCAGTGATGCTGAAATTGTTAGCGAATCAGCCTAAGTTATTTTTTAGTTTGGGCGAAAGCACTAGCTGGGATACACGCATATTGGGTTGGATAAACACCTTGCGTACGCAGGCTCGCAGTGGCGTTCATGTGCCTGACGATGTGAGTGACATACGTCAATTAGTGGATGAAATGCGTTTGGTTAAATCGCCATTTGAGATTGATTTAATGTGCCGTTCTGCCAACATTGCCGCTGCCGCACATAATCGTGCCATGCAGTTTGTCGGGTCTAATTTTTCTAGACCTAATATGATGGAGTATGAAGTAGAGGCGGAATTCTTGCACGAGTTCTACCGCAACGGTGCACAAGCGCCAGCTTATACAAGCATCGTCGCAGGTGGCGCCAATGCTTGTACGCTACATTACAACGCCAATAACGCAAAGTTGAATGATGGCGATTTATTGTTGATTGATGCGGGTTGCGAGTTAGATGGCTATGCCTCTGACATTACTCGCACTTTCCCTGTGAATGGCAAATTTAGTGCTGCACAAAAAGATGTGTATGAGCTAGTGTTGGCTTCACAAGCCGCGGCGATTGCAAAGGTCAATACCAGTAATCACTGGAATGCTCCGCATGAAGCGGCGCTAGAGGTGTTAGTGCAAGGCTTTATTGATTTAAAACTATGCAAAGGTAGCAAAGAGGCTGTGCTAGAAAATGGCGATTACCGCCAGTTTTACATGCATCGCACTGGACATTGGTTGGGTTTGGATGTGCACGATGCTGGCGAATATAAAGATAAAGCTGGCAACTGGCGCATGCTAATTCCAAATATGACGCTGACTGTTGAACCTGGCTGCTATATTCGTCCTGCCGAAAATGTGCCTGAAGCTTTTTGGAATATTGGCATTCGTATTGAAGATGATGTGTTGGTGACGAAAGAGGGCTGCGAGGTGCTGACGAAAAATGCGCTTAAAACAGTAGCCGATATTGAAGCGCTGATGAAAGGCTAGATGAGTAAAACCTGATGAGCGATACTTTAGAAAACATTGTGATTGTTGGTGGCGGACCAGTAGGTGCCACTTTGGCTCTTCTCCTAGCAAGGCAGGGCGTGGGCGTCACGGTGATGGAAGCACGTAAACAAAGGGCTGCTTATAATGAAAGTCGAGCTCTGGCTTTGTCGTATGGTAGTAGGCGTATTCTTGAAAAACTTGGCGTTTGGGGCAGTTTGGCAAAAAGTGCTACCGCAATTAATACTATCCATGTGTCACAAAAAGGTAGTCTTGGTCGGTCAAAATTACGAGCGAGTGATTATAAACAAGAGGCACTTGGATACGTGTTGTCTTATGGTGCGCTAAGTGAAGCGCTGGATACAGCGCTAGCAAGTCAACCTTTAGTTAATTTTGTGTTTGAAGCCTCTGCTGAGTATATAGCTCATACAGATACTCATGCCAGCGTGACTTATGCCCATCAAGGTGAGTCGCATACTTTAAATAGCCGATTAGTGGTGCTGGCTGATGGTGGTCGCAACTTAGATGAGATCGCAAGTCTGGTTAAAGAAACCAAAGAGTACGGTCACGACGCACTGATTTCTAAAGTCAGTGCTGAGTTGCCACACAACAATATTGCATATGAGCGCTTTACAGCGAACGGTCCATTGGCTTTGCTGCCGAATGGGGATCGCGACTTTTCATTAGTTTGGACGGGTAAAAAAGAATACGTCAATGCACTGCTGGCACTAAGTGACGTAGAGTTCTTAGCGCAATTTCACGAAGAATTTGGCGATAGAGTGGGACACTTTTTAAATGTAGAAAAACGAATGGCATTCCCGTTAAAGTTATCGCAGTTAAAAACAACAGATACACCGCACTTGGTCGTTATCGGCAACGCCGCGCAAACCATGCATCCCGTAGCAGGGCAAGGTTTTAATGTAGGCTTGCGCGATGCAGAGTCTCTTGCGCATTCTATTGCTACTACAGTATCAGCAGATTTGGGATGCCAACAAATGTTGGCCAACTATCGCGCTAGTCGTCAATCAGACACTAAAAACGGTTTGCTGTTTACTGACTTTTTAGTGAATATTTTTTCTAACGACATTGTCGGTGTAAACGGCTTAAGAAGTGCAGGGCTAGGTCTGTTTGATGTGATTAAACCAATAAAACAGCATTTAGTCAGCAAAATGAGTTACGGCAAATGAGTGAAATATTACGTACAGATGTGGCGATTGTAGGTGCTGGCTTAGTAGGTCTTGCGGCCGCTGTTGCAATGCATCAAGCAGGTTTTTCTGTGGTATTGGTTGATAGCAGAAATCCTACGGATACTGATTTTGTGGACGAAAGTTGGGATGCAAGAATCTATGCGATTAGCCCCAAAAATGCGCAATGGCTGAACGATTTAGGCGTATGGCAATTAATGAATCAATCACGCATCGGCCAAATGGAATCTATGGAAATCTATGGCGAAGCTGATAGTTCAAAAGCCGAGCAGACGCCAATCACCCTGTCTGCTAACGATGTTAATGCAGATTCTCTAGGCTACCTCGTCGAGTCGAAATCTCTTATGCAAGCTTTGCTCAAACAGATTGATGCTTTAGGTATTCAGACGCGGTTTGATAGCCCATGTGAGGCGGTGAGTAATACGCGAGATAAAGCTGTATTGAAACTACCAAATCAACAGTCGCTTGAAAGCACGTTGCTGTTAGCAGCCGATGGTAGCCACTCTTGGGTGCGTCAACAGTTGAACATGTCTATGCAGCAAAAGTCTTATGAACAAACTGCGATAGTTGCGAATTTTACAGCAACAAAACCGCACGGCAATATTGCTAGGCAATGGTTTGCGCAAGATGTAGAAAGTCATCTTAATATTTTGGCTTGGCTGCCGTTACCTGATAATACAATTTCTATTGTTTGGTCTGTGTCAACCAACTATGCCGATGAGTTGTTAAGATTAAGTGATGATGAGTTTACCAATACAGTGAAGTCGGCGGGCAATAGCATATTAGGTGATTTTAAATTACTAAGCCCAGCTATGCGGTTTCCGTTGAGTTTACAAAAGACGAGTACCTTGGCGCAAAATAGTGTGGTTTTGATCGGTGATGCTGCGCATCAAGTGCACCCTATGGCCGGTCAGGGTGTTAATTTAGGTTTTAGAGATGTGGTAGATTTGGTCGATATTTTGAGAACGAAGAGTCAATATCAATTATTAAATGATAGCAGTTTGCTCAAGCAATACGCCCGTAAAAGAAAAGTTGATGTTTTGAATATGGTGTTGTTAACCGATACACTTTATCAATTATTCAAGAGTCAGAATGCAGCAATAAAGGCTGTGAGGAGTTGGGGATTGTCTGCGACTAACCACCAAGCAATCAAAAAAATGTTAGTTTCAAACGCAGTATCGCTTTAATATATTGCGATTAATCACTAAAAAATCTTATTCAAGCTAATCAAATTTAAGTTAATTAAAATCAAGGAAATTGCATGTTCAAAAAATTAGTCAGCTTTGCTTTATTAAGTGCTGCATGCGTTGGAGTTTCAACCTCTGCACTAGCCGATGAAGCGAGTGTGAAAAAAGCTGTAGAAGCAGCTTACCCAAAATTTAAGGTAGAGAGTGTAGCGAAAACACCTTACGCAGGCTTGTATGAAGTATTTATGGGTGGTCAGATTATCTACACCGATGAAAAAATGTCTTTCTTGATTGCAGAAGGCCATTTAGTTGACCCGAAAACTAAAAAAGACATTACTGGTGAACGTATGGAAGAGTTAACCAAAATTGATTTCTCTAAACTGCCTTTAGATCAAGCGATTAAAGTGGTTAAAGGTAATGGCAGCCGCAAATTAGTCGTGTTTTCAGATGTAGATTGCCCATATTGCAAACGTTTAGAGCAAAATGAACTAACTAATATCACTGATGTGACGGTCTATACTTTTCTTTATCCGATTCAGCAATTACACCCTGATTCAGCAAATAAATCTAAAGCGATATGGTGTGCAAGCAACCGTGTTAAAGCTTGGCAAGACTGGATTTTGAATGGTCAATTACCTAGTTCAGCGGGTAATTGCGAAGTGCCGATAGAGAAAATTGGTGAGTTAGCAAGAAAGCTAGGTATTTCCAGTACGCCTACATTGATATTTTCGGATGGTAAACGTATGTTAGGTGCGCAGCCATATAAGGAAATTGAGCGAGCGATGGTAGCTGCTAAGAAATAGACACCAAAGGACCTATTAGTTAATTTGGGGTGGTTGGCACATAATTAGCGATTAAATTAGTCGCTAATTATGTGATGAAGGATAGGGTTTATGTATTGCTTAGAGCAGTTCGTTTTTATCCAACGACAGCTCCTAATTTAAATATTGGCATATACATTGCAACCACAAGACCACCAATTAAAACACCCAGAACCACCATAATGACGGGTTCCATTAAGCTAGCGAGAGCATCAACAGCATCGTCCACTTCTGCTTCGAAAAAGTCTGCAACCTTACTTAGCATAGAATCTAATGCACCAGACTCCTCACCAATTGCCGTCATTTGTAGCACCATGTTAGGGAAAACATTGGTATTTTGCATGGCAACGGTCAAACTAGTACCCGTACTAATTTCACTTTGTACTTTCTTGGTTGCATCATAGTAAACGCGGTTGCCAGAAGCGCCTGCAACAGAGTCTAAAGCTTCCACTAATGGAACTCCGGCAGTAAACATTGTTGCTAAAGTTCGAGACCATCTCGCAATTGTTGCCTTGCGGATAAGAGGGCCAAAAACAGGCACTTTTAGAATCAATCTATCCATGGTGGCCTGCATACTTAGTGATCGTTTCCATGTGTAAAAGAAAAACCACAACCCAAACCCGATCGATCCGAAAATTGCCCACCACCACTCTACGAATATGTCTGAAATTGCCATAACTACTACTGTTGGACCTGGAAGGTCTGCACCAAAGCTACTAAACAGCTCCTTAAAAGCAGGGATTACAAAAATCATAATCACGGCAACAATGACGAACGCAACTACAAGAATCGATATTGGATAGAATAAAGCAGATTTAATTTTTGATTTAATCGCTTGAATTTTTTCTTTATAAGTAGCTAGTCGATCTAGAAGAGTATCGAGAATACCTGCCGCCTCGCCCGCCCCGATTAAATTGCAAAATAAGGCATCAAAATAAAGTGGGTATTTACGGAAAGCTGCACTCATACTGCTACCCGTTTCAACATCAGATTTGATGTCTAGTAATAGTTTTGCGACGGCTGGATTGCTATGGCCTTTACCAACAATATCAAAAGATTGTAGAAGTGGAACACCAGCTTTCATCATAGTGGCAAGCTGGCGAGTAAATAGCGTAATGTCTTTATCCGATACAGAACCTTTACTTGTGAAGCTACTTTGCTTTTTAACTTTGGTAACAGTAATACCTTGACGCCGCAGGGTGGCACTCACAAAAGATTCGCCAGTGGCGCGTATTTCCCCTTTTACTGATTTGCCTTTTTTGTCTTTGCCTTCCCAAGAATATGTGACTTCTTTTGTGGCTTTAATATTCGCTGCCATAATGATTCCCTGTATTATTCGTTAGTACAAGCTTCGACTTCTTCGATCGAAGTTAACCCTTGCATTACTTTTATTAAACCTGATTGACGCAAATCTTTTACACCTTCAAGTTTTGCTTGGTCTGCAATGTCATGCGCAGTGCCACTTTTCATAATAATACGACTAATCGCATCAGTGATGGGCATCACTTGATAAATGCCGACTCGGCCTTTGTAGCCATTATTGCAGAGCTCGCAGCCACCTTCTTTAGGGCCATACAGTTGCCACGCATCTTGAAAGTCGTCTTCCGTAAAGCCTACGCCAAATAAGGCCTCTTTTGGTATATCTAAAGGTACTTTGCAGTTTTTGCACAAGCGTCTTGCTAAACGTTGTGCTGTTATCAACGAAACAGCTGAAGCTATATTAAATGGTGCTACACCCATATTGAGCAAGCGAGTCAGTGTTGAAGGAGCATCATTGGTATGTAGTGTAGACAGCACCATATGACCTGTAGATGCAGCTTTAATCGCCATATCCGCAGTTTCTAAATCTCGAATCTCACCAATCATAATAATGTCTGGATCTTGACGGAGGAATGATTTCAATGCTGCAGCAAAAGTTAATCCTTGCTTGTCATTCACGTTCACTTGATTGATGCCAGCTAGTGGAATTTCACAAGGATCTTCCGCCGTTGCGATATTTACATCTGGACTATTTAATATATTCAGACAGGTGTACAGCGAGACTGTTTTGCCAGAACCCGTAGGCCCTGTGACCAACACTAAACCATAAGGGCGGCTTACAGCACTGAGTAGACGCTCTTTCTGAATTGGTTCGTATCCTAGTGCTTCAATACCTAATGTGGCGCTGGATGGATCTAAAATACGCATTACGATTTTTTCGCCATTAATGAGCGGCAATGTGCTGACACGGAAGTCGATGGTGCGAGTCTTGGATAGCACTAGTTTCATACGACCATCTTGCGGTATGCGTTTTTCAGAGATATCCATGCTGGAAATCACTTTAATCCGCGAGGCTAATTTTTCTTTAATGGCGAGTGGAGGCTGTGTGATCTCGCGAAGTATGCCATCTACGCGATAGCGCACACGGTAGAATTTTTCGTAGGGCTCGAAGTGCAAGTCAGACGCTCCCATGTTGATGGCATCTATTAACATTTTGTTCAAAAATTTAACGACAGGTGCATCATCAACTTCTTGAGTCTGTACTTCGTCTTCAACTAGCGATCCCTCTTCACCCCCTAAGTCGTAGTCGTCATCAAGATTCATTGACTTCATGCTGGTATCACCAGCTTCAACAATCTTATCTATCCAGCGACCAAGTTTGTCATCTTCAACGACGACAGGGGATAAAGCCATGCCCATTTGAAACTGAACACTATCTAATGCATGTAAATTAGTAGGGTCTGAGATTGCAACATATAAAATGTTGTTACGTACTTGCAATGCCAACACGCGGTTGGCTTGCATTAGTTTGGTATCAATTTTCTTAGCTGGAAGGTAATCTGGGTTAAATGCATCTAAGTTAAAGTAGGGGAAGCCAAATGCTTTTGCCGATGTTTCTGCAATGATTTGTGCAGTTAACTTTCTACTTGTAATAAGCTGGGAAATAAAAGGATTTTTAACGGAAATTGCTTGCGCTTGTATGGCATTCGCTTCATCCTCAGAAAGTAATTTTTCTTGGATTAATGTGCGGGCAAGACCGCTTAGTTTGTTTGGTGTAGGTGCATTGGCCATAAATATTACATTTAAACAGCGTAAAAGCTTTCCCTATTTATTTTTATCAACTAATAATGCCCTTTAGTCTTTTTTTTGTAAAGACTTTACGCAAAATTGACTATGAAAATGGTGCATAATTTACATTCAAAGCACCCATAATTGTATGAATGTACTTGAAATTATTAAACAAACCTAAAAAACTTGACATTTTCAGGCTTCCAAATTATAAATATATATAGGTGTTTGGGTTCGAGTTTTGTAGCTTGCTTTAAATTTTCAATTTTAAGGTGACTCTATGTTCTTGAGACAGGCTTTTTGGGGCGCCCCCCGTCGTATTATGTAAGGATGTAGAAATGGCAACAGGTACCGTAAAATGGTTTAATGACTCAAAAGGTTTTGGCTTTATTACGCCAGATGATGGTGGTGATGATTTATTCGCACACTTCTCTGCGATTGTAGAAGCAGGCTATAAAAGTCTTAAAGAAGGTCAACGTGTAAGTTTTGAAGTGACCGATGGTCCAAAAGGCAAGCAAGCTTCAAATATTCAAAAGGCTTAAGTCTTTGCGACTAAGTACATATTTGTACAAGTACTTTTAGTATTACAGTCTATGTAACGGCTCGTAAGAGATTACGAGCCGTTTTTTTACGCTTGTACCAAAGTAGCACTACATATTGGCAATGATCTCTTCACCAAATTGAGACGTGCCAACTTGCGTTGCGCCTTCCATTTCACTTGAGAAGTCACCAGTGACTCGTTTAGCTAGAATCGCTTTTGCAACGCCGTTAATCACTAAGTCGGCAGCCTCTACCCAACCTAAGTGACGTAACATCATTTCAGCTGAAAGTATAATAGAGCTTGGGTTAGCTAAATCTTTGCCAGCAATTTTTGGTGCTGTACCGTGTGTAGCTTCAAACATGGCTACGGTGTCACTCAAGTTGGCGCCTGGTGCAATACCAATGCCGCCTACTTGTGCAGCAAGTGCATCGCTCATGTAATCGCCGTTCAAGTTAAGTGTTGCTACAACATCATAATCTTGTGGATGCAACAAGATTTCTTGCAAGAAAGCATCGGCGATACAGTCTTTAATAATCATGCCATTTGGTAGTTTGCACCATGGTCCGCCGTCAATCTCAACTGCGCCGAATTCTTGTTTTGCAACCTCATAACCCCAATCTCTAAAGCCACCTTCAGTGAACTTCATGATATTGCCTTTGTGGGCGATGGTGACTGACTTGCGATTATTATCAATAGCGTATTGAATCGCTTTACGTACTAGACGTTTGCTGCCATCAATTGAAACAGGTTTAATACCAATCGCTGAAGATTCTGGGAAGCGGATCTTTTTACGCATGCCCATATCGCTTAAAAATTTGATCACTTTTTCAACTTCATCAGTACCCGCTGCCCATTCGATCCCAGCGTAAATATCTTCTGTATTCTCGCGGAAAATCACCATATCGGTTTTTTCTGGATGTTTAACTGGGCTAGGCACGCCTGTGAAATACTGCACTGGGCGTAAGCATACATATAAATCAAGCTCTTGGCGTAATGATACGTTTAAAGAACGAATGCCGCCGCCGACTGGTGTGGTTAATGGGCCTTTAATAGAGACTACATAGTCGCGCACTGCATGCATAGTTTCTGCAGGAAGCCAATCATTTGCACCATAAACTTTAGTTGCTTTTTCGCCCGCGTAAACTTCCATCCATGAAATCTTGCGTGCGCCAGCGTATGCTTTGTTAATCGCAGCATCCACCACTTTAATCATTGGTGGGGTAATATCAGCACCTATGCCATCACCCTCAATAAATGGGATAATAGGTTGGTTGGGTACGTTTAAAGTGTTATCTGCATTGACGGTGATTTTTTCGCCAGTCGCTGGAACGATGATTTTCCCAGTGATATTATTTTTCGTAGCCATTTTAGATTTCCTAATGTTAAGTTTCTGAAAATTTAAGCTTATTTAATGATTATTCTATTCAATAAACCCTTTAACGTAGTGTGCCAGTTCAGTGCGCATGACCCCGGAAATGGAAAAACGGGACATCCTACGTTAAAAGACTTTATCCAAATACCAGATGTGTACGCCGCAGGGCGATTAGATACTGATAGTGAAGGTTTGCTCATTTTAACCGATGATGGCATGTTGCAACACCGTTTAAGTGATCCAAAACATAAAGAATTTAAAACTTATTGGGTGCAGGTAGAGGGTGTTCCTACAGCTGAGGATTTGGAACCGATCATACGAGGTATAGATTTGTCAGATTTCGTAGCAAAACCCGCGCAGGTTAGGCTAATTCCGGAGCCAGAATCACTGTGGCTAAGAAACCCACCCATCAGGGAAAGAAAAGCCATTCCTACCAGCTGGTTAGAAATTAAAATTAGTGAGGGTAAAAATCGCCAAGTGCGTCGTATGACGGCTAAAATTGGCTTTCCGACATTAAGATTGATTCGCTACGCCATTGGGCAATATACGATTGATGGCATTCAGAATGGGCAGCATAAGGTCATTGAATAAGGTAATTAAATAATGAGCACAACAAACATAAAGCCAGTGATTGTCTTTAAAAACGTAGCGCATGAAGGGCCTGGCTATTTAGGCGATTTTTTAACGCAGCATAATATACCTTGGCAGATTGTTAATACCAATGAAGTCGGTGCCATGCCAGCATCTATACTAGCCTACAGCGGCGTTGTGATTATGGGTGGACCAATGAGTGTGAATGACGACCTGCCTTGGATTGCACCATTACTGGATTTGATTCGGGAAGCGAAAGCTGCAGATATTCCGCTATTAGGACATTGCTTGGGCGGCCAACTGATCAGCAAGGCTTTTGGCGGCGTGATCAGCGCAAATCCCATTAAAGAAATTGGCTGGGGTGAGGTAAACGTGACTCAAAATGAGACAGCTAAACATTGGTTTGGTGAAATTGAAAGTTTTAATAGTTTTCATTGGCATGGTGAAACGTTTAGCTTGCCCGAGGGTGCAACGCATGTGTTGGCAAGTGTGCATTGCCAAAATCAAGCTTATTCTATAGGTAAGCATTTAGCGTTTCAAAGTCATATTGAAGTGACTGCAGACATGGTCAAAAGCTGGTGTGAATTGGGCGCTGATGAACTTGCGGAAGCTGCCACAAGCCCAGCTGTACAGCAAGCGGAAGCCATGCAGCAAACTTTACCTGTGCATTGTTTCTTTCTGAATAAAGTTGCAAAGCAAGTCTATGGTCAGTGGATTAAAGGGCTGATGCACTGATAGCGGTGCCCGTATGTTAAAATTGAGAAAATTTACAAGAGAAAAGCATTATGTCTGGTAATACAATCGGCACTTTATTCACGCTTACTTCATTTGGTGAATCACACGGCGCGGCCATTGGCGGCGTGGTGGATGGCTGTCCTCCGGGTTTGGCTTTGTGCGCAGATGATTTACAAATCGATTTAGATAGACGCAAACCTGGCACTTCGCGCCACGTAACACAACGCCAAGAAGCCGACAGTGTAGAAATTTTATCTGGTGTGTTTGAAGGCAAAACCACTGGTGCGCCTATCGGCTTATTGATTCGTAACACCGACCAACGTAGCCAAGATTACAGCAAAATCATGGATACTTTTCGTCCAGGTCACGCCGATTATACTTATACGCAAAAATACGGTGTACGTGATTATCGAGGAGGCGGACGCTCCAGTGCACGTGAAACAGCGGTACGTGTTGCCGCTGGTGCAATTGCTAAAAAGTGGTTAAAAGAACGTTTTGGTGTAATTGTTCGTGGTTACATGAGTCAAATGGGCGAAATTGATATTCCATTTTTGAGCTGGGATGCGCTTGACCATCAAGACAACGATTTTTTCTCACCTAATATCGAAGTGTTGCCACAATTGGCGAGTTACTTAGACTCTATTCGCGCTGAGCGTGACTCAGTAGGCGCACGTATTACCGTAGTAGCCGAAGGCGTGCCAGTTGGCTGGGGAGAACCCGTATTTGACAGGCTGGATGCTGAAATTGCCTACGCCATGATGAGCATCAACGCGGTTAAAGGCGTGGAAATTGGTGCAGGATTTGATTCAATCGCACAGCGTGGTAGCGTCCATTCAGACGAAATGACGCCGCAAGGCTTCGTGACAAATCATGCGGGCGGTATTTTGGGCGGCATTTCTACAGGTCAAGAGATTCGCGTGAACGTCGCGTTGAAGCCTACTTCCAGTATTCCGCAAGAACGTCGTTCTATTGATAAAAGTGGCGATGCTGTGACGATGCAAACAACAGGCCGCCATGACCCTTGCGTAGGTGTACGAGCGACTCCGATTGCCGAAGCGATGATGGCTTTAGTGTTGATGGACCATGCACTAAGAAATAGGGCACAAAATGCAGACGTGATAAGTGCAACGCCCAAAATCATTTAATTTAACGTACTTCAATTGAAGGATGAAGTATTGTGAAATCAAAAGAAAAGCAGATATAGCTAAGTGATAAACTCCATGCGATATTGCTTGTTAAGAGAGTAATTTTTATTCAAGTCGCTATCCAATAAAAAGTCGGCCAACGCCGACTTTTTTTATCACTTCGTTCTATATAATTCAGCATGCATGTAAATCTTCACTCAGCCCTTCATTCTCGACTTTCTCGTTTTTACTTCATCTATTACTTCTTTGTTGGGGCGTTTGTTCCTTATTGGGGCTTGTACTTAAAGTCGGAACAGTTCAGCCCTGCTGATATTGGTATTTTGATGTCATTATTCCAAATAAGCCGAATTTTCGCGCCCAACTTTTGGGGTTGGTTGGCAGACCATACTGGTAAGCGTGCGCAGTGGATTAGGCTCACAGCCTTTTTAGGATTGTGTGGTTTTACTGCAGTGTTTTGGGCGCATGGATTTTATTGGTTCTTTTTTGTCATGGCGGCGCTAAGTTTGTTTACGAGTTCTACCTTGCCATTGGCGGAGTCGCTGACGTTAGCGCATTTGGCGACTACCAATGGGCATTACAGCCGTATTCGTATGTGGGGCTCGTTGGGCTTTATTGTCGCGGCTGTGATTTTGGGTTATCTGATTGATTTTACTGGTATAAGAAGTTTGCTGTGGTTCTTGCTGGCTGTGCAAATGACGTTATTCGCATTAACCTATACCTTACCCGATGCCAAAGTAGAGCCGCATGCGCATGACCACTTTTCAATATGGCAGGTTATTAAGCAGCCTAATGTGTTGGCTCTGCTCATAGGCTGTGCGCTCATGGTGACAGCGCATGGTGTGTTATACAATTTTTATTCGATCTATTTGAGTGAGCATGGCTATAGCAAAGGCATGATAGGCTTATTGTGGTCAGTAGGCGTTATCTGCGAAATCGGCATTTTTATGTTGATGCCCAAGCTGATGGCGCGATATAGCTTAAAAACCATTTTACTGATTAGTTTGGTACTCGCTGTCCTTCGATTTACGATGATAGGCATTGCTGTAGATAACATCGTGCTCTTGGTGCTGGCTCAAACCTTACATGCCGCTACTTTCGGCAGTTTTCACGCAGCTTCTGTCGAGGTCATTACCCAGTTTTTCAATGGGCGGCATCAAGCAAAAGGTCAAGCAATCTATAACAGTGTTGCTTATGGCATAGGTGGGACCATAGGCGGTGTAGCTGGTGGTTATGCGCTGCAGTATATAGGCGGAGAGAAAACATTCATGCTAGCAGCAGTATTTCCTTTATTAGGATTGTTAGTGATAGGATTAGGTTTAAAGTTGAATAATAATCAGCAAAGTTCACAGGGAATGTTCCGATGAGATTAAAAGGTTTACTTTGCAAAGCATCTGTTCTATGTGCAGGTTTACTGACGGTTGGCGCATCTGTTGCTGATACACAAGTCAATATTGTTGGGCTTTTCAGCAATAAGGCAGTGCTGATTATCAATGGCGGCAAGCCTAAGACCTTAAGTGTAGGTCAAGCTAGTGATGGCGTTAAATTAATTGCTGCAGACAGTCAAACCGCCACATTGCAAATTGAAGGAAACACCAAGCGATTAGGCATGGGGCAAGCTGCTTCTGTAGCGGGTAAGTCATCTAGCGGCTCGGCAAGTGCTGTCTTGTACGCGAATTCACAAGGACACTTCGTTTCAGATTGTCAAATTAACGGTGCGTCATTAAAGTTTATATTGGACACCGGTGCCACGAGTGTTGCGTTAAATAGTGGCGATGCAAAGTTTGCTAATATTGATTACAAACGGGGCGAGCCTATGCAAGTGAGTACTGCGAATGGTGTTGTGACAGCATATCGAGTAACGATAGCAACGCTTAAGATTGGCAGCATTACACTTAACCAGGTAGAAGCCAGCGTGTTGGAAGGTGGTTCGCCACCATTGGTATTATTGGGAATGAGCGCTTTGAATCGGATGGATATGAAGCGCGAAGATATTGCGCTTACACTCACGAAAAAATACTAAAAAGAATATTGGAGCATTTAAATAAAAACAAAAACGGGCAGATTTTCTGCCCGTTTCGTTTGCTTTTAACTAGAAATAAATCTCAACGCTTATTTTTGAAACCTTAAAAATCAAAAACAAGATTTGTTAAACATTACTTAGCTTCTGCTGGAGCTGCTGCAGTTGTTTCAGCTGCTGCTTTTTTAGCATGTTTATGGTGATGTTTTACCGCTGGTTTAGCTGCTGCTGTAGCTTCTACTTTAGCTGGTTCAGCAGGTTTAGGAGCGTCTGCAGCGAAAGTTGAAGTAGCTAATGAAAGTGTTGCAACTGCGAATAATGATGCTAATAATTTGTTCATTTAAATCTCCTGAAATTAATGATAAGTTTGTCATCTGATGGATTGTTTAAATTACTGATTAACTTCATCCGTTAACCACTTCATCAACCACCATGGATTACAATTTACAGCATCAAGCTGACGTGAAACTGACAGCTAATCATTTTCAAAAATATTTATTTCCTTGTTTTTAAACTGGGTAGAATGTATTCATTGCTGACTTAGTTTCATTTGATTTGAGGTGATTGCATTGAGATTATTACTAGTTGAAGACGATTTAATTCTTAAAGATGGGCTTGAGCGCTCATTTGTTAAATCAGGTTATGCGGTAGATGTTATCTCCGATGGGGAGGGTGCCAATAAATTACTGACATATCAGGAATATGATGTAATTGTGCTAGATTTAGGCTTACCTAAGTTAAGTGGTTTCGAGGTATTAAAGCGGCTTAGAGCGCGTGGTAGCAACACCCCAGTGTTAATTCTAACGGCTTTGGAAGATACGCAGAATCGTGTGAAAGGGCTAGACCTTGGCGCAGATGATTACCTAACGAAGCCTTTTGAACTCGCTGAATTAGAAGCGCGCGTGCGTGCTTTGATTCGTCGTGGTGTATCTGGTGGAAGTGCAAAGATCAGTTTTGGCGATTTGGTCTTTGACACAACTAACCGCCAATGTATGGCAGGAGATATTGCGCTGGCACTTTCGGCACGTGAGCTAGCTTTGTTGGAACTGCTAATGTTGAAGGCAACAAAGGTTGTCAGCAAGACTAAAATTATGGAGCATCTTTGCAGTTGGGATGAGGAAATTAGTGAAAATGCCGTTGAGGTGATTGTGTCGCGATTACGTAAAAAATTAAATGTATTTGATATCGAGATTCGGACAATACGTGGCTTAGGCTATTTGTTGGCTAAGTTAGAAAATCAAAATTCATAATCGAAGATTGAAAATCAGATGATTCATATTAAAAGCAACTCTATTCGTCAAAAGCTATTGAATTGGTTACTTATTCTACTCATTCCCACCTTGTTTCTGGGTACTATCTCGGCCTATTATTTAGCCAACTATTTTGCAAACCTAGCTTATGACAGTGGCCTATTTCGCTCTGCTTTGGCATTAGCAGACGAGGTGGAGGTTAAGTCCGGCAGTATGGTAGTCGACTTGCCGGATAGTGCGCTGAACTTGCTGGAGTACGATATTGATGATGACTATAGGCATTATCTGATACTAGATCCAGAACACAATGTAGTGCTTGGCGAAGAGCAGTTGGCCTTACCTAAAGTCTTACCTGCAGAAGGAAAGTCAACTTTTTATGACTCAGAGTTTGAAAATAAAAAATTACGCATGGTTGCATTGAATTTCCCACTGGCAGATGTGGGTGCAAAAGGTAGCGCCATTGTGGTCATAGGTGAATCAACAACAAAAAGAGAGAAGATGGCGAGAGAAATCGTTGCCATCATGCTTGTACCACAAATTATATTGATTATATTGATCATTGTTCTTGTGAATTTAGGTATTCAAAGAGGACTAATTTCGCTGGATAAGTTGAAAGATTTAATCTCCAAACGGCTACCAACTGATACTAGACCATTGGAAGAGCTTGATGCGCCAGAAGAGCTACAGCCTTTGTTGCATGCAATGAATGAGTTGATTATCAAAGAAAAAAGCGCTGTGAACGAACGTCGTCATTTTTTAGCCAATGCTGCGCATCAACTTAAAACACCATTAGCTGGCTTGAAAATTCAGGCGGAAGCAGCGTTGCGAGAAAGTGATTTAGCGAGTATTCAGCATGCACTTAAGCAAATTAGTGCTGGAAGTGACAATCTTGGTCGCTTGGCGAATCAGCTATTAAGTTTGGCTCGAGCTGAACCCGAGGGTATAGCAGCTCAAGCTTTTGTCAGTGTGAATTTGGTGAAATTGATTAATGAAGTGACTTCGGATTGGGTGCCTAAAGCTTTAGACAAGAATATCGATTTGGGAGTTAAGTGTGAACTTAAAGCATTAAGTATCAGTGCCAACAATGTCTTGTTACAAGAGCTGCTGAATAATTTAATCGATAATGCCATCAGGTATAACCAATCAGGTGCAAAAGTTACGGTGGGTTTGGAGGAGGTCAATCATGAAGCGGTATTATCCGTGCAAGATAATGGCTTGGGTATTGCCTTGTATGAGCAGCAGAAGGTATTTGAGCGCTTTTATCGTGTGCTAGGTACTGCAGAAAACGGCTGTGGCTTAGGACTTGCAATCGTGCAGGAAATTGCACACCAACATCAAGCACGTGTTGTGCTGGAGTATAGCGATATTAAAAAGAAGACTGGCACGACAGTAAAGGTGATATTCCGATTAAATGAGGTTTAACTTCTTGAAAATATAAGCTTTTCATTAAAAGCTACACTAAATAAAAAGCCACTTCTACAGTGGCTTTTTATTAGGCAAAAATGTTAGTCAAACAAGATGTTAATGTTTGCGTTTGTCGTGTTCAATTAAGGCATAAGCCGAATGGTTATGTATGGACTCAAAGTTTTCACTTTCAACCGTGTAAGCCACAATACGGCTTTCTTTGCTCAGTTGAGCTGCCACATCACGCACCATATCTTCTACGAATTTCGGGTTATCATAGGCACGCTCAGTCACATATTTTTCATCTGGGCGTTTTAATAAACCGTAAAGTTCGCATGATGCTTGTTTTTCAACCAAGTCAATAATGTCCTCAATCCAGATGAAGTTATTAATAAGCGCGGTTACAGTGACATGTGAGCGTTGATTATGCGCACCATAATCTGAAATCTTTTTGCTGCAAGGGCATAAGCTTGTTACCGGTACGAGTACTTTCACTGTGATGTCAAACTTGCCTTGGTTGATTTCGCCAATAAATGTCACTTCGTAATCTAGCAAACTTTTTACGCCTGAAATTGGCGCGGCTTTGTTAACAAAGTACGGGAAAGTCATTTCTACATGACCAGATTCTGCCTCAAGACGTTTAACCATTTCACGTAAAATTGTTTCAAACGACTCAACTGAAATAGCATGTTCGTTCATATTGAGAATCTCAACAAAACGTGACATGTGCGTACCTTTGAATTGCTGCGGCAAATGCACATACATGTTAAACATAGCAACAGTATGTTGTTCGCCGCCCGATTTATCTTTAACGACCACTGGGTGGCGAATAGCTTTGATGCCAACTTTGTCAATAGCGATATGACGTGTGTCCACAGTGTTTTGTACGTCTTCAATTGGGCTTGGTATAGGTTGATTCATTATGTTTCCAGTTTAGCAAATGCACGCTATGACTAGTTTTTGGCTAGTCATAGTGAGATAGTTGAGTATATCACTAGGTTATTAGCTTCGCAATTGTCGATGCAATACCTTCTGCATCTAGACCGCATTCTGCCAGCATAGTTTCATGTACGCCATGCTCAATAAATTTATCTGGCAAGCCTAAGCATAAAGTTCTAATTGGCGGTTTATTTGGGTTTTGTATCGCTTGCAAAGCTTCTAGCACGGCAGAGCCTGCACCACCCATAACGCTATTTTCTTCAACCGTGACAATTAATGTGTGGTCATTTGCCAGTTTTTCAAGCATTATTTTATCGATTGGTTTTACAAAACGCATATTAACAACAGTTGCATCAAGTTTTTCACCTGCTTTTAAGCAGGCATTTAGCATACTGCCGAAGCTTAATATCGCAACCTTTTGTTTAGAGTCGATGACATTACGTTTAATCTCAGCCGTGCCTATGTCAATCGCATGCATTTTCTTTTGCACTGCAACACCAGCTCCGCCACCACGAGGGTAGCGAACAGCCGCAACGCCGTTATATTGAAAACCTGTGTACAGCATTTGCCTGCACTCATTCTCATCACTAGGCGCCATAATGACGATATTAGGAATACATCTGAGATAGCTCAAATCAAAGCTGCCTGCATGCGTAGGGCCATCTGCACCAACCAGCCCAGCGCGGTCTATTGCGAATAGTACGGGTAAGTTTTGCAAGGCAATATCATGAATCAACTGATCGTAAGCACGCTGTAAAAACGTGCTGTAGATAGCCACGACTGGCTTTAAACCATCGCAAGCCATACCCGCCGCGAATGTGAGTGAATGCTGCTCAGCAATGCCTACATCGTAATAACGGTCAGGATATTTTTCTGCGAAAGCGTTTAAGCCAGAGCCATCACACATGGCAGGTGTGATGCCAATTAATCGATTGTCTAGCGCAGCCATGTCTACCAGCCACTCACCAAATACTTGGGTATAAGTCTTTTTAGTATTACTGGTGAGTGCATCACCGCTAAATGGGTCGAACTTACCTACGCCATGAAACTTATTAGGATTATCTTCAGCGGGCTCAAAACCTTTGCCTTTTTGCGTGACGATATGCAAAAACTGCGGGCCTTTCAACTGCTTGATATTGCTTAAGGTATCGATTAGCGTATCCATATCATGCCCATCAATTGGACCGATATAGTTAAAGCCAAACTCCTCAAACAATGTGCCAGGCGTCACCATGCCTTTCACGTGCTCTTCGGCGCGTTTAGCAAACTCCATGACGTGAGGCACTGCAGAAAGTACTTTCTTACCAGATTTACGAACAGTGCCATAGAAACGGCTAGATAAAAGCTTTGCGAGGTAGTTATTCAGCGCACCGACATTGTTTGATATGCTCATATCATTGTCGTTAAGAATCACCAGCAAGTTAGCATCCATATCGCCAGCATTGTTGAGTGCTTCAAAAGCCATACCTGCGGTCATCGCGCCATCACCGATAATTGCTACAGCACGTCTTTCTAAGCCGGCTTTTTGCGCAGCCACCGCCATGCCTAAAGCGGCAGAGATTGATGTGCTGGAATGGCCTGTGCCAAACGTATCGTATTCACTTTCGGTGCGTCGTGGAAACCCTGCAATGCCTTGCGGATTGCGTAATGATTGCATTTGTTCACGGCGACCAGTAAGGATCTTATGCGGGTAAGTTTGATGGCCGACATCCCATACTAATCGGTCATCAGGGGTGTTGAATACATAATGTAGTGCGATCGTCAGTTCAACTACACCTAAATTGGACGATAAATGACCACCAGTTTTTGCAACGCTATTGATGAGGAAAGTGCGTAGCTCTTGGGCAAGCGGAACAAGCTGCTTACGTTCAAGTTGGCGTAGTTGCAGCGGTGAATCTATCGTGTTCAGTATTACGCTGTTTGGTAGTGAAGTCACAAGTTATAGAGTCGCTATTAGAAAGTTGATGATTAAAAGATGATTATAAAAAAGATGAAGATTTAGAATCTACGCTGTGTAATAAACCCAGCTAACTCACGTAAACGTAAAGCACTCTCACCAAAGGGCGTTAAAGCATCAATCGCGTTGTTATACAGTTGTTGCGCGTGTTGCTTGGCATCAGCCAACCCTAATATAGACACATAAGTAGGTTTGTTGCTATCGGCATCTTTGCCGGCAGTTTTGCCTAGCGTAGAGCTATCTGCTTCCACATCTAAAATATCATCGATAACTTGAAATGCTAGGCCGATATGTTTTGCGTAAGTATTTATTGCAGCAGTTTTCTCTAGATCACCGTTAATTCCACCAAGTAAAACTGCGGCTTGAATCAGCGCGCCAGTCTTCAATTGATGCATCTGTTCAAGGTCAGATTGACTGAGTGTTTTGCCTACAGAAGCTAAATCTATGGCTTGACCACCCGCCATGCCAGTAGAGCCTGAAGCTTTGGCTAGGATATTGAGCATGCTTATTTGATGATTGGTTTGAGAGCGTAATTGTGGCTGCGATAGCACCTCAAAAGCCAAACTTTGCAAAGCGTCACCGACTAATAATGCCGTAGCATCATCATATTGTTTGTGACAGCTAGGCTTACCACGACGTAAGTCGTCATCGTCCATGCAGGGCATATCGTCATGCACCAACGAATAGGCATGGATGAGTTCAACGGCACAGGCCGCAGCATCAGCCACTTTAGCATCTGTGTTGCACAGCTCTGACGCGGCATAGCACAGAAGGGCGCGTACACGTTTACCACCTTCCAATGCGCTGTAACGCATCGCGCTGTGTAGTGTTTGCGGCGTTGAGTTGGCAGGAGGCAGTAGGTTGTTTAGCACATCTTCAATACGCGCTTGTTTATCCGCCGCCCAAGCTGAGAAATCCAGCAATGCTGTTTCAGATGAATTGATATTATTCATCGTCAGACTTAAATGGCGTTAACTGATTTCGCTCATTCAGAATTTGAACTTGTTGTTCAACATCAGCTAGTGATTTTTGGCAAAATTGTAGCAAACTGTTGCCGCGCTGATACGCCGCTAATGAAGATTCTAAAGTCATTTGCCCAGATTCCATGCGCGCGACAATGCTTTCTAACTCCGCATATGCCAGCTCAAAGTTCTCAGGCGCTGCGGTATTACTTTCTAGGGATGCTGCTGTTTTGGATTTAGGTGCGGTCATGGCAAAATTTAAATGGCGTTAAGGCGATATTCTACCAAATCCTATGACAATCGCTGCTTTAAAAATCCATGAATATCGTTAATCTCTTCCATACAAACGGAATGCGCCATATTGTATTCATGCCAACTGACAGAATAGCGATTATTCTGTAATGTTTGTAGTGATATTTTGCACATGTCCAGCGTGATAATGTCATCAAACACGCCATGCGCCATAAAGATTGGCGTGGCTGCATTGGCTGGGTTGGCTTCAGTAGCTAGCTTGGCTTTAACTGGTAAGTAAGTAGATAAAGCCATCACGCCACCTAATTTCTTTGGGTAGCGAAGCGCCGTATACAAAGCAATTGCCCCTCCTTGTGAAAAGCCAGCAATCACGATCCGCTCTGCAGCAATGCCTTTATCCAATTCTTTTTGAATAAGCGAGTTAACGTAATGCTGGCTATTTTTTATGCCATCTTCGTCCTCTTTGCTACTACCTGTTACGCCATATAAATCGTACCAAGCTGGCATGATGTAACCACTATTGCGAGTAACCGCCATTTCTGGCGCATGAGGCAATATGAATCGTACATTGGGGATGTTGAGCTTTTGTACCACAGGCTCAAAGTCATGACCGTCTGACCCTAAACCATGCAACCAAATGACACTGGCGTTTACCTTGTGGTTACTTTCATGTTGGTTGCTGACTAATTCTAGAGGCGCTTTATAGGTCATCTGGGGAGCTTTGTCGTTAAGTAAGAGTACAATCGATTTAGGTGAAATTTGAAGTTATGTTTGGTTAAATAAGATTGCTATTAAAAAAATAATATCTGTTATATGCTGTTAATAAGCTGTGAAATCATAGCATTGTATTAAATATAACTATAAAAAATTATATGCAAATAAAAATATTAGGTTGCAGTGGTGGAATTGGTGCTGAACTGCGCACGACGTCCATGCTTGTTGATCAAGATATATTGATCGACGCAGGTACGGGTGTGGGCAATTTGTCGATGGATGAGCTGCTGAAAATCGACCATATTTTACTGACCCATTCACATTTAGACCATATTGCATTTATTCCATTTTTGCTCGATACCGTCATGGGTATACGTGCAGAACCTATCACCGTACATGCAAATAAAGAAACCTTAGAAACCCTGCGCCTCCATATTTTTAACTGGAAAGTATGGCCAGATTTTAATGTGATTCCAAATGCAGACAATCCATTTTTACAATACAGCGAAGTTAAACTCGGCAAAACGCTTGAGTTCAACGGTAGAAAATTTACACCATTACCAGCTAACCATGTCGTTCCTGCCATTGGTTACCATATTGATAGCGGCGAAGCGAGCCTTGTATTTACAGGAGATACCACTGTTTGTGATGCCTTATGGGTTGAGGTCAATAAAATCAAAAATCTTAAGTACTTGATTATAGAAACCGCATTTAGCAATAGTGAGTTGGTCTTGGCGCAGCTTTCTAAGCATCTATGCCCATCTTTATTAATCAGTGAACTTGCTCGCTTGACTATGCATCATACGCAGCACGCTGTAGAGATTTATATCACGCACCTAAAGCCAGGTGAGGGCGAAAGTATCATGCGTGAAATTGCAGAAAGTCATTTAGCATTCTCAATTCAGGCGCTTAAGCAGCAGCAAGAGTTTTATTTATAGTTTTTTAACGTGATACCAATCTCACAGCATTTATTTAAAAGTATCCATTAAGGTTTTAATTATGGCAATCGCGGACTCATCATTGTTAGATCATTTAGAGCCGATTGCCCGATTGTCTGAAGGGCGCAGAAAAGAACTTGCCGCACTCTGTTTTATTGAGACGGTCAATCAAGACATCGACCCAATGCGCATGAATATGACTAAAGCTGCGCAAGCTATGTACTTAATTAAAGGTGATTTAGGACTACGCTATGATGATGGTAGAAAAGTCAGATTACGTGGTGGCACTGAAGTCACTAAGCATCCAGTGAACGCGGATACTAAAGTTACAGACACTATTGCGCTAACAGACATTGAAATACTTCGAATAGACATGGATCTACTCGATATCATGATGACTTGGGATCAACTTTCCAATAGCGACAATCCAGCTAAGACTGCTCAATCTAGATCCATTGAAAAAGCTACGCGTAGCGTAGGTGACTGGATGAACGAAACTGGCGTATTTAGCGCTTTCAATCTACAAAGTGGAATATTTAGCCGTCTACCAGCCGCCAATGTAGAAGAGATGTTCAAGCGTATGACAAGTATTACAGTTACGGCAGGGCAGGTTGTCATTCGGCAAGGTGGCGAGGGCGATTACTACTACCTTATTCAAAGCGGTTGCGCACAAGTGAGTAGAATTGTAGATACGAGCCAACCAGCGCTTTTATTGGCTGAACTTAGTGAAGGCGGCGCGTTTGGCGAAGAAGCACTAGTGTCAGACAATAAGCGCAATGCCACTGTTACCATGACAACTGATGGCGAATTACTACGGCTCAACAAAAAGGATTTCGTAGAACTATTAAAAGCACCCATCATTAACCAAATCAGCATGTCCGAAGCGCAAGGTAAAGTGTACGATGGCGCAGTTTGGGCTGATGTAAGATTACTCTCAGAATACAAATACGACCATATCGATGGTGCAATTAATTTACCGCTCAATGAAATCCGTCAGCTAGCCAACAATCTAGATAAAGCTAGAGAGTACATACTCTACTGCCAAACTGGGAGACGTAGTTCGGCTGCGGCGTTTGTGTTGGCCCAGAGTGGGGTAAAGGCATTTGTGTTAGATGGTGGGACACGAAATAAGAGTTAACATTATTTATTCTAACGCTCATGATTTTTTTAGCTCGCAGGACAGAAATAGCGTTAAAGTGTTCTCAACTTAAATTATGTTAGCATCGCACAAGTAGGCACTTTATAAAAATCGTGCAATAACTAAACTTTTAAATATAACTAAAAATATAAACTAATGAATCTCACTCGCATATATTATTCAGCATTTTTTATTGTATTAATTATCTCTGCATTTTCATATGTAGACTTTGCTATTACTGCATTGTTATTGATAACCTCTGGCGTATTATTATGTGGCTTAGTGTTCCGAAATCGAGAGTGTAAAAGCTATGCGTTATCAAAGCTAATGCTAGCTTACTTAGCGTGGTTATTTGTCGTAGCGCTTAATAGTGCTGTACCTAACCCCAGTATGGCTACTTTAGCAATTCTTGCTGGCTTACCAGTCACCTATTTACTTGCTAGTAACTTGCCGAACTATAGTGAAATTTGGAAAACTCTGCGAATCGTATTTTTTGTATTAGCTCAAGTATTAGCTTCTTGGGCAATATGGCAAGTGTCTAACAATATAGGATATGGTCAAGCAGTAGGCCCATTGTTAGATAGAAATGCATTTGCTGCACTGATGAACTTGCTTTGGTTTCCATCAGCTTACTTATTTATATCTAGCGCACATAATTCTAAACGTACTATATCGACACTCTTAGGTTTTGGCCTATTTATTATTAGTATTGCCTTATTTGCTACGTCTTCAAGAGGCGGTATAGCGACATGGGCGTTGCTTCTACCTGTTTTTTTATGGGCAACTTATAAATATACAAACTCAAGGCTGCTAGTCTTAATCGTTCCAATTATTGCTCTGATTGGCTATTTTTGTAGCTCACAGCTATTGCACAGTAATATAGCTGATCGAACGTTTCATTTAGTGCAAGATGGCTCAGTTCAGGATGAGTCAACCAATGTGCGTTTACAAATTTGGCAATCAACCATCCGAATAGCGTTAGATCATCCAATTTTAGGTACAGGTTGGGGTACTTTTGGTTATATTTATCCTGCGTATCGTCTGCAAAAAGAAAATATAAGTTCAGGGTTTCTGGCTCATAATGATTATTTACAGTTTGCCGCAGAAGGTGGTTTGCCAGCCTTATTAATATTATTAAGTATATTAGTAGCACTATTATTTCTATTAAAGCGAAGCTTAAAATATGCGGCAAGCCCAAAAGGATTGGAAAGCATCGCTTTAACTCTCGGTGTGTTAGCGCTGTTTATTCAGGCTGGAGTTAACTTTATTTTTTACTATTCATTCATAGGTATTATTGCGGGTCTTTATCTAGCAAGTGCAGCTCAATTAACTGATAAGTTTCAAACTATCCAAATTTGGAGTTTAGAACAAATTAGACCATCAGTTAAACGCTTGCTTATAGGCGTAATTATTACTGTCATTTCACTGCCATTTGTTCTGCATATTATCGCTACAATATTCTTAACTGGTTCCCAGTTAGCTATTAAGGCTGTTAACGTAGTTGCGCCTGATGTGAGTGCTTTTGATGTTGCCAGACTAATTGCTGCTGTTCGTCCTGCAGAAGGGCTTGCACAAAGCTACATGCTACAAACATACGAGTACTATTTGAAGAGTGATTCGAGTTCTAAGGATATCGGGATAATTGATAAACGAGACCTACTTGCTGAGGCTATTGAGCGATTTGACTCTGTTCGTAAGTTGGAGGCAAATAACCCAAGGATTGGGGTGCGTGAAGTTAAAATACTGATGGAGCATCAATCAACTTTCGGCACAAATAATGCTCATGCAAAAATAAGGCAGATATTGAATGATAATTTGAGAGCTGATCCTTATCATGCGGATAGTATGATTGCTCTATCTCGTATGCAGGTGGCTGAAGGAAATATGGTTGATGCATTAAATACTTTACAATATGCTGAGCAACACATTCTTACTCGTCGTGATGAGCAACTTATAGTAGTTGAAGCGTTGCGTCAGCAGTCACCTAAGCCTGTTGCGGCTTTAGACGAAATTGAAGAAAAATTGCATCAGGTACATTCAGCTTCTGAAGCTGGAGTCGCATCTAGAGACGATGCTGCTTTTTATGACGATATTGAGATGCGATTAAATACAATTATGAAGCAGATACAACAACAGATGAACTAAAAAGCCTCTGTGGCGTTATCAGTATTTGTTAAAGGTATATTAAGTGTCCTCACCTAGTTTGTGCCTTACGTCAGAAACGCCTAGTAACTCTGGATAACGCTTAAACACCATAGTTAAAACTTATGCGACGGCTACAGATGTGGATGTTGCATGACCAAAAATGGCCACTTAAGTACTTGACCGCTAGTATTGTAATTAATCGCGATGTTAACTGCATTTTACCCAGTAATATCCGCGATACCAACAAGATGCATTAGCTAACGAAGCGCTAGTAGTTAATTTTGCTTGAAGCAATTAGGTAAGTAAGATGTTTCTATGCGGAAATGTCAGCGTATGCTGCATATTTAGCAATGCTGGCTAGGTAGGCTCGAATTGCGGTAGCTGCTAGAGTTATTAATAATTTCCATAACAGAAATTAACTTAAATCAAGTTAAGCATCTTAACTCTATGCAGACTTATGCTTCTGTAAAAATGAATCTGCAGTGTTAGCGGGCATTAAAAAGCCCACCTAATGATGGGCTTTTTATTATTAATAGCTACCTATTAAGTGCAGCTACCTGGTTTATATTTAGCATCTGCAAAGCCAGTTGTGACACAAGTTAAAACACCATTTACATCGCGGTTTAATGCAATGGTCGCAGTACTTGTACTCAAGCGGCCAGCCTTATTAATTGTACAAGTGATCACGTCTGAAGCTGCAGCTGCAGCTGGCGCTTTAACCACAATGCTTGAGCAGTTCCCCGTATTACCAGCAATACCAACAGAAGCATTAGCTAACGTTGCACCAGCAGTTAGGTTGTTATCTGAAACTAATAGCTCGTAAGATGTTTTAACACCAGAAATGTCAGCGTATGCTGCTGCTGCTTTAGCTTTAGCGATATAGTCTTGATAAGCTGGAATTGCGATAGCTGCCAAAATGCCGATAATTGCTACAACAATCATTAACTCAATTAATGTAAAACCTTTTTGAACTTGTTTCATTTTTATTTCCTTTGTAAAAAATTAAAATTTTTGCACTACACCTTAAGCACTAGGTGTTGCAGTGCTTGGAATATATTTAGCAATAGATATGCCAACTTTCCTGAGTGATGATTTTTAAGTGATAAAACTGCAAACATACTTTAAATTTTAATAAAACATCTGATGTGAGAGTAGCTAAAAGTGGCGTTAATCTGACATTTTGATGTTAGAGGCAGTTGTAAAGTTAATTCGGTTATATGTTTTAACCATGTCGTTTGGTTAGTATTCAATCCAATAAAAAAAGCAGGGTTTCCCCTGCTTCTTCTTAATTTGACTGACAAAAATTGACACTTTTGTCGGAAATTGTCACTTTACCAAAACTTCCACCATGGTTTTTTGCCAGATGTCCCTGCTTCTGCGCCAGTTAACTGGCCAGTTACTTTGAGTTTTCGGCTACCTTTTGTAAGTTAGCTAAACCTGAATCAAAAATACCAGTGATGGCTTTAACGGCTGTTTCGTCATCTTGACCTGCTGGAATTGGTGGGTTAAGTTTGTATAGGCGGTAGAAACGACCAACCCATGTTACTTTTGACTCGCCAGGTTTGTCGCCTTTTTCTACAGTCATTGTTGCGTTGTAGTCTGTTAGTGGTAGTGTGCCAGAAACTATTTCATACTTGATTTTCATTGACGCGTCATCAATAGTGCGCAATTTCTCGTAGACATTGCCGCCATCTTTAAACGTAAGCGTTCTGAAAGTAGCCATGTCGCCATTTTCATCTTTTTTCTGTTCTACTTTAGTGCTGGCTACGCCCGGATGCCATTTGTGAATTCCACCGAAGTCTTTAACGATTGCCCATACTTTAGCTGGATCGGCTTTAATGGTAACAGTTTTTTCAACTTTTTGTGGTGATGGGCCGTGTGCTGCTGCTGTGAACGGAACTAGACTTACGCTTAAGCCAAGCGCAAGCAATGCTAAAATCTTTTTCATTTACTAATCTCCATGACTCTCTGTAACGAGAGGCTCTAAAACTCTCAATTAAGAGAGGCTCTATTTAAACTACTTAAAAACAACGATGCATTATAAATGAGAAAGATAGTTTTTAGAAACTAAGCCTTGCAAATGCACTGCTGCTTGCATTTAGGTTAACGCTATTGCTGTATCTTGGTTGACAAAGACCTGCTGTGTAATCGCTGCGTGAGTGCAGCTTTAATGATTTAAAACAAACTGCCCAAACGCACGGCTCTTATCACCCGTTTTTATGGTGGTGAGTAATTGGTTGGTTTCAGTATCAATCACGCTAACGCTATTGCTACCCCAATTTGCAACATAGGCACGTTTATTGGCGTAGTCTAAGCTGATACCTTCTGGTGTATTGCCAACATTAATCGTGGCGATAGCTCTGCGTGTTGACATGTTGATAACAGTTACGCTGTCGTCTTGCGTGTTGCTCACATAGAGTTGTTTTCCATCCAAACTGATAGCTGCGCAGTAAGGGTGGTAGCCTACTTTTACTTTAAACTGCGCATTAGTTTTGGCGTTAATGATACTGACTGTATCTTCTTTTACATTCACACTGACCAACCATAAGCCCGTTTTGCTGAGAGCAAGTCCAAAAGGGTGCTTACCTACTGGAATTCGTTTTTTGATAGTAAGCGTTGCCGTGTCTATGACTGCGACATCGTTACTATCCCGATTGGCGATATACAGCCATTTGTTATTGGGGCTAACGACCATGCCAGCCGGTGCATCGCCAACACTCACTTCATTTGTTATATGGTCTGCACTTGTGCTGATGGCTAATACGCGATTATCAAACCAATCCGCCACATAGAGCATCTTGCTATCTGGCGATAACGCTAGGCCTACAGGAGAGCCTTTGATTTTTATGGTTTCTACTACGGTGTTATTTTGGCTGTCTATAATTGATATTTCCTGGCTTTCTACATTGGAAATATAAACACGATTTAACTTAGCTGAAACGGCTACCCCTACAGGCGCTTTGCCAACCTTGATCGTGTTAGTGACTTGATTTGTTGATGTGTCTATGACTGATACGGAGTTTTCGCCCTGATTGGTAATGTAAGCTAAATTTGTATGTGCGGGTTTGATGGCAGCTTGGCAAGCGGTGGTTAGCGTGCACGTGAGTGCACCAATGATCAAAAGCGCAATAATCTGGTTAATTCTCAAAAATTTAATTGATAGTATTTTCATAGGCTTAGCTATTATACTCAAATGGCTGCTTTCAAAAATACTCAAAATATGAAAAAATCGTATTAAATAATTTAGGCAGTAAAACGTTATGTTAGATCGAGACGGGTTTCGCCCGAATGTTGGCATTATTATATGTAATGCCAACAATCAGGTATTTTGGGGCAAGCGTATTCGTGAGCATGCTTGGCAGTTTCCGCAAGGTGGTATTAACCATGGCGAAAGCCCAGAGCAGGCCATGTATCGTGAGTTGATGGAAGAGGTGGGTTTAAAGCCTGAGCACGTGCAAATTTTGGGCCGCACCAAAGACTGGCTCAGGTATGAAGTGCCTTCTACATGGATTAAGCGTGAATATCGCGGCAGCTACAAAGGCCAAAAGCAGATTTGGTACTTACTGCGTATGCTAGGTCGTGATAGCGATGTGTCGTTGCGCGCAAGTGAACATCCAGAGTTTGATGCATGGCGTTGGAGCGAATATTGGGTGCCACTGGAAGATGTGATTGAGTTTAAACGTGGTGTCTATGAGTCCGCGCTCAATGAGTTAGCGCCGCATTTGCATCATAAGCATGTTAAGTAATCAGTTGTAAAATAAAAAAGCCTGCAATTGAGAGATTGCAGGCTTTTTTATTTGCTTACTACTGTTACTTTTTATTACCCATCAATTCACCTAGGCGGATAGTTCTTGCAGGCTGCCAATCACTATTAAACTGCAGCATATCTTTTTCAAATAGCATGACTACGGTAGAGCCGAGTAAAAACTTGCCCATTTCATCACCTTGTTTCAGAGTGATATTTTTCGCATTGTAATTCCACGTTTTAGTTTTACCTGTGCGAGGTGGATTGATGATGCCATTTTCGGCATCATGCCAAACAGTTGCCATGCTGCCAACAATGGTCGCGCCGACTAGTACCATGACAAAGCTGCCGTGCTGCGCAGAGGTGAATTCACACACTACACGTTCGTTTCTGGCAAATAAGCCAGGCACGCCTTGCGCTGTGGTTGGGTTTACCGAAAATAAAGCACCTGGAACATAGGTCATGCCTTTTAAGGTGCCGTCGCAAGGCATATGAATACGGTGATAATCTTTTGGGCTTAAATACAGACAAGCGAAATGCCCATTTTCAAACTTATCTGCTAATGCTTTATCGCCGCCAACTAAAGCAGTTGTGGAGTATGAATGACCTTTTGCTTGAAATATTTGGTCTTTTTCAATCGCACCAAATTGGCTAATCGCACCATCTACAGGGCAAATGAAATCAGCCTGAGCAATTGGTCGTGCGCCAATTTTGAGAGGGCGTGTAAAGAATTCATTGAAGGTTTTATAGGACGCTATATCGGGATTGGCGGCCTCAGCCATATTCACTTGATAGCGCTTTACGAACCATGCAATGACTGATGTAGTTAAATTGCCACCTTGATAGTGGGCTAATTTACCAGCAAGTGCAGTAATCGCCTGTTTCGGTAATATGTATTGTAAAAGCACTGCCATGTTCATATCTAGCTAACCTTATTTGGAAACGCTTGTTTTTATTTAAATTCATAAAAAAAGGGCAAACCGTCAAACGTTTTGCCCTTTTAATTTTAGCTAACTAAAATTAGTTTTTAGATTGATCAACTAATTTGTTTTTAGCAATCCAAGGCATCATTGAACGAAGTTGACCACCAACTTGCTCGATTGGGTGAGCAGCATTCAAACGACGACGTGCAGTCATTTCTGGGTAGTTTGTACGACCTTCTAAAATGAACTGTTTAGCGTAGTTACCGTTTTGAATGTTAGCTAGGCATGTTTTCATCGCAGCACGTGATTGATCGTTAATCACTTGTGGGCCAGTTACGTACTCGCCGTATTCAGCATTGTTTGAGATTGAGTAGTTCATGTTGGCGATGCCGCCTTCGTACATCAAATCTACAATCAATTTCAATTCGTGCAAGCACTCAAAGTAAGCCATTTCAGGTGCGTAACCAGCTTCAACTAATGTTTCGAAACCAGCTTTAACTAATTCAACCGCGCCGCCACATAACACAGCTTGCTCACCGAATAAATCTGTTTCTGTTTCTTCACGGAAATCAGTTTCAATCACGCCGCCTTTAGTGCCGCCGTTTGCAGCTGCGTATGAAAGCGCAACATCTTTAGCTTTGCCAGATTTGTCTTGGTAAACTGCGATTAGTGAAGGAACGCCGCCACCTTTTAAGTATTCTGAACGTACTGTATGGCCTGGGCCTTTTGGCGCAACCATAATCACGTCTAAATCAGCACGTGGAGTGATTTGGTTATAATGAATGTTAAAGCCATGTGCAAAAGCCAAAGTTGCGCCTTGTTTTAAATGCGCAGCAATATCTTCACTGAAAATTTGAGCCATTGTTTCATCTGGCAACAATAACATCACAACATCAGCATCTTTAACCGCATCAGCGATTTCCAATGTATTGTGACCAGCGCCAATCGCTTTAGCCCATGAGCTGCCGCCTTTACGAAGGCCGATAGTTACATTTACGCCGCTATCTTTAAGGTTTGCCGCATGCGCGTGACCTTGTGAACCGTAACCAACGATGGTTACTTTTTTACCTTTGATTAAATTAAGGTCTGCGTCTTTATCGTAATAAACTTTCATTTCTTTTACTGCCTTTCAATGCAAATGCTGAATAAATTATAGAGAGATTTTTAACCTGTTTTGCTAAACTTTTAAAATGCGGTCGCCGCGGCCTATGCCAGAAGCGCCTGTACGTACTGTTTCCAAAATTGCGGCTTTATCTAGGCTTTCGATAAAGGCGTCTAACTTAGTGCCTGAGCCGGTAAGCTCAATAGTAAAGCTGCCGTCGGCCACATCGATAATACGACCACGGAAAATATCACACATGCGTTTCATTTCTTCACGAAACGCACCCGTTGCTTTGACTTTTACGAGCATCAATTCACGCTCGATAAATTTACCATCGTTTAAATCAAGCACTTTGACAACGTCAATGAGCTTGTTTAACTGTTTAATGATTTGTTCGATAATCGCTTCAGAACCTGAAGTGACAATAGTCATGCGAGACAATGTTGGGTCTTCTGTCACAGCTACTGTCAGTGATTCAATGTTATAGCCGCGCGCAGAAAATAAACCTGCCACGCGTGATAATGCGCCAGCTTCGTTTTCCATGAGAAGTGAAATAATATGGCGAGGAGCGTTAGTCGTCATTATAGATCCTCCGCGCCAATATCACTGGCCAAAATCATTTCAGATAAACCTTTACCATTTTGTATCATTGGGAACACGTTTTCTTTTTGGTCGGTAATGAAATCTAAAAACACAAAGCGTGATTTCATATCAAAAGCTTCTTTTAATGCGCCTTCAACGTCGCTAGGTTTGGTGATTTGCATGCCCACATGACCATAAGCTTCGGCCAATTTAACAAAGTCTGGCAGGCTGTCCATATAAGATTCTGAATAACGATTTTCATAGAAAAACTCTTGCCATTGGCGCACCATGCCCAAGTAGCGGTTGTTTAGCATAATGACTTTAATCGGCAAATGATATTGAGCACAAGTTGAAAGCTCTTGAATATTCATTTGAATACTGCCTTCACCTGTTACGCAGGCCACCTGTGCGTTTGGATGCGCAAACTGCACGCCCATTGCATATGGCAAGCCAACGCCCATGGTACCTAAACCGCCAGAGTTAATCCAACGACGTGGGTCGTTAAACTTGTAGTATTGCGCTGCCCACATTTGGTGTTGACCAACGTCTGACGTCACAAAAGCCTCGCCTTTAGTCACTTCATGTAATTTTTGAATGACGTATTGCGGTTTAATAAACTCATCACTTTGTGCAAAGTCTAAGCATTTTTTGCCGCGCCAAGCGTTAATTTGTTTAAACCAAGCAGCTAGCGCGTTGGTGTTCTGAGCTGGTTTTTCAGTAGCAATTAATTCGTTCATATCTGCAAGTACAGATTTAACGTCACCAACGATAGGCACATCGATTTTTACGCGTTTTGAAATTGACGATGGGTCAATATCAATATGAATAATCGTACGTGGCGTTGATAAGAAGTGTTTGGTGTTACCAATTACGCGGTCATCAAAACGTGCGCCAACGGCTAAAAGCACGTCACATTCTTGCATCGCCATATTAGCTTCATAAGTACCGTGCATACCAAGCATGCCCAAGAACTTTTCATCAGACGCAGGGAAACCGCCTAGCCCCATCAAGGTGCTAGTAATAGGAATACCCATAGACTGAATAAGCTTGATTAAATGTGCAGATGCATCGCCCAACACTACGCCGCCGCCAGAATACACCATAGGGCGCTTTGCTTCGGCAAGTAATTTAAGCGCTTTTTTAATTTGACCTAAATGACCCTTAGTCACAGGATTGTACGAACGTAAACTGACGCTTTCTGGGTACTCAAATTTGCATAGATCAGCGGTAATATCTTTTGGAATATCCACTAAAACAGGGCCTGGACGACCACTTGCAGCGACGTAAAACGCCTTTTTCATGGTTGCCGCAATATCTTTTACATCTTTAACCAAGAAGTTATGTTTTACGCATGGGCGAGTAATACCAACCGTGTCGCACTCTTGGAATGCATCTTCACCAATGGCATAAGTAGGCACTTGCCCACTAATGATGACCATGGGAATTGAGTCCATATAAGCCGTAGCAATGCCGGTCACCGCGTTAGTCGCGCCTGGACCAGATGTCACCAGTGCAACGCCAACTTTACCTGTTGAGCGTGAGTATGCATCAGCCGCGTGCAACGCAGCTTGCTCGTGACGCACTAAAATATGCTTGAATTTATCCTGATGATAAATAGCGTCGTAAATGTGCAGCACAGCGCCGCCCGGGTAGCCAAATACAAACTCAACGTTTTCTTCATGCAAGCAACGAATTAAAATTTCCGCGCCTGTAATTTGTTTGGAACTACTGTTTTTTGGAGTATCTGCCATAAATCTTTTAATTAAAATATTTTTTATATTTTATACATTATTCGGTAACCCTATAGATTAACGGTTTGAAGCCATTTGGTCAAGAATGAAAGTGTTGGTGGTGAGTTGCTTTTGAGATAAGGCTATGTTTATTTGGACATTCTTTGCAAAGGAGGCTTTAATGTTGGTGAGGCATTGTGCGATGTATAGTTGATATCACTAAAATCTAAGTGAAACTACATGCCTTGCGTCTGCATGAATGTTGGTCAGTAGGCATGTCAATTTAACCTAAGTTCTGCTACATCGCATTTAAGTAATGATAGGCATTTAAGGTGAATCATCATAGTTGAATACTTTTATTCAAGCTCTAAAGGCGGAGCCACTTTCATCAACTCTTCAATCGTCGTAATGCCCGCTGCAATTTTCTCTGCACCATTAATGACTAAAGGTTGCATTCCATCTTTATAAGCTTGCTTGGTGAGGTCGGCTAAGTTGGTTTCTGGCGTAATGAGTTTACGTAATTCAGGTGTAATAGTAAGCATTTCATAGATGCCGCTGCGGCCTCTAAAGCCAGTGTTGCGGCACTCCATACAGCCCACTGGTTTATATATATGCGCAGGTTTGGGTATGTTGAAATTACCTACGAGCGCATCCCATTTACTTTGTTCAATCGGCTCAGCTACTTTGCAGCTGGTGCATAGTGTGCGCACTAGGCGTTGTGCCATGATGCCCAGCACCGTTGAGTGGATAAGGTACGAAGGAACGCCTAAATCTAATAGCCGAGTGACCGCAGAGGGTGCGTCGTTGGTGTGTAGGGTGGATAGCACCAAGTGGCCTGTGAGCGCTGCTTGTATTGCCATATCGGCAGTTTCTAAATCGCGAATTTCACCAACCATGATGATGTCGGGATCTTGTCGCATCAGTGTGCGTATGCCCCCTGCGAAGGTCAAACCGATATTTTGTTGCACCTGCATTTGATTGAATAGAGGCTCTACCATTTCAATCGGCTCTTCTACCGTACACACGTTGACTTCTGGCGTGGCGAGTGTGCGCAAGGTCGCGTAAAGCGTAGTGGTTTTACCTGAACCAGTCGGCCCGGTAACTAAAATGATGCCGTTGGGCGATTTAGTCCAGCTATGCCAAGTGTTAGCCTGCGCTTCTGCAAAACCGAGGGCTAAAAAGCCTTTCTCTGATACTTCAGGTGCAAAAATACGCATCACTAACTTTTCACCAAACGCAGTAGGCATGGTGGATAAACGTAGCTCGATTTCTTGGCCTTCTGCACTCAAAGTTTTTATACGCCCATCCTGCGGACGGCGTTTTTCGACCATGTCCATACGACCTAGCAGTTTAATGCGGCTGGTGATGGCATTCATAATGCTCGGTGGCAGTTGGTACACTTGATGCAGCACGCCGTCGATTCTAAAGCGCATCATACCCATGCCGCGCCGTGGTTCTAGGTGAATGTCACTGGCGCGTTGCTCAAATGCGTATTTGAATAGCCAGTCCACGATATTCACTACATGCTGCTCATTGGCATCTAGGTTTTTATCTTTGCCTAGCTCAATCAATTGCTCAAAGTTTTGTACACCAACAATTTGCCCGGCCTTGGCTAAGTCAGCGGCATTCATTGAGTTGGCTAGGTTGTAAATCTCTGGCAGGTAGCGGCTAATCTCAAGAGGATTCGCCATGACTAGCTTGACCTTCATCTTGAGCACGCGCTCAAGGTCGGCAATCCAATCTGTGCTGAATGGTTCTGTTGTGGCAATCACCGCCTCACCATTTTTGACGGAAATCGGCATGATTTTTAAGCGCTCAGCATAGCCTTGCGAAACGATTTTCGCGGCAGAACCAAAGTCTAATTTGAGTGGGTCTATATGGTAATACTCAAGACCAGAGCGCTCTGCAAGCCAGTTAGAGAGCATCTCAACCGTGATGGCTTTTTGCGGTGCTCTAATGCTTTTCCATTTTTGCTCACCGATGACTACTAGCGGATGCAAATTAGACGAATCAAGTTTACGGTCTTTGTATAGTTTTTCCGCGTGGGCTTTATCTACAATGCCGTCACTTACTAGCATGCGTAAAGTATCGCCTAGTGATAGGCGGCCACTAGGGTTGCTCAGAATAGTCGGCTTGCTCATAGGGCAGATGATCCTCTTTTAAGCGTTTGTTCTTAGTTTATATTACTAGCTAGTATGAATGACTCTCATGGATAAATCGATGGCTTGTACATTTTTGGTGATCGCACCTATCGAGATTCTATCCACACCAGTCAATGCAATTTCGCGTACGTTGTTTAATCCTACGCCGCCAGAAGCTTCTAGCACGGCACGTTTGCCAGACTGTTGATTAAAGTGCACGGCTTCCAATAATTGTTCAGAACTAAAGTTATCTAGCAAGATACTGGTGGCGCCTGCTGCTAATGCCTCTTTTAGTTGGGACATATTTTCAACTTCAATTTGTATGCTTTTGCCTGAGTTAAGCGCAAATGCTTGCGCCATCACTGCACTTATACTGCCAGCAGCGGCGATGTGATTTTCTTTAATGAGAATACCATCATACAAAGCTAGGCGTTGGTTATGGCCTCCGCCGATGGTCACCGCATATTTTTGCGCTAATCTTAAATTTGGAATAGTTTTACGAGTATCTAAAATTTGGCTTTGAGTGCCAGCTATGGCATCTACATATTTGCGTGTTTCAGTAGCCGTGGCTGAAAGTGTTTGCAAGAAGTTCAGCGCGCAACGTTCCGCAGTCAATAATGCACGAGCTGGTCCTGTAATTTCGCATAGCACTTGGTTTGCTTGAACGCGCTCGCCTTCAGTCACCTGCCAGTTGATTTTGACACTCGCATCGACTTGATTAAAGCAGGTTTGTACCCATGGAATACCGCAAATTACAGCAGTTTCGCGCGCGATAATCGTCGCTGTGACCTGTTGTGCCGTAGGTACGAGTGATGCGGTAAGGTCGCCAGCGCCAATGTCTTCTTCCAGCGCGGCTTGAACTTGCTTGAGCACCAAGTGATTAAAAGCCCTAGAATTGGGCGGATAATATTGATTAAATAAGGTCATGAGTTAAATAATTATTGTTGTTCTCAAAATAAAGCTTTTCTGAAAAATTAATATGCGTTGATAAACCAAGCAGTGTTTGAATTATAATCCTATCAATCATGAATATTCAGTAATAACTTTTAAAGTAACCACAAACAAATAATATGAAACTTTTATACACCATTAATAGCCCTTATGCTAGAAAAGTACGCATTGTAGCGGCTGAAAAGCATATTGAAGTTACGCTCGAAGAAGTGGTTTTGAGTGCACCAGATTGCCCTGTTAAGCAGCACAACCCATTGGGTAAAGTGCCTGTGTTGGTGCTGCCAGATGGCGATAGTTTGTATGATTCACGTGTGATCGTTGAGTATCTTGATAACCGCACACCGCTTGCGCATTTGATTCCACAAGATGTAAGTGCCAAAGTGAAAGTGCGTCGCTGGGAGGCCTTGGCTGATGGCGTTTGTGATGCAGCAGTGGCAACTATTCTAGAGCAGCGTAAATCAGCCGAGCAGCAAGATGCGGCGTTTATTGAGCGTCAAATGTCTAAAGTCACAAGCGGTTTGAAAGTGCTGAATGAGGATTTAGGTAAAAGTGAAGGCGTTGGAAAAAATAATTGGTGTGTGAATGGTACTTTTAGTCTGGCTGATGTCGCTGTGGGCTGTACGCTGGGATATTTAAAATTGCGCTTTGGTGGCGTTATTAATTTGGCTACAGAATATCCAAATTTAGAGCGCTTGCAAGTGGCTTTATTAAAACGCCCATCATTTAAAGACAGCATGCCTGTTGCTTAAGTAAAGCAACTTAATCTTCAGGCTAATGCGTGGCATCTAACTAATAAATAAAATCTGGGTCTTCATCCACAATCCCTGAAAGCCGATTTTTTTTACGCATAGATTGTCTGTGGTTTAAGCGTTTTTGCGCCTCTGGTGGAAAGTCGGTAAATCTCAATGCGCCACGGTCGATTAAAATAGAAATCAAATCTTCTAATACCCGTGCTAATTGGATGTCACTCTCTCGAAATGGTGAGACTTGAGCGAGTGAGTTTTCTAAAAATTCAATATATTCTTTAGCATCAATTTCAATAAACTCCCAGCCCGCGCCAAGGTTTTCTAAGGCGCTCGCGGTGATGGTTCCTTGTGCATTTTTAAAGACGTAAGCCATTTGAACCTCAGAAATCTAATCACTTGAATATAAGAGCAGATATTATAGCTTTTGATTAGATAATAAACTTGCGAATAAAAGGCTGAATCGTGGTTTGACTTTGGCTTTACATGAAGTTTCAGCTAAACCTATTATTTAAGTTCTCTGCATCAAAACGGTAAAGTCATCAACAATTTAGAGTGTTAAGTAGCTTTTTTTGCTAGCGCGGCATCAATCTCATTAAATAAAGCGCTATACAGGCTGCGGGTATGTTTGTTCCAGTGTTGCCAATCTTTTTCCAGTGTGGCTCTTAGGCTTTTGGCGGTTTCTATATCGCCTGTATTGGCTGCCCATAAAGCGTAATGTGCACGAGTGTCTGGTGAGCCAAATGTATTAGCAGCATGCGAAAATTCAATGCGAGCGTTAGTATTATCTTCGCTTGCAGCATAGCTTTGTGCAAGTAACAGGCTGAGCTCTTCAGGTCTAAAACTCGCAAACTTGTTTCTGATATCTAAGAGTAACTCAATGGCTAAGTGCGGCTGCTTGTTATGGAATTTCGCCTTTGCTGCGCCAAAGCAAACTTCGGGGTCGTTCGCAAATGGACCATTCAGACAAGCGTCAAATTGCTGTACAGCTTCGTTGTATTGGCCTGCACCATCAAGTGCAGCGGCAAGGCGCATTCTGTTTTGTACGGTGGGCGTTAGGTCGAAAGCTTGTCTTGCATCACGTAATTCACGGGTTGGATCAAGCAGGCTGAGTGCAATATTTGAAACTTGCTTAACACCACGATTTAATTTTGACGCGGGCATGTATTCCGCAAAAAAATAAGCCACGCTGCCTAGTAATGGAAAAGAAAATAGAATAATTAGCCAATACATTTGGCGACCAGTTCTAAGTGCATGAATTGCAAAAAATAGTGCGATGAGAAAATGTAAACCTAGACCTACAAATGGCATAACGTCAACCTTAAAACTAAATAGTTAAGTGCGGAGTTTAGACTTTATTTTTGCATAACTTTGTTGATTAAACAATTGATTACAAGCCGCTAGACCTTAGTCTTTTAAGCCTAAGTCCGCATTGAGCTTAGTTGCCCAAGTTTCAAATTCGGCTATTTTTTGCTCTAATACACTGATGCGTTTTTTCAGAACATCGATTTCGCTGGCGCTCACGGCGTCAAGATTGTTTGTCTGTGTATCTGCACTGTTTTGTGCCGTAATGCTAGGTTCACCGCTTAATAAATGGCACCAGCGAGCTTCACGTGAGCCAGCTGCTTTGGGTAGTAAATGTGTGAGCCTTTCAATACGACCAGCCGCTTCGTCACGTTCACTGAGTTCGTTTAATTTGGATTCCATTTCGGAGGTGCTGGAAAATTTATACAGGCGCTCAGTATTGATGCGTAACTCACCTACGGTTTGCGGACCGCGTAACATGAGTACCGCTAGCAAGGCAACACCAGCGTCGTCTACTCTAAATACGCGCCCTGCATTGTGAGCATAATGGGCAGTGCGTCCGCTATGTGTTTCTAAAATAAGTGAGCGCCTTCTTAGTACATCAAGAGTGGCTTGAATATCAACAATATTAGTTTCAATCACAGGATCACGGCTGGTTTTTTGGACGCACGCTGCTAATAGTGAGTTGAGTGTAAGTGGGTAAGAATCGGGCACTGTAATTGATTTTTCAATTAAAGCACCTAGTACGCGAGTTTCTAATAAAGTGAAAAGTTCAGCCATTTTTTTGCTTAAATTGCAGTGGTGATAATGCCACCACCTAGGCAAACATTACTCTCATACACCACAGCAGATTGACCTGGTGTAATCGCCCATTGTTTTTGACCAAATTTGATCTCGACCTCGTCTTTAGTTAAGCGGTCAATTTCACATGGCGCATCAGGTTGGCGGTAGCGTGTCTTTGCGGCATAAACCCAGTTGGTGATGGGTTCTTCATCATCTATCCAAGTGAGTTGGCTTGCTTTTAAGCCATCGTTAAGTAGCAATGGATGTTGATGGCCTTGTACGACTATCAACTCGTTTGCAACCATGTCTTTGGCTGCAACAAACCATGGCTCGCCGTTGCTTTCGCGGCTTCCGCCGATTTTTAAACCTTGGCGCTGACCTAAAGTGTAATACATCAAACCTTCATGTTTGCCCACGCTTTTGCCTTCTGGGGTTTTAATTTCACCCGGCTCACGTGGTAAATATTTGCTTAAAAACTCTTGAAAAGGGCGCTCGCCAATAAAGCAAATGCCTGTAGAGTCTTTTTTCTCTGCATTGATTAAGCCAGCACCACGTGCGATTTCACGTACTTCACGTTTGAGCATTTGCCCAAGTGGAAATAAGGTTTTGCTCAACTGTGCTTGATTTAAACGGTGTAAAAAGTAGCTTTGATCTTTGCTGCCATCATCAGCTTTCATTAGTTGAAATAAACCGGGTTTAAGCGGATTTTCACGTACTTGCGCATAATGGCCTGTGGCAATGACATCCGCGCCCAAACCCATGGCATGGTCTAAAAATGCTTTGAATTTAATTTCTGCATTACACAAAATATCCGGGTTAGGCGTGCGCCCAGCTTTGTATTCGCTTAAAAAATTATCAAACACACGGTCTTTGTATTCTTTGCTGAAGTTTACGGCTTCAATATCTATACCGATTTTATCGGCAACTGAAACAGCATCAATCAAATCTTGCTTGCTTGAGCAGTACTCATCCGTGTCATCATCTTCCCAGTTTTTCATGAAAAGACCAGTGACTTCATAGCCTTGTTGTTTTAGCAGCAAGGCCGTCACAGACGAGTCAACGCCGCCAGAAAGGCCGACCACAACATGTTTCTTGCTTGATTTATTTAGGTTCATAGACTTTAATATTTTATAAGTGCGTTACAACTGAAAGCGGAAATTTTTGTCCACTTAAGTAATCTTCAATACAAGTAATGACTTGCGCGCTGCGCATTAAATTAGCATTACTGCGAATCTCATCTGCCGTCATCCACACGGTGCGAATAATGCCTTCGTCTAGTGCTAATTCTGGCTGATGATTACTTACCGAGCCGATGTAGGCAAAGCGCAAATACGTAGTGTCGTTATGTTCATGCTTCCAATGATAAATGCCCAATAAGGCTTCAGGCTTAAAGGTATAAGCGGTTTCTTCTAATGTTTCGCGAATAACGGCTTCAATTAAGCTCTCGTTATCTTCTAAATGACCAGCAGGCTGGTTAAAGCGGTTGCCGCGATCGGTTTCCTCTTCTACAAGTAAGAATTTTCCGTTATCTTCTACAATCGCCGCGACGGTGGCATGTGGCTTCCATTGCATGGTTTAGCTTTTCAATAAAATTTTTACTATTTTAACCTGAACTGGCTAACTATGAATAAATAAAGCATTTTCGGCTAAAGCTTTGTTAATATCTGTGTAGTGAATTTTGTGTAGTAAATTTAAAGCGCTTATGTAAAAAAGCAGACGTTGATATAAATGTATTGAATAAGAGAAGTTGAGTATGCACAACCCAGAACCATTGCCATTTGTTTATCTTGCTTCACGCAGCCCTCGTCGTGTGGAACTACTCGGTCAACTAGGTGTAGCGTGCGAGCCCATACCTGCAGATATTGATGAAACACAACTCGTTGGCGAGTCGCCTGAAAGATATGTCACCAGATTAGCCCGAGAAAAGGCACAGGCTTGTTTGCAGCACTTAACGGTAGAGCAAAAAACTCATCCAGTTTTGGCGGCAGATACCACGGTGGTGCTGGATGGCGTCGTGCTGGGTAAACCCGATGATGATATTGATGCACGCAATATGTTGATTGCTTTATCGGGTAGTTTGCATGAGGTGCATACAGCCGTTGCTTTAGCTTTTAACAACCAAATTGAAGTAGTCTTGTCTACTACAGTGGTTGAAATGATGACGCTGACTGAGGAACAAATTGAGCGGTATATTACGTCAGGTGAACCGAGAGATAAAGCCGGTAGTTATGGCATCCAAGGTAAGGCTGGCGCATGGATTAAGCGTATTGAAGGTAGTTATTCGGGTGTGATGGGCTTGCCTGTTTTTGAAACGGCAGAGTTGCTGAGAAAAGCTAACTTAGCTGTTTTGTGAATAAATAACTGAATACTCATAGTTAAGCACAAGAAAATTAGATTTAGATAAAAGTTAAAAGAGAATAAAAATTGAGTGAAGAGATACTAATTAACGTAACACCCCAAGAAACGCGTATTGCCATGATGGAGAATGGTGTAGTGCAAGAGCTGCAGATTGAGCGTAGCACTTCATTGGGGCTGGTCGGTAATGTTTATCGTGGCGTGGTTTGTCGCGTTTTACCTGGTATGCAGTCGGCGTTTGTGGAAATAGGCTTACAACGAGCGGCTTTTTTACACGCGGGCGATATATTTGAATGCGGACAATCTGATGCGCAGTTGCCAATTCAAGCTGTGCTGCATGAAGGTCAATCTATCATGGTGCAGGTGATTAAAGAGCCGATAGGCACAAAGGGTGCACGGTTAACCACGCAAATTAGTATTGCTGGACGTTTTTTAGTGTACTTGCCACAGCAAGATCATATCGGCGTGTCGCAACGCATAGAGAATGAAGCGGAGCGGGAGCAACTCAGAGCGCGTTTAGTTGGCTTGTTGCCTGAAGATAGAGTGGGTGGCTATATTATTAGAACCATGTCAGAAACGGCGACTGATGCTGAATTGTTGGCTGATGTAGATTACCTGACTAAAACTTGGGCGCATATTTCCGCAAAACATAAAACAGCGTCAGACCGCTCATTGGTTTTTCAGGATTTGAATTTACCTATGCGCGTGTTGCGCGATGTGATTTGTGCTGACACACAAGCAGTGCGTATTGACTCCAGTGAAACGTATCAAAAGCTGGTTGAATTTGCCAATTTGTACGCGATTACTGCACTAGATAAGCTCGTGCACTATTCTGGCGAGCGGCCATTATTTGACTTGTACAGCATAGAAAAAGAAATCGAACATGCCATGTCGCGTAAGGTGGAGCTCAAATCTGGCGGCTATTTGATTTTTGACCAAACTGAAGCTTTAACCACGGTAGATGTGAATACTGGCAGCTTTGTCAGTGGCAAAAATCTATCTGATACGATATTTAAAACTAATCTGGAGGCGGCGCAATGCATCGCTCGCCAATTACGCCTTAGAAACTTGGGCGGCATTATCATTATCGATTTTATCGACATGGATGAAGACACGCAACGCGCAGCAGTATTAGAAGAACTGCAGAAAGCAGTTGCTAGAGATCGCTCGCGCACTGGTGTGAATGGTTTTACACCGTTGGGCTTAGTTGAAATGACGCGTAAACGTACGCGTGAAAGCTTGGCACACATCCTGTGCGAACCTTGCTCAGCCTGTCAGGGACGTGGTGAATTGAAAACTGCTCAAACGGTTTGTTATGAAATATTGCGTGAATTGTTACGAGAAGCACGTCAATTTAACGCACGTGAGTTACGTGTATTAGCCGCGCCAAAAGTGATTGATATGTTGCTGGATGAAGAGTCGCAAAGCTTAGCAAATTTATCTGATTTTATCGGCAAACCAATCTCGTTGTTAGTCGAAGCTAATTATAGCCAAGAGTCATTCGATATTATTTTGATGTAGGATGTAAAGCGGTCGCTCACCACTTAGTGAGTGACCTAATTGATACTATGCTTAGTTTAAGCTGTGACTGATGTGCGGTGCATCAGCAAGATGAAGCGGCGGCTTAGTGAAGCCATTGCTCTCGAAATCAGATGCACTGAGACTGGCTGGGGTCGGTTTGGTCGCGTCAAATTTAGCGCATCTCATCAGCTTTAACAAAATCGCATCGAGTTGATTAGATTGCTGAATGAGCTTAGCAAACTCTTTCTCAGTTGACTCTAAGTTTTTGATCAGCTTATCAGCGCTGTTGTGAGATTCCATCAACGATTCAGCGCGTTTATCCAATGATTTTTTGTGTGAGCTGATCTGTGTTTTAAGTTCACCAATCACCACATTTAGCCAACGAGTACACTCTAAATGCGCTTGTTCGAAATTCGCTTGAATTTGTGCACCTAACCCTAAATAAAACTTACGAATCAAAAAGTGCTTTTCCGTTAATACATTGACGGGGTCTGTACAAAAATCATTGGTAATTTTTTCTAAAGATTGCATGTTGCTGATGAAACTGCTCATGTCGAGCTCTATTGCCTCAGTTTTTTCAAAACTATGTTTACTCCAAAATAAATGATATAAATCGTCGGCATGCTTTTTAATGGTGTTGCCTTCAAATTTAATTTCTTCAGCTAAGTTAATCGCTAATTTAGTCAGACTTCGTATGCCTTTATTTAAGCCAACTGTTGTCCAGCTATCACCCATATCTTGTTTGGTTTGTTCTAAGGTGGTATCTAAATAACCAAGGCTAAGATGGCGCAAAAGCTTGTCACTTAGACGTTTAATTTTTTCGCTGCCTTGGTTAAACGTTAACACTGAGGCTTCATAGCGTTTGCGTTCAGCCACTACATTCGCCAGAATTTCTTTTGATGAATCGCGATTTAGACTTTGAATTTCTTTTAGTTCGGCAAGCTGGCTTTTAATGGTAGTTATACGCATTTGCGCGACTTTGCGGGATGAACGTATCATATTCGAACATTCCGTCACCACTGCGCGACCTAAAATTTCATGTTTAGACTCAATCAACTGATTGGCAAGCGCATCTTCTAAAGTGCTAATGCCACTACGTTTTAGTAATGCTGCATCTTTTCTAATTTTTGCGACTAAGGCTTTTTGTGCAGACATCGCAAAAATATTGCGTGAATCTAAACCTAATTCACGTGCAGTATTTTGTATTTGTTTTTGTATTAGCGCGTCAACTTCTGCTTCAGATTCGAGACCATCCCAAAGGATATCGATTTTATTTAATACGACCAGTTTGTGCGCAGCGCGTTTTTGAACGTACTCTGTCCAGATTTGCATATCAGACTTGGTAATACCGGTGTCTGTTGCTGTTAAGAATAACACTGCGTGCGCATTAGGAATGATGCTCAGCGTCAATTCTGGCTCTGCACCCATGGTGTTCAGACCTGGTGTGTCAATTACAGATAAGCCATTTCTGAGCAGCGGGTGAGGGTAGTTGATTAAAGCATGACGCCATACTGGAATTTCTACAGTGCCTTTTTCGGCAAGTAATCGACGCATGCTTGGGTCATTTTCATTCCAAAAACCAAGTGATTTAGCGGTTTCTAAATCAACCTCTCTCTTTTGAATTAAAGCTTTTAGTGCTTCTTTCATCGCGTCGGGCGAAGTAACATCTAGACGAATCTTATGCCAAATATCTGATGTGGTTTTTAAATAGGTCAGTGAATCGTCAGTTTGTCTGGTCTCAATCGGTAGCAGCTTAATACAAGGCTCTTCTCGGGCATCCCAAAATATCTCAGTTGGACACATGGTGGTTCTTCCAGGTGCGCTTGGAAGTAAGCGTTGATTGAAATCTGAAAAGAACAGCGCATTAATTGTTTCAGTTTTACCACGCGAAAACTCTGCTAAAAACGCCAACACTAATTGATCTTTTTTCAAGATTTCTTTGATGTCGTAAAGTCTTAGCTCTTGCACTGCATCTAGCGCATCTGATTGCCCCAACCAATCAATATATTCATCGATGGTAGCAATGAGGTTTGTACGCCATTCACTGTATTCTGTGATTTTCGTACTCAAGCTTGAGGTGACAAGACCTTGCTGATCGGATACTTTTTCGGTAGGTAGCATGCTCATAATGTCGTCTAATATTAACTTACTATTGATTTAAACAAGTTGTTTTCCAACGGAACCAATATAGTTAACAGCAATAACTGTGCCGTGATGATGAAAACCAGTGGCGTTAAGTCTATATTGCCTGCCGCGGGGATAAATTTTCTCAAAAAACTCAAAATAGGGTTTGTTAATTTACTTAAAACAGGCGCGATCGGCGTGTAAGGATTAACCCAACTTAATACTGCTTGTATTAATACTGCATATAGAAAAATCGCGATACTGATGCTCACAATGCCAAGAATTGCTATGGTGACGATTTTTAACCAAATGCCGCTTCCAACGATGAGCAGCGGGTAATCACTTAGCCATAAGGTGCATACGGTGAGCAGTAATTGGCAGAGGTAGCCAAGCAAAAGCGTGGATACGTCTAGCTTGCCTAAGCTTGGGATGACCTTGCGCACAGGCTTTACCGCAAAGTTGGTCAGTGAAACCACCATTTGTGCAGCTTGGTTTTGAAAGGGCACTTTTAGTAATTGAAAGTAAAAACGCAACAGAAATACCAGTGTCATTAAATCCAACACAGTTTTTATAAGGAATAAAAGCGCGTTATTTAGCAAGGTCATCCCCTAGAGTGCGTGATTTATCAGCAGCAGCAGTTGCTGCAAGCAACATAATGTTTTTAATATTAGCATTTTCTAGGGCTAATATGCCTTGTTCAGTCGTGCCACCTTTGGACGTGACCTGAGCACGCAAAGTTTTGATGTCCGTCGTACTTTGTGCTGCCAGTAACCCCGCCCCCGCGAAGGTTTGTAATGCTAGCATCTGCGCTTCTTCAGATTTGAGTCCTAGGCCAACACCCGCTTCCTGCAACGCTTCGATAAGATAAAACACATAGGCCGGACCGCTGCCCGAGATCGCAGTCACTGCGTCCATTTTCGCTTCATCATCTAGCCAAAGTGTTTTGCCCACGGCAGCAAGTATTATCGTTGCTTGCTCGCGTTGCTGCTGATTGACGCTTGTAAGTGCGAATAAAGCAGAGACCCCAGCTTGTATTTGTGCGGGTGTGTTTGGCATGACGCGGACGATGGCTTGATAATGATTCAGCCAACTAGAAATGTCCGCACTCCTAATGCCGGCAGCGATTGAAATAATGAGTTGAGTGCCTAGTATTGGTGTTACTTGAAGGCATACTTCGCGTAATTGCTGCGGTTTAACTGCCAAAACAATCACGTCACTGTCGCGAATCTCGTCATAGGTGTCACTTGTTCGTACATTAAACGAGGTGCTTAGCTCTATGCGTTTTTGCGCATCAAGCTCTAACACTGTGATTGCAGTCGTATCAAAACCATTGTTTTTCAAGCCACCAATAATGGCTTTAGCCATATTCCCGCCACCAACAAAGCCAATTTTCATTCTTTTATTAATCCTAAATGTATTGTTTTAATTTAATTGTTCAATCACGTCAGTTCAGGTGCTAATGTTTTATTACCAGATGCTCTTGCACCAAACAAAGCAGAACCAATTCTCACAATAGTTGAGCCTTCTTCAATTGCCGCTTGGTAGTCATCAGACATGCCTATAGACAGGGTGTCTAGCGCAAAACCTTGTGCTTTCAATGCATCATAACATTCTCGTACTTGTTTGAATTGGCTACGCTGCTTATTATAATCTTTGCTTGGCTCAGGTATAGACATCAGACCGCGCAACTTTAAACGTGGCATTTTCAAAATTGCGGCAGCGAGGGTTTCTAATTCATTTTGCGCAACCCCACTTTTACTCTCTTCATTGCTCGTATTCACTTGTATGCAAACTTGCAATGGGGCGAGGTTAGCTGGTCTTGCATCATTCAACCGCTGAGCGATTTTAAGTCTATCTACACTATGAACCCAAGCAAAGTTTTGGGCAATTAGTTGTGTTTTATTGCTTTGAATTGGCCCTATAAAATGCCACTCAATGGCTAAATCACTTAATTGAATTTGTTTGTCTAGCGCTTCTTGCAGATAGTTTTCTCCAAACATGGTTTGACCTGCCAAGTATGCTTCGCGTATTGCTTGCGTTGTTTGAGCTTTGCTTACAGCCAAAAGTTGCACGGGTTGATTGTATTGACTAGCAGATTTTGATGCGTGAATTATTGCTAGAATATCTTGCAAGCGATTGCCAATTGTGGTCATAATTCACTAAGCCTAAATTTACACAAAATAATGAGCCTGTAGTTCAAAGGCTGGTGTTTGAAATGCTGATTTTTCGAGGTGTTTTAAGCGTCTGAAATTACGCTATAAAATTACAGCTACAATAAAATTATAACAGGAGCACGTTGTGGATATTTCAGATTTACTCGCATTCTCAGTTAAAAATAAAGCATCGGACTTACATCTTTCAGCAGGCTTGCCACCAATGATTCGTGTGCATGGCGACATTCGCAAAATTAATGTGCCCGCTTTGGATCATACCGCAGTGCATGACATGGTGTACGACATCATGAGCGACGGTCAGCGTAAAGTGTATGAAGAGACTTTAGAGTGTGACTTTTCGTTCGAAATTCCCAATTTGGCTCGTTTTCGTGTCAATGCTTTTAACCACCAGCGCGGCTCTGGGGCGGTGTTTCGTACCATTCCATCTAAAATATTGACATTAGAAGAGCTTAATTGCCCTGCCATTTTTAAAGATATTGCCGATACGCCACGTGGACTTTGCTTGGTGACGGGTCCAACAGGTTCAGGTAAATCCACTACGCTGGCAGCAATGATTGATTATATTAATGATAAAGAGTTCGGCCATATTTTGACGGTAGAAGACCCAATTGAGTTTGTGCATACTTCAAAGAAATGTTTAATCAACCAGCGCGAAGTTGGGCCACATACCTTGTCATTTAACAACGCTTTGCGCTCAGCATTGCGTGAGGATCCTGACGTGATTCTAGTGGGTGAAATGCGTGATCTTGAAACAATACGATTGGCACTGACTGCGGCGGAAACTGGTCACATGGTGTTCGGTACGCTGCACACCAGCTCAGCAGCTAAAACTATTGACCGTATTATTGACGTTTTTCCTGCCGCTGAAAAAGAAATGGTGCGTTCAATGTTGTCAGAGTCTTTACGCGCTGTTATTTCACAAACTTTATTGAAAACTAAAGATGAGCAAGGTCGTGTTGCCGCCCATGAAATCATGATTGGTACACCTGCGATTCGTAACTTGATTCGCGAAGCTAAAATCCCACAAATGTATTCAGCTATTCAGACTGGTCAAAATGTGGGTATGCAAACGCTAGATCAAAACTTACAAGATTTAGTTAAACGCAACGTGGTTTCTGCCAATGAGGCGCGTGCAAAAGCCGCGAATAAAGATTCCATTATGGGTTAATCAGCACTGTTTTTTTAGAATTAACCACTTGGACATAAAATCAAGTCTTAGAAATCAGTAAAGGTCAATAATGGAAAAAGGTCAGGCAGAAAAGTTTGTATTTGATTTATTGCGGTTGATGCTTGCAAAAAATGCATCAGATTTATTTATCACAGCTGGATTCCCGCCAGCCATGAAGATCGATGGCAAAGTAACGCCAGTGAGCAGCCAAGTGTTATCAGCACAGCAGGCGCGTGAAATTTCGCGCTCTATCATGAATGATAAGCAAACCTCTGAGTTTGATGCGACCAATGAGTGCAACTTTGCTATTGGTATTCCCAATGTAGCGCGCTTTCGTGTAAATGCTTTCGTCCAGCGCGGTTCTGTGGGTTTGGTGTTTAGAACCATTACTACAAAAATCCCTGAGTTTGAAGAGCTTGGCCTACCGGAAGTGTTGAAAGATATTGCCATGACCAAACGAGGCTTGGTGATTTTTGTTGGAGGCACAGGCTCAGGAAAGTCGACTTCTTTAGCGGCGATGGTTGGCTATCGTAATAAAAATAGCTACGGCCATATCATCACCATTGAAGATCCCGTGGAATTTGTGCATGAACATATCAACTGTATCGTGACTCAGCGTGAAATTGGTGTGGATACGGATAACTGGCACATCGCACTCAAGAATACCTTGCGCCAAGCGCCAGACGTGATTTTGATTGGTGAGATTCGTGACCGGGAAACGATGGATTACGCGATTGCCTTTGCTGAAACGGGTCACTTGTGCATGGCAACATTGCATGCGAATAGTACCAATCAGGCCTTGGATCGTATTATCAACTTCTTCCCTGAAGAGCGTCGCCATCAGTTGCTGATGGATCTATCATTAAATACGCGTGCTTTTATTTCGCAACGACTTATACCTAAAAAAGAGGGTAAAGGTCGCGCTGCTGCGATGGAGGTGATGTTGAATTCACCGTTAATTTCAGACTTAATCTTTAAAGGTGATGTACATGAAATTAAATCCATTATTGCCAAATCACGCGAGTTGGGTATGCAAACCTTCGACCAAGCACTGTTTGATCTGCATGAAGCGGATGTGATCACTTATGAAGATACCTTACGCAACGCGGATTCGGTGAATGATATTCGACTAAAAATTAAGTTGGATGGTAAAGCTTCGCACGGAAAAGACTTATCGCAGGGGCTTGATAGTCTTGGGATAGTTTAGATTTTCAGTATTTTTTAGAAATTAGATTTAAAAAGTAAAAAAGCCGATGAATTCATCGGCTTTTTTACTTGAGTTAACGCCTGTGTAAGTTCTAGCTATTCTACAGAAACCTCAACACGCCTAGCTTCAGCTAGATCTCCGTCGCTTTCCACTATTTCAGGTTTGCGCATTTCAATTCTATCTTCATCGATACCTGCATCTTCTAGCATCTCACGTACGGCTTTTGCACGACTTTTAGAAAGCTCTTCATTTTTAGCTAAATTGCCTCGTGGGTCGCTATAGCCAGAAATCACGGCCTTTGAACTGTGATTGGCTTTCAGAAAACTGATTGTCGCGGCAAGCGTTTGGCTTGCATCAGCTGGTAATGTGGTTTCACCTGTATCAAAGTAAAGCTTGGCTGTTGGTTTTGGTGCTTCGGTCGTAATAGGTGCAGCTTCTGGCACCTTTACCGTTAACTGGTTATCAACAGCGACATTAGAGCCAAAAAAAGCCTGTGCTTCAGCGCCTTTAGCTTTTTTGATGTCTTCACTATCTACGTTACCGGTTAAAGTGACTTTGTTTGCATCACCCGTAATCACCCAATCTGCGCCACCTTTAAACCATGTGCTTAGCTCATCAGATTTAGCCGTCCACGCAACATTGCTTGTATCGCCTGTGGCGTTATAGCCATGTGCGCTGCTCGCTGTAAAGTTGAAAGTGGTGCTCTCTGTTGCGGGAGCACTGCTGCTTGCTGCTGCACAACATTGCGCGGCATGTGCAGGTCCATGACCGTGTTGCCAATGCCAGTATAAATAGATTGCTAATAATATGGCTAATAACCAAGTCCAGAGGGTATGGCTAGTGCAACAACTGCTTTTTTGGACATGATGCGTTGAGTTCGTCATGGGTTAACGCTCCTTATGCGACAAATCTAACAAGAACGATATGTGAAGAACAGCCTGTAGATTTTAACTTTCGTTAAACGCCACCAGTCAATTTTTCTTGTAGCGCTTTAAGTTCAGTCCATTTATTTTCGGCAGCGAGTGCGGCTTGTTGCGCCCATGTGCCAGGTTTGGCTAATTTGTAGCGCGCACCTGCATCATCCAACACTTTCTGCATTTGCGGCACGGATTGTTGTGCTAATTGTGCAAACGTTTTTACACCGGCATTGTTGAATAGTTCGCTGATTTTTGGGCCGATACCTTCTACTACTGTGAGGTCGTTAGGTCCTTTGAGCTTAAATCCGGCAGCTTTCGCTGCGACAGCATCGAGTACAAAAGCTTTTGGTGTTTCAGTTGCCACAGCCTCCGGCGTTTTAGTTTTTGGTTTTTCCGCTTTAGGAGCTATCGATGCGGCTGGTGGCGTTTCAGCAGGCTTCGTGTCCAATCGCGTATTGGGAGTGTTGTCACAGCAAGTTGATGGTTTATTGCAACATTGACTGCCGCGGCAAGCTAGGAGGCGACATAACAACCAATTGAGTAACCAGCCGACAAGGGCACCTAACAAAAACCACCAAAAACAGCATGAAAACATGATTACGCTCCTAAGTTGCTATTAACAGTTGTAAAAATACCCGAACTTGATTAAGGAATCATGACATTGGACGCTTGTTATCCTTTTCCGTCAATGGCTTAGCCGTAAACCTAACAATAATTTATTCTGATTGATACACAACTTGTCCGTTAACCAAGGTGGTTTTAACTTTTCCTGCGATTTCTAAACCGTTAAATGGCGTATTTTTACCTTGGCTTTTGAGGGCGCTCGGTACAATTTCCCAGTATTCATTGACATCAAAAATGCAAATGTCTGCGTTAGCATTCACGCTTAAATCACCTGCGGTAATGCCTAGAATTTTTGCTGAAGACTGGCTAATAAGTGCTATCGCTTTAGCCAAACTTAATTTTTCTTGGTTCGCCCACTTGAGGGTAAGCGCTAGCAATAACTCTAAGCCTGTTGCGCCAACTTCAGCTTCTGCAAAGGGCGCTAATTTAGCATCGTCATCAACAGGTGTATGGTCTGAGCAAATGGCGTCTATGGTGCCGTCTTTTAAACCTGCGCCTAGTGCATCTTTATCACGCTGTGTTCTAAGGGGCGGTTTAAGATGGCAATTGGCATCAAAAAAGCCAATATCGTGTTCGGTCAGATGTAAATGATTAGCGCTGACGTCGCAAGTGATGTTTACACCGTGCTTTTTTGCCTCACGTATCATCTCTACGCCTTCAGCCGTCGATAAACGGCTGATGTGAATGCGCGCACCTGTTTCCTTCGCAATACGTAATATGCCAGCAAGCGCTAGCGCTTCGGCTGCGCTTGGAATGCCTTTTAAACCTAATCGACTAGCTACTTCGCCATCATGCGCGACGCCGTCTTTGGCTAGAAATGGCTCTTCAGCATGCAGAAATAAAGTAAAGCCAAAAGTCGCTGCGTACTCCATTGCGCGCCAGAGCACTTGTGTATCCGTAATGGCAATGTTCGCTTGTGAAAAGCCTACACAACCCGCTTCACGCAGTTCGCCCATTTCTGATAATACTTTGCCTTGCAGTTGACGTGTAAGGGCACCTAGTGGATATACGTGTGCAAGATGGAGCTGTTTTGCACGATGTTTGAGCATTTCTACTAAACCTGGTTCATCTAGCACTGGGTCTGTGTCAGGTGGACAGGCGAGGCTAGTGACGCCGCCAGCTACTGCGGCTTGCAGTTCGCTAATGAGCGTAGCCTTATATTCATCGCCAGGTTCACGTAATCTTGCCGATAAATCAACCAAGCCAGGACAGACGATTAAATTGCTAGCATCGATGGTTTGACTGGCGATAAAGCCTTCAGGCGCTTTGCCTATTGCGACTATCTTGCCAGCAGCAATGAATACGTCTAGCTGACTATCGATATTATTTTTAGGGTCTATGACATGACCATTTTTGATTTGAATTTTCATGCTTGGCTCCCTGCTTGGCTGCCAGAATTTTGCCCACCCGCCAGCATCGCCATGACCGCCATGCGAACGGCGATGCCGTAAGTAACTTGCGGCAAAATCACTGATTGGCTACCATCCGCTACGCTGGAATCAATTTCCACACCGCGGTTCATTGGTCCTGGGTGCAGTACGATAGCATCTGGTTTAGCAAGGTTTAACTTATCTTGCGTGAGACCGTAGGTTTTAAAATACTCTTGCGCGCTGGGTAGCATTGCACCGTTCATGCGCTCGTTCTGTAAGCGTAGCATCATGACGACATCAACATCTTTTAGTCCTGCTTTCATGTCATGAAACACATGCACGCCAAGCTTTTCTACTTGCGCTGGAAGTAGCGTTTTGGGTGCAATGACACGTACTTCTGGTACACCTAATGTTGTCAAAGCGTGAATCTCTGAGCGTGCCACACGCGAATGCAACACATCACCAACAATCGCCACGCGCAGATTGTGCAAGTCAGGCTTGTATTTGCGGATGGTAAACATATCCAGCAAACCTTGCGTTGGATGTGAGTGGCGGCCATCGCCAGCGTTAATCACGTGAATATGGTCAGGTACATGCTTAGCAATAAAGTGTGCCGCGCCAGATTGCGAATGGCGCACCACAAACATATCGGCATGCATGGCGATTAAGTTGTCTACGGTATCTAAAATAGTTTCACCTTTAGATTGCGAAGAGGTATTCACATTCAAGCTGATGACATCGGCTGAAAGGCGCTTAGCAGCGATTTCAAAGGTGGTGCGGGTGCGGGTGCTATTTTCAAAAAACAGATTGCAAACCGTTTTTCCGCGTAAAAGTGGCACTTTTTTAACTTCGCGCTCGGCAACGCCGACAAAGGATTCGGCGGTATCTAATATTTGATTTAATATTCTTTTAGGTAAGCCCTCAATAGAGAGAAGGTGTCGTAAGCGGCCATCGGCATCTAATTGCGGGTTATTCATGCATGTGTACCTGATTTAGATTGAAGTTCAAGGCTTAAAGTGCCATCTTGATTTTGTATCAATTGCAAATTCTGACTGGCATCTAAAGCTATATCCGCAGCCGTAATTTGCGGTGCAATTGGCAGCTCACGACCACCACGGTTCACCAGTGCAACCAAAGTAATGCTAGCAGGGCGACCATAATCAAATAACTCGTTCATAGCCGCGCGCGTAGTACGGCCGGTGTAAAAAACGTCATCAATCAGAATAATATGTTTGTTTTCGACATCAAATGGAATCTGGCTCGGGCGGTTTTCAGCTTTTAAGCCGCGCTTTTCGTAGTCATCGCGATAAAACGAAACATCTAATGTGCCATGTTCAATAGCGTTGGCAGTGATATCTTTTTCTAATAGAGCTAGCAGTTTTTGCATTAACCAAACGCCACCACTTTGAATGCCGACGAGTGCTGTATTGGCTTGTAGCAAGGGCTGAACTTTTTGAGCCAGCATTTTGAGCAGGTCTTCAGCATTAGGTAATGAGATGTTTTTTGAAGTCATTTCTGTATTTTACCTGTAATCATCATTCACATTGATTAGTGAGTCAATTTTATAATCCGTTAAAATAGCTTTGCAATATGGTTTGCGCGGCGACTTGATCCAGCATTTCTTTTTGCGCGCGACCCTTAATGCCAGATTGATTCAATAAATCGCTTGCCTCAACCGAGCTGTAGCGTTCATCAACGAGCATGACGGGCAAATTAAAGCGGCCATTTAGCCGCCTTGCAAACTTTTTGCAGAGTAGTGTGACGCTGGTTTCAGCACCATCTAAACTTAATGGCAGGCCCACAATCAGTAACTTTGGCTGCCATTCTTTGACCAGTTTGCTAATCGCTTCAAAGCGAACTTCGTTGCTTTCATTGTCGATCGTCACCAACGGATTGGCTGTGGCCAATAAGTGCTCACCAACCGCTACACCTATTCTTTGTTCGCCAAAATCAAAACATAACACGGTACTGGCTAATACTATTTTTGCGTCGTAAACGTTTTCGTTATCTATTAGTTGGCCGTGAGTTGCTGTCGCCATTAAGCGTGACCTGCCACGTCAGACAGCATTGCAGGGTCAACCCCTAATAGTGCCATGGTTGCATTTAGTTTTTCATCGTAATCTAATTCATACAGAATTTTGTGTAAGGTTTCTACATCTTTTGCCTGTACAGAGAGCCATGAGTTTTGTTTGATTTCTTGCTCAAGTTGGCCTGGTGTCCAGCCTGCATAACCTAGCGTTAGCAACATTTTTGTAGGGCCGCTACCAATCGCGACAGACTCTAAAATGTCTTTAGAGGTCGTCAGTGCGGTATTTTCTGCAATAGTGATCGTACTATCCCATTCGCCAGCCGCTGTTTCGTGCAGAACAAAGCCGCGCTCTGGTTGCACTGGGCCACCATACAACACAGGTGTGTCTGCAACGGCAAAATTCAGTAGTTCTACTTTGATTTTTTCAAATAGCGTGTCGTAGGTGATGTCGGTAGGGCGGTTAATCATCACGCCCATTGCACCTTCTTGATTATGCGTGCAGATAAATGTGACGGATTTTGCGAAAAATGGGTCTGTCATGGCGGGCATCGCGATGAGAAAATGACCTGTGAGGTTGATGTTTTCCAATGGTTTTATTCTATCATATCTAATTGTTTAATATGGCTATTTTTAGCTATTGTTGCTAGCTTCTAAATACCCCGTAACTTCTAAGCCAAAGCCTGTCATGCTTGGCATTTTTCGCGGTGTGGCGAGTAATTTCATTTTACCTACGCCAATATCTAACAGGATTTGTGAGCCTATACCGTAAGTGCGCAACTCTTGGTTGATGCGTATTTTCTCATCGGCGCCTTGAATGCGTTCGATAAGTGCCTCGCCAGTTTCTTGCTGATGCAATAACACCATCACGCCAGATTCAGCATTAGCAATCACTTTCATCGCATCTAGTGTGTTCCAGCTGTGCGTGCAACTGCTGCTATCCAATAAGTCGAAAATAGAAAGAGGTTCATGCACACGCACCAGCGTTTCTTGTGCTGCTTTTGGTTCGCCTTTAATGAGCGCTAAATGCGTTTCTTTAGCGATTTTGTCACGGTAAGCAATTAGCTTCATTTCGCCGTAAGGTGTTTGAATGGTGCGTTCTGCTGCGCGTTCAACTAGGCGTTCAGTTTGTGCCCGATATTGAATTAAATCTGCAATTGTGCCGATTTTAAGCTGATGTTCGGCTGCAAACAGCATTAAGTCTGGCAAACGCGCCATGCTACCGTCATCTTTTAGTATTTCGCAAATCACGCTAGTGGGTTCGCATCCTGCTAACTTAGCTAAGTCACAACCAGCTTCGGTATGACCTGCGCGAACTAGTACGCCTCCGTCCATCGCCGCGAGAGGAAAAATATGCCCTGGGCTGACAATGTCTTGCGGTTTTGCGTTTTTTGCTACGGCGGCTTGCACCGTGCGTGCGCGGTCTGCTGCAGAAATGCCAGTAGTGACACCTTCAGCCGCTTCAATCGACACCGTGAAATTAGTACCCATGCGTGCGCCGTTCTTCTGCACCATTTTCGTTAGATTTAACTGGCGGCAGCGGTCTTCAGTCAAGGTTAAGCAAATCAAGCCACGACCATGTTTAGCCATGAAATTGATATGTTCTGCGGTAGAGAATTCTGCGGCTAAGACTAAATCGCCTTCGTTTTCGCGATTTTCATCATCGACTAGCACCACCATCCGGCCGTGTTTGATTTCTTCAATGATTTCTTGCGCAGTGCTGATTGTTTGGTTGTTACTCATTCAGTCGGTGTTCCTTAATTTCTTGTTTACTAGCTGCTTGCTGGCTCTGCTGCCCAAAGTGTCATGCGTTCTACATAACGTGCGATTTGGTCAACCTCTAGATTCACCTGACTTCCCGCTTTTAAAAATTGTAGCGAGGTATTTTCTAGCGTATGCGGAATCAAGTTCATGCTAAACACATCGGAGGAAATAGTGTTAACGGTTAGGCTCACGCCATTCACGCAGATGGAGCCTTTAACTGATATATATTTTGAAATCGCGTGTGGCGCACGAATATCCAGCTTCCAGCAATCGCCTAATGGCTCAAAAGATGCTACTTCGCCAACGCCATCCACATGACCACTCACCAAATGACCGCCTAGCCTGTCACTTAATCGCAATGCTTTTTCCAGATTAACTGCATTTTGCTTGTCCAGCCCGATGGTGACTGAAAGAGATTCTTTGGAAACATGCGCTTCGAAATGTGTTTCGTCAAAAGTAACAGCAGTGAGGCAAACGCCATTTACCGCGATGCTGTCGCCAATTTTAACGTCCTGCATATCTAGCCCTGCGCAGCTAATATTGAGTTTTACGTCGTCGCCCATTGGCGTTACGCGTTCGATTTGACCTACGGTCTGTATGATGCCTGTAAACATAGCGTAATTTTATCAGACTTGTTGTGACAGCTAAACTGATTAATTTTTTCAACTATATTTTAAGTAATTTTTTAAGCCAATTTGTTTTAAGCAAATCGGTAACCCTGTTAGAATTTGGCCTATGCTACAAAAAATAAAATCAATCTTCGCGCACTTCTCCGTATTTGAATTGTTCGTTGGTATGCGTTACACGCGTGCTAAACGTAAAAATCATTTCATTTCATTTATCTCGCTCACCAGCATGATAGGCATCGCGCTCGGTGTAGCTGCGCTCATTATTGTGCTGTCGGTGATGAATGGTTTTCAAAAAGATTTACGCACGAGAATTTTGGGCGTGGCGTCGCATTTGGAAATTACTGGCAGCAATAACACGCTGAGTGATTGGCCTAATATTGCAGAGTCATCGGTTAAGCGCGAACATGTTTTGGCGAGCGCACCTTATATTACTGCACAGGCTATGCTGAGTTATGGTCAAGGTGTGCAGGGCGCTATTATTCGTGGTGTGATACCTGCGGCTGAAGATAAAGTCGCCGACTTAGGCAAAAGTATGCGAGTAGGCACTTTAAATGATTTACGTTCGGGCGAGTTCGGCATTATTTTAGGCACGGATTTAGCGTATAACTTAGGTGCGCAAATAGGTGATAAAGTGGTTGTGATGGCGCCGCAAGGGCAGTTTACGCCAGCGGGGGTGGTGCCGCGTTTAAAACAGTTTACCGTGATTGGTTTATTCAGCAGTGGTATGCAGGAATACGACGCCGGCTTAGCGCTCATCCACATGGATGACGCGGCTAAGTTGTACCGTATGGATAATAAGGTGTCAGGCGTTCGCTTAAAGTTGGATGATTTATTTATTGCGCCTAATGTAGCTGCGTCAATTTCTAAGGATTTAAATCGATCATCCAATCCGACAGGTACTTATTACGTGACTGACTGGACACAGCAACATTCGAATTTTTTCAAAGCTGTGCAAATGGAAAAGCGCGTGATGTTCATAATTTTGACGTTAATCGTGGCAGTGGCCGCGTTTAATATCGTTTCCACGCTAGTGATGGCGGTGACAGACAAACGCGCCGACATTGCGATTATGCGCACATTCGGCGCTAGCCCAGCTAGTATCATGGCGATTTTTATCGTGCAAGGCGCGTTAATTGGTTTAATCGGCACCTTGATAGGTGCAGTATTTGGTGTGATTGTTGCGCTGAATATTGATGTGATTATTCCGTTTATTGAAGGTTTGTTTCACATACAATTTTTGGCAAAAGATGTGTACCAAATTAGCGAAGTGCCTTCAGATTTGATTTGGTCTGACGTGACTACGATTGTGATAGTTTCGTTTGTATTAAGTCTGCTTGCCACGTTGTACCCTAGCTGGCGTGCAAGTAAAATCAACCCTGCCGAGGCGTTACGATATGAGTAGTACGGTGAATAGCATTGTTTCTTGCCAAGCGTTACATAAAACATACGAAGGTTTAGAAGTCGCGGTGCTGAACGGCATAGACTTAAATGTGAGTGCTGGAGAGCAGATTGCGATTGTCGGTACCTCTGGATCTGGCAAAAGTACCTTGTTACATCTGCTAGGCGGTTTAGATGCGCCAAGTAGTGGCGAAGTGCGTATTCTTGATCAAAATCTTGCTGCCATGAGTGAAGCCAAAAAAGGCGAAATTCGCAATCAGTCGCTGGGTTTTGTTTATCAGTTTCATCACCTGTTGCCAGAATTTACTGCGCTTGAAAATGTTGCGATGCCCCTCTTTATACGCCGCATGCCACGCGAGCAAGCACTTACATTAGCTGCTGAAACGCTTGCTAAAGTTGGTTTGAAACATCGCATGGAACATATGCCCGGGGAGCTTTCGGGCGGTGAGCGTCAGCGTGCCGCGGTGGCGCGCGCTTTGGTCACGCAACCGCAGTGCATTTTGGCTGATGAGCCTACAGGAAATCTCGACCGACATACTGCGCATGCAGTGTTTGATTTGTTGCTGGAAGTGAATCAGTTGCAACAAAGAAGCTTGGTGGTTGTAACCCATGACCTAGAGTTGGCGAAAAAAATGCAGCGCCAATACAAGCTGGTTGACGGCAAACTACAATCTTTGTAGGCATTACTCACTGTGATTTTTGCAGCACTGATGTTTGTTTTTGGTGCTTGGAATGTACAACAATTGGCGCAACTCCCAAGTGTGACTTGGCTGATTTGCGCTTTTTTGATAGCGCTAGTCATCTTCGTCACTCATTCGCGCTTTTCTTCTAATTATCTCAGCCCCGTTAATCTTCGCTCCAAGCCTTTAAAGCAAACTTTATTTTGCGCCGCTACCTTTTTATTAGGTATTTTCTGGGCGAGTGGTTTTGCCTACTGGCGCATGAGCGACGCACTACCGCATGCTTGGGAGCAAAAAAATATCGCCATTGAAGGGGTGGTGGCGAGTGTTCCCGAAGCCACAGAGCATGGTGAACGCTTTAAATTCGATGTCGAAAAGACATTTACAAAAGGCGCAATCGTTCCCAAGCATATCAGCTTGAATCAATATCGTGCGAATCTATATGGTCGTGATAGTAATAAAGAAGCTGGAGAAGATGCGGCAGATTTAAATCAATTTCATGCAGGTGAGCGTTGGTCGCTCGTGGTGCGATTAAAGCGACCGCACGGTACGGTGAATCCACACGGTTTTGATTTTGAGTCATGGGCGCTGGCGGAAAATATACGTGCTACTGGCAGCATAAAAAGCAAAGCAGGCATCAAGAAAATAGATGACTTTGTTTGGCGGCCAAGTTATGTCGTTGAGCATTTGCGTGAACAAGTGCAAAAACGTATCAAAAAGGTTCTGTCAGGCAAGCCATATAGCGGCGTTATTCAAGCGCTGGTAATGGGCGATGATAGTCAAATTAGTGTGGAAGATTGGCAAGTGTTTTTACGGACTAGCACCTCGCATTTAATGTCAATTTCTGGCCTTCACATTACGATGCTGGCTGGATTAGCATTTGGTTTTGTGAGTTTTTTCTGGCGACGAAGTCACCAATTAGTGATGCAATTGCCCACACGCAAGGCAGCGACTATTGCTGGTGTGGTTGTCGCTTTAGCATACTCCTTGATTGCGGGTTTCTCTGTGCCGTCACAACGCACTTTTTATATGCTTTTGGTGTTTGCTGTTGCATTGTGGTCAGGGCGGCAACTAGTTATTTCGCAAGTTTTGGCAATGGCTTTGTTCATTGTGGTTTTGCTTGATCCTTGGGCGGTAAGTTCGCCCGGTTTTTGGTTGTCGTTTGGCGCTGTCGCCATGTTGGCTTATGCGCTGGGAGGGCGTGTCGGTCAAACTCACTGGTTTCAAGCCGCGCTAAAAACGCAATATGCGGTCACCATCGGCATGTTGCCATTATTGTTAGTGATGTTTGGGCAAGCTTCAATCATATCGCCTATTGCTAACGCCTTTGCAATTCCATTGATTAGCTTTGTTGTGACGCCATTGGCATTGCTGGGTAGCTTTTTGCCTATCGATACGCCGTTAAACTTGTCATATAAAGCTTTAGAAATTGGCATGCTGGCACTTAAATGGTTGAATCAATTGCCAATGGCTACTTGGCAACAACACGAACCTGCGGCGTGGACCTTGATTCCTGCAATGCTTGGTGTACTTTGGCTATTGCTACCGCGTGGCTTGCCTATGCGGTGGATGGGTTTGCTAGGTTTTCTGCCTATGTTGATGCTTGTGCCAATACGACCTGCATTGGGTGATATGAAAGTGACGGTGTTAGACGTAGGGCAGGGTTTAAGTGTTGTTGTACAGACGGCTAAACACAACTTGGTATACGATTCTGGTCCTAAATACAATGAACAGAGCGACGCAGGCAGCCGAATTGTCGTACCATTTTTACATGGTGCAGGCATTAAGAAAGTAGATGGCTTTGTTGTTAGCCATAATGACAATGACCATAGTGGCGGTATGGCGTCAGTATTAGCATTGATGCCAGTTACATGGCTCGATAGCTCATTGCCAGCAGATGTTGATATTCCAGATACACAAAGAAAAATGCATTGTTTCGCAGGTCAGGCATGGGTTTGGGATGACGTACAGTTTGAAATGCT
>Ga0208125_100098_pt1 | contig 86476 bp, 80 predicted proteins | sample LakWasM128_HOW14_2_FD_183938 | JGI IMG/M metagenome (GOLD analysis project Ga0208125, IMG submission 183938) | Freshwater sediment methanotrophic microbial communities from Lake Washington under simulated oxygen tension - Sediment Metagenome... | ecosystem: Environmental > Aquatic > Freshwater >...
AGCGCAGGGCAAGAGGTATTGCTGATCGGGCAAGTAAGGAACATAGCTGGTGCTCATCCCAAATTAACGATCAGCCTCACATCGCGTTGTTGGTGACAACCCTAGTTTCTGCCGCCCAGACTCCTAGCCAACTTTGTGGCCTATTCACCCCTAGCCCAGCCGACCCGCGGTGGGCAGGAATCCTTGCTGGTGAACCCTGGCTCAGCCCTGCTCTCAGTATTGAAGGGGAACACGACGCCAAGACTGCTTTCCAAGCGACTCAATCCCTACTTCGGGGAACGACTGATGGGATGGCCCACGGGCTGGACTTCGGCCACCGCGCCCAGCGCCTCAAGTGCGTCGGAAACGGAGTTGTGGCGTTATGCGCTGCAACAGCATTTGTCGTGCTTGCTCGTAGGGCTGGATTCATGACAAACAAGCCTGCAGACCCCGTAGAACGTGCGCAAGCAGCTACTAATTCAGTAGCAGAAATGGAGACGACATGAAAACCGCTTACAGAATCGCCAGCCGTGCCAAGCACAGCCAGCCCGCATTCGACATCAGCATGGTCAACTACGTGGCACCCACCGTGCCCTACAGCCTGAAGCTCAAGACCGCCCCCGGTAAACCCATGGTGACGGCTGCTACTGCACACCGCGTGGCTTGGGACACCGACTTGATCACCGGCTTGCAAGACCCTGGTGAAGACCACATCGTAGGCATTCTGATCAAGGTCAAATCCGCTTTTGAGCGCCTGCGAACCGGCGAGGGATCGCCCATGGACTTCACGCGCCTGGAGTGTGCCTTCAACGTCGCCTATGTGCGGGCTGAAAAGATTGACCCGCTGGTCGAACAGACCATGAAGGCCGGAATTGATGCGCTCAATGCATGTGACCGTATCTGGCAAATGCACGGCCGCTTCGGGTTCACCGGCCCGGGGCTCACTGCCATGCAGGATGCGGTCGAGCTGTATGAAGGGATATTGCGCCAGTCGGCCCCGGTGTTGATGGAGCAAGCCGCTATTGAGGCTGCGCGACGGATGCTGGCGCAGGCTCAGGGAGTAGCAGCGTGAGCGCCAAGACTTTCAAACGCGAAGACCGATACCTAGTCTTGAAGCGCAGCGACATCCCGAACCTGTCAAAAAATGACCAGCAACGCCTGTCGCAGATTGCTCTTCGACTTGAAACCATCCGCATTCAAAACGGTAAACGACCCATGAAATGCGTGGTGGTGGAAAGTGACTGGCCGGAGTATGAAACAACTTTTACCGCCATTCAGGCGCGCGTTGAAGGGTCTCCAGCATGAGGCTCATATCCGTAGCCCTGACAGCCGACCAGATCCTTGACCAGTCGAAGGACGTCACGCGCCGACTGGGTTGGCTCAAGCTGAAGGTCGGAGACCTGATCCAACCGGTGCGCAAGTGCATGGGCCTCAAGCCCGGCGAGAAGGTGGAGCGAATCGGGCCGCCGTTGCGTGTGGTTAGCGTGCGCCGGGAGGCACTGCACTGGATCACTCCAGATGAATGCCGACGCGAGGGATTTCCTGACATGACTGGCGATGAGTTCGTGGCCATGTTCTGCGCTACCCACAAGGGCTGTACTCCGGCCACGGAAATCACGCGGATCGAGTTTACCTACGAGGTATTTCAATGACACCACGCGAAGCATTCGAAACCCATTTGCGATCCCTTCCGCATTTCCACAAGTCTCCGCTGGCTTGGACCTATGAGCGTGACACGCTGGGAAACTACTGCAACTGCCGTGTGGGTGACATGTGGCACGGGTGGCAGGCTGCCACGCAAGCTGTTTCCGTCAACTGGTCCGACGTCGGGCGCCTGATTGACGCTTCCTACCAGGCATTCCAGTATAAGTTGATGGTTGGGTCATCCAACTGGGCGGCGTTCATTTGCAAGGCGATGACACGGGTTGCCGATCATCCAGTCGCTCAGCATGCACCGGTTGGCGATACAGAAGGGGGGCTTTTGTGATCGAATATCTGGAAAACGCGGAAATCGCCCGCGTCACCGGGGCCACAAAGCCGCCAGCCCAAGCTGAATGGCTCAAGACGCGCGGCATCCCGCACCAGGTGGATGGCAAGCGTATTATTGTTTCTCGTATCCACGTTCAGGCGTGGCTGGAAGGGCGCCCCACTCGCGTCAGCACTGGCCCCAACTGGGCGGCCTTGAGTAATGCCCAAAGTCACTAAATACCCGCGCCTCCGGTCGTACAGCCGTAAAAACAAGGACGGCAAGATCCGCGTGTACTACTTTTACGACATGCGGCCAGAGGGGAAGCGCGATATTGCGCTGGGGACCGAGCACGGCGAAGCCCTGATCAAGTGGGACGAGCTGCACAATCACAAGCCACGCGTTCAAGGCCGTGTGCAGGAAGCCATCGACCGGTGGCGCACTGAGTTCCTGGATGGGGTTGACGGACTGGCGCCCAAATACGAGGTCAAAGACACCAGGGACAGTTACCGCCGCCAAGTGGGAAACATTGAAGCCGTGTTTGGCGCCATGGTGTGGGACGAGATCGATCTTCCCATGCTGCGCGAGTACTTGGAGCGAAGAGTTTCCAAAAAGAAGCCAGCACCTGGCGCCAAGAAGCAGTTGGCTAAGACCCAAGGGAACCGAGAAATGTCCGTCTTCAGCATCATTTGGGGCAAAGCACGACTGTGGGGCATGACCAAGCTGCCTTGGCCTGCCGCCGGCGTCAAGAACTGGAAGCACGAAGAATCAGCGCGCGAGTTCCAGGTCACCGATGATCTGTTTGCGGCCGTCTATGCCGAAGCAGTGCAGATGCTGAAAGACTGCATGGATATTGCCACAGCCACCGGCATGCGCCTTACCGACTGCCGCGCGGTCCTGCTTCCAAACACCGACAAGTTGAGGCTCAAGGCCAACAAAACCGGGAAGTCAGCCGACTTCGATATCTCGCTGTCGCAGGTTCTGCCTGACCTTGTTACCAGACGCCGGGCCATGGATGCCAGTCATTTGATGCTGTTGTCCACTTCTGACGGGTTTCCAGTGACAGCCCGAGCCCTGCGCACCGCTTGGGATGGAGCACGAGAACAGGCTGCTGCCAAGCCAGAGAATGCCCGCATTGCCGACCAACTCCGCAAGATGTACCTGCGCGACATGCGCAAGCGCGCCAGCGACCTGGCAGACGATTCCGAAGGCGCCAGCAAACTGCTGCAGCACAGCAGCGTGGCGCTGACCGAAAAGCACTACCGGAGCACAGTTTCTAGGCTAAAACCAGTGCGATAAAAGCGTTCCGCAAAGAATTCGTCCATTGGGGAAAAACAGTGACTTTTCCCAATTCTTTGCGGAAAAAACAGGCCTGAAACCCGCATGAAACCTTGGAATAGCTGCGGACTCAAAATCCCGCGCCGCAAGGCGTGCCGGTTCGATTCCGGCCCCGGGCACCACAGATAGAGCCGGAAGCTTCCAAAAGCTTCCGGCTTTTCTCTTTCCCCCTCTGAAAACCTACTATTGGTCGTGCGATAGCGTCCGCGTGAGTTTGCCACGTTCCGGGGCATCTCGGGGGCACAAATGGGGGCAATTATTCGAAAAGTGGGGGCATGGGGGCATTGCTGGGGGCAGTCTCAGGTGCCCCATTTTTGGGGGGCATTTGTGCCAGGTGTGCAGGGGCTGGAAATTGGCCACGTTGCCCACACCCTTACGGCAAATCGGTCCATGTCAGCAAAGCAACAGGGATTAGATACCCCCCCTCCCGAAACTTGCGCACACAAAAATCTAGGGACAACAACGGTCTAGTTTTTTTGGCCACCAGAGATTGCAGCCCCCCCCTACCCATGGCTGGACACGGACACCAGCCAGCGCCCGTGCGTCCAACTTTAAAGCCAGATCAGAGTGCAGCGTCGTTACCCCTACCCCCTATCCATTACGCGGCTTTGCGCAACGTGGGAGACATGCGGTCTAGTGTTTTGAGGCTCTAGAGATTCGATGCCCCTACCCCATCCCTGCCCCTCAGCAAGCCCGGTCCAACGGATAACAAAGCAGGCAGCACACCCGCTGCTCACTGCTCACCGCTTACCGCTTACCGCTTACCTAAAAAATTTACTACGCACTGTCGGGCGCTCGGGGTTTGAATTACCCTTGATTGAAATGGTTGTCAAAGGACCCATGATAGGGGGTGGGGGTCACCATATTGATGCCCACAACACCCAGCCGCCGCCGCTTTTTCAGCCCCGCGCCCATGCATTGCGCATCGGGGTAACGCTTTTTTGAGTGGAAACAGTGGAAACACTGGAAACGCGTTGATTCATAAGGCTTTTTCTGTTTCCACTATGTCACCCGAAGTGGAAACAGTGGAAACAAATCATTCCAGCAATGTGCGCGGGCGTCCGGGCGGGCTTCACTTTGGTGTCTGGTGCCATGCAATCGGTGCAATTGCAGCGCGAAAAAAGCTACCGCACCGCCCCCATCGGGCGGCCCGGCAAACCTTCACAGATCAAGGGCAAAGATGGCAGGCGTGATCCGGTAGCAGCGTGATGAACCGATGCCAGGCAGTCTGTGATTCGTGTCGTACCGCTGCACCTTGTCGGTATCGGGTGCGGCCTTGTATTCGGCCTTGATGCAGTCGTGATCCAACAGCACACGGCACACCGCCAGGTAGTCAAAGCCTTGGCACACTTCGGCCCGGAACACTTCGGGCAATATGAAATATTCCACACTCACGGCCTCGCCCAGCGCCGAAGGCATGTTGGCTCCATATTCGCGTTGGTGGTCACTATCGGACTTGATAGGGTTACCATCGCTTGTCACCATGCGCCGAAGCCCCGCCCGGTGTAGCGTCTTGGCGTTGTGATCGTCTGCCGCCCTGTGCCACCATGTAAATCGGCCTTCGCCGTGCGCTTCAAGAAAGCGGCGCACCGCCCGAAGCATGGCCACCACCTCACCGTTACCGATGCCCCCACGGGCAGCCAGCCAGGCAGTGAAGCAGGCATGGGCGGCCCGCTCACTCTCACCCACTGGCCAACCTGTCAGGCCCGCCGCCGTGGCCATTTCACCCGCTGCCCCCACCAGCGCAAACCGTGCCCCCACACGCTCCACCTGTCCGCTGCAATCCTTGGGGATCATGGATGCTGCCAGGGTATCTGCTGCCCTGCGTGTGGCTGCCTTCAATGTATCGGCGTTGGCTGTGCACCATTGCAGCCAGGCGCGGCCCGGTCCACCGTACACGGCTTGCGCCTGGTGCGTGATGTGCTTTGCGAAGGCTGCCCCGCCTTCGTACCCGTGCAGATTTTCAAAGGCCCCCATACCCGCGCCTGCGTCAGCGGAAATATCAGCCATGCGGGTTTCTTGCCCGGTGCGCGTGCGCTTCTGGCCCTCTGCCATGTGATCCGATAGTGACAACTCGCCAGCACTCAGGAACAGCAAGCGCCATGTTTGCCGGGCGCGTGGTGTGCCGGTGCGTGTAGCACGGGCCTTGCCTTGTTCATTGGCCAGCATGTAGGCGCACTCGCCCGCCGTCTTGGGGTCAATCTGCGCCAGCTCGTCAAGGATCAGCAGGCAGTCGCTGTGCTGCGCCGCCGTGGCTTCAAGCGCGTTGTCGGTGGATCGCCACCGCTGCAAATAGCTTGCGCCGCCGTAAACACTGGCGGCCAACTTCAAAGCCGTGGTTTTCCCGCTTGAACTGTCGCCACGGTAGTGAAATCCGCCGCTCTCCATGCCAGCGGGGCGCAACAGCGGCCCGGCAAAGGCACACGCCACAGCAAACACCAACCGCGAATTGCCCGCACACAATACGCCCACGCGGTCGCGCCAAAGTTCAGCCGTTCCCTTGACGCGGAATGTGTTCTCCATGGCGCTATCGGACTGGTACACGATGCGTTCGGCATCGTCTCCAATGGTTTCACGGGGCAGCACGTAGGCCCGGCCATGCCAGCCGATACGGTCGGTGCAGCTCGCAAACTCTTCTGGCTTGCGGGTCTGTATGAACTGGGTCAGCATGTTTCTGGCATAGGGTGTGGTCGCAATGCGCAGCCCCATATTCAACAGCGTGGCGCGATATTCGCCACCGTCAGCAGACAACATGCGGGCGGGCATGGCCCATTGCTTTGCATTGCCCAACGGATCGTCAAACACCAACAGATAGCCCCAGCCGCCGCCGTCCTGGTCGCGGGTCAGTGCCTCCACGTGCAACGGGCTGCAAATCCACGCGGGCGGCTTTTCGTTGCCGTGCTGGTCAACACCGTTGAACCACACGCCAGAATCATCCACTGCGAAGCGGTCAAACGTGCGGGCGTTGTCGCTATCGCTTGCCTCGCCCGCTTCGGCATTGGCCATGCTCGCCTTGCGTTGGGCGGTTTGGCTACCCTTACCCTCCCTGGTCGCCTTCGTGGCTTGTGACTTGTCCTGGTATGGCTCGTGGCTGGCTATGGCGCTATCCACAATCAAGCGCACAGCCTCAACGCCCGCCGCCTGGTGCAGGTCGTTAAAGTCACTGCCACCATCGGGCAACCCTTCGGGAAACACTGCCAGGCCATGCACTGCCAGCGCAGCCGCCGTGGCTTTGTCGCGTCCAGGGTTGAACCCCTTTCCGGCAAAGGTCTGCACGTCATCGTCACCGCACACCACCAGCAAAGCCGCTGGGTAGGACTTATGCAGGGCTTTGGCCACGTGTGCCAGGTTGCCCGCATCAAAGGCCACGGCCACCGCGCGGCCCGTTGCCTGGTGCAGGCTTGAGCCCGTGGCGACGCCCTCGGCAATCAGCAACACCGCAGCGCCCGCCGGATCGCCGCACCAGTGCCACAGCCCAGACTTGCGAGCGCCCTTCAAAAACAGCTTGTCCGGCCCGCTGGCTGGCTTTTCGGGTGCGATGCGTTGCACGTTCCACAGCTTGCCCGATGCATCGCGCACGGGCACCAACAGCCAGCCGTCAGCACCGAAGCGCACACCGTAGGGCTGCACCCCTTTGCGGGTCAGGTAGGCGCTTTCGCCCGTCTCGCCGGAACTGTCCCACAGCTTGCCCGCTTCAAGCGCAGCGGCCTCGTGTGCGGCCTGTTGCCGGGCGTGTTCTGCCTGTTGGTTTGCGGCTCGTTCGCGTGCCAGACGGGCGGCTGTTGCGGGGTCCGGCTTGCTGGGTGCCTGGTTGGCTTGTGGCATCACAAAGCCGTTTTCTTTGGCCAGGTGCAGCAAGGTGCCAATGCCCACGCCGCCGCCCGCCTTGATGCTCTGCCAGGTTGACCTCGCCGCTTTCGCGTCGAAACCGTCAGCGGATGCGCTCCAGTCGGTGAACAGGTCGCGGCCTGTATCGTCTGAAAACTCGGATTTGATCGCCATGCCCACACGTGCCCATTCGTCACGGGCCAGGTTTGCCGGGATGTGTTGCAGTGCGGCCCGGATCAGCTCGGGGGTGATGTTGTTGATTTTCATTGGGTAGTGAATAGGTCGCCCTGTGCTGCATCAGGTGCAATTTCGTAATAGGTCACACGCCGCCGTCGCCCGCGTGAATCAGGTTCGAATACGTGGGTTTTGAGAATTGGTTCGCCACGGCGGATCAGTTCAGACATGCGGGTTGTCACGCTGCGAACATCGCACAGCCGCTCCAAATCGGCGCACTTGGTGCGGCCATGTTGGCGCAGGTAGTGCAGCAGAATCATTCCTTGATTCATGACCGACCCTCCTACTCGTCCGACGATTCATCGCCAGCGCCGGCCTTGCGTTTGCGCCCCACGTGATAGGCGGTCAGCACGCCGTGCACAGACACGTCAAGGCCGTACCGTTCGGCCCCGCCTTCGCCGCTCCAAGTAGATATCGATGCCTCGCCAGTCACCGCAATGCTGTCGCCCTCGCCCAGTGCTTGCACGGCCTGAATGACGCTATCAGCAAACGCAATACAACCGCAAAGCAAGCTTTCGCCTACCTTGTCGATAGCGGCCACACGGAACAGTAGATAGGGGCTTCCATTGCCCGCTGTGCGCAGGTTAGGTACGCCACGCAAGCGGCCCGATATCAGTACGTCGATGCTCATGGCTTTGCGTCCGCACGTTTTGTACGGCTTTCAATCCAGGCAGATACCTCGCTCTGTCTCCACGCTACTGCACGGCGCGACAAAACAAGCGGCTTCGGAAAGTCTGGCATCGCGTAGATGCTTGATTTGCCCAATCCGGTTTGCTCGCACACTGCGGGCAAGCGCAAGAGTTTTTCAGGGTGTGCAGGCGCCAGGTTGACGCGCCCGTCATGGGGCTGGGGGGCTACACCGTGGGTGGGTGCAAGGTGGTTTGTTTGCATGTAATCGGCCTTTCGTGGATAGAAAGCCGGATGCTGAACCGATAGCTAGCAAGATATAAGGCAAGAAATTGATTTCTTGCCTGTGCAATCACTAACTTAGCGCCAACGTGGAACGCCTACCGCCCTCGATGTAGCCGCTTAACTTCCCGCAATTGCAATAGACCAACGTACTCGGCGATGCCAGCGGCAACTGCAGTAACTCCCTTTCGATCCACAAGCGAGATGCCGTCGTCATTGGATGCGGGGTCGTTGATGGGAATAGTCCTACACATCCGCACGGCTCGCATTCCCTTCATCCACATACACGCCCTTTGGGTTCCCCTAACAAAATATTCGTGCGGAGAAACAAAACTCTCAAGAGCTAGTACCGCGCATCCATCAGTCTCGTAATCAACCCCCAAATCTTTCACGCGCAACCATTCAAACGCGCCGGGGTCCATTACTGAAAAGGTGTCCATCGTTATTTGCGCCGCTGAATTGAATTGAAACTCACACGCGGCAAGCCAGGTCTTTTCAGCCCGACGCACTGCCGCACGTACATGTGCCGATTCGCTGATACCGACAGGTTCGCCATGTGGAGTAATTTCGGCCCAATGGGAAACAATCCATTTATCAGCCTCAGTAGCAGAATCTCCCACGCATTGAGTACGCCATTTTTTTGCAATGTATATGGCGGCATCGCGTCCCATTTTGGGGGGTCGCCCAACCCCCGATATTCTCATTTTTCTCACTATCGCCACCCCTTCAAGGTGTGGCCTTCATTGGGTGCCAGCGCCAGGTCGGTGAAGGTGTCCGACTTTTCCCCCTTGCGGATCAGGCGCGGGGTAGGCGTGGCAAAACTTTATGCGGCGATTGCCTAAGCAGTAGGCAATTTGGGGTGTCTACACGTCTGCACGAATGCAATCACGCAGACCACACCAGGCGCAAATGGTGCTTTGCGGGTTGGGCTTGATGCTGCAAAAATAGTGCGGCAACGTCTTGCGCTGCGCGGACGCGTCTCGCATCAAAATCGGCGCTCCAGCGTGCATGACGCATGTCTCTCTCGGCCTCGCTGACCTGTATCCAGACCTCAAATTGCTTACCGGCCACTAGCACAGTGCGGTTGCCTTCTTGGCTTGCTGTGTTTGATCCAACTGTAACGCGCTTCCCATCGCGGCTAAATGTCGTCCGTACCTTGCCACATCCCGGCTGACCAGGAAACTGCCACGCGGCGGCCAAATTGGCAGCAACCAGGGCACTCATAGTCCCCCTGTAAACGTCGCACCACGTGGAATGGTGCAACGAAACTCCGGGCCACGGAGTGGGCTCAAAAATTCGCGTTTCCTTGTGCCTGTCTGCGAGGTAATACGCAGAGACAACATAGTTCTGCAAGGCAGCTTGAGAAGGCTCGCCAAAGTATTTGCAATCGCCGTAAAGAGCCACGTCAATTTTAGGAAACCCATTGCAAGCAGGCAGCACAGTTCTTTTCTTTTTTTCTCCAGGCTCACCGGGAAAAACAGCACCCACCCCAAAGCCCGCAGACTGCAACTCGGCCTTGGTGCCAACGAAAGCAACGCCCCAATCACCATGCATTCGCGCCAAAGGATTACCACGTGTCTTAAACATGATTGCGGGAATGATCGAAGGCCCATCTGTAGCGGTTGGATACTCGCTGTCCGCGCTGTGCGGCCCGCAAGCCAAGAGGCGCAGCGCGGGTGCGGTAGAGTTCATATCAGCCATTTTGCAAGGTTCCTTTGCATTGTGGTCAGGGGCTGGCCAGTGTTGACGCACTGCCCGGCCCCGCCTTTTTACCCTGGTTGAAACGCACCAGGGCTTCGCGTGGTCATTCGCTGGCGCTGTCTTTGGTGGTCGCCAGGTACTTTGTGTGCAGGGCGGCAAGGTCTTGCATGGCACCCAAGTACGCGGTCACCCACAGCGGGATAGGCGTCTTTTCAGTCATCCAGTTGCTGGGGGTCGATTTGTTGACGCCCGTTTTGCGGCAAAAGTCTGCCTGTTTCCAGTGCAAAGCATCCAGCGCAGCGGCAAAGGCTTCAGGGGTCATGGCGCATTGTCCTTTTCGGTTGCAGAAATTATGACATGTATTCCGCAAATACGTACAATAAACCATAAAACGTACGAACTACTTAACATAACGCCCGTTGTATAAAGTAGATAAATTGAATAACTTTGTACGAATTTACGGAAATATCAATGATTTCAATGGGTTGCGCATGGGGCCGGATTGCCTGCTTTTTGTGCAACCGTCAGAGCGCGAAAAACAGAGAAGTTATCCACAGGACGTAAAAGCAGACAGATCGAAAGAAAAAACCCGGCACAGTGGCCGGGTTGAACCCTCGCGGGCCGCGCTCAGGGAGGTAAAGCACGGGGGCTTGACGCCCGGCGCAAGTGTAGCCCCTCAAAAGCTGGGAATGATGGCGGTCATAGGCATCAATGCAGCACCACCCACGCGACACACACCAGCGCGGCAAGTATCAGCACTGTTCCGATATGGCCAGCAGTGCCAGGCGCTGGCGCTTGGGGTTTGGCTGGCGCTGGGGCTGGCTTAGATAGTTTTTCGCTGTAGCTGATGCCAGTGCCCGGCAAACCCACCGTGCCACGGGTGCCCCGCTCGCTGATGTTGACGCTTGCGCCAGGCTTGCCAATGGTCGCACTCAAACCCGATTTACTCAGGTTCAAACGGATGCCCGGCAATATCTTGATGCTCTTGCGAAATCGAAAACCCATGGTGTGTGCCCTCAGTTGCCGCATTGTGCGGCTTGGTGGGTGAAAGTGTTGAACACAATTCGCGCCGGTGATGCTGTGCCAAGGGAAAGCCCATTCGCGCTCATTTCCTGCTACGTGCGCAAACATCCGAAACCGTTTGCAGGGGTACAAATAGTGCCACCAGCGGCAGGTAGTGGCCCGAAAAAAGGGCAAAAAGAAGAAAGATCAGTGTTGTTCATTATGTGAAAGTGTTTTCACTTTGTTCACATATTGTTTCCACTCTGTTCCCACTCAATAACCAACCATAACCCGCATGGATGCTGGGTTTCTTGGTTTTGTTCCCATGTTCCCACCGTTTTTCGATTTAGGAAGGTCGGTAGCGGTCACGCGGCCCGCTGGGGCATCTTCACCACGTTGCCCGCTTTGCGGCCGTCAAGGTAATCAGCCCACCACTGCATCAGGCGCTCACGGTCTGCCAGGTAGGTGCTTCTGTGGTACGCCGCCCGGATTTCGTTTTGCTCTTTGTGGGCTAGCTGGCGCTCGATCACGTCCGGGTTCCATCCGCACTCATTGGCCACCGTGGAGAACAGCGCCCGGAAGCCGTGGGCGGTTGCCGTGTACTTGTAGCCCATCCGTGCCAGGGCTGAATTAAACGTGTTTTCACTCAGGGGCTTGCTGCGATAGACGGGGCTGGGGAACACCAGCGCACCGCCGCCGCTCAGGGTCTGCATGGTGCGCAAGATCGCCACGGCTTGGGCAGACAGTGGCACCCGGTGTTCGGTGCGCATCTTCATGCGCTCGCCCGGAATGATCCACAACGACGCGTCAAGGTCAATTTCAGCCCACAGCGCCCCGCGTGTTTCACCTGGGCGGGTTGCAGTCAAGATCATGAAGCGCAGCCCGTGCACGGTGTGGGGGTCGCCGTCATACGCTGCCAGCTTGGCCAGGAATTCGGGCAGCTCTTTGTCGGTCATCGCGGCCCGATGCTGCACGGTGCGGGGCTTGAGCACTTCGGACGGCACCAGATCAAGCATTGGGTTTGACTCGATGCGCTCGTGGATCACCGCCCACCGATACACCGCTTTGACCCGCTGCAACACGCGCCCGGCCTGGTCAGCAGCGCCCCGGGTCTCTATCTTTTTCACGGCTTCCATGATTTCGCCGGGCTTGATAGATGCCAGCGGGCGGGAGCCCAGCGGCTTGAAAATGTCCGCCTCCAGTGATGCACGGATGCGCCCGGCCGTTTCGGTGCCCCACCGCGCCGCCTGGTGCGTCATCCAGTCAACAGCAACCGCCTCCAGGGTGTTGATGGATTCATGCACGGCCTTGGCTTTCTCGGTCCTGCGCAGCTCGCCAGGGTCGCCGCCGTCTTTCAGCACTTGCCGCGCCTTGGTCGCCAGCTCGCGGGCGTCTTTCAGGCCCACGCCAGGATAAACACCGAAGGCCAGGCGCTTTTCTTTGCCGCCGTAGCGGTACTTCATGCGCCAGTACCTGCCCCCGCTGGGGCTGATTTCCAAGTAAAGGCCGAAGCCGTCAGAGTGCTTGCCGGGGGTGGTCAAGTTGCGCACTTGCGCGTCGGTCAACTTCATGGGGGGGTATCCTTCGCAATCTGGGGGCATATCTGGGGGCATTTTCAGCCATCGCCGGACCAACAGCAAGGATTCATGCGGGTTAGCGCCCTGTCCGCGTGTGCGGCCCCGGCACCATAGCTTCTTTGCTATGGTATTGGTAGCGTTTGGCACGTTTGCTGTCAAAATACCCCTAGTTTCCCGTCCGTTCATCTTGCTGGATGACCCTGTCGTGCCTCCAGCCGCAAGAGCCTTGTCGCGGGAAACACGCAAAGGAAATCTTCCATGCATTTCTTCCGCCACCTGTTTGGCGTGTTTCTCAAGTCACGCCGCACCGGTCACCTTTTTCGCAGCCGCATTCTTTTTGAATCCCTGCCAACCGAGGAAACCGCCCGGGCCATTCCAGACCCACTGGCTCGCCAGCTGACGCGGGACGCCAAGGATGATCTGGATGCCGTATTCGCCCGGTTGAACTCAGGCAAAGACGGGCTGAGCAACACCGAAGCAGATGCTGTTCGCAAAGTCGTTGGCCCCAACGAGGTCAACCACGAAAAGCCCATGTCCTGGTGGCTGCACCTGTGGCTGAGTTACAAAAATCCGTTCAACCTGTTGCTGAGCGCTTTGGCTCTGGTGTCCTGGGCCACCGCAGACACCAAAGCAGCAGCGGTCATCAGCAGCATGGTCACGCTCTCGACCGCGATGCGTTTTATTCAGGAACGGCGCTCCAACCAGGCGGCGCTTGGCCTGAAGGAGATGGTCAGCAACAATGCCAGCGTCATGCGGCGCGACCCGTCCGCCAAGCCTGGCCCAGCCGTGGAGATTGCTGTCAAGCTGCTGGTGCCCGGTGACATCGTGGTGCTGTCCGCCGGCGACATGATCCCTGCCGACTGCCGGGTCCTGTCAGCGCGCGACCTGTTCGTCAGCCAGTCGGCCATGACGGGAGAATCGCTGCCGGTGGAAAAGTTTCCCGAGACCCCGCCCAAGGACGAGGGCCCGCTGGAGTTGAAGAACCTGCTGTTCATGGGAACCAACGTGGTGTCGGGCTCGGCCACCGCACTGGTGCTTTCCACTGGAAACAACACCTACTTTGGCGCACTGGCGACGCGGGTCACAGCCGAAGGACATGAGGTAACGGCGTTTCAACTGGGTGTAAACCAGATCAGCTGGTTGCTGATCCGATTCGCCTTTGTCATGGTGCCGCTGGTGTTGCTGATCAACGGGGTCACCAAAGGCAACTGGGCGGAGGCCTTGCTGTTTTCGCTGTCGATCGCCGTAGGCCTGACGCCCGAGATGTTGCCGATGATCGTGACCTCGACCCTGGCCAAGGGCGCCGTGCTGCTGTCCCGCAAGAAGGTTATCGTCAAACGGCTGGATGCCATCCAGAACTTTGGCGCCATGAATGTGCTGTGCACCGACAAGACCGGCACGCTGACGCAAGACAAGATTGCTTTGGCACGCCATACCGACGTGTTTGGGAACGAGTCCGATCTGGTGCTCGAATTTGCCTACCTCAACAGCTTTTACCAGACCGGTCTGAAAAACCTGCTGGACCATGCCGTACTGGAACACACCGAGGTGCGCGAGCAGTTGGAGCTGGCGCAGAACTACCAGAAGATCGATGAAATTCCCTTTGACTTTCAGCGACGGCGCATGTCCGTCGTGGTGTCTGAGCGGGATCACCACCATGAGCTGATCTGCAAAGGTGCGGTCGAAGAAATCATGGCGGCGTGTACCCGGGTGCGTGATGGCACTCAGGATGCCCCGCTGGACGCCGCCATGCTGGAGCGTGTGCTGCGTGTGACGCGTGAACTGAACCAGACCGGCTTGCGCGTGGTGGCAGTGGCCATGAAAGAGCTGCCGCCCAATCAGACGGTCTACTCGGTAGCCGATGAGGCCGGGTTGACCCTGATCGGATACATCGCCTTTCTGGACCCGCCCAAGGAATCCACGGCTCCGGCCCTCAAGGCATTGGCCGAAATTGGAGTTGCCATCAAGGTCTTGACGGGCGACAACGAACTGGTCACTGCCGAGGTGTGCCGACAGGTGGGCCTGACGGTAAGTGGCGTGGTCATGGGGTCCGAGATCGACCAGATGGATGACAAAACGCTGGGCCTGGCAGTTGAAGCGAACACCATCTTTGCCAAGCTGTCCCCTCTGAGCAAGGACCGTATTGTGCGCGCCCTGCGCAACAACGGTGATGTGGTTGGATTCATGGGGGATGGCATCAACGATGCGCCCGCGCTGCGGGCCGCCGACATTGGCATTTCGGTCGACACGGCCGTGGACATTGCCAAGGAGGCCGCCGACATCATCCTGCTGGAACGCAGTCTGATGGTTCTGGCCGAGGGGGTGCTGGAAGGCCGGCGGACCTTCAGCAACATGCTCAAGTACATCCACATGACCGCCAGCTCGAACTTTGGCAACGTGTTCTCGGTGCTGGTGGCCAGCGTGTTCCTGCCGTTTTTGCCCATGCTGCCTTTGCAACTGCTGGTGCAAAACCTGCTCTACGACATCTCCCAGATCGCCATACCGTTTGACAATGTGGATGCCGAACTGCTCAGGACACCGCTGAAATGGAAACCGGCCGAGATCGGCCGTTTCATGGTGTTCTTCGGACCCATCAGTTCCATTTTTGATATTGCGACCTTTTTACTCATGTGGTTCGTCTTCAAAGCCAATTCCGCAGATCATGCAACCCTGTTTCAGTCGGGCTGGTTTGTGGTGGGCCTGCTCACACAGACACTGATCGTGCACATGATTCGAACGCCCAAGATTCCGTTCATCACCAGTTGGGCTTCCAGGCCCCTGATGATCACGACATTTTTGATCATGGCGCTTGGCACGGTTCTGCCCATGAGTCCTCTGGCCGAATATTTCAAATTACAGGCCTTGCCCCCCACTTTTTTCCCATGGCTGCTGGCGATCTTGCTAAGCTATACGTTAACGGCGACGCTCATGAAGCGTTTTTATATTCACCGATTTGGATGGCAGTAACAAGCCAAAATCAAATTGAAAGCCACGAACCTGTCCCGGCGACCTCTGCTCCTCAAAAGCCTCGTGCTCGCAATGGCATTGATGGCCGCAGGATGCTCGTCCATGCTGCCCAAGTCGCAGTCCCAATCTCCCACATTCCAGAGTTTTGACGAGGCGCGTCAAGCCATTGAGGGCCTGGTACCCAAGAAGAGCAACGTAGAAACGCTTTCGGAGGCGGGTTTGACCCCCGCCAAACAACCCAATACCCTCATCCTGACCCAGGCTGACGTGGTGCGCCGAACCGTCAATGGCAGTGTGCTGAGCAAGGAAGACCTTGACCCCGGTATTTTGACCTGCATCAACGCGCGGGATGCGTGCCGGGGCTGGGAATTCAATGTGGCGCGCATTTCCAAGACCCGCACCGGCAATTTCTGGGCCGATTTTGTCAATTTCAAGCGCCGCACCGAAACCACCGGCTGGCGATTCAACGCGCTCATCCTGCTGGTCAATGATGTGGTGGTCTACCGCGGCTGGGGTGGGCAACCCGTGATCAACGAGGTGGAAGTCAATACCAACCCGCTGGGGCCCTTGCAGGACATGGGGCCATCGGTGATAACCAACGGCCACTAGGTTTGGGCGGCGGTGTCTGCCGGCTCAGTGGGCCTTGAGGAAGCGCGCCAGTACTTTGCCCGAGTCGTCCGTCAAAACCAGCTGATCGCGGTCCAGGCGGCCCTTGCGGGTCAATTCCAGGGCTCTGAAAAACATATCCTCCTGCGATCCGGGCATGCTCAGACATGCCCTGCCCATTGACGCCAGGGGACCCAAAAGAAAACTGCCCGGGCCAACAACCGCCCGTCCACGAAAGGGGTTGCACCCGCCCGTACCGGTCACCTGGTCTGCGCTGACCCAACGCAATTTGGGCTTGGGAGCCAGGACCTCTGGCACACCGTCAATGGCGAAAGCCACCCATTCGGTACCTGCCAGCGACACAGCAGTGGGAGCGGCAGCGGAAGACCCGGACCCGGGGGGAGAAACCGCGCAGCCACCCAACAATGCGGCAAGCAACAGGGAGCAAAGCGAAAAACTGGGGTGCTGGGGTGCCATGCGTGTGCTCCTTCGGTTGACGACTTTTGACGGTCGGGTTTGACGGGGCCTAATCAAAAAACCGGGCATTGGCCCATTGGGCGCCAGCAGCGTCCTTGGCAGACAACTTGGGCGCCTCACCCAGGTCTGGCCATTGGATATTCACGAATGGATCGTTCCAGGCGATGCATTGCTCATGCTCGGGGGCATAGTACTCGGTGGTCTTGTACAGGAACTCGGCGGCATCGGACATCACGACAAAACCGTGGGCAAAACCCGCCGGAACCCAGAATTGCGCCTTGTTCTGCTCGGACAGCGTCGCACCGACCCATTTGCCAAAGGTCGGAGATGAACGCCGCAGATCCACTGCCACGTCAAACACTTCACCCACCACTACCCGCACCAGCTTGCCCTGAGGCTGCTGAATCTGGTAATGCAAGCCGCGCAATACACCATGGGCCGAGCGCGAATGGTTGTCTTGTACAAAGTTCGTCTCGACACCAGTGGCCGCCGCAAACGCGCGCTGGTTGAAGCTCTCAAAAAAGAAACCGCGTGCGTCGCCAAACACACGGGGTTCAATCAGCATCACATCCGGGATGGCCGTTCGGGTGACTTTCATGGATGCATCCCTTCCTTCAGCAAGCCCAACAAATACTGTCCATAGCCATTCTTGGCCAGAGGCTGTGCCAGTTTTGCCAATTGTTCGCTGTCAATGAAGCCGTTGCGCCAGGCGATTTCTTCCAGGCACGCAATCTTCAGGCCCTGGCGTCGCTCCAGCGTGGCGATGAACTGCCCCGCTTCCAGCAAACTGTCGTGGGTACCGGTATCCAGCCAGGCGTAGCCGCGCTGCATGATCTGGACGCTGAGCTGGCCCCTTTCCAGGTAAGCCTGGTTGACTGCGGTAATTTCCAGCTCGCCACGCGCACTGGGTTTGACCGCCTTGGCGATGTCCACCACCTGCTTGTCATAAAAATACAAACCGGTCACGGCGTAGTTGCTCTGGGGGTGAACGGGTTTTTCTTCAATGCTGCGCGCCTTGCCAGCCGCGTCAAAGGCCACAACACCATAGCGCTCAGGATCGTGTACATGGTAGGCAAACACGGTCGCACCCTGCGCCTGTTTGTCGGCATTGTTCAACAGGATTTGCAGGTCGTGCCCGTAAAAAATGTTGTCGCCCAGCACCAGCGCGCTGTCGTTGTTGCCAATGAAGCTGTCGCCAATGATGAAGGCCTGCGCCAGGCCGTCCGGGCTGGGCTGCACGGCGTACTGCAGGTTGATGCCCCATTGGCTGCCGTCGCCCAGCAACTGCACGAAGCGCGGGGTGTCCTGCGGCGTGCTGATGATCAGGATGTCGCGCATGCCGGCCAGCAACAAGGTGCTGAGCGGGTAGTAAATCATGGGCTTGTCGTACACCGGCAGGAGCTGCTTGCTCATGGCCAGTGTGGCGGGGTGCAGGCGGGTGCCGGAGCCCCCCGCCAGGATGATGCCCTTGCGGGACGTGGAATGGGGGTTATTGGGTACGGCCATAGTCAATCTCGTTCAACATGCGTTTAACGCCTGCCTGCCATTGCGGCAAGACCAGGTCAAAGGTGGTTTGCAGCTTGGTGGTGTCCAGCCGCGAATTGTGCGGACGCCGGGCCGCCGTTGGGAATGCCGATGTAGGCACCGGGTTGACGTTTTTTGCTACTATTTTTATAGCTGGTTGCGCACTATCTGCGAGGGCTATAACGTATTTTGCATACTCAAACCAGCTGGTGCACCCGCCTGCAACCAGATGGTAGATGCCCGACAGGGCAGCATGATTGTCCCCATTCGCTCCGCGTGCCCTTGCCTGGCGAATCGCGTGGGCGGTGACATCGGCCAGTAAATCTGCGCCTGTCGGTGCGCCCAGTTGGTCGTCAATGACTTGTAGCGTTTCGCGCTCCTTGGCCAGCCTGAGCATGGTCTTGGCAAAGTTGCCCCCGCGTGCGGCATAGACCCAACTGGTTCTGAAAATCAGGTGCCGCTCGCAGCGACTGACGGCCTGTTCGCCTTCCAGCTTGGTCCGTCCATATACGCTGAGCGGCCCCGTCGGGTCAGTTTCCTTCCAGGGCTGGCCGCCGCTGCCGTCAAAAACGTAGTCGGTGCTGTAGTGGACCAGCCAGGCGCCCAGGCGCTGCGCCTCATCGGCCAACACGCCGGGCGCCAGGGCATTGAGGGTGCGGGCCAGTTCGACTTCACTCTCGGCTTTGTCCACCGCAGTATGGGCCGCAGCGTTGACGATCACGTCAGGGTGAACCTTGCGTACGGTATGGGCCAGCGCGTCCAGTTGCGTCAGGTCGCCACACAGGCCCTCGGGATTGCTGGACGCGTCACGCCCCAGCGCCACGACCTCCCCCAGCGGTGCCAGGCTGCGCTGCAGTTCCCAGCCCACCTGGCCATCACGACCCAATAGCAAAATTTTCATGCTGCAGGGGCTGTCGTGCCTTGAGGGGTGGTGGCTCCATATTGGGCTTGCACCCAATCGCGGTAGGCCCCGCTTTGCACATTGGCCACCCAGTCCTGATGGGCCAGATACCACTGGACCGTCTTGGCAATGCCCGTGTCGAAAGACTCCGCCGGCTTCCAGCCGAGTTCGCGCTCGATCTTGCGGGCATCAATGGCGTAGCGACGGTCGTGGCCCGGACGGTCAGTCACAAAGGCGATCTGGTCCTGGTAGGGCTTGCCATCGGCGCGCGGCTTCAGGGTGTCCAACAAGCTGCAAATGGTGCGCACGATGTCCAGGTTGGCCTTCTCGTTCCAGCCACCGATGTTGTAGGTATCACCGGGCTTGCCGGCTTCCAGCACACGGCGGATGGCACTGCAATGGTCCTTGACATACAACCAGTCGCGGATCTGCTGACCATCCCCGTAGACCGGCAGGGTCTTGCCGGCCAGGGCATTGACGATCACCAGCGGGATGAGTTTTTCCGGAAAATGGTAGGGGCCGTAGTTGTTGGAGCAATTGGTGGTGAGTACCGGCAGGCCATAGGTGTGGTGCCAGGCGCGCACCAGATGGTCACTGGCCGCCTTGCTGGCACTGTAGGGACTGTTTGGCTCATAGGTGTGCGACTCGGTGAATGCGGGCTCGCCCTTTGCCAGCGAGCCATACACCTCGTCCGTGGAGACGTGCAAAAACCGGAAGCCGGCCTTCGCAGGAGCCGGCAAAGCGCCCCAGTAGCTCCGCACAGACTCCAGCAACTGGTAGGTACCAACGATGTTGTTCTGCACAAATTCGCCAGGCCCATGGATGGAGCGGTCCACATGGGATTCGGCCGCAAAATTCACCACCGCACGGGGGCGATACTTGGCCAGCAACTCGGGCACCAGTGTGGCGTCGCCAATATCACCCTTGACGAAAATGTGACGTGGGTCATCCTTCAGACTGGCCAGGTTTTGCAGATTGCCGGCGTAGCTGAGCTTGTCCAGATTGATGACCGTCTCATCCGATGCGCCCAGCCAGTCCAGCACGTAGTTGGAGCCAATAAATCCGGCACCGCCGGTCACAAGAATGGTCATGAGGTTTTGCTTCGCTAGATTAAGTCAGAATAATACCTGCCGCTGATTTTCGCATTCAATCGCGGTGCCCTCCGGGTTGTTGGGATTGCTATGACTGACCTTGGCCAGTCCACTCTCCGTTTTTCGCAAATAACCGACAATGGCGCCTCTTTCGCCCGGCTCCAATCACCCATGCCCACCAGCCAGAATCCATCCAATCCCCGCTCCCAAACGCCAGCCCTGTTCTGGTGGATTCTGTGTGGCTCCGTTGCGCTCGCACTGCTGCCAACCGTGTGGACAGCGCTCGATCTGGGCGCTGCCGGCCTGTTTATCGGCCCAGGCACACCATTGAAGGCAGTTGACTGGTGGTGGGTCGAACTGATCAATCTGTACATTCCGGCGGTCTTTCGAACCATCGTTCTGCTGGCCCTTGCCGGCTGGTTGTGGTCCAGTTTGAGCCAGGCGGGCAGGCGCTGGCGCCTGCCACTGGCTTTCTTGGTCCTGGCCGGGGCACTGGGACCGGGGTTGCTGGTCAACAGCGGCTTCAAGGACAACTGGCAACGTGCGCGGCCCTACCAGGTGGAACCATTTGGCGGAACACAACAATTCACCCGCGCCACGGTCATGGCGGACCAGTGCAATAACAACTGCTCATTTGTCAGCGGCCATGTAGCCTGTGGCATCTTTTTGGCGTCGCTGATGCTGGTGGATCGCAGACGCCGGGTTATCTGGGGCATCGCAGGCGTCGTGTCGGGCCTCACCATCGGCTTTGCCAGAATGGCCGACGGTGCGCACTGGCTCAGCGACGTCCTGTGGGCCAGCCCCATTACGCTGCTGTGCAGCTGGTTGGTCTGGAAACTGCTGTTGCGTCTATATCCTGAATAGCATTGCCTGCAAAAAAAACACGGGCTTGGGAGGCTACGATCCTGGATCACCGGATGCACACGCAATCTGCGTAGAATCTTCTGCAGACCAAAGTGCGTTTTGAACACAGCAGGATCAGCCCCATGGATTTGATATTTGCCGATGAAGAATCCCCATCTTCTGACAGTCAGAAAAAAGCACAAAAGAAGCCATGGTGCATATTGCTGGTGGATGATGATGCCGAAGTCCACGCCGTTACCCGCCTGGCTCTAAAGGGCTTTGAGTTTCAAGGTGCTGAACTGGAGTTGCTCAGCGCGCACTCCGGCCACGCCGGGCGCGAAGTCTTCCACAGCCGCGACGATATTGCGCTGGCCATTGTCGACGTGGTGATGGAAACCGATCATGCGGGACTGGATCTGGTCCATTACGTACGCAACACCCTGGAGAATCACCGCACGCGGCTGGTCATGCGCACCGGACAGCCGGGCCAGGCTCCAGAGGACCGTGTAATCCGGGAATACGACATTGATGATTACAAGGAAAAGACCGACCTGACGATCCAGAAGCTGCGCACCCTGCTCTACAGCAAGCTGCGGGCTTACCGCGACCTGTGCATCATCGAATACCAGCGCGACGGACTGGCGCGGGTTCTGGGCGCAACTGCCATGGTGCAAAACGCGGAGTCGTTGACCGTTTTTGCCTCGGCGGTACTGGATCAGCTCACCTCGCTTTTGCACCTGGACAGATCAGCCCTGTACTGCATCGTTTTGCCCAATGCTGAAAGTGGTGAACATGAAACAAAAACCATTGCCGCCACGGGCGATTTTGTCCAGTACAGCACAGACCGGGGCTGTGCTGATTTGCCTGAGATCGTGTCACTGAGGTTTCGTGAAGTTCTCGCAAAGAAGGCTGCACAACACTTTGATGACGCGTATGTGTTGTACACCACGGCAAAGAGTGGCAGCGAAAACCTGCTCTACCTGAAGCATGCCAGCGAATTGGGAAAGATGGACCGCCGGTTGCTGGAGATTTACACCCAGAGTGTCGCCATCACGTTCGAAAACATCAACCTCCAAGATGATTTGCGGGAAACACAAAAGGAACTCGTCTATACCCTGGCGGACGCCGTGGAGGCGCGCATTCCAAAAACAGGTGCGCATGTCAAGCGCGTTGCCCTGACCTGCGAAATGCTCGCGCGTTTGTATGGTCTGCCGGAAGCGCAGACCATGCTGATAACAAACGCGTCTGCGCTGCACGACATCGGCAAGGTGGCTATTCCCGACGCCATTCTTCACAAGCCCGGCAAGCTGGATGCTGATGAATGGGCGTTGATGCAACGACACGCCCAGTTTGGACTGGAGATCCTGCAGCGCTCGAACCGCCCACTGATGAAACTGGGCGCAGAAATTGCCTTGTCGCACCACGAGCGGTGGGACGGTAGCGGCTACCCCAGCGGACTGGCCGGCACGGCCATCCCGGTATCCGGACGAATCACGGCGCTGGCCGATGTGTTCGACTCCCTGGGATCACGACTGAGCTACAAGGAACCCTGGTCGAACGACAGGGTTGTCAAAGCCATACGGGAGGGGCGTGGACAGCAGTTTGAACCTGCGCTGGTGGATCTGCTGCTGGCCAACCTGGATGCCTTCACCGCCTTGCGGCAACGTTATCCAGACGAGCACGATGACATCGGTGGAGACGCTAGCCCAAGCCACTGAGCACGGTCGGGTATCGCAAGGTCAGTCGCAACTCCCGCTTCATTCGGGCGTTAACCATGCGACGGGACTCGTTCATGAAGCTCAGCAACATGAGCGGCAGTTGCGAGGATGCCCCGTCCCGGGCAATTCTGGGCGGCCGAGGCAGGCCGTACAGGTCAGCCGCCATGTCGAAGTAGTCACCCATCTTCATGCAGCTGTCGTCATTGACGTTGTAAACCCGTTGCGCAGCGCCACGCCACACCGCGAGGCAACAGGCACGCGCCAGATCATCCGCCTGGATATGGTTGGTGTACACGTCGTCCTGCGCACGCAGCACCGGAACGCCCTTGAGCAGGCGGGCACGCGGAGTGCCCCCATCACGGTCGGTGGCATAAATCCCGGGGATTCGCAAAATACTCACACGCACGCAAGACGACAGTCCCCAGAACCGAACCTGTGCTTCGGCATTGATCCGCCTGAGGGCCCGAGGCGTTTGCGCATGCAAAGTCCGGGTTTCAGGTACCCACTCGCCGCTGCAATCTCCGTAGACACCACTGGTGGAACCGTACACGGCGCTGATGGGTTTTTGTCGCAGACGCAGGGCACGCACCAGTGCCAGGCTGCGCTGATCCGTCCAGCCTTCGGACGGCGGAGGCGCCAGATGCACAACCCGCGTTGCGATGCCGGCAAGCCTCTGCAAATTGGCGCCCACATCAAGATTACCCAGCAGCGGTGTCAGCCCCCGATCGCGCAGTTCGGCCACACGCTCAGGCTGCGAGGTGAGGGCAAACAAGCGCACGCGGCCCTGCATTTGTCTTGCCACGCGCAAACCCACATCGCCACAGCCGACAATCAGTACGCGTTCACGCCGAAAACGGGATGGCAAGGCGCCAAGGGAGGGCTGGTTTGAAGGCAAAATCGGTGATCCGTTCAATATGAGAGTTCCGAGGATACCTACAAGATGACCCCAAGCAATACCGGCGCCCCACTTTTTTCCGTCCTGGTGCAACCCAGCGGGCGCACGTTCAATGTGGCCGCCAGTGAAGCGGTTCTGGCAGCGGGAATCCGTCAAGGAATTGGATTGCCCTATGGATGCAAGGACGGCGCCTGCGGATCCTGCAAATGCAGGCTCATCTCTGGCACTGTCCAGCACGGAACCCATCAAACCAAGGCACTCAGCCCGGAGGAGGAAGCCAGCGGTCTGATTCTGACTTGCTGCGCGGTACCCCAATCGGATTTGGTGCTGGAGTCCCGCCAGGTTACAGAACTCGGGGCTATGCCCATCAAGAAGATGCCCACTCGGGTCACTTCGCTGGACCGGAAATCACCCGATGTCATGGTGCTGCAATTGCAACTGCCTGCCAACGACAGCTTTTCCTACCGTGCCGGACAGTACATCGAGTTCATCCTGCGTGACGGTTCGCGGCGCAGCTATTCGATGGCCAACGCACCCCACCTGGGTCCCAACATAGAACTGCATATTCGCCACATGCCGGGTGGCAAGTTCACCGACCACGTGTTCGGAGCCATGAAAGAAAAGGAAATTTTGCGCATCGAAGGTCCTTACGGAAGCTTCTTTCTGCGAGAAGATTCCACAAAGCCCATGATTCTGCTGGCGTCGGGGACAGGCTTCGCCCCCATCAAGGCCTTGATTGAGCACATGCAGCACAAGGGGATCGAGCGGAAAATTTCACTGTACTGGGGGGGCCGACACCCTACCGACCTTTACATGGACGCATGGGCGCAGGAACAGACCAAAACCATGCACAACCTGACATACATACCGGTGGTGTCGGACGCAAGCACTGAAGACCACTGGACGGGCCGAACCGGATTTGTACACCGCGCAGTGATGGAGGATTTTCCCGACCTCAGCGGCCATCAGGTCTATGCGTGCGGCGCGCCCATCGTCATTGAATCGGCACGCAAGGATTTCTCGACGATGGCGCAGCTTCCAGCAGAAGAGTTTTTTGCAGACTCGTTCACCTCAGAAGCCGACAAAGCAACTGTGTGAGCCGCCGTTGGCCCCCAAAGAGGGGCCTGCATGCCAACAGGGGCCCCAGCAATCTCTGTTACTCGCCCAGATAGGCCGCCCGAACCCTGGGATCGGTGAGCATCTGAGCGGCCTCACCTGACATGGTGACAATGCCCGATTCCATCACATAACCCCGGTTGGCAATGGCCAATGCACGGCTGGCGTTTTGCTCCACCAGCAACACGGTGACACCCTGCGCATAAACATCGCGCACGACTTCAAAAATCTTGTCCACCATGATGGGAGACAGGCCCATGGAGGGCTCATCCAGCAACAGTACCTTGGGGCGGCTCATCAACGCGCGGCCCATGGCCAGCATTTGCTGCTCACCGCCCGACATGGTTCCGGCCAACTGGTCACGCCGCTCCTTGAGCCGAGGGAAGATGGTAAATATCTTGTCAATGTCCGCCGCAATGCCATCCTTGTCATTGCGGATGTAGGCACCCATTTGCAGGTTCTCAATGATGGTCATGCGGGTAAAAACCCCGCGACCTTCGGGAACCATGGCCAAACCTTGCTTGACCAGGTCCCAGGGACCCTGTCCCCGTATGCTTTTCCCCAGGTATTCAATATCTCCGGCATTGATGGGCAATGTGCCCGTAATGGCTTTCATGGTCGTCGTTTTGCCCGCACCATTGGAGCCGATGAGCGAAACCAGTTCGCCTTCGTGTACTTCAAAATCCACGCCTTTGACCGCCTGGATTCCCCCGTAGGAAACCTTCAAACCGGTTACCTTGAGCAAAGTCTTTATTGTCATGTTCTTGTTCTCCTGAAGCTGCCTAGTGGCCGCTGGTGCCCAGATAAGCTTCAATCACTTTTTCATTTCTCTGCACGTCTGCTGGCGTACCTTCGGCAATCTGCTTGCCATAGTCCAGCACAGTGACACGGTCACACAAACCCATCACCAGTTTCACATCGTGCTCAATGAGCAGGATGGTGCGGTTGTCTTTGCGAATCCGGTCGATCAGCTCGCGTAGCATGACCTTTTCCGTCGCATTCATGCCTGCCGCAGGCTCATCCAGCGCGATCAGTTGCGGATCAGTCGCCAGGGCACGGGCGATCTCCAGACGGCGCTGATCGCCATAGCTCAGCGTACGGGCCTTGTAATCAGCAAATTTTCCAATGCCAACGTAGTCCAGCAGTTCCTGCGATCGACTGGCAATGGCGGCCTCTTCGGCCTTGAAACTTGCAGTCCTGAAGACGGCACCCAGCAATCCGGAATGGGTGCGGATATGGCGCCCGACCATGACGTTTTCCAGCGCAGTCATCTCGGCGAACAAGCGAATATTCTGAAAAGTGCGGGCAATGCCTGCCTTTGCAACCGCGTGCACCGCCGTGGGCTGGTAGGTCTTGCCAGCCAGCTCGAACGAGCCGCTGTCCGGTGTGTACAGGCCGGTCAGGACATTGAAAAAGGTGGTTTTACCGGCACCATTGGGGCCAATCAAACCGTAGACTTGGCCACGCTTGATCTGGATACCAACATCGCTCAGGGCCTGCAGGCCCCCAAATCGCTTGGAAACGCCGGAGACGTTAAGTACTGTGTCTGTCATGTTGATTCCGTTCAGCTCTTGACGTTCTGCAGGGACTTGCCGTGCTCGGGCGACGGCCACAAGCCACGGGGACGCAACAGCATGACAATGATCATGGCCAGCGCGATCAGCAGCTGCCGCAAGATGGATGCGTCCAGGCGCCCGCCCGTCATGTCCTGCAAGGGGCCAGCGACGTAGCGCAAGACCTCCGGCAACGCCGACAGCAGCACGGCTCCCAGAATGACGCCGGGCAAATGCCCCACGCCGCCCAGCACGACCATCGCAACAATCATCACCGACTCCATCAGACTGAATGACTCCGGCGAGATGAAGCCCTGAAAGGCAGCAAACATGGCGCCGGAGACACCGCCGAATGTGGCACCCATGCCGAACGCCAGCAGCTTCAGGTTCCGCGTGTTGATACCCATGGCCTTGGCAGCAATTTCGTCTTCCCGAATGGCCATCCAGGCGCGACCGACACGTGACAACTCCAATCGGTGGCAGATGACGACACTGAAAACGACCAGTACCAAAAACAGGTAGTAGTACAGCGTCACCGATGCCAGTTCAAAACCTCCAACGATGAGTTTTTTGCCCAGATCCAGCCCGAAGAAGTGCAATGAATCAATCTGGCTAATCCCTTTGGGACCATTGGTAATATTGAAGGGTTGGTCCAGGTTGTTCAAAAACACGCGAATGATTTCACCAAAGCCCAAGGTCACGATGGCCAGATAGTCGCCGCGCAAACGCAGGGTTGGCGCACCCAGCAATACGCCAAACAGGCCCGCCAGACCGGCGGCTAGTGGAAGCACCAGCCAGAGTGGCGTGTGCAAGCCTTCGGGAAACATGGATGCAATGACGGGGAACGTGTCGGTCAGTTGCGGCGATGCCATCAGGCCAAACATATAGGCACCGATCGCAAAGAACGCGACGTAGCCCAGATCCAGTAGGCCGGCATAGCCAACCACAATGTTCAGGCCCAGGGACAGCAGCACAAACAGCAGCGCCATGTCGGCAATTCGCACCCAGGCATTGCCAAAGCTTTGCAGCAATATGGGCAAGATCAGAAGACCCAGGGCTGCCAGCAAAAAGGTGATGATTTTTTGTTGTTGTTTCATATGCATGTGCTCCTCAAGCGCGATCTGCCACGCGCTCACCCAGCAAACCGGAGGGCCGCAATGTCAGCACAATGATCAAAACAATGAATGCAAAGATGTCTGAATAGTGACTTCCCAACACGCCGCCCGTGAGGGCTCCGATATAGCCCGCGCCGATGGACTCAATGAGACCCAGCAATATCGCACCAACCACGGCGCCTGCCAGATTGCCGATCCCACCAAACACCGCTGCCGTGAAGGCCTTCAGACCCGGCAAAAAACCCATGGCATGCTGGGCCGTACCATAGTTGGATGCATACATCACGCCCGCAATGGCCGCCAGCACGGCACCAATGATGAAGGTGGCGGAAATAACCATGTCAGGCTTGACGCCCATCAGGCCTGCAACCCGTGGGTTCTCTGCTGTGGCACGCATGGCGCGCCCCAACTTCGTGTAATTCACCAGCCACATCAATATCGCCAATGACACGGCCGTAAAGCCAAGAATCATGACCTGCGTGGGCGAGATGACTGCGCCACCAATTTCAATGGGCGTGTTGGGCAGCAATGTGGGGTACGACTTGTAGTTGGGCTTCCAGATGATCATGGCCAATGTCTGCAAGAAGATCGACATGCCGATGGCGGTGATCAAGGGTGCCAGCTTGGGGCTGTTGCGCAACGGACGGTAGGCAACTTTTTCAATGACGAAATTGAGTGCAGCGGCTACGATGCAGGCAATCACCAAAGCGATCAGAAGAATGAGGTAACCGGGGGTACCGGGCATGGATTCCTGCATCAGCCCGATGATGGTCCAGCTGGTCAGTGCCCCCACCATCATCACTTCACCGTGGGCAAAATTGATCAGGTTGATGATGCCGTACACCATGGTGTAGCCCAGCGCAATGAGCGCGTACATGCTACCCAACACCAGACCATTGATGATCTGCTGCAACAAAATATCCATAAAAATTCTCCGATTTTTGGCCGGTGCGTAAGTCACCAATTGGTTGAACAGCAATTTGACGACGAGCGGTATGGCCTTGTGGGCACTACCAGTTCCATAGCAAAAAGCCTGCCATGTTTGGTGGTGCGACAGGCAAGTGGGGAGGATTGTAGCCAAGGGCACGCGCCCATCTGCGGATCAATCACTTGGGTTTACCCCTAGCCGTGAGGGTGCATCAGTGGAAACAACCGGACGTTAGCGCAACTAATATTCGGATCCAGCAGGCGGCAACCCATCTCACCCCGGGTCGCCCGAACGTTCTTTGGCTTGAGCCGCATTGCGGGCCTGCAACTGCCTAAGCTTCTCGGCTATCCGAATTTCCAGGCCCCGCTCTACCGGTCGATAGAACACAGGCACCTTCATACCATCGGGAAAATAGCTTTCGCCTGCGGCGAATCCACCCTCTTCATCGTGCGCATACCGGTATCCCTTGCCGTAGTCCAGGGTCTTCATCAGTTTGGTGGGGGCATTGCGCAAGTGCATCGGTACGGGCCGCGAGCCATCCTGTTTGACCAGGGCACGGGTTTCATTGAACGCCTTGTAGACGGCATTGGATTTGGGCGCAACGGCCAGGTACACCACACACTGCGCCAACGCCAACTCACCCTCCGGTGAACCCAGGCGCTCATAGACCTCTGCGGCGTCAAGCGCCATGCGAAGGGCTCTTGGATCAGCCAGGCCAATGTCTTCACTGGCCATGCGAATCAACCGTCGGGCCATGTAGCGCGGATCGGCTCCTCCATCGAGCATGCGCACCAGCCAGTAAATTGAAGCATCGGGGTCAGAGCCACGTACCGACTTGTGCAAGGCACTGATGGAGTCATAGAACTGCTCTCCACCTTTGTCATAACGACGCATGCGCTCACCCAACACTTTGAGCAGCCAGACGTCAGTCACCTGCTCCAGACGCTCCTGGTGGGCAGCTACCGACAAGGTTTCCAGCGTGTTCAACAGGCGACGTGCATCGCCGTCTGCATAGGCAACCAATCGATCAATAGCTATGCTTTCAATAGCAGGAAGCGACCCATCCACGAGGGCTACATCGACAATTTTCTTAAGGTCTTCGGATGTCAGGGGCTGCAAAACATACACAGCAGCCCGTGACAACAACGCCGAATTGACTTCGAACGACGGGTTCTCCGTGGTGGCACCAATGAAGGTGAACAAGCCACTTTCCACATGCGACAAAAAGGCGTCCTGCTGGCTCTTGTTGAAGCGATGAACCTCATCGACAAACACAATCGTTCGCCTGCCGTGCCCCAACGCAACCTGTGCCTGCTCCACGGCTTCGCGAATATCCTTGACGCCACCCAGCACGGCACTGATGGCAATGAACTGCGCGTCAAACGCATGGGCCATCAGGCGTGCAATGGTGGTCTTGCCAACGCCGGGTGGCCCCCACAAAATGCAGCTATGGGGCTGGCCCGACTCAAACGCCAGCCGAAGCGCCATGCCTTCCCCCAGCAGGTGTTGCTGGCCAATGACCTCGCGCAAGCTCTGCGGGCGCAGACGTTCGGCCAGGGGCTGGTGGGGATGGGTACTGGGGGTGGTCACAACAGGGCGGCAAATGGACAGACCCGAGTTTAATCGTCGCGGTCGCGGCTTTCAGGGGAGCATCCCTAACTCCCAATGGACTTGATCTACGGCAAGAAAATCAGCAGCAGGCCGCCCTACATTTTGTAGTCGCCTGCTTTCGACACCAACTCAACCAACGGAGACCCCATGTCGGCACCCCTGATCATGAATTCAATCGACGCTGCGGTAGACCATGTGCTGGACACGATACCCGGCGACATCGTGCTGGGAATTCCGCTGGGTGTGGGCAAGCCCAATCCGTTTGTGAACGCGCTATACCACCGCATCAAGGCCAATCCGGCCCGCAACCTCCGAATCATCACAGCGCTGTCGCTGGAAAAACCGGTTGGAAAAAGCGAATTGGAGCGGCATTTTCTGGCACCTCTGGTCGAGCGTGTATTCGGCGACTATCCGGACCTGGAGTACGTCAAGGATTTGCGCGGCGCAGGCCTGCCACCCAACATTGAGGTGTGTGAGGTCTTCATGAAAACGGGCGACTACCTTGGCAACGAGGTTGCACAGCAGAGCTACATGTCTACGAACTACACCCATATTGCTCGCGACATGGAGTCCCAGGGCATGAACGTCATGGCACAGGCCATTGCGAGCAGGCAGGATGAAAACGGATTGCGACTCAGCCTGTCCAGTAACCCGGACGTGGTCATGGAAGTCATGGAAATGTCCCGCGCATCGGGTAGAAAAATCATCGCCATCGGCATGATCAACCAACACATGCCGTTCATGCCCAACACGGCCGAAGTCAAGCCCGACTTCTTTGACATGCTGATCACCGATCCAGCAGGAGCCCACGCCGTGTTTGCACCACCCAATAACAAAGTCAGCCTGGCCGACTACGCAATCGGCCTGCACGCCTCCAGTCTGGTGTGCGACGGCGGCACACTGCAGATCGGCATTGGTTCCCTGGGAGATGCCATTGGCCAGGCGCTCATTGTGCGCGACCGCCACAGCACCGAGTACCGGCGCATTCTGGAGTCCTTGTGCCCAGATGGACTGGCGGAACGTGATCTCGGCCGCTTCGACAGAGGTCTCTACGGCTGCTCGGAAATGTTTGTCAACGGGTTCCTCAAGCTCATAGAAGCCGGCATCATTCGCCGTGAAGTGTTCAACGACGCGGTGCTCCAGCAACTGCTCAACCGGGGAACCATTGCGGATGAAACCGTCACTCCACAAACACTGCGTGCCCTGCTCGATTCAGGGCGCGTGCGTTCACCAGTGGCCGACGACGACCTCGCATTTCTGAAGCGGTTTGGCGTGCTGCGCTCGGGGGTCACACTGGAGGGTGAACAGCTGGCCCTTGATGGCCACCATTGCAATTCAAATCTGCATGACGATAGCGCCTTTGATTGTGTGTGCCAATACATGCTGGGCTCGCGCCTGTTGGGCGGCATATTCATGACGGGCGGGTTCTTCCTGGGCCCGCGCGATTTTTACGAACGCCTGCGAACCATGCCGCCTCAGGAGCTGGCAAAAATCGACATGACGCGCATCGATTTCATCAACCAGCTCTACGGCCAGGAAGACCTCAAACGCGCTCAGCGCCGCAAGGCTCGGTTCATGAACACCACCATGATCGTCACCCTGTTGGGCGCAGCAGCCAGCGATGCACTGGAGTCCGGCCAGGTGGTCAGCGGCGTGGGCGGGCAGTACAACTTTGTTGCCATGTCACACGCCCTGCCCGACGCACGTCTGATCATGATGCTGCGCTCCACCCACGACAACAAGGCGGGGCTCAAGAGCAGCATCGTGTGGAACTACGGGCACGTCACCATTCCGCGCCATTTGCGCGATACGGTCATTACCGAATACGGGGTCGCCGAGTTGCGCGGCCAGCCCGATGGCGAGGTCATCAAGCGCCTGATTGCCATTGCAGACTCCCGTTTTCAGGACGAGTTGGTCAAGCAGGCCAAAGCGCACGGCAAGCTCGACGCCCACTACCAGGTGCCAGAACGCTATCGCCACAACCTGCCCAAATCCCTCGAAGACAAGCTGCACCCCTGGGCCGAAGCGGGTCTGCTGCCCGATTTCCCCTTTGGCACCGATTTGACGAAAGAGGAACTGAACATCGTTCGAGCACTCAAAAAGCTCAAGCATGCCAGCGAACATCCTGCCGAGCTGCTGTCGCTTGCCTTCAAAAGCTTTTGGGAAAGCAAAGAGATGCCGCAGGCCTACCTGGAACGCCTGGGCCTGGCCGATGCCCACAGCTTCAAAGACACCGTACTGCGCAGGCTTCTGGCCGGGAACCTGTAGCGCCCGTGCGCCATCTGTTAAAAGGATAGTGACCTCTACTCGTATTCATCCGCCCCATGCCCGTTTCTTCCATCGCTTTCGGTTCTGAAAATACTGCCGCTGAGGCCACCGCCCTGCACTGGACCGATGCCGGCTTGCCCTGCTCGGCACTCTGGCGCTCCGAGCGTGGCGCGCCAGCACCCAAACGGGTCATCCTCGCCAACGACACCATCACCGCTGACGCCGCCTACCGGCTGGCCTGTGAAGGCACAGCCCTGCTCTGGCAAGGAGATTTTCAAAACGCCAGACAACTGCTGCAAGCGATGGCACGGCGGGTGGATCAACCGGCCAAACGCACACAGCGCAAACACACAGCCAAAGTCGCTACTGCAACCAGTGGCACGCCTGCCGATCCATCATCAAGCGCATTCAACCTGCACCGGCAAGCCCAGGCGCAACGGGCTCGCGTGCTGGGCATGGTGTTGATACCGTTCGATGCCGACTTTGGCATTGTGCTGCGGCGTGCACCCGACGCCCGCCAGGCCTGTACAGAAGCCTGGGGGCCTGCCTGTCCCGCTGCCGGGGTTTCTGTAGCCTCCTTGCGCGAGCTGTTGAGTCTGATCAGCGCCCACGAGTGGCGCAAGAAAGGTGTGGAAGTTGCCGCGCTGGGCGCTGCGCCCAACAACCGCATCCATCCCCACTACGGTGTATTTTCCCCGGTACGTGGCGAATACATCAGCTTGGTGGCGACGGCATTGCGATCGGCAACAGATTCCACCGCAGCGTCGATCAGTCAAAAATTTCCCGTCGCGTTTGACATCGGCACGGGTACCGGCGTGCTCGCAGCCGTGATGGCACGCAGTGGCATCCCACACGTAGTAGCCACCGACCAGGACCCGCGGGCACTGGCCTGTGCCCGCGACAACCTGACGCAGTTGGGTGTGAACGAACAGGTGCACGTGGTGCAGACCAATCTCTTCCCTGAAGGCTTGGCCCCGTTGATTGTGTGCAACCCGCCGTGGCTGCCAGCGCGACCGAGTTCACCCATTGAACACGCGGTCTATGACGAAGGCAGCCGCATGCTGCTGGGGTTTCTCAATGGTCTGGCTGCGCACCTGGCGCCGGGCGGTGAAGGCTGGTTGATCCTGTCTGATCTGGCCGAGCATCTGGGCCTGCGCTCGCGCGCCGAACTACTCTCGGCCATTGAAGACGCAGGCTTGCGTGTCGTGGGACGCCAGGACGTCAAACCGGTGCACCCCAAAGCGCAGGACGCAGCCGACCCGCTGCACGCTGCGCGCGCGGCTGAAGTCACTTCTTTGTGGCGTCTGGCGGTCAAGCCGTCTGTTTCCAACACAGCGCCACCCTGATTGCGCCACACTGCAAAGCAGTTACCAACATAGTGGCCGTAAATAGAAAAAGCCACCAGTCTTTCGACTGATGGCTTTTCAATTTTGGCGGAGTGGACGGGACTCGAACCCGCGACCCCCGGCGTGACAGGCCGGTATTCTAACCAACTGAACTACCACTCCTGGTAGTGGTAACGTTTACTCTTTCGAGTCAAGTCGCCGGCCCTTGCGGACTGGCTGTTACCAACTTGTGCCGTTTCAGCTTTCGCTAAAAACTTGGCGACCCCACGGGGATTCGAACCCCGGTACCTACCGTGAAAGGGTAGTGTCCTAGGCCTCTAGACGATGGGGTCAAAACCTTGGACTAATCCGTTCTCGAAAACTTTGGTGGAGGTAAGCGGGATCGAACCGCTGACCTCTTGCATGCCATGCAAGCGCTCTCCCAGCTGAGCTATACCCCCTACTACTACGTCATTACTTCGCAGTAACCTGAGAAAACTAACTTAATAATATTCTCAATTTCCGAGCCTCAAATTATAGCCTTAGAAATCACGCTTTGCCAAGTCTTGCGATGACTTTTTCTCTTCCGCACATTTCCAGCACCAAATCCAGCGATGGTGTCTGGGCTGTGCCCATCACCAAAACCCGCACCGGCATGGCCAATTGCGGCATCTTCAAACCCTGGGCGGTGAGCACTTCCTTGATGACACCAGCAATCGACGCCTTGTCCCAATTGCAGGCCGACAGCTTCTCGGCCAGCAACGCAATCGCCGGACGCACCGCGTCGGTCACGTGCTGGGCCAACTCCACCGCGTCAGGCGTCACGTCACCATAAAACTTGGTCACCCACTGCGCCAGTGCAATCGTCGTGTCGCAGCGATCCTTCAGCAAGGCACACAGTTGCGGCAAGTGACTCTCCACGACAGTGGGCTCCAGCGTGATACCCAGCTTGACCAGTTGCAGGGCCACCAGAGCGGCCAGACGGTTGTTGTCCGCCTGCTTGATGTACTGCGCATTCACCCACAGGAGTTTGACGGGGTCCCACTGCGCGGGGCTCTTGTTCAGGTGGGTGCCATCGAACCAGGCCACCAGTTGCTCACGGCTGAACAGTTCTTCATCGCCATGGCTCCAGCCCAGACGCGCCAGGTAATTGAGCATGGCCTCGGGCAAATAACCATCCTCCTCGTACGCCGTCACACTGACGGCGCCGCGGCGCTTGGACAGCTTCTGGCCGTCGTCGCCCAGAATAATCGGGCAATGGCCAAACTGCGGCAGGGGCGCACCCAGTGCATTGAAGATGTTGATCTGCCACGGCGTGTTGTTGATGTGTTCATCGCCCCGGAACACGTGGCTGATCTGCATGTCCCAATCATCCACCACCACCGCAAAGTTGTAGGTGGGAATGCCGTCCGTGCGTGCGATGATGAGATCGTCAATCTCGCGGTTGCTGATGGTGATGGGGCCTTTGACCAGATCGTCCCAGGTGACATCGCCATCCGGCGGGTTGCAAAAGCGCACCACGGGCTGCACGCCCTCGGGGACCGGTGGCAATGTCTTGCCCGGTGCCGGGCGCCAGCGACCATCGTACCGGGTCTTCTCACCCCTGGCGCGCTTGGCTTCGCGGGTGGCTTCCAGCTCTTCGGGTGTGCTGTAGCAGTAGTAGGCCTTGCCCTCATGAATGAGGTGATCCAGCACCTCCTTGTAACGCCCCAGGCGCTGCATTTGGTAGATAGGGCCTTCGTCATAGTCCAGCCCCAGCCAGCGCATGGACTCCAGAATCTGGTCAACCGAGTCCTGGGTAGAACGCGCCACATCGGTGTCTTCAATGCGAAGCACAAACTCCCCGCCAAAGTGGCGGGCATAGGCCCAGGAATACAGGGCGGTGCGGGCAGTGCCCAGGTGCAGAAAGCCCGTGGGTGATGGGGCGATGCGGGTACGAATTTTTCGGGTCATTACAGGGTATCCAGACCGAGTGCGAGATCGGTCTTCAGGTCTTCAATATGCTCCAAACCAACGGCTATGCGGATCAGGCCCTGCCCAATGCCGGCCGCCTGGCGCTGCACTTCGGTCAGGCGTCCGTGCGAGGTGCTGGCGGGGTGGCTGATGGTGGTCTTGGTGTCACCCAGATTGGTCGTGATGGAACAGACGCGCACCGCATCGATAGCAGCGAACGCATTGCGACGCAGGACCTCGGGCGTATCGCCATGCACATCAAACGACAGCACGGCAGCGCCGACGCCTTTGCCGCTGGCCGATTGCTGGCGCATGGCCAGGGCATGCTGCGGATGGCTGGCCAGACCGGGGTAGTACACGCGCTTGACGCCGGGATGGCTCTCCAGCCAGGTCGCCAGTACCAGTGCACGCTCCGACTGGGCCTGCATGCGAATGCTCAATGTTTCCATCCCCTTGAGCACCACCCAGGCATTGAAGGGTGACAGCACCATGCCAGCCGTGCGGGTGATGGGCAGAAACACCTCATCCACATAACGCCGGTCGCAGCAAATGGCACCGGCCATGACGCGGCCCTGGCCGTCCAGATACTTGGTGCCGGAGTGGATGATGAAGTCCGCACCAAAGCGCTTGGGCTGTTGCAACGCCGGGCTGCAAAAGCAGTTGTCGACAGCCAGCAGGGCACCCGCGTTGTGCGCCACGTCGGCCAGTGCCTGGATGTCGCAAATGTCCGTCAGCGGATTGGTCGGCGTTTCAGCAAACAGCAGCTTGGTATTGGGCCGAACGGCATCCTTCCACGCCTGCACATCCGTTTGCGAGACAAAGCTGGTGCTGATGCCAAACTTGGAAAACTCACCGGCAAACAACCGGATGGTGGAGCCAAATACCGACTGTGAGCACACCACATGGTCACCATTCTTGAGCAGGCCCATGCCCAGCAACAAAATGGCCGACATACCGGTGGACGTGGCAATGGCGGCCTCGGTGCCCTCCAGCGCGGCCAGACGCAGCTCCATGCTCGTGACGGTGGGGTTGCCCACACGCGTGTAGGTATAGCCCTCCTCCTCCATGGCAAAGCGGCGCGCAGCCGTTTCGGCATTGGGTTGGACGAAGCTGCTGGTCAGGTACAGCGTTTCGGAGTTTTCACCGTACTGGCTCTTGTCGATGGCGGTGCGAACGGCCAGCGTGTCCAGGTGCAAATGATCGGGGAGTCGTCTCTGGGTCATGGCAATGTCGTTTCTTCAGTCGGCAGGGTTTGGCAACGCCAGTCGGGAGGTGTCCTCCTGGTTTTCTTCCCCACCGACCCGTTTTTCATTCAGGCGGTTGATGTCGTCCGAGGTAATGTCCCCGGTCACGTAGATACCGTCAAAGCAGGACGCATCAAAACCCTTGATTCTGGGATTGAGCGAGCCAATGGCTTTCTTCATGCCATCGACATCCTGGTAAATCAGGGCATCACAACCAATGATCTGGCGTATTTCTTCCACGGTACGGTCGTGTGCCACCAGTTCGCTGCTGGTGGGCATGTCGATGCCATACACATTGGGATAGCGCACGGGCGGCGCCGCACTGGCCAGGTAGACCTTGCGGGCACCGGCGTCGCGCGCCATCTGCACGATTTCCTTGGAGGTGGTGCCGCGCACGATGGAGTCATCCACCAGCAGCACGTTGCGACCCTTGAATTCGCTGGCAATCACATTGAGTTTCTGGCGCACCGACTTCTTGCGCACCGATTGCCCCGGCATGATGAAGGTGCGACCCACGTAGCGGTTCTTCACGAAACCTTCGCGGTAGGGCAAACCCAACAACTGGGCGAGTTGTGCGGCGCTGGGGCGGCTCGACTCGGGGATGGGAATCACCACATCAATCTCGTTGGGCGGAACGGTGGAAATCACCCGCTTGGCCAGTGCCTCACCCAGATTCAAACGGGCCTGGTACACCGAGATGCTGTCCATGACCGAATCCGGACGCGCCAGGTAGACAAACTCAAAAATACAGGGATGCAGTTGGGGCGCGTCGGCGCACTGCTGCGCATGAACCTTGCCCTCCAGGTCGATGAACACCGCCTCACCCGCGTCGATATTGCGATCAAACTGGTAGCCAATACCCTCCAGCGCCACCGATTCACTGGCCACGGCGGTACTGCCGTCGCTCGAACCCATGCACAAGGGGCGAATGCCAAAGGGGTCACGGAAAGCGAGCACGCCATGGCCGGCGATCAGCGCGATGACTGCATACGAGCCCTTGATCCGGCGGTGCACATTGCGCACGGCAGCAAACAGGTCTTGCGGTTGCAGCGGCAGGCCACGCGTGGTGCGCTCCACCTCATGCGCCAGCACATTGAGCAGGACTTCGGAGTCGCTCTCGGTGTTGATGTGGCGGTGGTCGGTGTTGAACAGCTCGGCCTTGAGGGCGTGCGCATTGGTCAGGTTGCCGTTGTGCACCAGCACGATGCCGAAGGGCGCATTCACATAAAAGGGCTGGGCTTCTTCCTCACTGAAGGCGTTGCCTGCCGTGGGGTAGCGCACCTGGCCCAGGCCGCAGTTGCCCGGCAGTGATCGCATATTGCGGGTGCGAAACACGTCGCGCACCATGCCCTTGGCCTTGTGCATGAAGAACTTGCGTTCCTGCTGGGTCACGATACCGGCAGCATCCTGGCCGCGGTGCTGCAGCAGCAGCAAGGCGTCGTAGATCAACTGGTTCACCGGCGCATGGCTGACAACGCCCACTATTCCGCACATAGATTGTTTCTCACTTAAGGTAGGTACTTTCCAAACTCTTGTGGCAATACAGGCTTCAGGCCCTGCAAGACCACCGTGGCAACACTGGCACCGGTGGACTCTTGCCACCAGGCCCCCGCGTTCAGGGGCGTCATGCCCACCACCACAGTCAATGCCAACAACACAACGACTCCCCGCACCAGGCCAAAGGCAGCTCCCAGCACGCGATCCACCGGACGCAGCCCGACGGCGGCCACCAGCTTGCGGATCAAAAACGCCAGGAAACCACCGGCAAACAGCGCCATCACAAATACCAGCACAAAACCGGCAGCAAAACGCACCACTTCCGTTGCACCGCTGATGGGCAGCAACTGCCCCGCCTGTGGCCCAAACCACTGCGCCAGCACAAAGGCGGCGACCCAGTTGGCTAGCGACAGCAACTCGTAGACCAGTCCGCGCCAGGCACCCACCACCAGGGAGATGCTCAACACGGCCAAAAATATCCAGTCCAGCGTGGGCATGGCTTTGACGCGTTCTTACAGTTCCAGCGTCGCAGCAGGCAAGTCCAGCTTCCTGATTTTTTCCGCAACCTTGTCGGCCTCGCCCTTGGACTCAAACGGCCCGACTCGAACCCGAATGCGCTTGCCCTCCTTGGGCTGCACCACCTGCGTATAGGTTTTCAGGCCCGCTTTTTCCAGCTTGACACGGGCTTCATGCGCCTTGGCGGCGTCTGAATAGGCGCCAACCTGCACGACAAAGCGGCTGCTGGATGGTGCGGAAGCGGGTTTCTCCGTGACTTTGCCTTCCAGCAATGCCTGCGCCTTGGCTCCGTCGTCGGCACGGGTCGGTGGCTTGTCAGCCGGCTTCTCTACGGGCTTGACCGCACCGGTGGATGCGCGGGACGCGGACACGACAGGCGCCACGACTGGCGCTGGTGGTCGCACCACGGGCGCAGCCACCGGGGTGGAGGCCACGGTAACAGGCCTGCCCGCATCGGATTCAATCACCACGTTCGCCGCAGCCTTGTCCTGAGGAACATTCCCCAAGGGTTTGACCGTATTCTTATCGGGAATTTCGATGGCGATGTCCACCGAGATCGGCCGCGGCTGGCTGTCGAACAGCAGCGGAAATCCAATCACCCCCAGCAGCACCAGTACCGAAGCACCAATCAGGCGATGCCGGGCACGCGTACGCATGGCCTCCACGCTTTCAGGCGCTGGAGCGGGGTTGGGATGCTCGTCACCACCCTTGCGAAATTTGAAAAATGCCATGGATAAGGTGATTCAGGAATTCAGATGTTTGGCAAGCAACCGGGGCACGCCCTGCGCGAGCACACCACCCACGGTATAGAACGATCCAAAGACCACAATTCTATCAGCCGGGTCTGCCGCAGCGATAGCCGCCTGCAGCGCCTTGATGGGGTCGGTGAACGCCGCGGCACTGGCGTCCTTACGGGTGTTTTGAGCCTGCCACTGCACCAGCAGCGCAGCACCTTTGGCCGCCCGGGCGGTGGGCAAATCGGTGAAATACCAGCGATCCATCAGCGGATTGACCCGGGAGATCATGAGCGCCAGATCCTTGTCCGCCATGGCGCCAAAAATCGCGTGTGTGGTGGGGAAATACCCCATGGCATCCAGATTGGCCGCCAGCGCCGCCACCGAATGCGGGTTGTGGGCCACGTCCAGCACCAGCGTGGGCTGGCCCGGAATGATCTGAAAACGCCCCGGCAACTCCACAAAGGCCAGCCCGTTGCGCACTGCCTGCGCGGTGACGGGCAGGCGCCCGCGCAGCGCCGCCAGCGCCGCCAACACGCCCGCCGCGTTGACCAGTTGGTTGGCGCCGCGCAGCGCCGGATAGGCCAGGCCGCTGTAACGCCGCCCGCGCCCGGCCCAGCCCCACTGCTGCTGGTCGCCCGAGACATTGAAATCCTGGCCCACACGCCACAAGTCGGCCCCCACCTCCAGCGCCCGGTCCAGCACGCTTTGCGGCGGCACGGGGTCACTGACGATGACGGGGCGCCCGGTGCGCATGATGCCGGCCTTCTCCCGGCCAATGCTTTCGCGGTCCGGGCCGAGTATCTCCATGTGGTCCAGGTCGATGCTGGTGATGATGGCGCAGTCGGCGTCGATGATGTTGGTGGAATCCAGCCGGCCGCCCAGGCCGACTTCCAGAATCACCACGTCCAGCCCGCTGCGCATCATCACGTCAAAAATGGCCAGCATCGAAAACTCGAAGTAGCTGAGCGAGATCACTTCGCCATTCTGGGTTCTGGCCCTCTCCACTGCTGCAAAGCCTGCTACCAAATCTGTAGCATCCACCGATTCACCCAACAAGCGCAGGCGCTCCTCGAAATGCACCAGGTGCGGTGACGTGAAGAGACCGGTGCGGTAGCCCGCCTGGCCCAGAATGGACTCCAGCATGGCGCAGGTGGAACCCTTGCCATTGGTCCCTGCCACGGTGATGACCGGGCAGTCAAAGCGGATGGCCATGCGCTGGGCCACGGTGCGCACGCGCTCCAGGCCCATGTCGATGGTGGTGGGGTGCAGGCGTTCGCAATGCGCCAGCCAGTCTTCAAGGGTGTTCAGTGCTTGCATAGAGCCGCTGATTGTCGCAGGGCTCTGGTTTTTTGCTTGGCCCGTGTCTTGCTTCGGGATCAGGTGGGCCGGGTGTTCTGCTCCGTGTCCCCCGCCCTTCGGGCTCCTCCTTTACCTGCGCAGAACGCCCGGCCCACCTGATCCGACTCTGATTTCGTATATCTTCAAGCGGCAACGGCGCTACATCAGCGTGAATTTTTCAGTCGATTCGTTGTAGCGCACCCAGGCGTACCACGCCAACAGCAGGCCACCCGATACCAGGAAGCTGATGCCCCAACTGGAGAACATGTCCGGCATGAAGGCCTGAAAACCCAGGTTGGTGCGCTCAAAAGCGTCGGTGTTGTCCTCATCCACCGCGCTGAGGCCAAATTTTTTGAACAGCGCGCTGGCAGTGGAGCCGCTCCAGGCAAAAAAGAACATGGCCACCCACAGTTTGACATGCCCCTCACCCATGCGCCACAGCGAGCCCGATGCGCAGCCGCCGGCAAAAATCATCCCAATGCCAAAAATGACGCCCCCCACCAGAGAGCCGACCCAGAACGTGGCCGGAATGGCCATATAGGGGTCAATCACCTTTTTCTGAAACAGCAGGGCTGCGATGGGCATGCCGATGGCCAGCGCCAGAATGACGGCCTTGGTCATCTCGCCCTCCGCGGTCACAAAGGGCTCGCGAAAAGCCCGCGCAAAACACAGGCGCGAGCGGTGCATGATGAAACCAATCGCAAACCCGGCCAGCACAATGGGGGCGCGGTACACCAGTGGCGCGCTGCCGGAATACAGCCACAGCAACGCCCAGACCAGCGCGGCCAGCGCCACCACCCACCCCAGCAACGGGTACGATGCGATCAGGCTTTTGGGAACCTGTAAGACCGGCGGAGCCTGGGTGCCCCACGCGATATTTTCCAGGGTCCACAGCAGCAGTTTGAAACCGATCGCAGCCCCGGCCAGCAAGCCAGCCCACATCGCCCAACCGGCAGGCGACGCATGCAACACCGGGTTGAAGAAGCCGCCGGTAGTGCAGCCTCCCGCCAGGGCCGCGCCCATGCCCATCAACACGCCGCCCAGCAAGGCCCACAGGTACTCAATCTTGGGCGGGCGCAGCGGAGTAAACTGGCGAGACAACAGCGCCGCGCAAAAAGCACCCAGCACCAGATTGATGTTCATCAGCGACATGCTGTGCATCCACAACGGCATGCGTTCACTGGACAGTCCCAGCAACGGGCCTAAACCGATCAGGTTGTTAAACCAGTCACCCCAAAACTTGACGCCACCAAACACGCCCCAGACCATGCCGTTGATCATCAACGCCAGGATGACGACCATCAGCAAGACCGCACCCAGGTAGGACGACCACTTTTTGACCAATAGCTTGTCGTAATCCGACTTGAAACCGGCCACCCATTTGGGTGTGTTGGTGGTGCTCATGCTGCGGTACCTCTGCAAGTGAATCGGGTTCTCTACGGCGCTTTCAAAGTATCGCACCGATGCACCCCAGGCCCATATAGCCCAGAGGGGCTATGCCAAAATCATTCCCATGATCACCCTCTACGGCATTCCCCACTGCGACACCGTCAAAAAAGCCCGCACCTGGCTGGCCGACCATGGCGTGGACTACCAGTTCCACGACTTCAAGAAACAGGGCGTGCCCGAGGCGCACCTGGACACCTGGCTACAAGCCGTGGGCTGGGAGACGCTGGTCAACCGCAAGGGCACGACCTGGCGCAAGCTCGACGACGCGACCAAAGCCGCCGTGGTGGATATGGCAACAGCGCGCACGCTGGTGCTGGCCCAGGCCAGCGTGGTCAAGCGCCCGGTGGTCGAGTGGGCCGACGGCAAAGTGACCGTCGGCTTCGGCGCCGACAGCTTTGCCGCGCGCCTGCCTTAAAATCAGGGCTTGTCGCCGAATCGGCGCGCCGCATTGCGGACTCCCTCTTACTTCACCTCACCACACACCATGAGCAACACTCCCACCACCCACATCGACGGCGTTTCCGTCACCACCGCCGCCAACGTCTACTTTGACGGCAAGTGCGTGAGCCACGGCATCGCCTTCCCCGATGGCACCAAGAAATCCGTGGGCGTGATCCTTCCCGCCACGCTGACCTTCAACACCGGCGCGCCCGAGATCATGGAATGCGTGGCCGGCAGCTGCGAGTACAAGCTGGCCGGCTCTGACACCTGGGTCAAGTCCTCGGTGGGCGAGAAGTTCAGCGTACCCGGCAACGCCAAGTTCGACATCCGCGTTTCTGAGGGCTTTGAGGCCTACCACTACATCTGCCATTTCGGTTGACCGGCGACTCAACCGTTTCACGTTCGCTACATTTTTCATAGCTGCTCACGCACATTCTGCGGGGGCTAGGGGCCAATTTCATGTCAAATACCATCCTGCAAAACACCCCCGTCGGCCAGAAGGTCGGCATCGCCTTTTCGGGCGGCCTGGACACCAGCGCGGCCCTGCACTGGATGAAGCTCAAGGGCGCCCTGCCCTACGCCTACACCGCCAACCTGGGCCAGCCCGACGAGGCTGACTACGACGAAATTCCCCGCAAGGCCATGGAGTACGGCGCTGAAAAAGCCCGACTGGTCGACTGCCGCCCGCAGTTGGCCGCTGAAGGCATCGCCGCCCTGCAAAGCGGCGCCTTCCACATTTCCACGGCTGGCGTGACCTACTTCAACACCACGCCGCTGGGCCGTGCCGTCACCGGCACCATGCTGGTGTCGGCCATGAAGCAGGACGACGTGAACATCTGGGGCGACGGCAGCACCTTCAAGGGCAATGACATCGAGCGCTTCTACCGCTACGGCCTGCTGACCAACCCCGCACTCAAGATCTACAAGCCCTGGCTGGACCAGGCCTTCATCGACGAACTGGGTGGCCGTGCCGAAATGTCCGCCTTCATGACAGCCCACGGCTTTGGCTACAAGATGAGTGCCGAGAAGGCCTACTCCACCGACTCCAACATGCTGGGCGCCACGCACGAGGCCAAGGACCTGGAGTTTCTCAACAGCGGCATGAAGATCGTCAACCCCATCATGGGCGTGCCGTTCTGGAAAGACGATTGTGTCGTCAAGGCCGAAGAGGTGTCGGTGCGCTTTGAAGAAGGCCGCCCCGTGGCTTTGAACGGCGTGGAGTACCCCGACCTCGTCACGCTGATTCTGGAAGCCAACCGCATCGGTGGGCGCCACGGCCTGGGCATGAGCGACCAGATCGAGAACCGCATCATTGAAGCCAAGAGCCGCGGCATCTACGAGGCGCCCGGCCTGGCCCTGCTGTTCATCGCCTACGAGCGTCTGGTGACCGGCATCCACAACGAAGACACCATCGAGCAGTACCGAGACAACGGCCGCAAGCTGGGCCGCCTGCTGTACCAGGGCCGCTGGTTCGACTCGCAAGCCATCATGCTGCGCGAAACCGCCCAGCGCTGGATCGCGAGTGCCATCACCGGCACGGTCACGCTGGAACTGCGCCGGGGCAACGACTACTCGCTGCTCAATACCGAATCGCCCAACCTGACCTACGCGCCCGAGCGCCTGTCCATGGAAAAGGTGGAAGACGCGCCGTTCAGCCCACTGGACCGCATCGGCCAGTTGACCATGCGCAACCTCGACATCACCGACACGCGCGCCAAACTGGGCATCTATGCGCAAAGCGGCATGTTGTCACTGGGCAAGGATGGGGACTTTTTGAAACTCGGTGGCGGAAGTACCAAGTAGATCGGCCGTCGCTTTGCGTGCCGGATGACGCTCCGGGCCAAGCGGGTTGAGCCGGTCAGATAAGCCATTATGAAAACCACGCATCCATTGGCCAGACCCTTGCTAGCCTGGTTGCGTCGTTTCTCGCCGGCATCTCTGACGATTCCGACGGTTGAGCGGTGGCGGATCGTTGCGGGAGCGGCACTGGGCATTCTGTTGACCGGCTTGCTGAGCCAGTGGCTGAGCCCGGCGGCCACCACCTGGCTCATCGCCCCCATTGGAGCCAGTGCGGTACTGGTGTTCGGGGTACCGTCCAGCCCCATGGCCCAGCCCTGGTCGGTCGTCGGCGGAAATACCTTGTCGGCATTGGTCGGAACCGCCTGCGCCATGCTGATCCCCGACACCACTCTGGCTGCCGCGCTGGCAGTTTCGATCGCGATTGGCGCCATGATGCTTGCACGCTGCCTTCATCCGCCAGGGGGCGCGGCCGCATTGCTCATCGTGCTGTCTCACCATCCGTCGTGGTCCTTTGTGGCGTTTCCCGTTCTCAGCAACTCTCTCCTGCTGGTTTTGCTGGGTGTGGCCTTTAACAGCCTGACGGGCCGCTCCTACCCCCACCGGCATGCCGTGGAAAGTGAGGCCCCTGAACCGGCGAATGCCAACCGATTCTCCCGTGCCGACTTGAACGCGGCGCTTCAGTATTACAACCAGGTGCTGGACGTCGATCCGGACGATCTGGTTGAGTTGCTGCAACATGCAGAGGCAGCGGCCTATCAACGCACCCTGGGCGAACTGCGTTGCCAGGACGTCATGACGCGTAACCCCAAGGCCGTCGAATTTGGTACAGAACTCGGTGAGGCATGGGCTCTCATGCGCGCACACCAGATCAAGGCACTGCCCGTGGTGGACCGGGCACGCAGAGTGGTGGGAATCGTGACCGTGGCCGACTTCCTGAACCACGCCCGCCTGGATGATCACACGGGCCTGGCGGGCCGATTGCACAACATGCTGCGCCCGTCAAAGCTCACCCACAGTGAACGACCGGAAGTCGTTGGTCAGATCATGACGCGTCAGGTGCGTGTGATGAGTGCGCATCGGCATGCGGTCGAACTTCTGCCTCTGTTCTCGGAGGCGGGCCACCATCACCTGCCGATCATCGACCCCGAAAATCGTCTGGTTGGTATCCTGACGCAGTCGGATTTGCTGAGGGCGTTAAGCAACGCTGTCAAACCATCCGCCGCGGGATAGCGTGATCACTTCGAATTTTCGAGGGCAAGAGGCTGCACAGTGCGCGCCGGCCTAAACGCGGTGCCCGTGTTTGCGGATGCCCTGCAAGCCGTAATCGGCCTTCAAATACCGCAGGTAGTCCTGTGCAATGGGTTTGAGCGCCGCCGGCGTGATGCCCAGGGCCTGGAGACCCGGCACCAATCCGCTGGCGACGTTGTCCACCTGCATGGAGTCCAGGTTGTCCCGGCTCATGAGTGGATCACCCGGTGCCAGCTCCATCAGCGCGGCCTGCACCCGCCCCATCCAGTCGGGCAAGGCAATGACCGGCCTGCCGCGGCCATGGTTGATGCCGCTGAGCTGTGCCGACAACTGCACCAGTTCTTTCAGGGTAAACACCTCGGGTCCACAGGCTTCCAGAATGCGCACCGCATGACCGGTGGCTGAACGCTCTGCGCGGCACTCCAGGCTGCGCACTACGGCGGTTGCCACATCCTCCACCCACACCGGCTGGAAGCGCGCCGTCGCACCGGCCAGCGGCATGACGGGAAACACGGCTTGCAGCCGGGCGAACATATTCAGGAACTTGTCTTCGGCGCCAAAGATGACGCTGGGGCGCAGAATGGTCAGTTCCAGATCCGACTCGGCCGCCGCCCGCAGCAACACCGCCTCGCCCCGCCCCTTGCTGCGCAGGTATTCCGATGGAGCCGAGCCCGGGCGCGTGTCGCTGGCCCCCAGCGCGCTGATGTGCACCAGTTGGCGCAGCTGCTGTGCCTGGCAGACGCGCGCCAGCTTCTGCGGCAGCACCACATGCACCTTGTCGAACGCCGCCGGGTTGCCGTGCAGGATGGCGATCAGGTTGACGACCGCGTCATGCCCCTGCACCGCACGCCCCAGGGCCGCTTCGTCGTGCACATCCAACTCCAGCACCGTCACCGATGGCAGGTGCTGCAGGTGGCGGGCGTTGCTGCGGCGGCGCGTGGGAAGCGTCACGTCGTAACCCTGGCGCACCAGTTTTTCGCAGACATGGGAGCCGACAAAGCCCGCCCCACCCAGAACCAGAATATTTTTCATGTGTACCACTGTAGTGTGCAGGCACAACCCGGTCTTGACTTTGGACAGTTTTTTGCCACGCAAGTGTTGGCCTAGAGCACCACGGGCTCCGGCTCCAACAGAATGCCAAAGCGCTCGTAGACGCTGGTCTGAATGGCTTTGGCCAGGGTCATGACCTCGCCGCCGGTGGCACCATTACCATCGACTCCCACCCCCCGGTTCACCAGCACCAGCGCCTGCTTTTCGTAGACACCGGCCTGACCGACCGACTTGCCCTTCCAGCCACAGGAATCAATCAACCAGCCCGCAGCCAGCTTGATGCCGCCATCGGCCAGGTGGTAGTGCACCACCTTGGGGTCGCGGGCGATGATGTCGGCGCATTGCTCGGGCGTGACGGTGGGGTTCTTGAAGAAGCTGCCGGCATTGCCGATGACCGCCGGGTCGGGCAGCTTGGCGCGGCGAATGGCGCAGACCCAGTCAAAAATCTGTTGCGCGGTGGGTTCCGTGCACTGGTGCTCGGCCATCTTTTTCTCGATGTCGGCGTAACCCAGCACCGGCTTCCAGGTCTTGGGCAAGGCAAAGCGCACCCGCAAAATCAGGGCCCGGTCCTTCAGGCCCATGGCCTGGTGTCCACCCACCTGCACCGTACCGCCATGCTTGAACACCGAATCGCGGTAGCCAAACGCGCACTGGGCGGCATTGAGCGTAAAGACCTGGCCGGTCTGCAGGTCCATGGCGTCCAGCGACTCAAACCGGTCCTGCAGCTCCACGCCATAGGCGCCCACGTTTTGCACCGGCGCGGCGCCCACCGTGCCGGGGATCAAGGCCATGTTTTCCAGCCCCGGGTAACCCTGCGCCAGCGTCCAGGCCACAAAATCGTGCCAGACCTCGCCTGCGCCGGCCTCGACGATGAAGGACTTGGCGGTCTCGTTCACCAGACGCCGGCCCTGCACCTCGACCTTTAGCACCACCGGTTTCACATCGCCGGTAAACACCACATTGCTGCCACCGCCCAGCACGAATTTGGGCTGCAGGCCCCACTCGGGGTCGGCCAACAAGGCCAGCACATCGGCCTCATGGGCAATGCGCACCAGTGCCTGGGCCTTGGCAACGATGTGGAAGGTGTTAAATGGCTGGAGTGGGACGTTTTTCTCGACTAACATGGCAGGATTGTCGCATTGGGTTTAGCGACCCGCTGCGCAGGCCAGATCGGTCATGGCCCTGGTCCGTGAAACCGCGCGCAACCCGGGACCGATAGGGGTTGCGCACCAACCAATATTCAATACAACATGCCTTCATTTGATACCGTCTGCGAAGCCGACCTGTCCAAGGTCAAAAACGGGGTCGACAACACCTCCAAGGAAATTACCACCCGCTTCGACTTCAAGGGCACCTCCGCCAGCATTGCCCTCAAGGACAAGGAAATCACGCTGATTGGCGACGCCGAATTCCAGCTTGACCAGATCCAGGACGTGCTGCGCAACAAGCTCACCAAACAGGACGTGGACGTGCGCTTTCTGGACATTGGCGATGTGCAGAAGATGGGCGGCGACAAGGTCAAGATCGTCATCAAGGTACGCAACGGCATCGAGACCGAAGTGTCGAAAAAGATCCAGCGCCTGATCAAGGACAGCAAAATCAAGGTGCAAGCTGCCATCCAGGGCGATGCCGTACGGGTGACCGGAGCCAAGCGCGACGACCTGCAGGCCGCCATGGCGCTCATCAAGAAAGACATCGCCGATTTGCCCCTGAGCTTCAACAACTTCCGCGACTGATGCAAAAAGCCCTTCTTGCTCTTGCCCTGGGTTGGGTTCTGTGCCCGCCGGCCCTGGCCCAGACCGTGGGGTTGTCGGGCATGCTGGGCGGCAAGGCACTTATCCTGGTCGATGGCGGCACGCCCAAGACCGTGGCGGTGGGCGATACCTACAAGGGCGTGAAAATAATCTCCACCCAGGGTGACCAGGCGGTGGTGGAAATCGCGGGCAAGCAGCACATGCTGCGCGTGGGCGACGCACCCGCCAACGTGGGCGGCGCCGGTGCCGGCCCGGGCGGTAACCGGATCGTACTGACCGCCGGCAGCGGAGGCCATTTCTATACCCTGGGACAGATCAATGGGAAGTCCGTGCAAATGGTGGTGGACACCGGTGCTACCGTGGTGTCCGTCACCGTCCAGGAAGCCCAGCGCATGGGCCTCGCGTACAAGTCAGGGGAAATGGTTCAGATGAGCACCGCCAATGGTGTGATTCCCGGCTGGCATATCAAGCTCAGTGCCGTGAAGGTTGGCGACGTCACAGTGCATGGCGTGGATGCGATTGTGTCCTCGGGCTCCATGCCCTACGTGCTGCTGGGCAACAGCTTTCTGACCCACTTCCAGATGACGCGCGCCAACGACCAGATGGTGCTCGAAAAACGCTACTGACGTATGGCCGCGAACATCCAGAGCGAAAACGAGTACGAAGACCTGCTGGCCCTGTGGTCCGATCTGGAGTCGGGCCTGGGCGTGATTCTGGGCAGCCCGGCCAGCACGCAGGAGTTTGCCCATCGGGTGCTGCAATACGACCGCTGGATGCAGGGGCTGCTGCAACGCGACCCCGACGTCGGCCTGTATTTGCTGTTTCAGCTGGCCAGCAACTCGCCCGTGGGGTACAGCGCGTCGCACTCCCTGGTGTGCGCGGTTTTGTGCCACCTGATTGCGGCCGAGCTGGGCATTGCTCCCGGTGAGCGCGACAGCCTGGTGCATGCGGCGCTGACCATGAATGTTGCCATGACCGCCATGCAGGATACGCTGGCCACGCAGGTCGAAAAGCCGACCCCGGAACAGCAGGACACCATCCGGGCACACGCCGTCAAGGGCGCCATGATGCTGGGGAATTTGGGCGTGGTGGATGTGCAATGGCTGGATATTGTTTCCTACCACCATGACGACAGCATCGACAAGGTGGAGTTGCGCCTGGCCTCACCCACCACCCGGCTCACACGCATTCTCAAAGTCGTGGACCGCTACGCCGCGATGATCAGCCCGCGCATGTCGCGTGCCGGGCGCAGCGCCACGGAGTCTGCCCGCACCATCATTGCCAATGCCTCTGCCAAAACGGACGAGATCGGCCATGCCCTGGTGCGCGCGGTGGGCCTGTGCCCACCAGGCACCTATGTGCGGCTGGACAGCGACGAACTGGCCGTGGTGGTGCGACGCAGCGGCCAGCACAACCATCCCTATGTGGTCATCATCGGCAAGCCAGGCGGTGAATTGATAAGCGCGCCGCGCCTGCACAGCACGGCCGAGCAGCGTCCGCACATACGCTCCGCACTGGCGGCATCGGCGGTGCGCGCACGCCTCAACCACTTTCAAATCTTGAAGTTAAGCGCCTATGCGGCGCAACTACCCTAGGTGACCGGTCCGCTGTGGGGTACCCCGCGGCGCGTCAGGTTTTTTTCTTGCCCAGCCGGGATTCCGTGCCCTTGACCAGGCGGGAAATATTTTCGGAATGGCGCCAGATCAGCATCAAGGACATCACCGTGGTTGACAACACGATGTGCTTGTCCATGGCCCAGACCACGCCATCGCCAAAGATGTAATACACCGGCGCAAAGACCGCAGCCACCAGCGAGGCCAGTGACGAATAGCGGAAGAAATACGCAATGACCAGCCAGGTGACACCCGTGGCCAGGCCCAGAATCCAGCTGGTGGCCAGCAGCACACCCAGAGCAGTGGCCACACCCTTGCCACCGGCAAACCGGAAGAACACCGGGAACAGGTGCCCCAGGAACGCGGCCAGCCCCACCATGGCCATGGTCCCATCACCCAGCCCATACGGTGCGCCATACCACTTGACCAGCATCACCGGCAACCAGCCCTTGAACGCATCCAGCAGCAGGGTCACCACGGCGGCGGCCTTGCTGCCCGAGCGCAGCACATTGGTGGCGCCAGGGTTTTTACTGCCAAAGGTGCGCGGATCATTCAGGCCCATGGCGCGGCTCACAATGACCGCAAACGACAAAGAGCCCACCAGATAGGCCACAACGGTGGCCAGCAGCGGATAGAAAGCAACGAGGGAATCCAAAACCATTTCTCCTGAGATCGGGCTTCAATCAGCCAATGCGCACTGTACCCGCTTTGCGGCCAGCAACTGCACACACACCGCAGGCTCAATGCCCACCAGATAGCCCCGACGCCCGCCGTTGATCAGTATCTTTGGCAACGCCAGAATGCTCTCTTCGATATACACCGGCATGGCCCGGCGCGTGCCAAAGGGCGACGTGCCACCCACCAGGTAGCCGCTGTGCCGGTTCGCCACCTCGGGGGCGCAGGGCTCGACCGATTTGGCGCCAATTTGCCGCGCCAGGTTCTTGGTGGACACCTTGCGGTTGCCGTGCATCAGCACCAGCAGGGGCTTGGCGTCCTGGTCCTGCATCACCAGGGTCTTGACCACCACGAAGGGGTCGAACCCCAGCACCTGCGCGCTGTGCTGGGCGCCGCCATGCTCCAGGTATTCATAGGGGTGTTCGGTATAGGCCACCTTGTGCGCCTTGAGCAACTGGGTGGCGGGGGTCTCGGATACATGTTCTTTTTTGGCCATGGCGGTATTTTCGTAAGAATTTCCCATTGCTGCCGACCAACCCCTAAACCAACTCAGAGACGCCCTCTTACCGACTGTGAAAATTTCCAGACTATGTGCCATTGCTGCCATGGCCGCGGCCATGTGTGCCATGGGTAGTGCCATCGCACAGCCTGCGGCATTGCCACTGACGCCACCGCCCGCGCTTGATCTGCAGGCCCACGGCACCAGCGGCGAGCGCTTCCAGCCCAACCAGATTCGCGACAGGGTCGCCATCGTTTTCTTCTGGTCCACCGCCTGTGCGGTATGCCGTGACAGCCTGCCCGAGCTGCGCGCCAACCTGGCAGGCTGGCGCAACAAGCCGTTTGCGCTGGTGACCGTGAATGTGGACCGCACCTCCAGCGACTGGCTGGCCTACGAGCGCATTCTGGGGCAAACCCAAACGCCACCCAAAGGCCTGTTTGCGGTTCGGCAAGACGAGACCAGGCCCCAACCACCCAAGCTGCCGCTGACGCTGCTGGTCAACACCCAGGGCAAAGTGGTTGCCCGCTTTGAAGGACGCCTGGCGCCTGAGGCCTGGGACGGCGTGGCGGATCTGATGCCCTGATGCCATCCGGCCGGTGTCGTTCAGCCCCGGCGCGCGGCCGTGTAGAACGGCATGACCGCAGGCAACAGCGCTTCGATCTGTTGCACCCGGCTCGAATCGGCAGGGTGACTGCTCAGGAACTCCGGCATGCCGCCTCCGCTGCTGGCCCTGGCCATTTTCTGCCACAGGCTGACCCCAGCACGTGGGTCGTAGCCGGCGCGCGCCATGAGTTCAAGACCGATGCGATCGGCTTCGCTTTCGTCGGTGCGGCTGAACCGGGTTGCGATCAGGGATTTGTAGGCGACTCCTGCAATCTGGGCCGAGGTATCTCCCAGGCCCAATAGCGCGGTGCCAACATCAATGGCCGCCTGCGCCGCGATGGCCTGAGACACCTGCTCGCGCGAGTGCTCCCGCAGGGCGTGCGCAATCTCATGCCCCATCACCACGGCAATCTCGTCATCGCTCAGGCTCAGCTTCTGGATCAGGCCCGAATAGAACATGATCTTGCCGCCCGGCATGCAATAGGCATTGAGCTGGTCGCTGCTGATCACGTTGACTTCCCAGGGCCAGCCGGGCGCGTCGGCACGAAAAACCCGGGTCTGCGGTTCGAGGCGGGCTGCTATTGCGCGAACCCGCTGATGCAGGGCGGTATCCGTATTGAGCGTGCCTTGGGTGATGGCATCGGCTTTCAACTTGTTGTAGCTTTGCGCTGCCATCTCGTCGAGCTGCTGCGAGGAAACCAGCAACAGTTGTTTGCGCTCCGCGCCCACTGCCCCGGCGGAGGTGGTGGTCTCGCAACCACCCAGTGCCAGTGACACCAGGCACACCATGAACGCTGGCACGATCCGCAACATGATCATGATTTTCCGCCGCAGTAACGATGAAGAGGTCAGCATACCGTGTTCAGAATAGGCCAGACCGTCAGTCGCCCCTTGACAAAAATCACCAATCGGCAACCTCCCCGCTTCGCCCTACACGCTACAAAATCAATAGCTGCTTACGCACATTCCACGGGGGCTATAGGCCAAAATGGCGTAAAAATGTCACTGCATTTCTGCAACCGCCAAACCAAAGGCCTCGACCTGCGCCCAGTCGGTGAACTCGACCACCGCGTCCGCCTGGGTCGGTCCATGGGTCATCCACATGATCAGCCGGATCACCAGGCGGTCCACCGTGCCATACAAGGGGTAGTTGATCTTTCCGGCAAAGACTGCCAGTTGCCGGGGCTTCCAGGCAATCTGCTTCAGGAACTTCAGCACATACGGATTGGTGTCGGGCTGACTTTTTTCGGGTTTGCGCGCTACCACGTTGACCGTGAAGAAGGCATTGGGCTTGCTGGCCAGCATGCGCGCGTTGCGCTGCACAAAGTCATGCACCAGCGGTGAATGCTTGCCGTAGCGGATGCTGGCGCCCACCACGATGCGGTCAAACGCCTGCAGATCGATCTGTGCAGAATGCTCCACCGGCTCCAGCGTGACGCTGTGCCCGCCGGCTTCGATGACCTGCTGCAAACGCTGGCCTATGCGCAGGGTCTGCCCGTCGGTGGTGGCGTAGATGATGAGAATGTTGGCCATCGATTTATCCTTTGCTGTGGCGGCGCCAGTGGTCCAGCGCCACGCGGTAGGTGTTGAGCTGCACCTGCACCGTTTCTTCAATACGCACACCATACCCGCCGGCCATCAGCAGCACCAGCGGCAGGCGGCGCGCGCGGCACCAGTCAAACACCCGCTGATCACGCTGCTGCAGGCCCTGGGCGGTGAGCTTGAGGCGCCCCAGGCGATCGCCTTCAAAGGGATCGGCCCCGGCCAGGTACATCACCAGGCCGGGCTCAAAGCGGCGCTCCAGCTCGCCCAGCGCGCCCTCCAGCGCCGCCAGGTAGTCGGCATCGCCACAGCCATCGGGCAGTGGAACATCCAGGTCACTGGCTTCCTTGCGAAACGGAAAGTTCTTGTCGCCATGCAGGGACAGCGTGAACACGCTGTCGTCGTCCCTGAAGATATGGGCCGTACCGTTGCCCTGGTGCACATCCAGATCAATCACCGCCACCCGCAACGGCGCGGTTGGTCGCGGACCGCCGCCCGCACGGGCCTGGCCCCACTCCGCCTGTACCACCCGGGTGGCCACGGCCACATCGTTGAACACGCAAAAGCCGCCGCCCTTGTCGGCATAGGCGTGGTGGGTTCCGCCCGCCAGATTGGCCGCCACGCCTTGCACCAGCGCCGAGCGCGCCGCGGCAATGGTGGCGCCCACCGAGCGCCGCGCCCGCTCGGCCATGGCTTCGCTCCAGGGGAAGCCAATTTCACGCAGGGTGGCCGGGCTGGCCGTGCCGGCTGCAATCGCGCTGACGTAGTTGGGGCTATGGGCATAGGCCAGTTCACCGTCGGTGGCGCGGGGCGCCTCCAGGCAGCGCACCTCGGGCAAGTGGGTCGCCAGCTGCTCGCGCAGCATGCGGTACTTGGCCATGGGAAAGCGGTGCCCCTCGGGCAGGGGCAGCACAAACTGGTCGCTGTAAAAGGCTTGCATGGAGGGATTCTGACTACGTGCCGATGACGGAAGCCGATCGCCAGCGCTTGCGGCTGGTGCGCAAGCGGAAGCGTTCACGGTAGGCAGCGGGCATGTCGCCGGTCAGGCGGGAGAAAACCCGGCGAAAGGTACCCACGTCCTGATAACCGCACAGGTGCGCCATCTGCTCGACGCCAATGTAGGTGGTCTCCAGCAGCACGCGGGCATGGGCAACCCGCAGGCCGTGCAGATAGTCCAGCGGGCTTTGGCCATAGACCCGGGAAAACCACCGCAGCAAGGATCGCGGGCTGGTGGCTGCCGCACGCGCGGTGTCTTGCAGACTGTAGGGCTCGCTGACATGGGTTTCCAGCCAATGGCGCGCACGCTCCAGCGAGCCGGCTGACGTCAAAGCCGTGTGCCCACCCTCGGCCGTTCGCACGGCATCGCGCTGGCGCTCACCCGAATGCAGCACCACCGGTGCGGCGGCCAGCGCCAGATCGGCGACGGCGGTATGGCGCAGCATGTCCAGCACCACTTCGGAGGCCAGGGTCGGCGAATCGCAGGTCCAGACGCGACCCTGCTCAACCCATGCACGGTCATTAACCAGCTGAATGCCTTTGCCATGGCGCAGCAGTATGGCAACAAACGGCCAGGAAATCACGGCATTGCGGCCGTCCAGCAAGCCGGCCTCGCCCAACAAGGCCGCGCCGTTGAACAAACCGGCCACGCTGCCACCGTTGGCATGCACCCGTGCCATCCGGACCACGGCCGATGCGGCCTGACCCACCAAATGGTCCAGATGCGGGCCGCTCTGCGCATGCCAACCCGGCACCACCAGCATCGTGGCCACGCCCCGAAAGCCTGCGCTGCGCGGCAATGCCAGCGGCGCCCGCGCGCCATTGGCACACCACCAGCGCCAGACGATGGGCATGGCCTGAGGGTCGCGCATGGCCGCCAGAAGATTGATCATGCGCAGCACATCGACAACGGCCAGGGCGGCACCGGCAAGGATTTCAGGACCCCACAGAATGTCCACCCGCACGACGCCATTTTGGGATTGATTGCGGGATACGGGCATGGCGAATAAACCACCTAAGTTGGCAACCAATGCACTGTAACCCAAGGCCGCAAAGCCCTACGATGGGCTGCCAAGTCCAACGGGAATGGGGCACCACTGCGCGCCTGCCCAGCGCAAACCACAACCAACAGGAGACTGCCTTGCTGAACACCGTCCTTCGACTCACCCCCATCGCACTGGCCGCCCTGCTGGCCGCCTGCGCAACCCAACCGCCGAGCAGCACGGCACGCACCGCCACCATTGAGCGCACGGCCAACGGCGTACCGCACATTTCCGCCCCCGATGCGGAAACACTGGCCTACGGCGTGGCCTATGCCTACGCGCAGGACAACGTGTGCCTGACCGCCAACCAGCTGGTCACCGTGCGGGGCGAGCGCTCAAGCTACTTTGGCGGTGGCAAGGCCAGCGCCTTGTTGGGGCGACGCATGCTGCCCAATGAATTGATTGACTTCTTCATTGCCGCGCACATGGACGACGCCATGCTGGAAAAGCAATGGTCTGCCACGGGCGCCGAGGCACAGGCCCTGGCGCGCGGCTATGTAGCCGGCTACAACCGCTTCCTGGCCGACACCACCGGCAAATTGCCTGCCGCCTGTAACGCACAACCGTGGGTCAAACCCATGACGCTGGCTGAGTACCGGCGCATGCTGGAATTGACCGCCGTGCAGGCGGGCATTGCCGCCCTGGCCGATGCCATGCTGGGAGCCCAGCCACCGGCTGCGGTCACCAGCGCCCGGCCTGTGGGCGTCAACCTGGCCGACGCCGCCGAGGCCATGCGTGAGGCCGGATTGCTGGACTCGCCGCTGGGCTCCAACGCCTGGGCCTTTGGCAAGGACAGCACCGCCAACGGCAGCGGCCTGCTGCTGGGCAATCCGCATTTCCCGTGGACCGGCGTGAACCGCTTCTACCAGTTGCACCTGACCATTCCCGGATCTCTGGACGTCATGGGCGCAGGCCTGGCCAACTTGCCAGCCGTGTCGATCGGGTTCAACAAGGACGTGGCCTGGTCGCACACCGTGTCGACGGGCAAGCGCTTCACCCTGCATGAACTGACACTGGTTCCCGGCGACCCCACCAGCTACGTCGTGGACGGCCAGCCGGTCAAAATGGCCCCCCGCACCGTCAGCATTGCGGTGCGCGCTGCCGACGGATCGGTACAAAACAAAAACCATACCGTATGGTCCACCCGTTGGGGCCCGGTGGTCGTGGTGCCGCGCGCCGGGCTGAGCTGGACCGGCAAAACCGCCTACGCCATGAAGGACGCCAACACCGGCAACGTGCGCATGCTGGAAGCCGCCATGGGCTTGGGCCGCGCAAGCAGTGTGCGTGACATGCCCAAGGCCCTGTCCAACCTCGGAACCATGTGGGTCAATACCCTGGCCGCAGACCGCCAGGGCAATGCGTTGTATGCCGATGCCAGTGCGGTGCCCGATGTGGATGCAGCCCAGCTGGAGCGCTGTGCGCCCAGCAAGCCCGCGACGGCCCTGCGCCAGGCCGCCGGCCTGGTGGTGCTGGATGGCTCCAGAAGCAACTGCGACTGGAACCGCGACCCCACGTCACCCGTGCCCGGCCTGACACCCATTGAGCGCATGCCCATTGCAGTGCGCAGCGACTGGGTGCACAACAGCAACGACGGCTTTTATTACAGCAATCCGGCACAGCGTTTTGCCAACATTTCGCCCTTGGTGGGTGATACAAGTGTGACCCGCCCTCGCACCCGGGCGGGCCTGAGCGAAATACCGGACCTGCTGTCCAGAGGCAAGGTCACGGCGCAGACCGTGCAGCAACAGTTGTTTCAGAACCGCAATTTCATGGCCAGCGTGGTCTTGCCCGACCTGCTGAGTGCCTGTGCCAATGCACCCACGGCGCCCGCACGCGACGGCTGCGCGGCCTTGAAGGGCTGGAACCAGCGCAACGACCTGGACGCACGGGGTGCCCATGTGTTTCGCGAATTCTGGCGCAGCGCGCGCGCCATTCCGGGCGTGCACCGTGTGCCCTTTGATCCGCAGCAGCCGGTCGCAACCCCCAGCGGTCTGAAGATGGGCGATGCCGCGGTCGCCGCCAAGGTCTGGGACGCCCTGACCCAGGCGGTGAACAACGTGCGCAGTGCCGGTTTTGCGCTGGATGCCACCCTGGGCAGCGTGCAGCGGCCGGCCATCACCGAGGAGCCCATTGCCCTGCACGGTGGTGACGAGATTGAAGGCGTGCTCAACAACCTGGGGCGCCAGGAGCCTGCCGGCATTTCCAGCAGCGGCCTGCGCATTGACTATGGCACCAGCTACGTACAGACCGTCACGTTTGACGCCAGAGGCCCCGTCGCACAGGCGCTGTTGACCTACGGCCAGTCCACCAACCCGGAGTCACCATTCGCCAATGACCAGTTGCGGCTGTTCTCGCGCAAGGAGTGGCCAACGCTGCCCTTCCACGCCGAAGACATTGCCCGGGCCCGGGTTGGCGAGACCCTGCGCTTGACGCGACCCTGACGGCGGCGGCGACGTTGCAGGCGCAGGCATTCCAGATCCCCACACCATAAACTGACCGGATTTCGCCAGCGATTGAATTCGCGCACGGCACGCAATATGATGCGCGCTGGCCTATTGTGTTTACTTCCGATCCGATGCCGATCGGAAAGCACGGAATGAATGCACTGCAACACATGACGTTCACAGCAAGAAAATGAATTCCTGCACCAACGATTCCGACTGTGCGCCCCTGTTTCCGGGTGACAAAGAGCCGTCAGAGCAGAACGATGAATCGATGCTGCTCGGTGTGTTGAACAGTTTGCCATCCATGGTCGGGTACTGGGGAGCAGACCTCAGGAACCGGTTTGCCAACCGGGCCCACCAGGACTGGTTTGGGCATTCACCGGAAGAGATCAAGGGCAAGCACATCCGGGAACTTCTGGGGGAAGGCCGATACCACGCCAGTTTGCCTTTCATGGAGGCCGCGTTGGGCGGGCAGATGCAAACGTTTGACAGGGAGATTCCTCTCCCGGATGCAACAGGTTTGCGGCATACACGCGCCACGTACATCCCTCATGTTGTGGATGGAAAAATAGCCGGATTCATAGCCTATAGCGCTGACAATTCCCAGGCAAAGCAAGCGGAGCTGAAATCCGTTGAGGCTGAAAAATGGTTCAGATCGATTTTCAAGAACGCCAATACCGCCATCGTCGCAGCGGACGCCAGCGGCAGGGTCGCCGATTTCAATGACACTTTCGTGCGCCTGCTGAAGTACGACCGGGAGGATCTGGCCAATCTCAATTTCAAGGATTTCACGCATCCCGACGATCTGGTTACCGAAAGCCAGTACATCGAAGAGGTGCGCAAGGGCTGGCGCAACTGGTACCGCATCGTCAAGCGCTACCTGTGCAAGGACGGCAAAATCGTTTGGGTCGATCTTGACGTGGCCGTCATTCGGGACCATCAGGGCCATGTCGAACGATTTGTGGCCGTCATTCACGACGTGACGGAACGCCTGCTGGCAGAAGAAAAATTGCGCATTGCCGCCACGGTATTTGAATCGCAGGATGCCATGATGATCACCGATGCCCAAGGCCAGATCATTCAGGTCAATCCGGCTTTTACGTTGTCAACGGGATACGCCTCTGACGAAGTGGTGGGGAGCAAGCCCAGAATTCTGGCGTCCGGTCATCACGATTCCAGCTTCTATAAAGCCCTGTGGGAGACACTGCTGCGAACTGGAAAATGGCAAGGTGAAATTCTGAACCGGCGAAAGAACGGCGAATTGTTTTCCAGTTGGCTCACAATTTCCGAGGTCAAAAACCGGGCCGGCGCGGTGACCAACTACGTGGGTATTCACCAGGACATATCGCAACGGAAATTTGCCGAGGCGGAATTACGCAAGTTGAACACGTCACTCACGCAATCGCGGGCGCAGTTGCGCGCCATGGCCGCACAAAAAGAGGCCAGGCGGGACAACGAGAGAAAACACATGGCGCGCGAAGTGCACGACGAGTTGGGACAGGTACTGACGGCGCTGCGTATGGACATTTCGCTGGCCGTCATCCGCCATGCAGCGCACAGCCCGGACTTGCAGGACGCACTCAAAGGCATGAAGATTCTGGTCGACCGTGCCATCCAGGGGGTGCGCAATGTTTCCACGAACCTGCGCCCGTCGGCCCTGGACATGGGGCTGATTGCAGCCGTCGAGTGGCTATGCCATGAATTCATCCAGCACAACGCCATACCCTGTGAGTTTCAAACCGAGGAAGCTCTGGTTGAACTGGACGACGCGCATTGTGTGGTGATCTTTCGCATCGTGCAGGAGTCGCTCACCAACATTGCCCGCTACGCCAACGCCCGCCACGTCTGGGTCAGCATTGGCCGCAATGGCAATGCGTTGGGTTTAGAAGTGCGGGACGACGGTTGTGGTTTTGATGTGGCAGCGATCGCGCAGAAAAAAACGTTTGGTTTTCTGGGCATGCGCGAACGGGCGCTTGCGCTGGGCGGGCGCCTGGATGTGATCAGCACGGCAGGCCAGGGGACGGTGGTTGGCCTGACCATTCCTCTGGCGCTGAATCCGGTACAGGACGCCCCATGATTCGGCTCATCATTGCAGATGACCACGCCATCATGCGCAGTGGTCTGAAACAGATCTTTACGCTGGCACCGGATTTTTCGGTGGCAGGTGAAGCCAGCACCGCGGATGACTTGCTGCCGCTTCTGCAACAGCACACATTCGACCTGCTACTGCTGGACCTCAATATGCCCGGCATCAGCGGTATGGATCTGATTCAGCGGGTCAGGAAACACCGCCCGGATTTGCCCATTCTGGTGTTGACCATGCACAACGAGCCCCAAGTGGTGGCACGCGCGCTCAAAGCCGGTGCCAACGGCTACATCACCAAAGACTGTGAGCCCGAGCTGCTGCTGACCGCCATCCGCAAGGTCGCCGCAGGAGGGCAATTCATTGCGCCGGACCTGGCCGAAAAAATGATCTTTGCGGCGACGTCAGCCACGTCAGCTCCGCCACACGCCCAGCTGTCTGATCGGGAAATGGAGGTATTTACCCTTCTGAGCCACGGCAGGAGTGTGGGTGAAATTGCCACGCAGCTGGCCATCAGCAGCAAGACCGTCAGTACGCACAAGGTGCGCTTGTTTGAAAAGCTGGACATCTCCGGCATGGCGGACCTGATGCGCTACGCCATGCAACACAGGCTCCTCGGCTGACGCCTGCCATGTGACGACGGGTTACCGGGTAGGGCAAGGCCTACCCATCGCTCATCCTCCCCCTACGGCAAAAGCAGCATTGCCTGATGGCGATGCGGCGCTGGCTTGATAAGAATCAGCCTATGCCCATCAAACTGCTCATCGTTGATGACTCAGACCTGATCCGCAACAGCCTGACAGCACTGCTGCTCGGCATTCTGGGAGCACAGAACATCCGTTGTGCCGCCACCCTGAACCAGGGTCTTGAGAGCGTGCGCGCCAACTGGCCGACCCTGGTCGTGCTGGACCTGCACCTTGCCGATGGCAACGCCATTCCCCGCATTACCCAGATGAAGACGCTGTCGCCCGGCATACAAATTGCTGTTCTTACCAATGACGCCGGCGAGTTCAACCGGATCCGCTGCATGACCGCAGGCGCCGACTGGTTCTTTGACAAGTCCACGGAATTTGAAATTCTGCTGGACGTCGTGCGTGCTCAGGCCGCACCCGCATGACAACACATCCGCTTTTTGAACAAGGAGTTTCACCATGAGAAGTAATCTTCCGGTTACCCAGCACGAGTACCAATTCCCGGGATCGGAGACCCTGCTGTCCACCACCGATGTATCCAGCCACATCGGCTATGCCAACGCGGCCTTCATTCGCACCAGCGGCTACACCGAGGACGAGTTGATGGGGCAACCGCACAATCTGGTGCGCCATCCGGACATGCCGGTGGAGGCCTTTGCCGATATGTGGCGCAGCCTGAAGCAGGGCCAGTCCTGGACGGCGCTGGTCAAAAACCGCCGCAAGAACGGCGACCATTACTGGGTGCGGGCCAATGCGGCACCGATGCGCCGCAATGGCGAGATCACCGGGTATCTGTCGGTGCGCACCAAGCCATCGCGCGCCGAAGTGGAGGCCACCGACGCGCTGTACCGCCGTTTCAGGGAGGGGCGTGCCAACGGACTCGCGTTCCACGGTGGCCTGATCGTTCGCACGGGCCTGATGCGCTGGGCCAGCGCGCTGCAACTGATGCGAACCTGCTGGCGCGTGCGCTTGCCTTTGCTGGCAGTGGGTGTGGTCTTGGGCACAGCCCTGGTTGTGTCTGGCGTGGGCGGCCCCGCCCTGGCCGTAATGGGGACCAGCATGGCCATCAGCCTGCTGCTGGCCGACTGGTTCATAGAGGCCCAGATTACAACGCCCCTGCACAGGATCCAGGGCATTGCGCAGCAGGTCGCCAGCGGTGAGGCCGGCGAGGCCTTGAGTCTGAACCGGTCCGATGACATTGGGCTGATTGCGCGGGCCATCACCCAGTCCGGACTCAATCTGCAGTCACTGGTGGCAGACGTGCAAGAACAGGCCTCGGGTGTTCAGACAGCGAGCATGGAAATTGCCTCCGCTACCAATGATTTGTCAAGCCGCACCGAGCAGACCGCCTCCAACCTGGAGCAGACTGCGGCCGCCATGGAGCAACAAACCGCGTCGGTGCGCCAGAACTCGGACACGTCCCACCAGGCCAGCCAATTGACCCATGCTGCAACGGAAATTGCCGCAAAGGGCGGCACCGCCATGACCGACGTCGAGTCCACCATGGGACTGATCTCCCATTCGAGCCGGAAGATTGCCGACATCATCGGGGTGATTGACGGCATTGCGTTTCAGACCAATATTCTGGCGCTCAACGCCGCCGTTGAGGCCGCACGCGCGGGTGAACAGGGGCGTGGCTTCGCCGTGGTCGCCAGTGAAGTGCGCAGCCTGGCCGGACGCTCGGCAGCAGCGGCCAAGGAGATCAAGGGACTGATTGATGAATCGGTCAAGAACGTCGACAACGGCTCCCGACTGGTGGCGGATGCCGGACGGACCATGGCTGACCTGGTGGGCCAGGTCAGCCGGGTGAATGATTTGGTGGCCGAGATCACGGTTGCGTCCAAGGAGCAGTCCCTGGGCATATCGCAGGTCGGCCAGGCGGTGGCCCAGCTCGATGAAATGACACAGCAAAACGCGGCCATGGTGGAGCAAAGCGGTGCCGCGGCCATCAGCATGAGCGACCAGGCCCAGCGCCTGGTTGCAGCGGTCAAGGTATTCTCGACATAATCGGCCAGACGACATCCCACCCTCGCCATGCATCCAACACAGCCCCCGACACGCCGCCGCCGCGACCTGGTCGAGTGGCTGTATCTGCTGGCCCTGTTGCTGGCATTCGGTGCTTACATCGGCTACTCGGAGTACCACGATTACCTGGAACTGGAAGCCCAACAGCGTGCGCGGCTGGCAACCCAGACCACGGTCATTGAAAAGAATCTGGTGCCGCAGCTCTTTTCAACCGGCCGGGCAATCGACGGCATTCTGGAGAGCATACCGGCATGGAGACTGGAAAATGACGGATTCAAAAAGGCCAACCAACGACTCAAACTGATCGGCGACACGCTGGTGGGAATCCGCACCATCATGGTCATGGATGCACACGGGCAGGTACTCACCTCGAACAGGGAGGATCTGATTGGGCAAAACTTCTATCAGCGAGAGTATTTTCAGCATGCGCTGAAGAACCCCCGGCGAGAAACCCTGTACATCACACCCCCCTTCGAAACCGTGCTTCATGCATGGGTCATGAGTGTGTACCGCATCATTCCCGGTCCCCGTGGGGAGTTCGCAGGAATCGTGATTGCCAGCGTCAACCCGAGCTACTTCAACACACTGCTGGACTCGGTGCGCGACGCGCCGGACATGTGGGCCTTTGTCGCCCACGGCGACGGCACAGTCTTCATGATGGTGCCTGAACGGGCTGACCTGACGGGCCAGGATCTGGCCCAGCCCGATACGTTTTTTTCCCGACACATCCAGAGTGGCGAGGCCAGCAGCCTGTTCAGTGAACAGCCATTTGTGGCGGGTGAAGCAAACCGCCTGATCGCTTTGCGAACCATTCAACCCGACCACCTGAATATGGAAAAGCCACTGGTGGTGGGCGTCTCGCGCGATACCTTGGCCATGCGTGCTGGCTGGGCACGCGAACTTCAGGAGCAGATATCAATCTATGTGGTTCTGGTCCTGGCAACGACAGTGAGTCTGTTTGTCTACCAGAAACGCCGCCGTGTTTTCCTGCGGCTGACGCATGCCAGGGAGCGGGCGCTACGGGCCAGTGATGCGCGTCTGCACTCGTTCTTTGATGCCACGCCGGATGCCCTGCTGATCAGTGACCTGCACGGCGTCATCACCATGGCCAACCAGCAGGTGGAACGTTTGTTGGGCTACCCGGTTGAAGAGTTGATTGGCAGGTCGATTGAGGAACTGGTCCCCGGGCGATTCCGTGACAGTCACCCGAGACTGCGCGCCGAATTCTCCGGAAATCCGAGTGCCAGGCGGATGGGAAACGGAATGGCCGTCAAGGCGCGCCGCAAGGACGGCAGTGAGTGCGATGTCGAGGTGAGCCTGAGCCGGATTGAAACCGATGAAGGCCTGTTTTTCGCCAGCGCCTTGCGCGACATCACCGAACGCAACCGGTCAGAAGAACAGCTGCGTATTGCCGCGGTTGCCTTCGAGGCACACCAGGGCGTGGTGGTCACGGATGCCAACAGCGTGATTCTGCGCGTCAATCAGGCGTTCACCGAAATCACGGGCTACCGTGCCGACGAAGTGATCGGGCGCAAGCCGAGCCTGCTCAAATCGGACCGCCATGACGCGAACTTCTACCGCTCCATGTGGGAAACCATCACCCGCACGGGCGTGTGGCAGGGGGAAATCTGGGACAAGCGCAAGGATGGAGAGGTCTATCCCAAATGGCTCTCGATCTCAACCGTCCGTGACAAACAAGGTGCCGTGACCCACTACGTCGGAGCACACCAGGACATCACCGACCGCAAGCTGGCAGAAGACAAGATCAATGAACTGGCCTTCTTTGACCAATTGACCGGACTGCCCAACCGCACGCTGTTGCTGGACCGGTTGAAACAGGCCGCTACAGCCAGCAAACGCAACGAAGATTTTGGTGCACTGCTGTTCATTGACCTGGACAACTTCAAGACATTGAACGACACGCTGGGCCACGACATCGGCGACCTGCTGCTCCGACAGGTGGCCCAGCGTCTGGCGACCTGTGTACGCAATGGCGACACCGTGGCCCGTCTCGGTGGGGACGAGTTCATGGTGATTCTGGCTGGCCTGAGCCAGAGCGAGGTCGACGCCGCGACCGACACGGAAGCCGTCGCCGAAAAAATTTTGGACAAGCTCGGTCAGCCCTATCAGCTTGGTGCCGTGGCGCACCACAGCACGGCCAGTATCGGTGTCACGTTGTTCGGCAACCAGAGTGCGACCATTGATGACCTGATGAAGCAGGCCGACCTGGCCATGTACCGATCCAAAGAAGCGGGGCGCAACGCCCTGCGTTTCTTTGACCCTGCCATGGCGACGGCCGTGATCAAACGGGTGGCATTGGAAGCGGATTTGCGCAACGCCGTTGCCGCCCGACAGTTCGTGTTGCACTACCAGGCGCAGGTCACGGGGCTTGGCCGGGTGACCGGCGCCGAAGTGCTGGTGCGTTGGCTGCATCCCGAGCGTGGCATGGTGGCGCCAGCCGATTTCATACCGCTGGCCGAAGAGACCGGGGTGATTCTGGCCCTGGGTCAATGGGTGCTGGAAACAGCGTGCATGCAATTGGCGCTGTGGGAAAAAATGCCGGACATGGCGCATCTCACCCTGGCGGTCAATGTCAGCGCGCACCAGTTTGGGCAGTCCGGCTTCGTGGACAAGGTGTTGACCACTCTGCAGCGCAGCGGTGCCAACCCCATGCGCCTCAAGCTGGAGTTGACCGAGAGCCTGCTGGTCGGCAGCGTGCAGGACATCGTTGAAAAAATGTTCGCGCTGAAAGCCAAGGGCGTGGGCTTCGCGCTGGATGACTTCGGCACGGGCTATTCGTCGCTGTCCTACCTCAACCGCCTGCCGCTGGACCAGTTGAAGATCGACCAGTCGTTTGTTCGCGATGTGCTGATCAACCCGAGCGACGCCGCCATCGCCAGAACCATCATCGTGCTGGCAAAAAGCCTGAACCTGGGCGTCATCGCAGAGGGCGTTGAGACCGAGACGCAGCGGGATTTTCTGGCCAGCTCAGGCTGCCATGCGTATCAGGGCTATTTCTTCAGCCGACCGGTGCCAGTCGAGCGCTTTGAGGCCATCGTGCTCAGTGACACAACGACGTCATGACTGGGAACACCTGCTGCTGAGCGCTGACGGTCCCATCGCCAGCACCGAGGCACGGGACGTCATCCTTGCGGCCAATGGTCCGGTGTGCAGCGCGCCACAATCGACACAAAAAATGGCGCGATTCACCAAATAGCGCCACAATCGATACTGTAAAACACCAAATAGCGCCACATTTCATAAAACTGCGCCACTTTCGCCATGACCACCCACACCGCCCTGCTCCAAAGCATTCAGTCCGCCCCCGCCGGCCTCACACTGGCTGACATGCTGGTGCAGCATCCGTCCCTCAAGCGGCGCACGGTGCAGCGCTGGCTTAACCAATGGGTTGCCGCCGGGCACATTGCGGCCCTTGGCGAAGGCCGCGCCCGCCGGTACCTGGCAACGACGGCAGCCACTGACGCACCAAGCCACGCCTTTCCCACCAACATTCCCCTGTCCGCCGACAGCCAGGACATCCTCGCCTACGTCGCACAGCCCCTGCAGGCGCGCAAGCCCGTGGGCTACCAGCGCGATTTTCTGGATGCCTACCAGCCCAACGTCAGCGCCTACCTGAGCACCCCACTACGCCGCCAGTTGCATAACATGGGCAAGACCAGCCGCATGAACGAACCCGCCGGTACCTACAGCCGCGCCATTCTCAACCGCCTGCTGATTGACCTGTCGTGGGCCTCCAGCCATCTGGAGGGCAACACCTATTCGCGCCTGGACACCGTGGAACTGATCGAGCACGGGCGCACCGCCACCGGCAAGGGCGCCATCGAGACGCAAATGATCTTGAACCACAAGACCGCCATCGAACTGCTGCTAGACAACTCAGGAACGGCTGAACTTAACCGCTACCTGCTGATGAACCTGCACAGCGCATTGGCAGAAAACCTGCTGCCCAACCCAGCTGACGAAGGCCGTATCCGCCAGCATGCCGTTGACATCGGCAAGAGCGTGTACCGCCCCCTGTCCACGCCCCAACAGATCGATGAAACACTGGATGTGGTGCTGGCCAAGCTGAACAGAATAGCCGACCCGTTTGAGCAATCGTTCTTTGCCATGGTGCACCTGCCCTACCTGCAGCCCTTTGCCGACATCAACAAGCGCACCTCACGCCTGGCGGCCAACCTGCCCTTGTTCCGCGCCAACCTGTGCCCGCTGACGTTTTTGGACGTACCCGAACAAGCCTACAGCCACGCCACCTTGGGGGTGTACGAACTCACACGGGTGGAACTGCTGCGCGACCTGTACGTTTGGGCCTACGAGCGCTCCACCCAGGAATACCAGGCCATCCAGCAGGACCTGGCTGAACCCGACCCGCTGCGCTTGGCCTACCGCGACCTGATCAAACTGACGGTGCGGGAGGTGGTGCAACAGCCGCAGGCTGATCCACTGCGGGTGATTGAACACGCGCTTGAGTCTGTGCCACAAGTAGAACGCACGGATGTGCAGGCATTGCTAGTGCAGGCATTGCAGCGATTGCATGAAGGGGTTTTGGCGCGGTATGGGTTGCGGCCTTCGGAGCTGGTGGCATGGAAAGATGCGCAGAAGGTGCTATGAAATTGGGAGCTTCTTGCGCTTATTGCACGGGGGCTGGAGGCCTAAATGACTTGTAACTTTCTGCCAAAAACCGCTCGTCTGCGCTGACTGATTGATAACAAGCGGTTTGCATCAGCTTTACTCACAACGCCTGTGCCTCCGCAATCACCTGCTCCCGAAACTTGATGGGCAAGGCCCTCGGCGTGCACACGTCAACCGCCACTTTCAATAGCTACGCCAACTCCAGTTGAATTTTGGCGATGTCCATCAACGTGGTTTCATTGGTGGGCCCAACCAGCAGGTCGAGGTCACTTTCCTCGGCATCGTCGCCATGTACCACCGAATCGAACACCCGAACGTTGGTCACACGGTGGCGCAAGGCAATGCTGCGAATGACTTCGCGATGGGCTTGCAGTGCTTCGGGTGGTCGCATTCAGGATTCTCCTTGACGGATGCCCATGGTACTTTTTGTGGAGCAGTGGTGTAGCGCGCCAATTGGCGCAGGTCATCGAGCTGCGCCAAAGCCAAGGCAACCTCGACCATTTGATCGAATGAGAGCTGGCCGCTGCCGAGCTCATATGGCCTCACGTACAAAGCGACCCGGACGTTATAGTCTCCAGGGCTTTCTGCAAGACTTTGAGTTGCAACTGAGGGTTCGGTGCAGGAGTTGAGGCGTTGCTGACTGGGGTGGTTGGATGTATTTGAATGGGGGCGCGTCACACTTGAAGCCATCCCGGCTCATCAGTCAGACTGCAGTACGATCATCCTGGGCCGGTCAAACGCCATCATTCGGATCAGCTTACTTGCATAAGACAAATCAAAAATGACACACACTCCCCATCGGGCTCCCCTAGCCCTCTCTGGCTGCGAAAGCGTTAACGCAATACGCAATGTTGGAATATGACCAATATTCGCGCCATTGACATGCTGTTCCTTGATGATCTATTGGATATGGGAAGCGGCTACGTCCTTAGCTTTTCGGATCGAACCTTCACACAATTCTTCGCGGAAGAGCTCAACATCGACATCGACGATCCGACATTTGCGCGGAATGGTGGCTCAAAGGGCAAGCGGCTCCGGTGCTTTCTCCAAACTGTTGACAAGCAAACCGTTGTACGAACGCTCAACGCCCTTTGGGAATACCGCGAAGCCCTGCGCCTGGGATCCGGCCAGCCCGACCGGATTGAGAATGCACAGGGGCGCTTATTGGCGCTTATCAACAGACTGGAAGGCAAGGCGGAGAACGCCCCAATCAAGGAGCAGGCGCCAGCGCCTGCGTTCGACAGACCCAAGCTCGCCCAGCTCAGGGCCGACCTTGTCGCCTTGTCACAGTACGCTCCGCAAGCTCGGGGCTATGCCTTCGAAGCTTTTCTCAAACAACTCTTTGACATATATGGCCTCGCAGCGCGAGAACCGTTTCGCATTCAAGGGGAGCAAATCGATGGTAGCTTTCAACTTTCGAACGAAACCTACCTCGTAGAGGCAAAGTGGGAAGCTCAGCCCACCGGTGTGGCTGATCTCCATACCTTTCATGGAAAGATCGAACAGAAGGCCTCATGGACGCGCGGTCTATTCATCAGCAATAGCGGCTTTACCGACGATGGTCTTGTTGCGTTTGGTCGAGGCAAGCGGGTAATCTGCATGGACGGTTTTGATCTTTATGAGACTTTAGATCGAGAACTGCCGCTCAATCATGTCCTCGACAAAAAGGTTCGCCGAGCTGCCGAAACAGGTTTCCCATTTGTCCGTGTCCGCGATCTCTTTCCCCATTGACCCACGGAATAGAACTCATCTATGCCCTATGACCTTGAAAACCGCCTCGTGATCGGTGTTGCCTCAAGTGCAATGTTTGATTTATCTGAGTCAGATGCCATTTTTCGCAGCAAAGGCGAAGAAGAGTACCGTAAATTTCAAGAGGCGCATCTGAATGATCCGCTGCCAAAGGGAATGGCCTTTTCTTTTGTAAAACGTCTGCTATCGCTCAACGACCTAAGTATTGATTCGGAAAATGACCCACTGGTTGAGATCGTCTTGCTTTCGAAAAACGACCCTGACACTGGCCTGCGGGTAATGAAGTCAATCGCGCATTACGGCATACGCATGACACGCGCCATCTTCATGCAAGGGCAAGCACCCTATGAATACATCCCGGCTCTGAACATTTCGCTATTCCTCTCGGGGAATCAAGCTGATGTTGCTGCAGCAATCAAGGCTCAATTTCCAGCTGGACAAATCCTGGACTCAACCATAGTGGACGATGAAGACGATGTAAACCTTCGGATTGCATTCGACTTTGATGGTGTCCTCGCTGACGATGAATCTGAAACTGTCATGCACAACACGAATGATCTTGCGCAGTTTCACAAGCATGAAGTTCGCAACGAAATGCAACCGCACAGTCCGGGTCCGTTGAAGGAGTTTCTCGTCCGCATATCGAAAATCCAATCAGCGGAAGAAGCACGTAAGAAACAGCAACCCGAATACCGTAATCGGTTACGAGTATCAATAGTGACTGCGCGAAATGCCCCATCCCATGCACGCGCACTTACCACATTGAAAAGCTGGGGAGTGATGGTGAATGATGCATTCTTCCTGGGTGGAATTGAAAAAGGCAAAGTACTTTCTGTCTTACGTCCGCATATATTCTTCGATGACCAGTCGGGCCATCTGAAATCAGCTAGCTCCGTCGTTCCGTCAGTGCACATACCATTTGGTATTCGAAATCTTTGATCTTCGAGAAATCGTCCGTCGTGCAACCCCTCATAGTCAACCAACCCTCCCTCCCAGGCATGTGCCCCATCGCCGAGGCAGTGGATCGGCTCGCCCATGATTCCGACGGCGGTGAACGCGGTGCAGTGTTCACGCGCCGCGAAGTGGTCGATTTCATGCTGGACCTGGCGGGCTACACGCCAGATCGCCCTTTGCACAGCATGCGACTGCTGGAGCCTTCATTTGGTGGCGGGGAGTTTTTGCTGGCGGCTGTGGAACGGCTGTTGGCAGCATTTCAGTCGGCCGGCTCCGTGAGTGATTTAAGCCCGTGCATCCGTGCGGTGGAGCTGCACAGCAATACATTCACTGCAACCAAGCGCGAGCTTGAAAAGTTACTTCTGCGCTTTGGTATCCCCAAGCCAGATGCTGCCCGCCTGTTGAACACCTGGCTCATCTCCGGTGACTTTTTGTTGTCGCCCTTGCCCGGCCAATTTGACTTTGTGGTGGGCAACCCACCCTATGTGCGGCAGGAGCTGATTCCGGCCGCGCTGATGTTGGAATACCGCAAGCGCTATGCCACGCTGTACGACCGGGCGGACCTCTACATTCCGTTTATCGAACGCTCGCTCGCGCTACTGGCCGATGGCGGGCAGTGCGCGCTGATCTGTGCCGACCGCTGGACCAAAAACCGCTACGGTGCACCGCTACGTGCACTGGTGGCTGGCGGCTTCCACTTGCGAGCCTATGTGGATATGGTGGACACGCCCGCGTTCAATGCGGACGTGATCGCCTACCCGGCCATCACGTTGATTGAGAAGGCGACGCCCGGCCCAACGCTGGTAGCCGAACGCCCGGCCATTGATGCGGCGAACCTGTCGCTACTGGCGAGCGCCTTGTTGCGCGGCAAAGCGGACGAGACGGTTGGTGTCTCGCTGGTAGAGCATGCGGCCAGCGGCTCGGAGCCTTGGGTGTTGAGTTCTTCGGCCAAGCGTGCGCTGCTGCGCCGTCTGGAAGCCAAATTTCCGCTATTGGAGGAAACAGGCTGCAAGGTGGGCATTGGCGTCGCCACCGGGGCCGACAAGGCCTTCATCGCCAAGATGGAAGAACTGGACGTGGAACCCTCACGCAAGTTGCCGCTGGTCACCACCAAAGACATTGCCAGTGGCGTGGTGCGTTGGCTGGGGCTGGGCGTCATCAACCCGTTTGAAGACGATGGCAAGCTGGCCGATCTGAGCCACTACCCCAAACTGCGCGCCCATTTGGAACAGCATCGCGCAATCATTGCAAGCCGACACGTAGCCAAGAAAGCCCCGGCCAACTGGTACCGAACCATTGACCGCATCACGCCCGCGCTGGCGGCACGCCCCAAGCTGCTGATTCCAGACATCAAGGGCTCGGCCCATGTGGTCTATGAGCCTGGTGGGCTGTACCCGCACCACAACCTGTATTTCGTGGAATCCAGCGAATGGGATTTGCGAGCGCTGCAGGCGGTGTTGCTGTCCAGCGTAGCCCGGCAGTTTGTTGCCGCCTATTCCACTGCCATGCGTGGTGGGTTTCTGCGGTTTCAGGCCCAGTACCTTCGGCGTATCCGACTGCCAGAGTGGATAACCGTTTCGCAAAACATGCGCGAGCGGCTGATGCGAGCAGCAACCTCCTTGGATCTGGCCGAATGCGACAAGGCTGCCGCCGAGCTGTACGGTCTCACCGAAGACGAAGCCACCATGCTGGCGCATTGAAGTCGAACAAGAATACCGAGGAAGAACATGGCGCTTGATTTGAGTGACTACGAGAACAAAGCACGAGAGGCCATCAAGGCTTTTTGGCAAACCCGCGCAAGCGCCACGTTAAAGCAGAAGGAATCCGGCAAGGCCGACCAAGGCGAACGCGCTGGTGTGACCGGCGGCAAAAACATGGACGGCTTCGCCAGCTCTACAGCGCAGCCACCGTCATCGCCACGCCGCGCTCGGCGGTTGTCGATGGTGCCTACTCTGAGCTTTCGGCCATGACGGGGCTGCGCTCGTTTGTAGCGGCTCTGGCGGGGCATATAGCAACGGCGGCTGCTCGGTAGCGAGCAAGCAAAGTAATGCCCAGTTGCAATGACTATGCGCGCAACAGTTTGCAATTGCTATTAACTCAGGAGCTGCTTGCGCATATTTCACGCGGGCTGCAGGCCTAAAAGCCTATTAAATCCATTCACCATGTCCGCAACCCTAGCCTACGCCCTTTTCCCCACCCCCATCGGTCACTGCGGCATCGCCTGGGGTGAGAGCGGCCTCACCGGAGTGCAGTTGCCCGAGCAGGACGAAGCCGCCACCCGCGCGCGCATGGTGCGCCGTTTTCCCCATTGCGGCGAAGGGTTACCGCCAGTCCCCGTCCAGGAAGCCATGGTCGCGCTGGTCGCCCTGCTGAGCGGCACGCCGCACGAACCGGCGGACCTGTCCAACATCGTGCTCGACATGCGTGGCGTGCCGCCGTTCCACCAGCGGGTGTACGCGCTGGCACGCACGCTGATGCCGGGCCAGACCACGACCTATGGCGAGATGGCCCGCCAGTTGGGTGACCCCGGCGCGGCACGCGCCGTGGGGCAGGCGCTGGGTGCCAACCCGTTTGCGCCCGTGGTACCGTGTCACCGGATCCTGGCCGCTGGCGGCGGTGCGGGCGGCTTTTCGGCCAACGGCGGCGTCACCACCAAGCTGCGCATGCTGCTGATTGAGCGCGCCCGCTTCAACGGGCCGGGCTTGTTTGACGATGTGCAAGACACTCCCACTGCTTCACCATGACCACCACCCACCTGCTGTACCTTCACGGTTTTCGCTCTTCTCCCGCATCGACCAAGGCCCGCATGACGGCGGCTGCGGTTGCCGATCGGCATCCTGGCGTGACCTGGCTATGCCCGGCGTTGCCGGCTTCACCCAGACAGGCCATGGATGAGGTGTTACAGGCCATCAGCGACTGGCCGCGCGACGCTATGGCGGTCGTTGGCTCGTCGCTGGGCGGCTTCTATGCCACCTGGCTGGCGGAGCGATTCGGCTGCAAGGCCGTACTGCTCAACCCGGCCGTGCGGCCGGCGCGTGATCTGGCCGCACACCTGGGTGAAAACGCCGTCTGGCAAGACCCTGAAACACACTTTGTGTTTGAAGCGTCATCCATTGATGAGTTGCTGGCCCAGGAGGTTCCCCGCATCACCCAGCCTGCGCGCTATTTTGCGGTGATCGCCAAGGGTGACGAAGTGCTGGACTGGCGCGAAATGACGGGGCATTACCCCGGTGCTCGCCTGAAACTGCTGCCCGCCTCAGACCATGCCTTGAGTGATTACGACCAGCATCTGGACGAGGTTCTGGACTTTCTGGATTTGCAGAGCCCCTGAGCGAACGCTTGCCGTATAGTTTGCTGCAACCATCACTGAATGAAAGCAACCATGAACATCGGCAAGCGTCTCGTTTTCGCTCTGGTCCTCGCGGCGGCGTGGCCGGCGTTCGCAGCAGACTTCTACTGGAGTTGCACCACGGCGGACGGCATCAAATACGCTGACGCGACAAGGTGCGACAAGGGTGACACCGCGGTGCAGGTGATGAAAGGCGGCGCATCGCCGCCTGCCCACAGTGAGACGAAGCGCGTTCCCTCAACGGATTGCCCGACTACGCCATCTTACTGTGCTCGACCCGACTACGACGTGTCTGAAGCATCTCCGCGCGCACAGGCGATCACGCGTTTCATGCGCCAAAAGGAATGCGAATTTCTGCTGCGATTTCCCAATCGCTGTGTGCCTCCCGGGTAAATCCGGTCTTGTCACCAAACTGTCACCGTGCCTACATACAGTGGCACGATGTCATCCATTCAACTCGTTAACGTCACCAAGGACTGGGGTGGCACCAAGGCACTGGATACCCTCAACCTGACAATCGAGCCTGGCAGCTTTTGCGTGCTGCTGGGCCCCTCGGGCTGCGGCAAGTCCACCACGCTGCGCATCATTGCCGGGCTGGAGTCTGCCAGCAGCGGCCAGGTGTTCGTGGATGGCCGCGATGTGACGCACCAGCCACCCGCACGGCGCGGCATTGCCATGGTGTTCCAGAATTACGCGCTGTTTCCGCACCTGAGTGTGGCCAGCAACATCACGTTCGGCCTGTCCGTGCGCAAGGTCGGCGCTGTGGAGACGGCCAAGCGCCTGCACGCGACGGCCGAACTGCTGGGTCTGGAAAAACTGCTGGACCGCAGGCCGTCCCAGTTGTCGGGCGGACAGCAGCAACGCGTCGCCCTGGGCCGCGCCCTGGTAGCCCAGGCCAAGGTCTGCCTGATGGACGAACCCCTGTCCAATCTGGACGCCCAACTGCGCCAGGAAATGCGCCACGAGTTGCGCGAACTGCAGCAACGACTGGGCCTGACCGTGGTGTATGTCACCCACGACCAAACGGAGGCAATGAGCATGGCCGACCAGGTTGTGCTGCTCAACAAGGGGCGCATCGAGCAATCCGCCGCGCCGCGCACGCTCTACGCCCAACCCGCCACCACGTTTGCCGCGCGCTTCATCGGCACACCGGCCATGAACCTGCTGCGCGTGCAGGACGGCCACATCGCCGGCAGCCGGGTGGTGGTCCAGCACGCCGGCGATTTTCTGGGCATCCGGCCCGAGTCGGTGGTCCTGGACGGATCGGTCCCGGCTACCGTGCAAAGCCTGGAGTACCTGGGCGCTGACCTGGTCTTGCGCTGCGCGGTGGGTTCCGAACTCATCACGGTGCGCGCTGACGGCCGCTCGCAGCTTGCGGCCGGTGCGCAGGTCACGCTGCAATGGCCGGCGCACGCAGAACACTATTTCGATTCACAGGGCTGCAGAGTCCACTAACCATCCCCATCAGGAGCAAGACCAGCATGCAAAGAAAGACCTTCACCCGCCTGATCGCCGCCACGGCCATCGCCTTCGGCATCGCACCCCTGGGCGCATCGGCCCAGGCGCCAACCGAGATTTCATTCTTCTACCCGGTGGCGGTGGGTGGCAGCATTGCCAAATACATTGACGATCTGGCGGCCGACTTCACCAAGGAAAATCCCGGCATCAAGGTCAACCCCATTTACGCCGGCAGCTACCAGGACACCATCGTCAAGGCCCTGACCGCGCACAAGTCGGGCACGCCGCCGGTGACCTCGGTTCTGTTGTCCACCGACATGTTCACGCTGATCGATGAAGACGCCATTGTGCCCATCGACAGCTTTGTGAAGACCGCCGACGACAGGGCCTGGCTGGGCAGCTTCTACAAGGCCTTCATGCTCAACAGCCAAACCGGCGGCAAGACCTGGGGCGTACCGTTCCAGCGCTCCACCATCGTTCTCTACTACAACAAGGACCTGTTCAAGGCCGCCGGACTGGACCCCAACAAGGGCCCCGCTACCTGGGCGGAAATGGCCGACTTTGCGAAGAAGCTGACGACGAAGGACGCCTCCGGCAAGGTCACGCAATACGGCGTGCAGATTCCGTCCAGCGGCTTCCCCTACTGGCTGTTCCAGGCCCTGGCCATCGAGAACGATGCCGTGCTGGCCAATGACGCGGGCAACGCCGTGAAGTTTGACGATCCCAAAGTGATCGAGGCCCTGCAGTATTGGGTTGACCTGGCCAAGCAGGGCACCCACCCGGCGGGCATCGTCGAATGGGGCACCACGCCCAAGGACTTCTTCGAAAAGAAAGTCGCCATGATGTGGACCACCACCGGCAACCTGACCAATGTGAAAAACAACGCCAAATTTGATTTTGGCGTGTCCATGCTGCCATCGGCCAAGCGCAAGGGCTCGCCCACGGGCGGCGGCAATTTCTACATCTTCAAGAAATCGTCACCGGCGCAGCAGGAAGCGGCCTTCAAGTTCATCAAGTGGGTCACGCAGCCCGAGCGCGCCGCACGCTGGAGCATGGAGACCGGCTATGTGGCAATCTCGGAAGCCGCCTACAACACGGACACGCTGCGCAAATACGGCCGCGACTTCCCGGCCGCGCTGGTGGCGCGCGACCAGTTGCCGTTTGCCGTGGCCGAGTTCTCCACGCATGACAACCAGCGCGTGACCAAGGCCCTGAACGACGGCCTGCAAGCCGCGTTGACCGGCACCAAAACGCCGGCCCAAGCCATGCAGGATGCCCAGAAGGAAGCCGATCGCCTTCTGCGCAGCTACAAATAACATAGCTGCTTACGCACTATCGACGGGGCATCCCCGTCGATTTCATTGGTAATCCATGCTACACCAACCCTCCGGCAACTCGGCGCTGCACGCCTACCTGCTGCTGCTTCCCGCCCTGGTACTGCTGGTGGCGTTCACGCATTACCCGGCCGTTGCCACGCTGATCGACAGTTTTTTCTCCACGCCCAAGGGCGGCCGCCCTGGCGTCTGGGTGGGACTGGAGAACTACGAGGTCATGTCGGGCGACCCGGTATTCTGGAAGGCCGCCACCAACAACCTGTGGTTTGCGCTGGCCACCATTCCGGCGTCCATCGGGCTGGCGCTGGTGATGGCGCTGTGGGTCAACGAACGCATGACCGGGCGCGGCTTTCTGCGCATGGCCTATTTCACGCCCACGGTGCTGCCGATGATTGCCGTGGCCAACATCTGGCTTTTTTTCTACACACCGGGCTATGGCCTGCTGGAGCAGATCACCGGGCTGTTCGGTCTGCCCTCGCACAACTGGCTGGGTGACCAGCGCACCGCGCTGGGCGCCATCACCCTGGTGGCGGTCTGGAAGGAAGCCGGCTTCTTCATGATCTTCTACCTGGCCGCGCTGCAATCCTTAAGCCCGAGCCTGCGCGAAGCCGCCGCCATCGAGGGCGCCTCGCGCTGGTATTTCTTTCGCCGCGTGCAATGGCCGCTGCTGATGCCCACCACACTGTTCGTCATGATCAACGCCGTCATCAACGCCGTGCGCATGGTGGACCATGTGGTGGTGCTCACCCGCGGCGGCCCCGACAACGCGTCGACGCTGCTGCTGTACCACCTGTATGAAGTGGGCTTCAAGTTCTGGGACACCGCGTACGCTGCGGCCATCACCGTGGTCTTGCTGGCCGTGCTGGCATCGGTGGCACTGTTCCAGTTCTTTGTGCTCGACCGCAAGGTGCATTACCAATGAAAGCGCCCTCAACACGCCTGGCCTACAACGAGCCCGGCTGGCTCGACACCGCCGCCGCCTGGCTGCTGGCCCTGCTGTGGATCTTGCCGCTGGTCTACACGGTGTGGACGGCGTTTCACCCGTCCGAGTATTCGACCCGCTTCGAGCTGCTGGCGCCGCTGACGCTGGACAACTTCGCCCGCGCCTGGGAGGCGGCGCCCTTTGCCCGCTACTTTCTCAACACCACCCTGCTGGTCCTGCTGATACTGGGCTGCCAACTGGTGCTCGGCACGCTGGCCGCCTACGCCTTCGCCCGCTATACATTCCCCGGCAAGAATGTGCTGTTTGCGCTGGTGCTGGTGCAGCTCATGATCATGCCCGACATCCTGCTGGTGGAGAACTACAAGACCATGGCGCGCCTGGGCCTGGTCGATACCCTGGTGGCCATTGGCCTGCCCTACTTTGCGTCGGCCTTTGCCATTTTTCTGCTGCGCCAGACCTTCCTGGGCATTCCCAAGGAACTGGACGAAGCCGCGCGCGTGGAGGGCGCCAGCCCGCTGCAAATCCTGTGGCGCGTCTATGTGCCGCTGGCCCGCCCGGTGTACACCGCCTTTGCGCTGGTGTCGGTGAGCTTTCACTGGAACAATTTTCTGTGGCCGGTCATCATCACCAACAGCGTGGGCTCACGGCCATTGACCGTCGGCCTGCAGGTGTTCTCCAGCACCGACCAGGGCGTGGACTGGTCCATCATCACCGCTGCCACACTCATGACCTCGGCCCCGCTGCTGATCGGCTTTTTGTTGTTTCAGCGGCAGTTTGTGCAGAGCTTCATGCGGGCCGGCATCAAGTAAACGGCTGGAAAGGCCACCCCATGAATTTGATCACCTGGAACGTGCAATGGTTTTGCGGCCTGGATGACGTGGTCAGCATTGAGCGCGTACTGGATGAAGCCCGCGCCATGGCCGACTTTGACGTGCTGTGCCTGCAGGAGGTGGCCGTCAACTACCCGCAACTCACCGGCAACGCCGGGTTTGACCAGGTGGCGCGCCTGCGCGAACTGCTGCCCGGGTTTGAGATTTGCTTTGGCGCCGCCGTGAACGAACTGGGGCGTCAGGGGCAACGCCAGCAGTTTGGCAACCTGGTGGCCAGCCGCCTGCCGGTGGCCCAGGTACAGCACTACCCGCTGCCCTACCCGGCCGATGGCGGCGTGCGCTCCATGCCGCGCATGTGCACCAGCGCCACGGTGCTGTCGCCGCTAGGGCCGCTGCGCGTGATGACGACCCACCTGGAGTTTTATTCCCCCCGGCAACGCCTGGCCCAGGCGCAGGCGCTGGTGGACATCCATGCCCAGGCCTGCGCCCACGCCGCGCACCCGCCGCAGGACGACGAGACCGGCATGCCATTCCAGACCAAGGCGCACACCGCCAGCGCGATTCTGTGCGGAGACTTCAACTTTGAAACCAGCGACGAGGAGTACGACTGCATCCAGGCCGCCGCGGTGCCCGGCGCCACCCGCATGGCAGACGCGTGGCGTGTAGTGCATGGCGAGACACCGCACGCCCCCACCTTCCGCCTGTTTGACCGGCGCTACGGACCGGAGCCCATCGGCTGCGACTTCGTGTTTGTCAGCGAAGACCTGAAGCGCCACGTCCAGGGCATCAAGGTCAACACGCAAACCCGTGTGTCCGACCATCAACCGGTGCTGGTGCGATTCAAACCCGCCGGCTTGGAAGCTCCGATGCCAGTTGCCGCGCCACCTCGGCCATGACCGGCCGCTCGGCGGGCCGCTCATCCAGGCAAGCCTCTGTCAGGGCGGCAATGCCCGCCATCGCGCTGGCAGGCCCCGCATCCGCCACAGCATGCGCCAGCAATTCTTCCAGCAGGTAACCAAAGGCACGCACTTCCAGGGCCTGCAGGGCGCGGCTGTGAAGCGGCTGGTCCACCGGCAGCAGCGTGCCTGCGCCAAAGTCGCTCAGCAAGGCCTGGCCGCTAACGGGGTTCCACAGAATGTTGTGGGCGTACAGGTCGCCATGCAGCACGCCCTGCTGGTGCAAATGGGCCACGGCGTCGGCCATTGACTGAGCCAGGCGCAACACGGTGGGCATGGGGATACGCAGACCGGCCGGGTACACATCGCGGGTGCAACTGTCCAGGCTGGGTGGTCCGGCCAGGTTGATGTAGCTGCTGGGGATCAGCGGCAGCAGCAGGCCCCGCGCGCCCTGCGGATGGTCCACCAGCTCCGCGCTGGGCGTGCACAGCGCCGGGTGCTGGCCAGCGGCCAGGCAGGCCGCCAGTTCGTGCTCGGGCAGGCCGTCGCTGGTGACCGCGCCCTTGAACAGCTTGAGCGCCAGGCCCTGCGCGCTGTCGTGCTGGTGCACGCGGTAGATATGGCCCGAAGCACCTTCACCCAGCAGCCCATCCACCCGCAATTGCTGCCACGGCACGCTGGCAAGGGGTGCGGGCGTTGGCCGGTGCCAGCCCAGCGGATTTCCCGAGAGCGCCAGCCAGCTCAGACGCGGTAATTCGGTCAGCCAGCCGGGCAGCTGCGGGAACCGGTTGGCGGACAGGCGCAGCAGTTCCAGCCGCTGCGCATCGGCCAGACCGAGCGGCAGATCACGCAGCCGGTTGCCCGCCAGCATCAGCTTTTGCAGGGCCGGGCGCCGACCCAGCTCAGGGGGCAAGCCGGTGATGGCGTTATCGGTGAGGATCAGCCAGCGCAAGGCCGGCGGCAGGGCTGCGCTCGGCACTTCGGCAATGCGGCAGGCCTTGAAGCCCACCACCTGCAGCGCCGCACAGTCGCCCAGCACCTCGGGCAGGCGGGTGAAGGGGTTGTCCGAACAGAAGATGACCTTGAGCCGGTGCAGGCGTGGCAAGTCCTTGGGCAGGCTCTCCAGCTGGTTACCCGACAGGTTGAGCACTTCCAGCGTGTCGGCCAGGTCAAACACCTCGCCTGGCAGGGTACGCAGCCCGCAGGACAGGTCCAGGCGGCGGGTGCCGGCGAGTGCGCCGCTGCGCAGTTGTTCAAGGGTGTGCATGCAAGGGTCAAAGTAAAGCCCGGACAGGCCGGGCGGGGTTGCCGATTATCCTGCCGGGCACAGGTGCATGCTGAACCGCGAAATCACCTGGGCCATGGCCCTCAGTGCGTTGCATCGCAGCGGTTCGGATGTGAATGCCACCGATTAAAAATGTTGTTTAACTAGATTTACCATTCCAACGCAATGGCCTGTTTTGCATTTTTTCAATAATATTTTCCGGGTTTACCCTCTTTATTCTCAAGCAGCCATCGAACTAGACTTTGTGTTGTTTAACTACATCTCTGGCATCTGCGGGGACTTGGTTTCTTTCAACACGATTCAAAGTATCAGGAGAGAGTGAATGGATTACCGCCGGTTTTTTCTTGCCGCTGTGCTCGGCTGCGTCCTCTGGAATAGCCCGCTGGCGCAGGCCGCCATCAATGCCGCCCAGCTGGGTGCCCGCTATGACGCCAGCCAGGCCAACATCAGCTTCAAGGTCTATTCGAGCCGCGCAGAGCGCATCGAGTTGTACCTCTACAGCAGTCCGACCGGGACACTGGAAAAAATGAAGAGCGCCATGACCCAGGGAGCCGGCGGCGTGTGGAGCCTGAGCATCCCGGTGACCACGCTGGCCAGCGCCGGCATCGGCGGCACCGTGTACTACGGCTACCGCGCCTGGGGCCCGAACTGGCCCTACAACGCGGGCTGGACCAAGGGTTCGGCCATCGGCTTCATCAGCGATGTGGACGCCGCCGGCAACCGCTTCAATCCCAACAAGCTGCTGACCGACCCGTACGCGCTGGAGTTGAGCCACGACCCCATGACGGCCACCATGGCCAACGGCACCGTGTATGCCAGCGGCGCGCTGTACCGCAACCAGGACACCGGCTCGGTCGCGCCGAAAGGCATCGTGCTGATGGGCGACACCCAGTCCATAGGCACCAAGCCGACCCGCGCCTTCAAGGACGACATCGTCTACGAAGCCCACGTGCGCGGCCTGACCATGAACGACAGCAGCGTCACGGCGGCCTACCGCGGAACCTACAAGGGCGCGGGCCAGAAGGCGGCCTATCTGGCCAGCCTGGGGGTCACCGCGGTCGAGTTCTTGCCGGTGCAGGAAACCCAGAACGACACCAACGATGCCGACCCCAATTCAGACACCGGCGACAACTACTGGGGCTACATGACGCTCAACTACTTTGCGCCGGATCGCCGCTTTGCCTATGACAAGACGGCGGGTGGCCCGACGCGCGAGTTCAAGGAAATGGTCAAGGCCTTCCATGACCAGGGCATCAAGGTGCTGATCGACGTGGTGTACAACCACACCGGCGAGGGCGGCGCCTGGAATCCCGCCGACACCACCACCTACAACCTCTACGGCATGCGCGGGCTGGACAACCCGACCTACTACAGCCTGACCACCGACCGGCAGTCGTCATGGGACAACACTGGCGTGGGTGGCAACTACAACACGCACAACCCGGTCGCGCAGAACCTGATCGTCGACTCGCTGGCCTACTGGCGCGACACGCTGGGCGTGGACGGCTACCGTTTCGATCTGGCGTCGGTGCTGGGCAATACCTGTGAGCACGGCTGCTACAACTTCGACAAGATGGATTCCGCCAATGCGCTCAACCGCATCGTGGCCGAACTACCACCGCGACCGGCGGCCGGCGGCAGCGGCGTGGACCTGATTGCAGAACCGTGGGCCATCGGCGGCAACTCCTACCAGGTGGGCGGCTTCCCCAGCGGCTGGGCCGAGTGGAACGGCCTCTACCGTGACACGGTACGCCAGGCCCAGAACAAGCTCGGCTCGGTCGCGGTCACCACGGGCCAGATGGCGAGCCGCTTCGCCGGCTCCAGCGACCTGTACGCGGCCAATGGCCGCAAGCCCTGGCACTCGGTCAACTTCATCACCGCGCACGACGGTTTTACGCTGAAGGATTTGTACAGCTGCAACGGCAAGAACAACACCCAGGCCTGGCCGCTGGGCCCCAGCGATGGCGGCGACGACAACAACAACAGCTGGGACCAGGGCAGTGTTGCCGCCAGCCAGCGCCAGGCGGCGCGCACCGGGCTGGCACTGATGATGCTGTCGGCGGGTGTACCGATGCTGGTGGGCGGCGACGAGGCCCTGCGCAGCCTGAACTGCAACAACAACCCCTACAACCTGGATTCCAGCGCGAACTGGCTCAACTGGAGCTGGAGCACGGACCAGAGCAACTTCCAGGCCTTCACCAAAGGGATGATCGCGTTCCGCAATGCCCATGCGGCGCTGCGTCCCGCCAATTTCTATTCCGGCGTCGACAACAACGGCAACGTGATGGAACAGCTGCGCTGGTTCAAGCCCAATGGCTACCAGGCCGATGCCACCTACTTCAACGATCCGGCCAACCATGCGATTGCCTGGCGCATGGACAGCAGTGAATTCGGCGACACCACACCGGCCATCTACGTGGCCTACAACGCCTGGAGTGGGCAGGTCAACTTCAATCTGCCATGGCCGGGCTATGGCAAGAGCTGGTACCGCAGCACCGACACCTGCGGCTGGGCCGAAGGCGCGGGGCAGGTGCGCACGCCGGGTGCGGAAGACGCTATCGGTGGCGAGGCCACGGTGTACGGCTTGTGCGGGCGCGGCATGCTGCTGCTGATCGCCAGGTGAAGCTGGAAGCCCATTTCAAGAACCATGTCCAGTCAGGGCGTTGGACTGGCATAGTCAATTTTCAAACTGTAGGCAGGATCGGCATGCCAGGCCCAATAGGTTTCAATGAGCTGACGGGTGATCGGTCCGGGCATGCCATTGCCAATGGCGTGACCGTCCACTCGGGTCACCGACAAAACACCGCCACCCGAGCTAGACAGGAACACCTCTTGCGCATCGCGCAGTTCCTGTGCAGGCAGCGCGCGCATTTGCAGAGGCAAACCCAGGGACTGGGCCATCTCAATCACGGTACGGCGTGAAATGCCTTCGAGCATGCCCTCACTGGGCGTGACGATGACGCCCTGGCTAACGCAGAACACGTTGAATCCGGGTCCTTCGACCACGTTCCCGACCGCGTCGACCAGCAACACACTGTCGGCGCCGGCGTCAAGCGCCCCCAGCAAGCCCATCGTCAAGTCGTTCCAATGGTAATTTTTTGCCCTGGGGTCCACCGACGTAGCGGGGATGCGCTGCACGTCACTGATCATCACATGCAGCCCCTCCTCGCGCTGCTGGGGGTTGGCCAGCCAGACATAAGGCACCGCGAAGGCATAGAACTGGTTGACCGCCTGACGGGGGTCGCGCGACCCCCACGGCGGCTGACCCCGGGTACAAATCATCTCGACATACGAAGCGCGCAAGCCGCTCAGGCGCACGCACTGCGACAGGATGGCGGCGATCTGCTCAGGCGTCAGGCCGGGGTCCAGCCGCCAACGCGTACAACTGCGCATGAAGCGTTCCAGATGCGCATCCAGCCGGAAAAAGGCGCCCTCCCACACCGTGACAACGTCATAGGTGGCATCGGATCTCAGGAAACCCCAGTCCGTGATCGGAATGCGGGCGTCGCCAATGGGCACATACTGCCCGCGGACAAATGCAACGCCTTTGGAAAAATCAGGTGACGACATGGACAAAGCCCTCCGTGCTTGATGATGGGTTGGCCCTTATTAGAAACGCCGATCCGAGCCAATTGCAAGAACTTCTTGACCTTCCCGCAGGGTGATGACTGAAGGCCCCAGACCGCTCGCGAATTTTCAACCTATTGATAGCAAAACAGGCCGACAGCCCCCGCAGAATGTGCGCAAGCAGCTACTAAAACAATAGCAATCCACTATCAGCTCCATCCGCTCCTGACGCAGCTCAGAGATCAAGCACCAGCAACGCCGTCTTCGCGCGTGAGCAGCAGGGCAGGAACTGGTCGTTGGCGGCCTGCTCTTCGGGGGTCAGGTATTGGTCCTTGTGGTCCGGCACGCCTTCGAGCACGCGGGTCAGGCAGGTGCCGCACACGCCCTGCTCGCAGGATGTCTGCACCTCCACACCGGCGGCCGACAGCGCCTGCGTGACGGTCTGGTCCCTGGGCACGGTGATGATGCGGCCCGAACTGGCCAGCTTGACGTCGAAGCCGGCATCGCTGTCGGACGGTGCCACCTCGGCGCCAAAAAATTCGTAATGCAACTGGCTCTCGGGCCAGCCCTGGGCGCGGGCCGTGCTCAGTACGGCGTCCATGAAGCCTTTGGGGCCACAAACATACAGGTGCACACCGGTGTGCGGCGTGGCCAGCAAGGCGGCCAGGTCCAGCCTCTGCTGCGGCACTCCATCATCAAAATGGAATTGCACATGGGGCGCATACGCCGACGACGTGATGCGCTGATAAAAGGCCGTGCGTTCACGCGACCGCGTGCAGTAGTGCATCTCGAAGTCCGCACCGGCCATGGCCAGGCGCTCGGCCATGCACAGGATGGGGGTGACGCCAATGCCACCGGCCAGCAGCACACTGTGCCTCGCCTCGTGCGCCAGGGAAAAGTGGTTTCGGGGTGCGCTGATCTGCAGCACCTGCCCCTGCTGCACCTGCTCGTGCAGGGCCTGCGAGCCGCCGCGCGAGGCCGGGTCGCGCAGCACGCCAATCAGGTAGCGGTGCGTTTCCGTTGGGTCGTTGCACAGCGAGTACTGGCGCGTAAGGCCATTGGGCAAAGCCACGTCCACATGCGAGCCCGCCGAGAAAGCCGGCAACGGTGCGCCGTCCACGCCGACCAGTTCGAACGTGCAGATGTCCACCGCTTCGGTGGCCTTGCGTGCCACCCGGACCGAGAGCGTTGATACGTTGGTCACAGGCAATCCTCAGTGGCTGGGCGCTGCGGCACCGGCCTCTGCGCCGGCAGCCGTCTGCTCCTGCGCCAGCAGGCGGTCGATGATCTTGCGCGACTGCACGCCACCGGTATCGATGTTGAGCATCAGCAGTGCGCGCCCGGGGTGGGCCAGCAGGTTTTTCTGCTGCAGCTCCAGCATTTGCAGGTCTTCGCTGAAGATCTTGCCCTGGCCTTCGCGGATGGTGGCGGTGAGTGCCTTGTCGCTCGGGTTGAACTTGCGCGCCATGCCCCAGAAATAGTGGATGGAGGTTTCGGTTTCGGGCGTGATGAAGTCCACCACCACGCTATAGGCCTTCTTGTCGTTGGGCGCGTCGTAGCCGCCGTGGCCCTGGTGCGCCACACCCACTTCAATCATCACGTTGCTCGGCGGCGTGAAGCGGCAAATCTGCCAGCGGTCCACTGGCACGTCGTCAGCCAGGTTATTGGCACGCAGCGCCAGCTTCCAGAACGGGGGCGGCAGGATGCCGCTCATGAAACGGCTGGTAATCACTGTGTCGCCGTCGACCGTGGTCTTGCACGGGGTCTCGTCAATCTCCTTCTGGCCGATGCTGGTCGAGTGCACATAGGTCTCGTGCGTCAGGTCCATCAGGTTGTCGATCATCAGCCGGTAGTCGCACTGGATGTGGAACAGGCCGCCGCCATAGGCCCACTCGGGGTTGTCGTACCAGTCCATGTGCGGGATCGTGGCCTCATCGGCCTGTGTTGCATCGCCGGGCCAGACCCAGATGAAGCCATAGCGCTCGACCACCGGATAGCTCTTGATCGCCGGAAAGCCGCGCACGCGCTGGCCGGGCATGGAAATCGTCTTGCCCTCACAGCCCATCTCCAGGCCGTGGTAGCCACACACCAGCTTGCCCTCGGACACATAGCCCAGGGAGAGCGGCGCACCGCGGTGCGGGCAGAAATTTTCTACCGCCGCCACGCGGTTTTCTTCGCCACGGTAGAAGGCGATGTTTTCGCCGCAGATGGTGCGACCCAACGGTTTTTCATCGATCTCGTTGGGGGTAGCGGCGACATACCAGGCATTTTTGGGAAACATGATGGACACCTCGTTGGGTTAATAAGTCCTGCAGCAAACCCTGCGGACCCATGATGGAGCAATTTTCATATTCAGTATACTGAATGTCATTCATTGTACGGAATGACTATCCGCAGTGGAAGCCCCAAAGCCTCGGTATTTACCCTTGCTTGGGAATCAGGATTTCTTGCTGTTGGACCACGCCGAGGTGTCAAGCAGCAGGGCTGGGGTGAGTGCCAAAGTGAGGTAAAGGGGGAGCCCGTAGGGCGGAGGACACGAACGGCGGCGCTTACCCCAGTTCTGCTGCGGGCGCATAGCTGAAGTGGGGGCTAGGTTTCACCGCCGGGCCGCCCCTAGGTGAAACGCGACCCCCTTGGGGGGCAGGGAGCCGCACGCAGTGGGCGACCGTGGGGGCTAGTCTTTTTGGTCGTTCAAATGCACAAACTTGCCCAGCAGGCGCATGAACTCGCGCTGCTCCGCTGCGTCC
>Ga0208125_100099_pt1 | contig 85643 bp, 87 predicted proteins | sample LakWasM128_HOW14_2_FD_183938 | JGI IMG/M metagenome (GOLD analysis project Ga0208125, IMG submission 183938) | Freshwater sediment methanotrophic microbial communities from Lake Washington under simulated oxygen tension - Sediment Metagenome... | ecosystem: Environmental > Aquatic > Freshwater >...
TCACTCACTTGTTTCGTCAGCGAAGGCGCGCATTTTACAGCGCTTTTAGCTTTGGTCAACCCCTTTTTGCAATCTGTTACATAATTGTTACATTTGCGAATTTACGCTTGCCAACCTGAGCAACTACGCTAACACCTTTACTAAGCGTTAATGCTTTATCTGATACCTTTTCACCATCGAGCTTAATGCCGCCCTGCTCTATAGATCTGAATGCTTCTGACGTACTTGCCACCAGACCGGCAAGTTTCAGTAGCTGTGCAATACCTATAGTATCGCCTTCTATAGTGACTGATACTTCAGGTACCTCATCAGGGATGCCGCCTTTTGAGCGCGTCTGGAAATCGGCCAGCGCTTTCTCTGCATCTGCCTGACTATGGAAGCGCGCAACAATCTCCTGCGCGAAATGTACTTTAATATCACGCGGGTTAGCTCCTGCCGTAACATTAGCTTTCCATTTAGCAATCGTTTCCAATGACTCAAATGACAGCAACTCTATATAACGCCACATCAATTCATCGGAAACAGACATAATCTTTGCGAAGATGACTTCAGGCGCTTCTGCGATACCTATATAGTTACCGAGCGACTTGGACATCTTATTTACGCCATCCAAGCCCTCGAGCAACGGCATGGTTAATACGCACTGCTGGCTCTGGCCTGCCTGTTTCTGCAGTTCACGACCCATCAGTAAATTAAACTTCTGGTCTGTGCCGCCTAATTCAAGGTCAGACTTCAGCGCAACAGAGTCATACCCCTGCAACAGCGGATATAAAAATTCATGAATAGCAATTGGCTGGTTGGCTTTATATCTCTTGGTAAAGTCATCACGCTCCAGCATTCTGGCAACAGTATGGCTGGCAGCGAGCTTTAACATACCAGCCGCACCAAGCTCGGTAAGCCATGTTGAGTTAAACACCACCTCAGTCTGCTCTGGCTTCAGTATTTTGAATACTTGCGCGGTATAGGATTTGGCGTTTTCCTGCACCTGCTCTGCGGTCAGTGGTGGGCGTGTTGTGCTTTTTCCGGTTGGGTCACCGATCATACCGGTAAAATCACCGATCAAAAACAAAACCTGATGCCCCAGATCCTGGAATTGGCGCAGCTTATTAATCAATACTGTATGCCCTAAATGCAAGTCAGGTGCGGTGGGGTCGAAACCGGCTTTAATTCTAAGCGGTTTACCTTTTTTCAGCTTCTCGACCAGTTCAGCCTCAATCAAAAGCTCATCAGCGCCGCGCTTGATAATCGCCAACTGCTGGTTAATGTCTATATTCACGTCGTCGCACCTTTAAACTATGTATATTTTTTACAGCTCATTTACTTGTTTTAATTAAGTTTTCTGTTAGTATTTGTGGCCGTATCAAAATTTCGAAGGTAAGCCCGTGGATATTAACGAGCTCAATCAAAACAATTCAACTCAAACGCCTATTTTAGCGCAAAACACTCGTAAAGCTGAACGTAAGCTTAAATTACGCTGGATTTTGGCGATTTCTTGCTTGCCATTGTTTGGCATTTACGCGGCATTTGGTATTGCACCACAAACGCTGACCGGCAGCATTCCTACCGAAACTATTCTGGAAGAGATATCTTTGCCTGCCGTGGTGGGTGCAGATTCCACGCAAGTTACAGCACAGAATTTCTGGTATAAAGATTTCGTGCGTCGCGACGATACATTGCAAAGCATATTGTCACGCCTCAATATACGCAACCGTGATGCGCATGATTTCATTCGCAGCGATCAAACCGCCAGTGAAATTGCAAAAGCACTGATTCCGGGCAAGCAAATCGAAGCAGAAACAGATATCGACGGTAACTTAGTCAGTTTTGAATATCAATTAAATGCTGACCAATACATCACTATTCAAAAAACCAACAGCGGATACAAAGCTGAAAAGCAGCTTCATCAATTTGAAGTGCGTCCTATCTTGAAATCGGCAAACATCACCAGTTCTCTGTTTGGTGCAACTGACGCTGCAAATATCCCTGACCATGTGGCTATTCAGGTTGCTGATATTTTTGAAAGTGAAATTGACTTTCATACCGATTTACGTCGCGGCGACCGCTTTAACGTCATTTATGAAGGCAGCTATCATCAAGGTGAGTTACTTAAAACCGGCGATGTACTGGCAGTTGAGTTTGTCAATAATGGCAAAACTTTCCGTGCAATAGGTTATCGTGGTCAAGACAATCAGATGCAATATTACACACCTGAGGGTCAAAGCCTGCATAAATCCTTTTTACGTTCACCATTAGAATTTACTCGCGTGAGTTCTGGCTTCAGTGTGGCGCGGTTTCACCCGGTACTGCAAAGAATGCGTGCGCACAAAGGTGTAGACATGGCAGCACCTACCGGTACCCGCATTAAGGCATCTGGAGATGCCGTGGTTGATTTTGTGGGCAGAAAAGGCGGTTATGGTAATGTTATTGTGCTCAAACACAATAATGGTGTAAGTACCGTTTACGGGCATCTTTCACGCTTTGCTGCTGGCTTGCATCGCGGTGCAAAAGTATCGCAAGGTGAAATTATCGGTTTTGTCGGCATGACAGGCACAGCAACCGGTCCGCACTTGCATTATGAATTCTTGCTGAATGGTAAGCACTACGATCCGATGAAGGTAGCTTTGCCTAAATCCAATGCACTAGAGGCTCGCAACAAACCGGAGTTTGATAGAATCAGCAACCAGCTGACAGCGCAACTCAGACTGCTCAGTTCAAGTAACATTGCAGCACTAGAATAACCCTCTTTATCAACGGATAACATCTCTATGGCTGGCGAGCTTTTCATCGGACTGATGTCTGGTACCAGCCTGGATGGTGTAGATGCTGCGCTTGTTGAGTTCAACGATCAGCAGCAGCTACAGGTTTTACATACATTCTTCCTGCGTTACCCAGCTGTTCTGCGTGCAGAAATTCTAGCGCTGCAGCACCCTACTGATAATGAACTTGAAGCTACAGCACTCATGGCTAATACACTGGCCAGGCTTTACGCGGATGCCGTTATTGGACTGCTGAACGAAGCCAATATTAAAGCAGAAACGATTACGGCTATTGGCTGCCATGGCCAGACCATAAGACATCGTCCCGAACTTGGGTTTACCCTGCAAATAGGTAACGCCGCACTATTAGCTGAACTCACCGGCATTACTGTGGTTTCAGATTTCAGAAGTCGAGATATTGCGGCCGGTGGCCAAGGCGCTCCCCTCGTACCGGCTTTCCATAAAGCTGTTTTTGCTGACAGCAAAATCAACCGCGCCATTATCAATATAGGCGGTATTGCCAATATCACCTATATTGCACATTCTGGCGAAACCTTCGGTTTTGATTCTGGCCCTGGGAATATGCTGCTCGATGCGTGGATTAAGCAGCACCTTGATTTGGACTTTGATGCCAATGGCGACTGGGCCAGTACCGGTTCTACTATTACGCCATTATTGGCGAGTATGCTTGAAGATGATTATTTCTCGCTCATACCTCCTAAAAGTACGGGTCGTGATCTATTCAACGACAAGTGGCTTAACAAACACTTAAGCAATGACAATTATCAGCCTAATGATGTGGCACATACTCTAGTAGCACTGACAGCACACTCTATTCACATTGCACTTAAAGAGCACTGTGGCAGTGTGGATGAAGTCTATATATGTGGCGGTGGCGCAAAGAACGGTTTTTTAATTCAGCAGCTGAAGTTTTTACTAGGCGATACCAAGTTAAGCAATATTGATGAATTAGGCATCGGTACAGACTGGGCCGAGGCGATTGCCTTTGCCTGGCTTGCTCAGCAATGTTTGCACCAGAAAACGGCTAATCTCGCTGAAGTAACCGGAGCCCAGGGCCCGCGCATACTTGGCGCAATCTATCAGGCATAAATAGGCGCGCATCGTTCATGAGAGCGTATCTATAAAGTATAATTGAGACAACCAAAAATTATTACAGTAGAAATGTTATGAATCACAAACCCACCAAAGCAACGATTAGTTTTGATAACGGCGCAACACCTATTGAACTGCCTGTACTTTCCGGCAGCTTAGGTAATGACGTTATTGATATCCGTAGTTTAGGCAAGCACGATGTTTTTACCTATGACCCAGGCTTTATGTCGACTGCGGCGTGTAACTCTAACATCACCTTTATTGACGGTGAACATGGCCTGCTTTATTACCGCGGTTATCCTATCGAAGAGCTAGCGGAGCACTGTGATTATCTGGAAGTTGCCTACTTACTGATGCATGGCGAACTGCCCAACGCCACTCAAAGGCTAGAGTTCACCGATACCATCAGCGGCAGCAGCATGCTGCATGATCAGCTTAATAACATTTTTCGCGGTTTTCGCCGCGACGCGCACCCGATGGCAGTTATGGTAGGCGTGGTAGGCTCACTGTCAGCATTCTATTTTGACTCTATGGATATTCGCGATGCCAAACATCGTGAGTTATCTGCACATCGTTTACTGGCCAAAGTGCCAACCATTGCAGCTTGGAGCTACAAATACAATCTTGGCCAGCCATTCATGTATCCGCAGAATCATCTCAATTATGCAGAAAACTTTATGCACATGATGTTTGCAACCCCATGCGAGAAATATGAACCGAACCCGATTCTGGCTAAAGCATTTGACCGTATTTTAATACTCCATGCTGACCACGAGCAGAACGCTTCAACCTCTACCGTGCGTCTGGTAGGCTCCAGCGGCGCCAACCCGTTTGCCTGTATTTCTGCAGGTATCGCATCACTGTGGGGACCAGCTCATGGCGGCGCGAATGAAGCTACACTGAAAATGCTGGAAGATATCGGTGACATTTCGCGTATCGGTGAGTTTATCAAACGCGCAAAAGATAAAACAGACAGCTTCCGCTTGATGGGCTTTGGTCACCGCGTATATCGCAACATGGACCCACGTGCCGCCATCATGCGTAAAACATGCCATGAAGTGCTCAATGAGCTGGGGCTTAACGATGACCCTATGTTTAAGCTCGCAATGGAACTTGAGAAAATCGCACTTGAAGACGAATACTTCGTATCAAGAAAACTTTATCCGAATGTAGATTTTTATAGCGGTATCGTCATGCGCGCTATGGGCATTCCCAACAGCATGTTCACTGCCATTTTTGCACTGGCAAGAACCGCGGGCTGGATTGCACAGTGGTCTGAAATGCACTCCGACCCAGAAGCCAAGATCGGACGGCCGCGCCAGCTTTACACCGGCAGTCCACGTCGCGATTTTACGCCGATGAGCAAACGCTAACTTTCTTTATTCATCCGTATCAGACTAGCCATGATTTGATGGGTAAATAGCAATAAGGTCCCTAGAAAGTAAAAGAGCCAAGCTATGCTTGGCTCTTTTACTGGATAAAAAACTTTATGCAGAGAAAGACGAACCGCAACCGCAGGTAGTTTGCGCATTAGGATTGCGAATAACAAACTGCGAACCTTGCAAGCTGTCTTGGTAATCGATTTCAGCACCCATCAGATATTGCAGGCTCATTGGATCAATGAGTAAAGTCACTGAATCTTTTTGCACTTGGGTGTCGTCTTCATTCACTTCTTCTTCAAAAGTGAAGCCGTACTGGAAGCCAGAGCAGCCGCCGCCACTGACAAACACACGCAGTTTAAGGTCTGGTGAGCCCTCTTCTTCAATCAGTTCTTTAACTTTTTTGGCCGCATTATCGGTAAAAACTAAAGGTGAAGGAATATCTAATTCCTGAACTTCTGCAACTGTACTCATATCGTACTCCTATATTTTAAAAACAATTCTGATATCACATGTTCGCCTGAAAATATTCGGGGCTTTATACATGTCATACTTTTTCTGTTTGCTCGCCCAAATACACTAGCTTGCCTTCGATTACCGCACCGGTGTGCATCTCCAGCGAGTTGTAATGTACATCGCCGATAATACGAGCCTTGGTTTGCAGCTCTATAAACTGAGTTGCCTTAACTGGACCTATCACAGTACCATTAATTACAACTTTTGAAGCAGTTATTGCACCTTCAACTTTGCCATGCTCACTAAGTATTAGTGTGCTTGGGCTATCATTTGGTTCAGTAATTGCACCTGACACTGCCCCATCAATACGCAATCCACCTGCAAAATGCACATTACCTTCAATTCGTGTATCTGCACCAATTAAAGTGTCGATCGTATTCTGTACCCGATTACTTTTCTTAAAAAACACACTGGTTCCTTTCAGCTTACCGGTTTACTACCGGTAAATTTAATTAAGCAACTACTTTGGCAGCCTTTTACCATTGGTCATATTTTTATAAAAAACCAGATCTTGCTTGATTTGTATATTTTCATCCTGTACTTTATTTAACTCTTGCGCAAGATTGGTTTGGGCTGCCTGCTCAATTTGCAGCTGACGCTCGACCTGTATAATCTTGGTATGCAAGGATTGATTTTCAAGTGCTGACTGTATTAATTTTTGATGCGTATCTTCAGCACCTGCAAATTGCCAATATCCAATTGCGTATCCTAACACCACATACAAAACAGTAATACCCGACTGAAAATACCATGGACGTTTTGAGCGCACAGCCACCTGTTTTGCCGTTAAGCCAAAATGCCGTTTAATACGTCTTCTAACGGGCTTCATTTAAAGCACTTAAGGCAATAGCGGTACTACTTGCAAACCAGCCGCCTCAGGCAGACCAAACATAATATTCATATTCTGGATAGCCTGACCGGCAGCACCTTTCACCAGGTTATCCTGCACTACGACCAAGGTTAAATAGCCTGTATCAGCCTGGTTATGCAATGCAATTCGAATCTGATTAGAGCCGCGTACAGAACGCGTTTCAGGCAGGCTACCGACAGGCATCACATCTACAAAACGCTCATGCTGGTAACGCTGTTCATACAAGGCCTGCAAATCAATCGTTTTCGCTTGCGCTGCAAGTTTAACGTAAATCGTAGATAGCATGCCACGAATCATCGGGATCAGATGTGGCACAAAAATGAATTGTAAGTCAGTTTTTGCCAATTGCGTAAGCTGTGCATGTATTTCCGGGTGATGGCGGTGACCTGCAACGCCGTAAGCTTTCATACTGTCGCTGGACTCAGCAAACAATGTCGCCACTTCGGCTTTTCTACCCGCACCTGAAACGCCGGATTTAGAATCTGCGATGATCGGTGCAGAAAAATCTATCATGCCCTGCTCCAGCAGCGGCGCTAAACCCAGCAACACGGTTGTCGGATAACAGCCAGGATTACCGATCACCTGTGCTGATTTAATCTGCTCTCGGTTAAGCTCGGGAATGCCATACACTGCGTTGGTTAAAATATCCGGGCAGCTGTGTGGCATTTTGTACCACTTTTCAAATACCGCTGTGTCCTGCAAGCGAAAGTCCGCAGCCAGATCAATCACCTTAACATTAGCAGCCAGCAAGGCTTGCGCCTGACTCATGGCAACACCATGTGGCGTAGCAAAAAATACAACATCGCAAGCATTAAGATTTGCAGTTGCTGGATCAGAAAAAGCCAAGTCAACATAGCCACGCAGGCTAGGGAACATATCTGCCACCGGCATGCCGGCTTCGCCACGCGAGGTGATAGCAGTTAACTCTACGTCTGGATGTATTGCCAAAAGACGCAGTAGTTCAACACCGGTGTATCCGGTACCGCCGACAATACCTACTTTAATTTTATTACTTGCCATATTGTTTATGCTTCAATGTCATTGTAAAGATTATAAGCCTACTATCTTTTTCATCCAATAAAATAAAAAAGGCCGCCTGAGCGACCTTTTTCAATTCCAACCGCCAAATAGCGTTTAACGTATTAGCGTTTAGAGAATTGTTTACGACGACGTGCTTTACGTAAACCAACTTTTTTACGCTCAACTTCACGTGCATCACGTGTTACGAAGCCTGCGTGTGACAATGCGCTCTTCAAAGCTGCATCGTAGTCAATCAAAGCACGTGTAATACCGTGACGAACCGCACCAGCTTGGCCAGACTCGCCGCCACCGATTACGTTAACCATGATATCGAAACTAGCTGTGTTGTTTGTTAACTCAAGTGGTTGACGCAGAATCATGCGTGAAGTTACGCGTGAGAAGTACTCGTCAACTGGCTTGTCATTAACAATGATGTTGCCTTTACCTGATTTTAAGAATACACGTGCCACTGAACTTTTGCGGCGACCTGTACCATAATTGTATTTACCGATCATTTTTTATCCTTAGATGGTCAATGGTTGCGGTTGTTGCGCCGCATGGTCATGCTCACTACCAGCATAAACCTTCATTTTTTTGATCATTGCATAACCTAAAGGACCTTTAGGCAACATGCCTTTAACTGCTTTTTCTAAAGCGCGACCTGGGAAACGGTCTTGCATTTTAGAGAATGTTGTTGTGCTGATACCACCTGGATAGCCTGAGTGGCTGTGGTAAAGCTTACCTTCTGCTTTATTACCAGTTACTTTTAATTTGTCTGCATTAATCACGACAATATAATCACCAGTATCAACGTGAGGCGTATAAATGGTTTTATGTTTGCCGCGTAAACGGTGTGCAACTGCGCTAGCCAAACGGCCAAGCACTAGGTCTGTGGCATCAACCACAAACCAGTCGCGCTTCACTTCATGTGATTTTGCTGAAAAGGTTTTCATCGTGTTACCAATACTATGAGCTAAAAAAATTAAGAGGCGGATTTTATTCCGAAACAATACACGCTGTCAAATACAATTATGTTTAATAATGAGTTTTTTTCTAAAAAGCATCTCTTAATTGAACAAATAGTGGATCAAAGAAACTTTAGTCCAAATTGTAATGCAATGTAAATCATTGTATTGCGCAACTATAACAGATGTTTCTGCACCGTATAATAGGACTGGTATAAATCATGCTTATATTTCTACCACCTCGGTATAACCAAAAGCCATTATTTCTACTGCCCCACAATAATAACATTAAAAAATCTTACCAAGAAATTACCTTATCAATTGAAAATAAAAAACATTTTACGATTATCTTTATTTCTATTGCCCGCCTATTGCAATCTAAGCATGGCCCTTGCTATCAATGATATTGCAGTTACATCAAGCCTGGGAGAACCTTTAATTGCCGAAATAAATATTACTGATGTTGAAAAATCGCCAGATATTCGGTGCTTTTCTGTATCAGATAGCAGCGCATCTCCCGCTTTCACCAATGCCTCGCTTGCGATTAAACATCAGGCCGATGGCTATCAGCTCATCATTAAAAGTCAGCAGACCATTACCGAGCCTATACTTAATCTACGTGTTGCTCATCATTGCGACCCCAATATCAATCGCGATTATGTAGTTTTACTTGACCCACCGTTACAAAGCGACGTTAAAGCCAGCGCAATAAACTCTGCCACGACTCGTGATGCTACCTACAGTCAAAACAGAGTTTCGAGTCTAGTAGCAGATACTGATTCAAATACATCTTCAACACGTCAGTCTGCAAAAGAAAATACCAGCAAAAAAAAGACCCCGCCAAAAGCCGCAAACACGACTAACACAGATAAAAAGTTAACAGCGATATACACGGGACAGCCTCAAACGGAAAATACTGCCGAGAATCGAGATGGTGCAGCAGTGAAGTCGAAATCCTACCTCAGCATTTCAGGCGGCGACTCCCGATTAGCAGAAAGCTTAGCGCTTCCAAAACCAGCCTTAAGGCTCGACACTCAAATGGATTTATCGCGTGAAGCGCATGCCCTGCCATTGAGCACCACAGATGTAATGGGCGAAATAACAGCCATAGACAATCGCTTAGCACTTTTGAAAACTCAAATCGTCAGCCTGCATGCTACAAATGAACAACTAAAAAGTGATGCAGAAAGTACCAAAATGCAATTGGAAGATTCCAAAAGAACGCTGCGAATCGCTGCCGGTTTAGTTGCGTTATTGGCATTTCTGGCATTCGCTATATGGCTGCGCCGCAAGCTGATTCAAAAACGTTTAGCGAGAATCGAAGACTTTAGGCTAGATGATAGCGACTTAGCAAACAATACTGATGATTTAACTGCCCTAGCAATAAACAGCGTCAATAAAGACAGTAACGACACAAAAAATTCTAATTTTAATGATGCTTTTTATGGAAACTCTAGCTATGACATATCATCAGGCTTTAGCTCACAGCCTGCAAACACTGGCTTAGCCACTAGCATTAATAGCAATGTTAAAGAAGATATTCTGGAAAGCGCCGATGTATTGACCGAATACGGTCGTTTCGGACTGGCCATTCACCTCCTGCAAGATTATCTGGCAGACCATCCTTCGGAATCGCCCAAAGTCTGGCTAAAACTGCTATCACTGACTGCCACGCATGGCTCTGAAGCTGACTATACGCAAGCCGTTGTGGACTGCAACAATTACTATCGTATTCATATGCCAAGCTTTGCTGAAGCAAAAAAAGCTGGCACTGCGACGATAGAAGACTTTCCGTACATAACCAAAGACCTGGAAATGGCATGGGGCTCTGCTGGTGCATTAGCCCTATTAAATGATCTGATCTATAACCGTGAATCACAACCCGAAGACGGCTTTGAACCCGAGATTTTTGAACAGCTATTTATGTTAAAACAGATTGCTGAAAATCTTAACGCCAGCCCAGATAACATAGATGCTATGACTACACAGCCATTGATTAACAATGGCCAGGTCAGTGCAGAGCCTGATGATGCAGAAAGCGGCAGAGCTATGTCGCAAACAACTGCCAGCTTTACAGATCAGCCAATTAATAAAGTTTACGAAACATCGGCTGATGCTTTAGCAGCAAGCATTAATGACGCACCCCCAGAAAACCTGACATCGACTGAGACATTTCCGACATTAAACTTTGATGATTACTTCACTCAGGATAACTCTGTGGAAACGATAGTGGATACTAATGTTTCCAGCCCCGCTCAGCATCGCGCCTTGCCGAAAACCAAGCCGACATTGGAAGCGCCCGAAATTGATTTTTCTCAGCATATCAACGAAGTTGCCGACACGCAAAACATCACGACAGCTGAAATGGGTGACAAACCACAGAAAAGAATTGTGAAAGACTCCAATCTGATTGATTGGGCTTTAACTGATGAGTCCTAAGCTAGCAAAATCAGAATTGTTACGTCAGGTAATTTAACGCCACGCCGCCAAACACAAACAGCCCAAACCAGTTATTGCCTAAAAAAGCTTTAAAACAATTTGTTCTATCACGATTTTTGATCAAAGAATAATGATAAACCGCAGTAAAGGCTGCGGCTATCAGACCCGCATAATAATAGGCGTTCATGTGCATATATGCGCCGGCTATTGCCAGTAATAGTAACGTCGCCACATAACACGTCATCACCGCAGCAATGTCATAACGTCCGAAAGTGATGGCTGAAGACCGTATGCCGATTTTCAGATCGTCGTCACGATCCACCATTGCATACTCGGTATCGTAGGCAACTGCCCAGAACACGTTTGCCAATAACAGCAGCCAGGCAACGGTCGGCACCTCGTTATTGATCGCAGCAAACGCCATGGGAATACCAAAACCGAATGCGATACCCAAATAAGCCTGTGGCATTGCGAAAAAACGCTTGGTAAGCGGATAAGTAATTGCAAGAAACAATGCGAGGAATGACAACTGAACTGTAAGCAGATTCAATAAGTTAACTAAAGCAAAGGCCAGCAGACTTAATGCCGCTGCTAATAAATAAGCTTCTTTTCTAGAGGCTTCTTTATTGGGCAACGGCCTGTATTGTGTGCGCTCAACATAACCATCAAATTTATGATCAGCGACATCATTCATGACGCAACCGGCGCTACGCATCAGCACAGTGCCTACAACAAATATTAATACAACAAACCAGTCAGGCCTGCCATTTGCCGCAATCAGCAATGCCCACAGCGTAGGCCAAAGCAGCAGCAAAATGCCGATGGGCTTATCCAGCCGTGTTAAACGGATATAGACATCAAATTTTTTTCTGGCAGTAGTCAGGGACATTAAATTAATCGGTATTTAAAATTAGTAATCAGCCTGTTCAGGGCTAAATAAGATCAGGCAAAAAAACCTCAACCACCATAATATTAGCGCAGTTCAAACTGAATATAGAACGGCGCGCCCATAAATACTGGGGTTGGCCTGCCACATAGCGCATGGCCTGCTGATACAGGGTATGATTCGCTGTCAGTTTTTTATAACTTAATGGCGTGCGCTTTACTTCTGGGCTTGCAAATAAAACGGCTCCCAAAGGTTTATTGCCGAGCCGACCCAGACCTCGCCATTCACCATGCAGGCTTTTACGCGGCAAAACACTGTGTGCATATACCACTGGCCGACCATTCCCATATAAAAGCACTTCACGTATCTGTGCACTGTCATTGGTAGCCATATGCAGCAAAACGGCTTCTTCAAAAGCAGGTTTTTGATAGCGCACACTCACCGCTTCAACATAAAAATCAGCGTATTTCTGCTGCAGTCTGGCTGTTAATGAGCCCTTTTCTATCAGCCAGCCATGATATTGCCCGCTAGATAATGGCTGCTTAAGCCAGCGATGCCGCATAGGAGAGATTGTTTTATTGATTTTCACATTAGGAATTATCGCATAGCGGCATTAAGCTTCATATTAAACATACGGCTTTATATGCATACAGACAGCCAATTTGTTAACGCTGATATCAATCCAGTATTGCGATATAACGCTAAACTTTGACTAAATCACCCGCACTGCTCATCCATCGATCAAGATGATGATCCACTTCGGCTGGATAATGTTGCAATAAATAATCGGCTATACCCTTAGCTGCCTGCAGCAGATCGGCATCACGTTCCAGATCTGCAATTCTGAGCATAGGTACGCCGCTCTGGCGCACACCCAACAGCTCGCCGGGGCCGCGTATATGCAGATCAGCCTGCGCAATCGCGAAACCATCATTACTTTCATAGATGACTTTAAGCCTTGCGCGCGCAGTTTCTGAAAGCTTGTTCTGATACAACAGAATACAGGTACTTTTTGCCGCACCTCGGCCGACACGCCCGCGCAACTGATGCAACTGTGACAAGCCCATGCGCTCGGCGTGCTCAATCACCATTAAACTGGCATTGGGCACATCGACCCCTACTTCAATCACTGTAGTTGCCACCAGCAACTGCAACTCACCCGCACTAAATGCCGCCATGACTGCCTGCTTTTCGGCTGGCTTCATACGCCCATGTACCAAGCCTACTTTCAGTTCCGGGAAGGCATTCTGCATCAAAGCAAAAGTATCGTTCGCGGTTGCCAGTTGCAAAGCCTCGGATTCTTCAATCAAAGGGCACACCCAATACGCTTGATTGCCCTGCAAACAGGCCTCTCGCACGCGCTGCAATATTTCATCACGTCTGCTATCAGAAATTAATTTAGTGACGATAGGCGTGCGCCCAGGTGGCAGCTCATCAATCACGGAAACATCCAGGTCAGCGTAATAGCTCATGGATAGCGTGCGCGGGATTGGTGTTGCACTCATCATAAGCTGGTGCGGCTCCGGCTGGCCTTTTTGCCTTAGTGCCAGACGCTGATGCACGCCAAAGCGATGCTGCTCGTCAATGATAGCCAAACCCAGATTCTTGAATTTCACCGCCTCCTGAAACAAGGCATGTGTACCAACCACGAACTGCGCACTGCCATCGGCAATGCTTGCCAGCGCTGCTTCACGTTCTTTTTTGGTTTGACTGCCGGTTAACCATGTAATCTGGATATTTAACGGGGTAAGCCAGGTAAGCATTTTGCGGTAATGCTGCTCGGCCAGAATCTCGGTGGGTGCCATGAGCGCCACTTGCCACTTGTTTTCTATAGCCTGCAGTGCAGCCATGCAGGCAACGATAGTTTTACCGCTGCCAACATCTCCCTGCAGCAGGCGTTGCATCGGATGTGGCTGTGTTAAATCCTGCTCAATTTCCACCGCGACTTTCTGTTGTGCCTGCGTCAATGCAAACGGTAACGATTTCAACAATGCCGAGACCAGCTGTTTAGAACGGCTAAATTGTGGCGCACTCACACTGCGCCGCCGTGCATAATGCTTACGCATGGACAACTGCTGCGCCAGCAATTCATCAAAAGCCAGTCGGCGCCAGTGCAGACTTTCTTTATTCTCTAACGCCTGTAAATCCGACTCCGGCGGTGGATGGTGCAATGCTTTTAAACTGTCAGCAAAGCTCGGCAGATGCATGGTCTGATATATATTGGCTGGTAGTGTTTCAGCCATGCAGTTTTGCGCAAGCGCAATGCCTATCGCTTTGCGCAAGCTGGGCTGCGTTAGCCCGGCAACCGTAGGATATACCGGCGTCAAGGTTTCTGCCACCTCGGTTTTCAGGCCGACAGCTTTAGTAGTTGGATGCACCATCTCGTAACCGAAGAATCCACTGCGTACTTCTCCGTAAACGCGCAGCTTGGCGCCCACTTTAAGCGCTGCTATCTGGCTAGGATAAAAATTTAAAAAGCGCAAAGTCAGCTGGCCGCTTGCATCTTCCAATTTCGCTATCAGCGCTTTACGCGGTTTGTAAGTCACCTCCGCATGCACAATCTCGCCTTCTACCTGTGCGGCTTCTCCAGCCCGCAAGTCACGGATAGCGGTGATATGGGTTTCGTCTATATAGCGCAGTGGTAAATGCAGCAGCAGTGCATGTAAATTGGAGATACCCAGCTTGGCCAGATTGGTGATGAGGGGCTTGCTGAAAGCCTTGATTTCAGTCAGCTGACGCATAGTCATTGATGACTTTTCAGCCAATCAATTACTTGGCGTGCATTTTGGTCAGGGGGGAAAACAGGGTAAAAAACTTTTTGAATAATTGCTTGCTCCGCAATCAATGTAAGTCTTTTATAGAGCAATAATTCATTCACTTTAAATGTAGGCAGCCTTAAACTATCTCTTAATAAAAAATAACTGTCACTTAACAAGTCAAAAGGTAAATGCAAGCGACTCTTGAGTTCTGATTGATATCCTGTACTTTGTGAACTCAGCCCATAAACTACCGTGTTTAAAACCTGCAACTCCTGATAATGGTTACTAAAATCACAAGCTTGTGGCGTACATCCTCTTGCTCCCGGTATTTCATCCCAACCTTCAGGAAGTGCGACATCCGGCCGGCCAGTGAGAGGGTAAATATAAATAACTAATTTTTGCTGATATCTGGATAAGTTAACTAACTCACCACTTGTAGATGCAAAGGAAACATCTGGTAGCTTTAAACCTTCTAAATGCGCTGCCAATCCATCATCGACGGGAATTGGCAGTCCTGCGGGCAATGAAGTTAAGAAACTACTCACGCAACCAGTAAATGCCTAGAGCACAATCACGCCATCTGCTTCAACCAGTGCACCGCGCGGCAATGAAGCAACGCCTACCGCAGCACGTGCCGGGTAAGGCTGGCTGAAATACTCAGCCATAATAGTATTCACCAAGGTGAAATGTGATAAATCTGTTAAGAAGATGTTCAGCTTAACTACATCACCCAAACTACCGCCAGCTGCTTCAGCAACTGCTTTAAGGTTGGTGAACACACGATGTACCTGTGCTTCGATACCCTCTACCATTTGCATGGTTGCCGGATCTAAACCGATCTGGCCTGACAAATATACGGTATTACCCACTTTCACTGCTTGTGAATAGGTGCCGATCGCTGCTGGTGCGCCTTGTGTTTGAATAATTTGTTTTGAATTTGATTGAGTTGTCATGATGAATATTGTTACTTTGTTAAAAATTAATTTTTTGCGAGTGGATTACTGCAAGTTAACCTTGGTGGTTCCAGATTTTCCATTCACACTGCTCTTGGTACGATTAATCCGCACCACATCAGGTATTTTACGCAAACCGCGCATCAACTCTGCCAGATGCACCCGGTTTTTCACCTGTACTGTGAAATACAGGTTCGCGTAAGCGCTACCATCGGACTCTTCTACACTGACATTATCAATATTGGAATTAGCATCGGCAATACCGGCTGCAATTTTTGCCAGCATGCCGGGCTGGTTGGCAACGGTGAGATTCAAGTTGGTTTTGAACAGGCGCGTACTTTCCGGCTCCCACTCTACATCCAGCCATTTATCAGGATCCAGTTTAAATTTGCGCACACTAGGACAATCATGCGTATGAATGACCAGACCTTTGTCTTTATTAATAAAGCCTAAAATCGGATCGCCCGGAATCGGATGGCAGCAAGGAGCAAACATCACGGCCATACCCTCGGTGCCACGCACCGTGATTGTATCCAATGCGTTAGCAGGTAGCTTGGTGTGTTTCTCCACATGACCATCTGTGGTTGCTAGTAACTGATGCGCCACCATGACGTTCTGACGCTTGCCGAGGCCAATCTCTGACAGAATCTCTGATTTTGTGATAACGCCATAATCACGCATCAGTTTTTGCCAGTTCTCATCAGAAATCTGTTTGGGATCAACATGCAAAGCACGCAAAGCCTGATTAAGCATGCGCTCACCAATCTGCGCCGCTTCACTGGATTGCTGGGATTTCAGGAAATGGCGGATATGCGCGCGGGCGCGCCCAGTCACTACATAATTCAACCAGGCAGGATTCGGTTTGGCGAGTGACCCTGTAATAATTTCAACGTGATCACCGTTTTTCAGCTCGGTACGCAATGGCGCCAATTCATGGTTAATACGCACGGCGACACAACTGTTGCCAATATCCGAATGCACCGCATAGGCAAAGTCCACCGCAGTCGCGCGCTTAGGTAACGCCAGAATGGTGCCTTTAGGCGTAAATACATACACTTCATCCGGAAACAGATCAACTTTCAAGTGTTCCAGGAAGTCTAGAGAATCTGAGCTCTCACTCTGAATATCAAGCAAGCGTTGCAGCCATTGATGCGTTTGCTGCTGCAATACTGTCAATTGTGCGTCACTTGATTTATATAGCCAGTGCGCTGCCACGCCGGCATCTGCAATATTGTGCATTTCTGCGCTGCGAATCTGCACTTCAATCGGTGTGCCGAACGGACCTAACAGTGTGGTATGCAATGACTGATAGCCATTGGCCTTAGGAATTGCGATGTAGTCTTTAAACTTGCTAGGGATAGGCTTGTACAGCGCATGGAGCGCGCCTAATGCCAGATAGCAGTTCGGCAGATCTTTGACAATGATACGAAAACCGTAGATATCATAAACCTGTGAAAACGGCGTTGCCTGACGCGTCATTTTTTTATAGATACTGTAGAGATGTTTTTCGCGTCCGGTAACTTCAGCCTCTACATGAAACACTTTGAGCTGGTGCTGAATAGACTCCAGAACTTTACTGATGACTTCCTTGCGGTTACCGCGCGCTGCCATGACCGCTTTTGAAATTGCGTTAAAACGCATCGGGTGCAGATACTGAAAACTTAGATCTTCCAGCGCCTGATAGACTGAGTTCAAGCCTAGTCGATTCGCAATCGGCGCATAGATATCCAGCGTTTCTTTAGCAATCAGTTTCTGCTTTTCCGGCCGCATGGCTTCCAAAGTTTGCATATTATGCAAACGGTCAGCCAGTTTCACCAGAATCACCCGCACATCCTGCGACATCGCGAGCAGCATCTTGCGGAAATTCTCGGCCTGCGCTTCGCTGGCACTTTGAAACTCAATCTTATCAAGCTTGGTCACACCGTCCACAAGCTCGGCAACCTGCAGACCGAATTTTTCCTTGATGTCCATTGTGGTGATATGCGTATCTTCCACCACATCATGCAGCAGCGCCGCCAGAATCGTCGGTACGTCCATATGCAGATCGGCCAATATGCAAGCGACCGAAACCGGATGTGTGATATATGGCTCACCGGTTTTACGCACGACACCCTCATGGGCTTTGTCGGCATAACGATAGCCTTCAAATACCTGTTCTATATCCTGTGGTTTGAAATATTGCTTGAGTCGAAGACTTAAGGCTGAACCCTCGCTGTCCGCAGGCAGCAAGGGAGCCGAACTTATTTTTGATAATTCCGCTTTAAGATTTTGTGCGGTTTTTGGCATGGCGCTTCACTACCAGAACTGTTAATTTGCTAGCTGATGTTGAGGGAAACACTGATTAATTGAGCGAGCGGGATGAAGTACAAGGCGCACGGAACGCAGCAACCGAGATAGTATGCAATATACAGCGAGGTTGTGAGTACCGCGCAACGCAGCAATTCGCCCGCGTAGCCATTTAATCAGCGTTTCCTTAGCAGCACACCTGAGACTTAAGGGTTGATGCGCGCTAAAACTTCAACGCCTATTTTACCGGCAGCAATTTCACGCAATGCAATCACTGTTGTTTTATCACGTGAGTTTTGCACATTGACTAACGGTTCTGCACCGTTATGCAATTGACGTGCGCGGTAAGCGGCAACCAAAGTTAATTCAAAACGGTTAGGGATTTTTTCCAAACAATCATCTACTGTAATACGTGCCATATTGATATATTCCTATTGTTTAATTAAAAACGCTTAACGAGTGCTAACTAAGTAAGTGTTTCGATCAGCGCAGCATAGCGCTGCAGCTGTTTGGCGGCTACAAGCCGGCGCGAACGAATGACCGCGCGGATATCCTGCAGTGCTTCTTCAAAATAATGGTTAATTGTAACATAATCGAACTCCCCTACGTGGCTCATTTCCTCACGCGCCGCAGCCACCCGCTTTGCGATTGTCTCCTGACTATCCTGACCTCTGCTATTCAGGCGCAGTTCCAGTGTTTCTATGGAGGGCGGCAGCACAAATATGCTGATTGCCTCCGGATACAAATGCCGTACCTGCTGCGCACCTTGCCAGTCAATTTCCAGAATAACGTCTTGTCCAGCTTTTAATGGGGCATCTACCGCACATTGCGAGGTGCCGTAGCGGGCACCATGCACATGCGCACTTTCCAGAAACTGCGCCTCGCCCAGCATCAACAAAAAGGTAGGTTCATCTACAAAGTGGTAATCAACGCCATTTTCTTCACCCGGCCTGGGGTTGCGCGTTGTGTGTGAGATGGAAAGCGTTACATTTTTGTCATCAGCTAGTAAAGCCTTGATCAGGCTGGTTTTTCCCGCACCTGAGGGCGCTGAAATAATAAAAAGATTACCTGCAGTCATGTCAATAACACCAATCTAGATTTGCAAAAATACAGAACTACCGCGGCTGTAATCAGCGGTTCATTCGCCATCTGCCAATAATAACATTATGAACCAGCGCCTACTTAATAATCAGCCAGAAAACATTGTTAGCAAATTATTCATTGATTAATACACTTTACTTCTTTTATTTTATTGATACATATGATAAAAATGATATTAATATTAATTTTTATCATTTTTAATATTAAAAATATGTAACTAGCTTGCTGCGATTAAATGCTCTTGCGAGATGAAAAATTTAGTTCAGCAGGCACGATAGAAGCTCATGAGCCAGCTTAGTAAGGGATGAAAAATGAAGGGATATACATTAATAGAATTAATGATTGTCGTATTAATAATAGGCATTATTGCTTCAATCGCTATACCTGCATATTCTGATTACGCTATAAATGCAAAACTGACAGAAGCAATGACCGCGATGAGATCAACCGGCAATGCAATGGAGATAAATCTTAGCATCACAAACACTTATGAATGCGACAAGCCTAGCTGGAGCAGTAAACATTTCAGCTATGAGTGTAATGCAACCACTAACAACTTCACCATAACTGCTAACGGACTGGGAGACGTAGCTAACTATAGCTACAGCCTGAACGCTAACGGAGAGCGTAAAACGCTCTCCCATCCTTTAGGCCCTAGCAATAAATGCTGGCGCCTTAGCAAAACGTGCTAGCGCTTTATCAAAAAGTCCAGCGCCAATCCAGTTGAAGTGCCTAAAAAAAGTATATTAGCTAACTTAGAGGACAATCATAATAAGCCATACGCTTGCTATTCAATATTCTGAATCTGCTCGCGCATCTGCTCGATAAGCACTTTCAGTTCCATTGATACCTGCGTTGTATGCACCGATACTGATTTTGATCCTAGCGTATTGGCCTCACGGTTAAGTTCTTGCATCAGAAAGTCCAGACGTTTTCCGGCAGGCGCATCGGCATTCAAAATACGCTTTACTTCTGAAACGTGTGCAGTCAGTCGACTGAGCTCCTCATCCACATCAATGCGCTGTGCAAACAGCACCAACTCCTGTGCGATTCGCTCCTGATCTACGGTTTTAATCGTTTCCTGCAATTTAAGTTCCAGCTTGGCCTGATACTCTTTATTAAGTTGTGGCAGAAGTGGTTTTACTTTGGCTACCAGCGCTTCAATCTGCACCAGCCTATCCAGAATCAAGGCTTTCATCTTTTCACCTTCGCGCGCACGCGATGCCGTCAGGTCATGCAAGCCTTGCGATACAAGCTTTTTGATATCTTCTGCCAGTGATTCGTGACTTAATTCTTCGTGCTGCACTACGCCGGGCCAGCGTAAGATATCTGCCACACTCAGCGCGCGGCTTTGCGGAAAGAATTGCTGGGTTTTTATTTGCATATCTGCCAGTTGCTGCATAATCTGCTCATCCAGTTGTGGCGCCTGCGCCGACTGCGTGCGCTGAATCAGGTTGACTTTGCATTCAACTTTGCCCCGGCTTAATTGTGCACCGATCAGTTCCCTGATCTGCGGCTCAAAGCTCTTTAGCGTTTCATCCAGTTTAAAATGCAAATCCAGATAACGGCTATTGACAGCACGCAGCTCCAACAACAGCGTCGCACCTTCTATGGGCTGCTCTAATGCAGCGAAGCCAGTCATACTATATGTCATGTTAATTTTCCTAATTTAACAAATTAAAACTGTTATTTTCTAATCGGCTCCAATGTTACCAAACCCTCGCTATTTAATACGAAAATAAAGCATAAAGATTGCCATAAAATAAGCGTGCCGATGAAGTTCTGGTCAGTGCTGCTTAAGAAAAAACTTTAATTACAGTCCATTACGCGCTATATTGACTAATTGAATCGAAGTTTGAATGTCAGACCGGTGATTATAAAAATACACATATCAACAATCGATTATAGTTAAAGAAATCATTAACAAAATTGTCTACTCCTCATAAGAATTTAGCATTACCTGCCGGCTACAAATTACAAGATTATGAAATCAAAAAAGTCTTGAGTTATGGCGGATTCAGCTTCGTGTATCTGGCGCACGACAAAGATAAAAACTTTGTTGCGATTAAAGAATATCTGCCGTCATCCATTGCTTTGCGTGACGAAAATGCAACCGTGCAACCCAATACCGTAGACGTTGCAATGTTCCGGCACGGCTTGAAAAGTTTCTTTGATGAGGGCCTGACGCTCGCCAAAATCGAGCATAAAAACATTGTACGCGTCGTTAATTTCTTCCGTGCCAATGATACTGTTTATATGGTCATGCAGTATGAGCGTGGCAAGTCATTGCAAGCTTATATTCTGGAGCACGATGAGCCAGTTTCAGAAAACTTCATACGTCGCGTTTTCAGTGAATTATCTAACGGCCTGCGCGAAGTGCATACTCATAAACTTTTGCATCTGGATATTAAACCGGCAAATATATACATCCGGCTTGATGGCTCTCCGGTACTGCTGGATTTTGGCTCATCGCGCCAAGCTTTAAGTAGTACCCAAACAAAAATTTCACCCAGCTACACACCCGGCTTCGCCTCGCCTGAGCATTATTATGACAAAAAACTGCTGGGTCCCTGGAGTGATATTTACAGCATAGGTGCCACTATGTATTCTTGCCTGACGCGTAACTCGCCAATGTCAGCAGACCAGCGTTTAAAAAAGGATGCGCTGGTACCCGCAGTAAAACTAGGTAAAGAACACTACTCACAGGAATTACTCGAAATTATCGACAATTGTCTGGACTTGGATTATTTAAAACGTCCGCAAAGTGTGTTTTCACTACAAAAATCATTGATGGAAGCGCCGCATAAACCTAAGCCAAAAACGGGGTTTATGCATAAACTTTTTAATGCACTCAACAAAAATAGCTCATCCAGCTCCAAAAAATCATCATGAAATTCACTATCTTTCAAAATAGCCGCCAAGGGCCTCGTCCTTACAATCAGGATAGGTTAGCTTACTCATATAGCAAAGATGCACTACTGCTGGTCATTGCAGATGGTATGGGCGGGCATCGCCATGGTGAAGTCGCAGCGCAGCTGGCTGTGACGACGATGACAGATGCATTTCAACGTTTGGCGGTACCTTCTCTGTCGAGCCCGGCTAAATTTCTGATCGAACAGATCCAGCAAGTACACGAAATGATCGACCAATTAGCACGTGATCAGGACATGCTGGAAGCACCGCGCACTACGATTGTAGCCGCAGTCGTACAGCGCGGCATGCTGTATTGCGCGCATGCTGGGGATTCACGCCTTTATCATTTCCGCGATGGGCATTTACTTTATCGCACTGAAGACCATTCGATTGTACAGTCGCTCTACAACAAGGGCATGATTACCAGAGCTGAAATGGCAAACCACCCATACCGGCATAAGATTTTCAGCTGCCTGGGCGGTGATGTACCACCTAAAATTGAGCTCGCTGACCGACAGGAACTACTCGAAGGCGATACCGTCTTACTTTGCACCGATGGCTTATGGGGAGCGGTAGGCGATGACCAGATCAAGCAGGTTCTGCGCGGCTCTTCGATTGAAGAAAATGTAACCAGACTGCTTGACATGGCAGAAAGCGGCAGTGCTGAGAAAGGCGACAATATGAGCGCAATCGGCCTGCAGTGGGGAGATAAGCTGCATAGTGATGATGCCGTTTCAACCATCACCTTGCCTATGGGCTTTTCAACCACAATCATGAATCCACATACCCGCAGCGACTTTGATGGTGTTGCAGACCCCGGCCAAGCAGATGATCTGAGCGATGAAGACATCGAGAGAACCATCGCAGAAATACAAATCGCACTGCAAAAGACCAAACGTACTTAATCAATTTTTTTATAGCAGGATTTAACTGATGTCTTCCAGTAACGCAAACAATATTCGCCCCAGCCAGCGTGCACTCAACCAATTGCGTGATGTAGCAATCATCCGCCATTACACAAAACATGCCGAAGGCTCCGTTTTAGTGAAATTTGGTGACACGCACGTACTGTGTACTGCCAGTATCGATGAAAAAGTGCCCGGTTTTCTTAAAGGCAAAGGACAAGGCTGGGTGACTGCCGAATACGGCATGTTGCCGCGCTCAACTGGTAGCCGCATGGACAGGGAAGCTGCCAAAGGCAAACAATCAGGCCGCACGCAGGAAATCCAGCGCCTGATTGGCCGCTCGTTACGCGCGATTATTGATCTGCAAAAACTCGGGGAACGCAGCATCCAGATTGACTGCGATGTCATCCAGGCCGATGGCGGCACGCGCACAGCCAGTATCACCGGTGCTTACGTAGCGCTGCATGACGCTATCGCAACCCTGCTCAAAAGCGGTAAAATCACACAATCACCGCTCAAAGATTCCGTTGCGGCGATTTCTGTCGGCATGCATCAAGGCCAAGCGGTGCTTGATCTGGACTATATTGAAGACTCAGACTGCGACACTGATATGAACGTAGTGATGACCGGCAGTGGCGGTTTTGTGGAAATTCAGGGTACAGCTGAAGGTGAACCGTTCTCGCGTGATGCCATGGATGCGATGCTGGATTTAGCCGCATATGGCATCAAACAACTGACAGACAAACAAAAAGAGGTTTTGAGTGTTTAAAAAACTGGTGATTGCCACTGGCAATAAAGGCAAATTGCGCGAGATTCAGCACGTACTCAGTGAGTTGAATATCGAGATTATTCCGCAATCAGAATTCAATGTACCGGAGTGTGAAGAACCGCACTGCACGTTTATTGAAAATGCACTGGCTAAAGCACGCCATGCCAGCAAACATACCGGCTTGCCGGCACTAGCGGACGACTCTGGTTTGTGTGTGGATGCGTTGCAAGGTGCACCTGGCGTATTATCTGCGCGCTATGCCGGTAAAAACCAGCCGAATAGCCTACTTACACAGGATGAGCGCAATAACGACAAACTGCTGCAGGAAATGAGCAGTATCTCCAATCGCCATGCGCATTTTTACTGCGTTATGGTACTGGTGCGCCATGAGCATGACCCTGAGCCTATCATTGCCGAAGGCAGCTGGCAGGGCATTATTCTGCGTGAATACCGCGGCAGTGATGGATTTGGCTATGATCCTTTATTTTTGGATGACAAAACTGGCAAAACCGTAGCGGAACTGCCGTTAGACATCAAAAGCCGTATCAGCCACCGCGGCCACGCCATGGCTAAACTGCTGCAGAAACTGGAAAGGCTAAGCAATGAGTAGCAAATGGCCTAAGTGGGTGCGTGATGACCAGAGCGTGGTTTCATGTACTGAAAAAGTCAAAGTGATGACTGAAAATTTTGATGAGATTAAGCAAATTGCACAAGATGCGCTTGAGGATGGCCTGCTCATGGAAGTCTCTGAGCAGCAAATGCGCGATGCCCTGCATGCGCTGGTTGATTCACTGATCAATCCTTACAAAAAGGTAAATTAGTATCAAAAAAATCATCGAAATCAAAGCTGCCGGTAATTTTAATCCGGAACCGATTAATACCGTTGCGCCGCTTGCGGGTGCAGCTACTGTTTCAGGTTTAAGCAATCCACCGCCGTTGTCGCTGTACATCCATATCCCGTGGTGTGTGCGTAAGTGCCCCTACTGTGATTTTAATTCGCATGAAAGCCGCTTTAAAAATGGTGAAATTCCTGAAGCCGCTTATGTTGATGCCTTAATCGCCGATCTGGAAGCTGCCACACCCAAAGTATGGGGCAGAAAAATCAAAAGCATATTTTTTGGCGGTGGCACGCCTAGCCTGTTTTCTCCGCAAGCCATTGACAGGATTTTAAGTAATGTGCGAGCGCTCACTCCGCTTGAATACGATGCCGAGATTACACTGGAAGCTAATCCAGGCACTGTTGATAGTGCACATTTTTCCGGCTACAAAGACGCGGGGGTTAACCGTTTATCGTTAGGCATTCAAAGCTTTAATGCCGATTACCTGAAGGCATTAGGCCGCATTCACGATGACAAGCAGGCAATTGCTGCTGCCGAGCTTGCCCTCAAAACCTTTGAGCGCGTGAATCTGGATGTGATGTATGCACTACCAAACCAGACGCTGGAACACGCACTGCAAGATGCAAAACAGGCGGTTGCTCTTGGCGCGGATCACTTATCGTTCTACCATTTGACGCTGGAACCTAATACGCCGTTCCACCGCACGCCACCAAGCCTGCCCGATGATGATACGAGCAGCGACATGCAGATAGAGATTGAAAATCTGCTGGCTGCACATGATTATGAGCATTACGAGACTTCTGCTTTCGCCAAAAAAGACATGCAGGCCAGACATAACCTGAATTACTGGCAGTTTGGCGATTATCTGGGCATCGGTGCCGGTGCACACAGCAAGCTGAGCTACCACGATAAAATCACGCGTGAAACCAGACCTAAACACCCCAAAGCCTATATGGATCATGCAAGCCAAGGTAACGCTGTAGAAAAGGTATGGGAAATCAGCCAGGACGAGCTGGGCTTTGAATTCATGATGAATGCATTAAGGCTGACTGAAGGCGTGCCATTAAATCTGTTTCAGCAGCGCACAGGGTTAAATTTATACACGCTTGAAAGTGCGATTAAAGCTGCGCAAAACAAAGGCCTGCTGGCACTGGAGCAAGGCCGTATACAGCCAACTCCCCTAGGGCAGCGCTTTTTAAATGAGTTGCTGGAATTATTTCTGAATTGAACCCGTAGCTCAAAGATTCCAGGGCTGGCAAACCTGCTTGCCAGCCGCCTGCGCAGTTAAATCATTTACCTTACTTTGCTAGCAGCAGACTTACACCACCAGTTCATCCAGTGCCTTCGCATCAAATCCGATTAAGTCTGTAATCCTGCCCTCTTTGAGCTTGTTCGTCCAATTAGGGTCAGCTAGTAGCGCGCGTCCCACCGCAACCATATCAAATAAATGATGCTCAATGCCGTCACTGAGCTGCTTAACATCAATGTGAATTGCAGTATCAGGTGATTCCTCGCGCGTAAAATGGCCGACTCTGAATTCTTTTTCCAAGCCCACGCTACCCACTGCAATCACCGGTTTTCCGGTGAGTTTTCTGGTCCAGGTCGCCAATGTATCATTTGAACCTTCAAATGCAGGCTGCCACAGCCTTCTGGTGCTGGCATGAAAGAAATCTACACCGGCATCGGCAAGTGGTTTGAGCAGCTGCGCCAACTCCTCCGGGCTATTGGCGATTCTGGCATTGTAATCGCCAAGCTTCCACTGCGAGAACCTGAATACGACGGGAAAATCAGCACTCACTCTGGCTCTAACTGCCTTCACCACTTCCAGCGCAAATCTGCTGCGATTTTCCAGCGTACCACCGTATTCATCCGACCGCTGGTTACTACCTTCCCATAAAAACTGGTCAATCAGGTAACCATGCGCGCCGTGAATCTCTACACCATCAAAGCCGATTTCTTCTGCGTTTGCTGCCGCCTCGGCGTAAGCATTAATTGCGTCTGCAATATCGGCTTTTGTCATGGCCTTAACAAGTAACTGTCCGTCATTTTCTACCTGCATAGGTCCATAACCTGGTACGGCAGGGTCTGGCTCAACGCCAGGACTTCTTGCAGCACCTACGTGCCATATTTGCGGTATGATCAGCCCACCTGCGGCATGCACTGCTTCAACCACATTTTTCCAGCCGGCCAAGGCCTGTTCACCGTGAAATGCCGGTACATCTGCATAGCCGTTAGCGGCAGGGTGGCCGATATACGTACCTTCTGTAATGATCAGCCCTACACCACCTGCGGCGCGACTACGATAATATTCAGCTACATTTGCACCCGGCACACCTTTTGGTGATTTATTGCGCGTCATCGGTGCCATTACAATTCGATTATTGAGTTTGAATCTACCAAACTGCAATGGTTGAAAAATTCTATTTGTTTGGGTTTCACTCATTTGTTATGAATACTTTCTTAAATTAAATGCTTCTCTTACTTTTCAGGCTAAAAGAACTTCACCGCCATAAATTAATGCCAACCACTCAACACAATCTTGCCGATGGTAGTACCAGCCTCCAACTGTGCATGCGCTTTGCGCAGATTCTCGGCATTGATTGGAGACAATGTTTGCTTGAGCGTAGTTGTGACCAGCCCCTGATCCACTAGTCTGGCGACTATGTTGAGGATATTGTGCTGTTCAACCATATCGTCCGTCTGGTACATCGAGCGTGTATACATGAGCTCCCACACAAAGGCTGCACTTTTATTTTTGAGCAGATTGATATCAACGGGCCTTACGGTTTCTACGATTGAACATATACGACCTTGCGGTTTGATCAACGCCGCCATCACCGGGAAATAAGTATCCGTGTCATTGCAGCAGAAAATATAATCCGGCTGCGCAATGCCGATAGCGGCCATCTGCTGCATAAGGTCTTGCCGATGATTTACAACATGATGCGCACCCAGCTCACGCACCCATTTCTCTGTCTCAGGACGTGATGCGGTTGCCACCACTGTTATTCCTGCCAGTTTACTTGCCAGTTGAATTGCAATCGAACCTACGCCACCCGCACCGCCGATAATGAGCAAACTTTTACCTTTGTTATGTGCTGGCTCTTGTACTATCTGTAGTCGATCAAACAGGGCTTCCCAGGCAGTTACAGCAGTTAACGGCAATGCGGCGGCCTGAGCAAAGTTCAGACTTTGCGGCATAACGCCTACAATCCGTTCATCAATCAATTGATACTCGGCATTGGAACCGGAGCGTGTGAGGTCTCCGGCATAAAATACCTTGTCACCCACCTGAAAATAAGTGCATTCCGGACCAGTTTTGACTACTTCACCCGCCGCATCCCAACCCAGTATTTTTGGGCTAGGTTCGACTTTGTCTTTTGGTTTACGTACTTTGGTATCCACTGGATTAACTGATACGGCATGCACACGCACCAGCAAATCACGCCCGCTCACTTCTGGCATATCCAGTTCAATATCCATTAATGATTCTGGATCAGTGATCGGGAGATAACGGGTAAGACCAACTGCTTTCATAGTATCCTCACGTAGTTAAAGTGATGGTAATGCGCTTTCGCGCTTGTTTATTCAATATCTGGTTAAACATCGTCAGTAAACTTTGCAGTTAAATTGATGTTTCAAGTACGCTACGGCTGAAATCAAGCGTCACATCACCATGCTCACCCAGCTTCACCATACCGTGCTTCTCCAACTGCGCCAGCAATGCAGGAATATCTTCTTTAGTGATCTGGTAGGCTGATAAGCGTGTTTTTACCTGCATACTTTCAAAAAAGTCGCGGGTTTTGGTAATGGCGGCCTCAATGCGCTGCTCTTCACTGCCTTCACGTATATTCCAGACGCGGTCCGCATATTGCAGCAGTTTCGCGCGTTTTGAATCACGGCGTAAGCTCAGCATCGTCGGCAGTATGATTGCCAATGTTTGCGCATGATCCAGACCATGCAATGCTGTGACTTCATGGCCTATCATATGGGTTGCCCAGTCGCTGGGTACGCCTGCACCGATCAAACCGTTTAACGCCAGCGTTGCTGTCCACATCAAGTTAGCCTGCAGCTCATAGTCATGAGGATTTTCAAGCAGTTGTGGGCCGATTTCTATCAAAGTCTGCAGCAAACCTTCTGCAAATCTATCTTGTACTTTTGCACCCACCGGATAGGTCAGGTATTGCTCCATCACGTGTGTGTAAGCATCCACCACACCATTTGCCAGCTGGCGTGTCGGTAATGTGTAGCTCTTGGTTGGATCTAGTACTGAAAACTGTGGAAACACCTTTTCGCTGGTGAAAAATAGTTTTGCTTTCTCTGCTTCACGCGTGATGACCGCACCATCATTCATCTCTGACCCCGTCGCCGGTAGCGTTAATACCGTGCCATAAGGCAGCGCTTTTTTGACGTTCGCGCCATGCGTGGTCAAAATCTGCCAGGCATCACCCTCAGCATAGACCGCGGCTGCAACAAATTTAGTGCCATCAATGACTGACCCACCGCCGACTGCAAGCAGATAATCCAGTTTGTTGGCTTTAATCTGCGCCACAGCCTGCATCAGTGTTTCGTAACTTGGGTTAGGCTCAATACCGCTGAATTCTTCTACATAACGGCTAGCAAGCGCTGCTTTCACCTCTGCAAGCGTGCCATTATTTTTGGCGCTATTGCCGCCCATCAGTACCAGTACGCGTGCATCAGTAGGCACATGCTGATTAATTTCAGCTACTTTACCTTTGCCAAACAAAATACGTGTCGGATTGTAAAAATCAAAATTTAACATCAGTTAAAACTCCTTAAGGAAACTTAGAATAGACCAGTCGTCTATGATATTGCTAAATAAAAACAGCCTATGTTCAGGCTAGACCCAACCTCGCCTTAGTCGCAGACATTGCCCGCTCCAAAGGTTCACGGGTATGGCTGACTTTAGTCAGCAGCGTGGCGCCTATCCACATGTAATAGATTTCAGAAGTGATACTTGCTGCATCCAGATTGGGTGCGAACTCACCTTTGCTTACACCATCTGCAACACATTCAGCAAGCCGAGCGATTACACGGTCTGTACCGTTTTTGAGCGTAACTCGCATTAACTCGGACAAATCGGTCACTTCTGCACTCAGCTTAACCACCAGACACTTATCGGCTGTAGTGTCGCTGGACTGGGTATCCAGCCAAGCCTGAAAATACGCCAATAGGCGGCTGGAGCTACTGGAACTACGGGTATTTAAAGTGATATCAAGCTGCTGCATATATTGCTCAAAATAGTCTTTTATCAACTCATCGCCAAATTGCTCTTTGGATTTAAAATAGTGATAAAAAGAACCTTTTGGCACTCCGGCACTGGTAAGGATCTCATTAAGGCCTACCGCAGCAAACCCTTTACCGAGAATAATCTCTTTAGCCACGTCTAGTACGTGCTGCCTAGTATCAACAGATTTATTCATTGTAATTTCATTCGTCATGCTGAACATTATTCCACAAATTAGACCAGTCGTCTAGTAACAATTTAAATAACTCGCATTCATCAATAAACTACCCGAGAAATACACCGCTATCAGCCGTAATCGCCATTTCAAGTTATTGGCCTTGCCTAAAATAAAACCAAGCCATATGCGACCAAGGGAACTATACAGCAACTAACAAGCTCAGATAATAGCTGCACATTGCCGGTAAAAACCTCATAACCTTTTATACGACTGTTATTCGCTTTATTAATTTTAATGCCGACACTTCTTTTTCAAACCAATACATATGCAGCCGAGCCTTATAAAGCGCCATTCTGGTTGCCGGGTGGTCACCTGCAGACGATCATTGCATCTCTGCTATCCAGAGGTTCCGAAGTTAAATACCGTCGAGAAAGATGGGAACTCAATGATGGGGATTTTATTGATGTTGACTGGGCAGAAAAGTTACCTGGAAACTCGCTTACTTCATCTGACTCCGTTGCATCAGGCCGCATAGAACAACAAATACCCGTCGTCGTCATTTTTCATGGACTGGAAGGCAACTCGCAAAGCCAATATGCAAAATCTCTGATGGGCGCCACTTTAGCAAAAGAATGGCATGGTGCAGTCATCCATTTCAGGGGCTGCTCCGGCGAGCCGAACCGTCTGCCGCGTTTCTATTATGCCGGCGATAGCATGGAGATCGACACCATGCTGACACGCGTCAGGTCTATTTACCCAGATAATCCAATTTTTGCGATAGGTTACTCATTAGGTGGCAATGCTCTGCTTAAATGGTTGGGAGAATTCGGCAGCAACAGCAAACTTAATATCAGCAAAGCGGTTGCCGTGTCTGCGCCTATTGATTTAAAAGCTTCGGCTGTGTCGCTTGATAGCGGACTCAACCGCATCCTGTACACGCCAATGTTTGTAGATTCCATGCGCCCTAAAGCACTGGCGCTTTCCAAGCGCTTCCCCGGCTTGTTAGATGACAAACGTATCAACCGCGCAAAAACCATACACGATATCGATAATGCCGTGACATCAGTCTTGTATGGCGCCGAGGATGCCTCAGATTATTACCGCAAGAATGCGTCAAAACCTTTTCTTAAAAACATTACGCTACCTACGCTGATTATCAATGCCAAAAACGACCCATTCATGCCGCCACAGTACCTGCCAACAGTGGATGAGGTCTCAGATTTTGTAACACTGGATTATCAGGAGCAAGGCGGCCATGTTGGATTTTACTCGCCGTTTGTTAACAATGAAAACAGTTGGCTATCGAACAGAATTATAGAGTTTTTAGAAGAAAATTAATTAGCAGAACATTAGGTACTTTTAAGTAAAAAAACAAAAAAACTTAGTATTCAATTCTTATCAAACTAAAAAAATTAAAAGGGCAAGCATGCAACTCACAAGTTTAGCGATCAACATGGCAGAAAAGGGTCTGTTACCGGATAGTGCTATTCGCTCCGGCATTCGCCGCTTATCACAAACAAGGCTAGTCGAAATCAGCGCTGCAGACTGCGAACAAAGCATCAGAATCGAAACCGATTTCATCGCATCCATGAATCAGTCGCCCATCGCGCTAGTGCCTGAACTCGCCAATGCTCAGCACTATGAAGTCCCCGCAGAGTTTTTTCAACTTTGCCTGGGCAAGCACAGAAAATATAGCAGTTGCTTTTGGCTACCTGATACCAGAACGCTGGACGAGGCAGAAGCCAATGCATTAAAGCTCAGCTGTGAACATGCCGATCTCGCCAATGGACAGCAAGTGCTTGAACTCGGCTGCGGCTGGGGATCTTTAACATTATGGATGGCGGAACAGTATCCGCAAAGCAGCATTACTGCGGTATCAAACTCAAACTCACAACGTGAATACATTCAAGCTGCGGCGAAGGCACGCGGTTTAAATAATATCCAAGTCATCACCTGCGACATGAATACATTTAATCCGGCTGACCATGGCATTCAGCATCAGTTTAACCGCGTTGTTTCTGTTGAGATGTTTGAGCACATGCGCAACCACCAGTTGCTGTACAAAAAGGTGCATGACTGGCTAATGCCGGGCGGCAAATTCTTCATGCATATTTTCGTGCACCGTAGCACACCTTATGCCTTTGAGGTACAGGGTGAAGACGACTGGATGAGCCAGTTATTTTTCTCCGGCGGCATGATGCCAAGTGACGACCTGCCATTGCACTTTCAGCAACATCTGAAATTGAAACAGCGCTGGCGCTGGGATGGCACCCATTATGAAAAAACTGCCAATGCCTGGCTAGATAATATGGACCTGCACAAAGACAAGATTACACCGATTCTGGAAAGCACCTATGGTGCAGAAAATGCCGAGCAATGGCGTAACCGCTGGCGCATTTTTTATATGGCCTGTGCAGAACTGTTTGGATACCGCCATGGTCAAGAATGGTGGGTAACTCATTATCAATTCGAACGACCGCTATAACATGCTGCTTGCCAACTTTTTATTGTTTCAGCTTGCCTGGTTTGCCTGTGTCGTGGGTGCGGCTTATGGCATGCCATGGCTAGGCGTGACTGTGACATTAATGACCACAGGCTGGCATCTGTATCAATCCAAACAAGCGAAGCCGGAGATGCTGCTCATGTTTGCGGCGCTACTGATTGGCGCCTGTTTTGATCAGGCCATGCTGTTCATGCAGCTGGTCGCATACCAGCAGCACGGCTGGAGTACTTCACTGGTCCCGGTTTGGATTCTGGCGTTATGGCTTGCATTTGCCTCCACACTCAACCTGAGTCTGGCCTGGATGCAGGGGCGCTATCTGATTGCGGTGTTATTCGGCGCATCCGGCGGGCCACTCGCTTATTTCGGTGCACAGAATATCGGCGCTGTGACTTTACCCAGCAGCGCTTCTTATATCGCTTTATCTGTTGGATGGGCTGTGATCACGCCTATGCTTTTGTATATAGCCAAGTATATCAATGGGTTTAAAACGGAGCATACTGCATGAACTGGCATATTTATCTGTACGGACTATATGCCATGCTTGCCTTCGGTTTTGCAGGCTGGCTCATCAGCTTATACCGTAACAACGTGACACATGTAGACAGCATGTGGAGCTTGTTCTTCGTAGTTGCAGGTTTCACTTATGCGAGCCAGATTGCAAGCTTGAACACCAGATCACTGATCGTGCTGTCACTGCTCACGCTATGGGCTGTGCGCTTGTGTGTATATCTGACATGGCGCAACTGGGGGCCGCATGAAGATCACCGCTATGCAGCAATACGCAGCAACAACTCTCCGGGCTTTGCTTTCAAGAGTCTGTATATCATTTTTGGCCTGCAGGCTGTGCTTGCGTGGATCATCTCGCTGCCTGTTTTAGGTGCATTAAATTCTACGGCACCGATCAACATTCTGGATATGACCGGCATAGCGTTGCTATGCTTTGGTTTAGTATGGGAAACACTAGCCGACTGTCAGCTTAGTGTTTTTAAGGCCAAACCTGAGAATAAATCCAAGGTGCTCAATAGCGGCGTCTGGCGCTATAGCCGCCACCCCAACTATTTCGGCGAGAGTTGTGTGTGGTGGGGCTTTTATCTGATTGCGCTCGCAGCAGGCGCATGGTGGGCGATTCCGTCTGCACTGTTGATGACCTTGCTGCTGCTTAAAGTAAGCGGCGTTTCACTGCTGGAACAAACGATCACGGAGCGCCGTCCGCAATATGCAGATTACATCCGTACCACCAATGCATTTATCCCGGGACGCCCAAAGGTAACAAAATGATTATAAAAACACTGCCAGCAGCTGTACTGGGATTAATGGTTTGTAATGCCGCCTTCGCCAAAGAATGGAATTTTGACGTTTATCTGGATAAAACCAGAATCGGCCAGCACACTTTTAAATTAAGTGCAGCCAACGAACTTGTGAGTCAGGCTAAATTCAATGTAAAAGTGCTGTTCATCAATGCCTACCAATATAACCACACCGCAGTAGAACAATGGCAGGATGGCTGCCTCAAGCAGCTTGAAGCCAGCACGCTGGAAAACGATGTTTCGACCAAAGTAAAAGGCGCAGCAGATAGCGACAGCTTTGTGGTCGATGATGGTAAGCAAAAGAAGGCGCTGCCGGGGTGTGCGATGACCTTCGCGTACTGGTCACAAAAAATGCTGCAGCAGACAAAACTGCTGAATCCGCAAAACGCCGAGTGGCTGGATACCAAAATCATTAAAACAGGCAGTGAAATGCTGGACGTAAAAGGCAAAAAGATCGAAACGCTGCGTTACAAGCTAGATGCCAGCCTCGCTGGCAAGCCTAAACTCAATATTGAGCTGTGGTACCGCGCCGACAACCTTGACTGGGTCGCGCTTAAATCGATTACGCCCGAAGGCTACGTCATCAATTACAAATTAAGGTAATGCCCCTATGAACTTTATGACACTAAAGAAGCTATTCATCATGACAATATTAACAAGCCTGTTTTGTGCCTGCGCCAGTAATCAGAAACCGCAGATCGCCACCGTACCGCAAGTGGATATCAAGAGATTCATGGGGCCATGGTATGTGATTGCTGCGATTCCGACTGCGATTGAAACTGAGTCTTTCAATGCTGTTGAAAGCTATAAGCTCGAAGATGACGGCACAATCGCGACAACATTCACTTTTAACAAAGGCAGCCTGAATGGCAAGGTGAAAACCTACAATCCGCGCGGCTTTGTTGTAGAGAATACCGGAAACGCTCGCTGGGGCATGCAATTCATCTGGCCGATTAAGGCGGAATACCTGATCGCGCATGTGGATGAAAACTACACCGAAACCATTATTGCCCGTAATGCGCGCGATTATGTGTGGATCATGGCCAGAACACCGCAACTGAGCGATGAAGCTTATCAGGCGCTGGTAAAAAAGGTGAGCGATATGGGATATGACCTGCAAAAACTGCGTCGGGTACCGCATAACAAAGCTAATCCGTAGAGAATGCTATGTTTAAGAAATTAATTTCATGGTTTGACAACAAAGCGGTCGCTGCTGAAATAGTGGTCGATGCCTCAACGCCGAAAGAAAACTGGTCTGATATTGACTGGCTGCGCGTGATCCCTTTCGTACTGCTGCATGTGGGATGCATCGCTGTATTCTGGGTAGGTTTCAGCTGGTTTGCAGCAGGTTTTGCTCTAGCACTATATGCAATTCGCATGTTTGCGGTAACCGGCTTTTATCATCGTTATTTTGCGCACAAAGCTTTCCGTACCTCACGCCCGGTGCAGTTTATTCTTGCCGTGTTCGGCGCAAGTGCCGTGCAGCGCGGCCCGCTATGGTGGGCATCTCACCACCGACACCACCATGCTTATGCGGATGACCATAAAGATTCACACTCACCGCTACAGCATGGCTTTCTGTGGAGCCATTTCGGCTGGTTTTTGGCCAGCAGAAATTTCATCACGCAAACTCATCGCGTAAAAGAGCTGGCTGCATTTGTAGAGTTGCGCCTGCTGGACCGCTTTGATATCGTGGTTCCAATACTGCTGGGCACTGGTATTTACCTGCTGGGCGACTGGCTGTCAGTTGCACACCCCGAACTTGGCACCAATGGCATGCAGCTTTTTGTGTGGGGGTTTCTGGTCTCAACCGTTGTGCTCTATCACGCTACTTTCACGGTAAATTCTCTGGCGCATGTGTGGGGTAAACGCCGTTATGCAACCAAAGACCAGAGCCGCAATAACCTGCTAATTGCCCTGATGACGCTAGGCGAAGGCTGGCACAATAACCACCATCACTACCCGGCATCTGCGAGTCAGGGTTTTTACTGGTGGGAGATCGACCTGACCTATTACGGTCTCAAGCTGCTTTCAGCACTTGGCCTGATCTGGGACCTGCGCACGGTTCCGCATGATATTCGTGAATCCAAAAAGATTCATACTCGTTAATTGATTAGAAAGTAACCCGGATTGAAAATCGCGATTATCGGTAGCGGCATTGCGGGCAACACGATTGCCCATCATTTGCACCAAGAGCATGAAATCACCGTGTTTGAAGCCGAGCAATATATCGGTGGCCATACGCATACGCACAACATTCGGCATGAAGGTCAGGATATTTCGGTAGATACCGGGTTTATTGTGTTCAATGACCGTACCTACCCTAACTTCATTGCATTGCTGAATGAACTTGGCGTGGCATGGCGCGCCAGTAGCATGAGCTTCAGTGTACGCTGCGAAGATAGTGGCCTCGAATATAACGGTACTAGTATTAATAGCCTGTTCGCACAGCGTTTGAATCTGTTCCGGCCATCGTTCCATAAAATGATTCAGGATATTCTGCGTTTCAACAAAAGTTCGCTGGAGCTTTTAGCAGAAGGCAACGAGATCAGGCTCGGTAATTATCTTAAACAAGGCGGCTACAGCCAGCAGTTTATCGACTACTACATCATTCCGATGGGGTCAGCGATCTGGTCGACCGATGCAAAACAGATGCTGGAGTTTCCGGCGCGTTTCTTTGTACGTTTCTTTCACCACCACGGCATGCTCACCGTGAATAACCGTCCGCAATGGCGCACCATTGTCGGCGGCTCTGCGAGTTATGTAACAGCGCTCACCGCACCGTTCATTGACCGCATCCGCCTCAATACGCCGGTTGAAAGCGTACGCCGCCTTAAAGGTTCGGTGCGCATCAAGCCCAGATTCAGCGCAGAAGAAACATTCGATTACGTGTTCTTTGCCTGCCATAGCGATCAGGCCTTGCGCATGCTAAACGACCCCTCAGCCGCTGAAACCGAAGTGCTCGGTGCAATTCCTTATCAGAATAACACCGTGTACCTGCATCACGATGTGTCACTCCTTCCTAAGAAAAAAATCGCCTGGGCCGCATGGAACTACCATGTCACCAAGCCCACATCTGAGCGCGTTGCCGTGACGTATAACATGAACATCCTGCAAGGGATCGAATCGCATGACCCGCTATTAGTGACGCTGAACCACACCGCAGGCATAGACCCGCGCAAGGTGATCAAACGTATCGATTACATGCATCCAGTCTATACCGTCGCCGGCGCAGCAGCGCAGGCGCGGCATGCAGAGATCAGCGGTGTTAATCGCACCGGGTTTGCCGGTGCCTACTGGCGCAATGGCTTTCATGAAGATGGCGTAGTAAGCGCGCTCGAAGCGCTTAAACATTTTGAACGTTACTGCCATGGATAATAGTCGTGGATAACAGCAAGAGCGCGATTTATACCGGACAGGTGTTACATCAGCGGTGGCGCCCGAAACGTCACGCGTTCAACTACAAGGTGTTCATGATGTACCTGAATCTGGACGAGCTGCCGACACTGTTCAGCGCTTGCAGATTCTGGTCTTACCAGCACAAAAACCTGGCCTGGTTTAAGCGCGCTGACTATTACGGCAATCCGGATGTTCCACTCAAGGAATCAATCGCGGACCTGGTGTTTCAGGCTACGGGTAAACGGCCGCAAGGCAATATCTGCATGCTCACCAATATGCGTTATTTCGGCCACTGTTTTAATCCGGTCACGTTTTATTACTGCTTTGAGCCTAACAGTAATAAATTACAGGCCATGGTCAGCCATATTACCAATACGCCGTGGGGTGAAGATTATGCCTACGTGCATGACTTTGAAAAAGCGAGCGCAGGCAATAATGAAAGCACCTTGGCATTCAAGTTCGATAAAGCGTTTCATGTATCACCATTCATGCCTATGGACATCCAATATCACTGGTCATTTTCCATGCAAGATGGCGACGTGCTGATTCACATGACAAATCTGCAAAATAACACTCAAATGTTTAATGCCACGCTTGACCTGAAGCGCATGGAAATCAGCCCATCACGGCTCAACCGGCTCCTCATCAGCTATCCGTTCATGACACTCAAGGTAGTTGCCGGTATTTACTGGAATGCACTGCTATTAAAGCTGAAGCGCGTTCCTTTTTACTCACATCCAGAACTCACAGAGAAATAGTTATGCCAATTTCAATATCGCAGCAAGAGTTGCTCACCGCCAGCCTCAAACAGAAAAGCCGCTCCAAATGGGTTGCAGGATTTGCTAAATCGCAGATATTAAGCCATCTGAACAATCTCAAAATTGGCAGACTGATACTGATTGAAGACAACGATACTTATTGTTTTGGCGACAAAGAGCATGCGCTGCATGCCGTGATTCATGTGCATGATGCGCGCTTTTACGGCGAAATTGCGTTTGGCGGCAGCATTGGTGCCGGTGAAGCCTATATGCTGGGTTACTGGACGGCAGACAACTTGACCAATATGATCCGCCTCATGTGCATTAACCAGTCGGTGATGGATACGCTGGAGGGCGGCTATCAGTGGCTGACCAAACCCATTATGCGTGTTCTGCATTGGCTGAACAGTAACACCACCGAAGGCAGCCGCAAGAATATCGCCGCACATTATGATCTGGGTAATGACATGTTCGAGCTGTTTCTCGACCCGACCATGATGTACTCGAGCGCCATGTTCAATGAACATACCAAAACACTGCAACAGGCGTCAGAACTGAAACTTAAAACCATCTGTGACAAACTCGATCTGTCAGCGAGCGACCACGTGATCGAAATCGGTACCGGCTGGGGAGGCTTCTCGATTTATGCGGCAAAGAATTATGGCTGCAAAGTCACCACGACCACCATCTCAAAGCAACAGTACGAACTTGCCAAAGCACGTATAGATGCGGCAGGACTAAGCAGCCAGATCACACTGCTGCTTGACGACTATCGCCACCTGCAAGGGCAATACGACAAGCTGGTTTCCATCGAAATGATTGAGGCGGTTGGCTACCAGTTCTACGACACCTATTTCGCAAAAGTCAGCTCTCTACTAAAACCCAATGGGCTGGCACTGATACAGGCAATCACGATTGCAGACCAGCGTTATGAAAGTGCCAAAAAATCAGTAGATTTCATACAGCGTTACATTTTCCCCGGATCATGCATTCCATCGAACACCGCCATGCTGGACAGCATCACCAAAGAGACAGATCTACGTCTGACCGACCTTGAAGATATCGGCCCACATTACGCCACCACGCTGGCCATGTGGCGCAAAAACTTCTTTGCCAACATTCAGGAAGTGCGCAAACTTGGCTACTCTGAAGAGTTCATCAAAATGTGGGAGTTCTACTTATGTTATTGCGAAGGCGGCTTTGAAGAGCGCGCCTTGGGTGATGTACATCTGTTATTAGCTAAACCTGACAATCGAAGACCGGCACTGAACCTTTAGGACCAAACCTCTAGCAAAAATATCTGCATAAGCACCCGTTCGTGATTCACACTTTTCTAGCCATTTTAATGGCCAAGAAAATTGGGGAAGACCTTAACGGTCTGAGCTTGCGAAGCATGAACGGGATAAAAAATTCAGCGCTTAATGCCTGCTCTGCTTTTTCCGGATAGCTGCTTGATACTTGGAATTATAATCTGTTGCTGCTGCGCAAAAGCAGTAGCTGGATGCAGATCAGGCTGCCTTTCACGATTGAGCCTGATTGTCTCAGCAATAAAGTACTGCTGCATACGCTGACTTTTCGGGTAAATCAAGCGCGATAAATCCTGAACGCTTTCACCGGGCTGTAACGTCCAATCCATGTCAGATAGCGATTCAGCACTCGCCGCAGCAGACAACGATGACACATGCAACATGAGTGCTAACGCCATAATTGTTAATCGTTGCTTTGCTGCGTACGTTTTCATGATCAGCTCATTTCTTTTTTAGCTCTTGCAATCGCGGCTTTCACCTGCACAGGTGCTGTACCGCCAATATGGTTGCGGCTTTGCAACGAACCCTCCAGCGTCAGCACTGCATACACATCATCCGTGATATCCGCTGCGAATTCCTGCAAAGTAGCTAATGGTAACTCACTTAAATCCACCTTCTGATCTACAGCATGACGTACAGCTAATGCTACTACTTCGTGCGCATCGCGGAACGGCATGCCTTTTTTCACCAGATAATCAGCGAGGTCTGTCGCGGTAGCAAAACCTTCGCTCGCGGCCTGACGCATATTTTCTTTATTTACAGTAATGCCGCGCATCATGTCGGCATAAATTTCCAGCGTCACCAGCAAGGTATCTGCCGTATCGAACAGTGGTTCCTTGTCCTCCTGGTTATCTTTGTTATAAGCGAGCGGCTGACCCTTCATCAAGGTAAGCAATGCGGTTAAATGCCCATAAACACGGCCGGTTTTACCGCGCACCAGCTCCGGTACGTCCGGGTTCTTTTTCTGCGGCATGATCGACGAGCCGGTACAGAAACGGTCTGCAATATCAATAAACGCAAACCGTGGCGAACTCCACAAAATAAGCTCTTCAGACAAACGCGACAGATGCGTCATCACCAGTGAAGAGGCAAAGGTAAATTCAATTGCAAAGTCACGATCAGACACCGCATCCAGCGAGTTTTCACATACGCCGTCAAAACCCAATGTTTTCGCAACCATTTCACGATCAATCGGGTAACTGGTGCCGGCCAACGCAGCAGCGCCCAGCGGCAGGCGGTTAATGCGTTTTCTGCAATCCACAAAACGTGCTGCATCACGTTTCAGCATCTCATAATAAGCCATCAAATGGTGGCCGAATGTCACTGGCTGCGCCACTTGCAGATGCGTAAAACCGGGCATGACCGTGTCGTAATGCTGTTCAGCCAGATCAAGCAGACTGCTTTGCAGTTTTTGCAGACCGGCAATCACCTGGTCTGTCGTTGCACGCAACCACAAGCGCACATCAGTTGCTACCTGATCGTTACGGCTTCTGCCGGTATGTAAGCGCTTACCTGCATCACCAATTTTGTCGGTCAGACGTTTTTCAATATTGAGGTGCACATCTTCCAGATCCAGCAGCCATTCAAAATTGCCGGCTTCAATTTCCTGAGCAATTTCCTGCAATCCGTTTTCAATTGCGACGAAATCCTGCCTGGAGATAATCGACTGCTCGCTCAACATGCGCGCGTGTGCAATAGACCCCTGTATGTCGTAAGCCGCCAAGCGGTAGTCGAAACCTATAGAGGCTGTGTATTTTTTCACCAGCTCTGCTACCGGTTCATTAAAACGCCCTGACCAACTGGTGTCTTTTTTATTGAGCGAGTTTACTTTTTCTGTCAATTTCTTAGCCTATCTGTTTTAAACTATGTCGTTAACGACGATATTCTGTAAGTATAATGCAAAATAAATACTTTTAAGGCCAATTCTATCAATACTGCGACTCAATAAAAGGCAAGCCATACGCCAAAATAAACATGAAAAATACCGGCCGCTTACCCAATATACGTAACCTGGGCATCCTGTTACGCATACTCATCATTGCTAACACTGCGCTGGCTTTAATAGCCTATACCTTAAGTACAGAGCTCTCAGATTTCTTCCAGCGCATCGCAACAATATCAGCACTGGCGCAGCCCATGCTGTTAAGCAGCCTGCTGTTACTTTACGCCTGCTATCCACAGATCAGAAAATTGAATTACATACAGGGATTGATCACAATATTAGCCTTGGTCATGCTTTGCACTTTTATCATCTACAGCCTGTTTGCTAAATTATGGATTTTCGAAGACTTACCGGAACTATCGCGGATACTATTGACTGCTCTTTCTATCAGCGCGTTTACTTTATATTATTTCAATCTACGTTATCGCGCCCATTCGCCAGCAGTCACCGAAGCCAGATTGCAGGCACTGCAGGCGCGTATTCGCCCGCATTTTTTATTCAACAGTATCAACGCCGTGTTGTCGCTGATACGCAGCCAGCCAAAACAAGCCGAAACCGCTTTAGAAGATATGGCTGACCTGTTCAGGGTACTCATGGCCGATAATCGCGAACTGGTGCCGCTCGCACAGGAAATTGCCTTATGTCGGCAATATCTGGCGCTGGAAAAATTGCGCCTTAATGAGCGCCTGCATATTCAATGGCAAATTGACAACATGCCGCCAGATGCGCTGATTCCTCCGCTGGTACTGCAGCCGCTGGTAGAAAATGCGGTTTATCACGGGATCGAACCGCTTGCCGAAGGTGGCACTATTACCATTCAGATCTATACCAAACTCAATGAAATTCATCTGGTGCTGAGAAACCCTTACACCACGCCAAACCATCATCAACATGGCAATAAAATGGCGCTTGGCAATATTAAAGAACGTTTGACCCTGCACTTCGATCTTGAAGCCTCGCTCAAAAGCAAGCAAGAAAAAGGCGAATATGAAGTGCATATTGTACTGCCGCACCAGAAACAGAAACATTAATGGCTATGCTTAATATACTGATCGCCGATGATGAAGCCCCTGCCCGCAACCGTTTGCGGGATTTGCTGACAGATATTGGCAATAGTAATATCGTTGCTGAAGCAAAAAACGGCAGAGAAGCACTTCAACTGGCTGATGAACTGCAGCCGGAGATCATCCTGCTGGATATACGCATGCCGGATATGGATGGCATTGAGGCGGCGCAGCATTTGCAAAAGCTCGCCAAACCACCCGCAATTATCTTTACTACTGCTTTTGATAATTACGCCATTCAGGCTTTTGATATTAATGCCGTAGACTATTTATTAAAACCGATACGGCTTGAGCGATTAGAAAAAGCACTGCAAAAAGCACGCGCTTTGCTACCACAGCAACTGGCAGCAATCGCCCCGCTATCACCTAAAAAAACCCATCTCACGATTACCGAGCGTGGCCGTATTTTGCTGATACCGGTGGCCGATATCATTTATCTGCGTGCCGAACTTAAATATGTAACGGTGCGCACGGCTGAGCGTGAGTACCTGCTTGAAGAATCGCTGACACATCTGGAGCAGGAGTTTGGTGATATATTTATTCGCCTGCATCGCAACTGCCTGGTAGCACACACCTATATTCTCGGTTATGAAAAACGCAGCATTGATGAACATGGCGAAAAACAATGGGTTGCGCTGTTAAAACACGTACCTGAAACTGTGACTGTCAGCCGCCGTCAGCAACACCTTATCCGCATGTCTTAACTTTATTTTGTGCTAAATAGTGTTTAGCATGGCTGCAGCACAGCTTGTGATAAAATAAAAACTCCCATTTAAAATCAGTATAGCTGGTACTTAGCGCATGAATAACTCCGCCAATCCAATCTCAAATACACCGGTACCGAAAAAACTCGTAATCGCCTCGCGTGAAAGCGCGCTTGCCATGTGGCAGGCACGCCATATTCAAAGCCGCTTGCAGGCACTGTACCCAGAAACAGAAGTTACCATTCTAGGCATGACCACTACCGGCGACCAGATTCTGGATACACCGCTGGCCAAAGTGGGCGGCAAAGGCCTGTTTGTAAAAGAACTGGAAACAGCGCTGGCGGATGGCCGCGCCGACCTTGCCGTACATAGCATGAAAGATGTACCGATGAACCTGCCGGAAGGCTTTATATTGGCTGCCACCGGTGAGCGCGAAGACGCGCGCGATGCGTTTGTTTCAAATGATTTTGCATCACTTGAAGACTTGCCTATGGGCAGTATCGTGGGCACCTCTAGCCTGCGCCGCCAGAGCCAGTTGCAGGCACGTTTTCCACACCTGAAAATCGAATCCCTGCGCGGCAACCTGCAAACACGCTTACGCAAACTGGATGAGGGACAATATGCCGCGATTATTCTGGCAGCCGCCGGTTTAATCCGCCTGGAGTTAGGCCATAGAATCCGCCAGTTCATCAGCCCGAAGCAAAGTATTCCGGCTGTTGGCCAAGGCGCACTCGGTATCGAAATCAGCAGTAGCCGCACGGATATGATTGCAGTACTTGCGCCACTCAACCACGCCGACACTCAAGTATGTGTAGAAGCCGAGCGCGGCATGAGCCGCACCCTGGCAGGCAGCTGTACCGTACCACTTGGTGCCTATGCTGTATGTGAGGGTGAAAACATAAGTATTACCGGTTTTGTTGCCAGCGTGGACGGCAAGCAAATGCTGGTTGAAACAGCAAATGGCAGCAGAAATGATGCTGAAGCGTTGGGCAAAAAATTAGCAAGTCAGCTCATTGCCCACGGCGCAGATCAAATTCTGGCGGCACTGTAATAAAGCCCCAACACAACGCTGAAATATCTGCACATGAGCTCTGATCAATTGCTTCAAGGCTTGCATATTGCGGTGACACGACCCGCCGAACAAGCGCGTAGCCTATGTAAAGCTATTGAAGAACATGGTGGCGTTGCCATTGAGTTTCCGTTAATCGCTGTTTCGGCTTTAGACGATTATCAACCTTTTGAGCAACAGATTACGCAATTGCCTACTACTGACTGGGCGATATTCATCAGCAGCAATGCCGTGGACTTTGCCATGCCGCACGTGCTGAAAAAATATGGTCACTTACCTGAGCAATTAAGATTTGCCGCTATCGGTCACCAAACAGCGAATGCCTTAATTCAGTATGGTGTAAATAAGGTGCTGATTCCACAAGACCGCTATGACAGCGAAACTCTGCTGGCACTGCCTGAAATGCAGAATGTTTCCGGTAAAACCATCGCCATCTTTCGTGGCGTTGGCGGGCGCGAACTGATGGCAGAAACACTTAAAACACGCGGTGCCCATGTCTATTTTGCAGAAAGTTATCAACGCACAAATCCGCAAAAAACTACCGAATCGCTTAACAGTCAATGGCAACAGAATAGACTCGATGCCGTCATTGTGACCAGCAGTGAAGCCATGCGCTATCTACTAAAGATGGCGGGAAATGAAACTTGGCTGCAACATGTCACCTTATGCGTCAATCATGAGAGAATAGCCGAACAGCCAACACAGCTTGGCCTGAAAGTGCTGGTTGCCGAAGCGCCGGGAGACGAAGCAATGCTGCAATGTTTGTCACAACTTGTTGAATCAAAACGCGCTAAATCACTGCATGTTAACCATCATGACTGACCAAGACACACGAGTGCCATTTATGTTAAAGAATAAACCTTCTATGGTAAGCATAGGCTGGGTTGTACTGGTGATTGCTGCGCTTTCTACACTGGCCTGGCAATGGCTCAATACCCGACACAAATTTAACGAAATTGAATTATCACTGAGCCAGAAACTGGAACAGTATCAGGCGATCAACAAGCAAAGCCTGGCGCTTGCCAAGCAGGCTGAAGAACGCAGCACTCAAGCCAATATGCGCACCATCGTGCTGGAGCAGAAACTTGCAGAATCCCGCGATCAGCAAGAAGCGCTGCAAACACTTTACACTCAGCTTGCCGAAAGCCGAGAATCAACCGCTGTCGCCGAAGTAGAACAACTACTTAATATTGCCAGCCAGCAACTGCAATTAAGCGGCAACGTTAAATCTGCACTGCTCGCATTGCAGGCGGCGCATAAGCGTCTTGAACCCCTGGAATTACCGCGTGCAATCCAGCTGCGAGAAACGCTCAGTCTGGAAATTGAAAATCTGCAGGAAATACCGCAGATAGACATTGTCAGCATGAGTTCCCAACTGTCTTACCTGTCAGAATTATGTGCAAAATTACCTTTAATTAGCGAGAGCCAGCCGACCCTGAATGCTAAAGCGGCTGCAGAAAATCAGACGCGCCAAGCCAAGACCACCCTGCAAAAACTAGTTAACAATATCTGGGATGACATCAAAAACCTGGTTACGGTAGAGCGTATTAATAAACCGGAGCCGCCACTATTGGCGGTGGACCAGTCTTTTTATTTACGTGAAAACCTGAAGCTCAGATTACTGACAGCGCGTGTCGCCTTGCTGCAGCATGATGAAGCGACTTACAAAGCCGATTTAGATTCTGTTAAAAACTGGCTGCGTGAATACTTTGATACCAAACATCCAGACACGATCAAAGCTTTCATTCTGCTGAATAAGTTAACCAGCAACAATATCAGCATTGAATTACCGCGGCTCTCCGAGAGCTTTGCAGCAGTTAATCGCTATAAATTAACGCTGGAAGAAAATAACTGATAAACCATGATCAAACATAGAATTCTTTGGTGGTTGCTAATGCCCTTAGTGCTGATAGCTCTAGTATGGCTTGCCAGCAATAACGAGGGTTACGTGCTGATTGTGCGTACCCCTTACCGCATCCAGATTTCATTTAACTTTTTTCTGGTTGTATTTGTGCTGAGCTTTTTAGGGTTACATTACTGCCTGCGCTTCGTGAATTTTTTGCGCTGGTTACCGTTGAAAAGACGCAGTAAAAAAGAAACCCAACGATTAAAAGCAGGTAACGCAGTATTACTGGAAGGTATGCATGCACTGGCTGAAGGCGACTTTGAAAAAGCCGAAGCCTCTGCGCAGCTGGCACAGGAACTGATACAGAATTCGGATCTGGAAAAACTGACTCAAGCGCTGGCTGCTGCCAAAAACAAACAGGGCCAGCTATTTAAATAAGCAAGCCCTGTAGGTTTGAATAATACTCAGTTAAACCGCTACCGCCTGAGGTGGTGTTGGCTTCGCATAATTGAACGCATCCGAGTAAAAGGCATTTTCAGGCAAACCTGCCTGCTGAAAACTGACATGTGCCACCTCCACCATGGCCGGAGCCCCGCAGCAATAAACTTCGTAAGGACTTAAATCCGCAATATCATCCAATACCGCCTGATGCACGAAGCCGGTTCTGCCCTGCCAGTTGTCTTCTGCTACGGCATCCGACAACACAGGGATGAACTTGATGTGCGGATACTGCTCAGCCCAGGATTGCGGCAGTTCAGGCATATAAAGATCGGCACCCGCTTTAGCGCCCCAATATAACGTTACTTCACGCTGAACGTTGTTGTGAAGCATGTGTTCAATAATGCCTTTGATTGGCGCAAATCCGGTACCGCCGGCAACCATAATGATGGGCTTCTCAGAATTATCACGGTAGTAAAAACTGCCGAATGGCCCTTCAATGCGCAGAATGGCCTTATCCGGCATCTCATTAAATACATACTCGGTGAATACGCCGCCCGGAATCAAACGCAAATGCAGCTCCAGCAAATTATCCGCATGTGGCGCATTAGCCAGCGAAAAGGCGCGGCGCTTGCCATCTTTAAGCAAAAATTCAATATATTGGCCGGCCATGAACTGCAGACGTTCATTACTCGGCAGTTTCAAAAATAACGCCATCACATCATGTGACAGCTGTTGCTTACGCTCAACGCGTGCCGGCAATATGCGCGGGGCTATAGTGCCGATAATAATTTCCCTACATTCAATGGTCAGGTCAGATAAAGGTCTTGCACAGCAAAATAACGCTTTGCCTGCGGCCTTTTCTTCTTCAGATAATGCACTACGCGCGTAGTCCCCATAATCAACTTCGCCGCTCAGTATGGTTCCTTTGCAACTGCCACAAGCACCATTTCGGCAACCGTAGGGGATATTAAAACCAGCCTCCAAGGCTGATTCCAGAACCGTTTCATAAACTTTCGCACTGCAGGTGTGGCCACTCGGTTGAATCGTAATTTGATATGTCATGTCAGGTGTTTCTAAGGGTTTAATTAAAATTTACTTGGGTACTTTTATAAAATCAGTCTTCGCGGCGAAATTCGCCCTCTATCACATCATCATTAGCAGCTTGATATGGTGATGTCCGGGACGAACCGTTTGAAGGCGGCACGCCTAATGTCTGCGCATTCTTGATCGGAATCAACAGCAAAGTTACCGCAATAATATCAGTGATCACGCCGGGCAGCATTAACAATACACCTGCAATAATATTGCGCGCTGTACCAAACACCGCTTTTGCCGGATTACCACCTGCAGCGATATTCTGCATCATGCTTACACTGAACTTTGCTTTTTCTTCACGAATCAGGCGTAAGCCCAGCCAGCCTATTGCGACTAAGTACAACAGCAATAACCAGCCATACTGATCTGCCAATTCAATCAATAGCCATATCTCAGCGATTGGAAAAGCGAGTAAAATCAAAGCTACAAAAAAACGCATGGTGTGCTACCTTAAAATGTTGAATCAAAAACTGTGATGCAAAAAGAAAACATACTGAAAGAAATCCTATTAGTACTGACCAATATGCCTGACCAGACCAGCGCCGCGCTACTGGCAGAGTCACTGGTAACGCAAAAACTGGCTGCATGCGTAAACGTTATGGCGCCCTGTCAGTCTATCTACACATGGCAGGGCAAGCTGGAACATTCTGTTGAAGTACCTATGCTGATTAAAACTAGCCTAACCCAATATAACGCACTGGAAGCTGCCATTATAAAAGCGCATCCTTATGAACTTCCTGAAATAATCACTATCAACGTAGATGGTGGCTTACCCCAATATTTACAATGGGTAAACGCACAATTATCTGCTGAAAGTACTACATGTTAAAAAGATTTTCTTATTTTTTATTAATTCTCTTCACTGTATTCACTACACAGTTAAGCAATGCCGGCAATTCCAGCAGCTTCACTAAAAATCTGTTCAGCACCGATAGCGCTGAAGATGAATTTCTATCTCCGGATGCAGCTTTTGGATTAGATATTGTTCAATCCAAAAATCAAAGTAATGGACAAACCAACGTTCAAATCAACGCTGATTTCAAAGTCGCGCCTGGGTATTATCTGTACAAAGAACGCATTAAATTTGTGCTCACCCCTGCGCTTGATCACGAAGTCAAACTACCGGCCGGTGAGATCAAGGATGACCCTAACTTTGGCAAGATGGAAGTATATCACCATGATTTTACTGGTAATATCATTATTAAGAGCGCAGACAGCACTCCAATAAACATTAAAGCTACCTATCAGGGCTGTAGCGAAAAAGGACTTTGTTACGCACCGCAACATAAAACCTTTACCATCACCCCACAAGCAGTTACTAATTCAGATAATACAGGCGCATCAGAAGTTCCTGCGAATTCAAACTCAGGCAGCTCTACTGACAGTACCAATATCTCCGACAATGACAGTCAGGCAACCAATCTGCTCAAAAGCGGCAAATGGTGGTTAATTATTCTAGGCTTCTTTACTGCCGGCCTGTTGCTGTCTTTCACGCCTTGCGTGTACCCGATGTACCCCATTTTATCGTCCATCATTATCGGTAAAAACGCACATTTAACACGTCTACATGCTTTTAACTTGTCACTGGCATATACGTTTGGCATGTGCCTGACATATACACTTATAGGTATTGGTGCAGGGCTATCAGGTACGTTATTAAGCAATACCCTGCAAACTCCTTGGGCACTAGGTTTCGGCGCATTGGTGTTTCTAGTGTTGGCACTTTCCATGTTCGGCTTTTATGAACTGAAGCTGCCGAGCAGTCTTGAAAATGGGCTCATGTCTGTAAGCCGCCGCATTAAAGGCGGGCATCTGTTCAGCGATTTCCTGATGGGCGCACTTTCTGCACTCATCATCAGTCCATGCGTTGCTGCACCGCTCGCGGGGGCATTGCTTTACATCAGTAAAACCAGTGATGTGCTGCTGGGTGGCGTTGCTCTGTTCTCGCTGTCACTTGGCATGGGAGCACCGTTGCTGCTTATCGGCGCCTCTGCAGGTACACTGCTGCCTAGAGTCGGCAGCTGGATGAATGCGGTACGCAACCTGTTTGGCGTATTGATGATAGGCGTAGCGGTATGGCTGATAACACCCATTATTCCCGTCAGCTTGCAGCTTGCATTATGGGCGGCACTATTAATCGTACCGGCAATCTTCATGCATGCATTAGATCCGCTGCCTGTTGATGCTAAACCTGCACTCAGGTTCTGGAAAGGTATCGCAATCATGTTATTAGTAACTGGATTGACGATGCTGGTTGGCGCATTATCCAATGCAAAATCGCCATTGCAGCCTCTCGGCGGCTTGTTGGCAAAAAGCAACGTCTCTCAAGAGCAGCAACACTCAAGCCTTAATTTTAAACGCGTTAAAAATGTGGCCGAGCTGGATGCAGAATTAAAGGCCGCACAAGGTAAACCAGTAATGCTCGATTTTTACGCTGACTGGTGCGTATCGTGCAAAGAACTGGAGCAGTTCACATTTAGTGACCCGCGTGTGCAGACTGCTCTCAAAGACACGGTATTACTGCAGGCTGACGTCACCGGCAATAGCGAAGATGATAAAGCTTTATTACAGCGCTTCAATCTATTCGGCCCGCCAGGAATTTTATTTTTCAACAATAAAGCACAAGAAGAAACGCATCTTAAAGTCGTCGGCTATAAAAATGCAGATGACTTCTTACAAATCCTGAACCAGCGCGGCAGTTGCCTGCCAGAAACGATTCAATGTTAAAAAAACCTCTTTCTTTCATTGCCTACCTGACCATTCTGATCATTTTAGGTTTGGTTGTACGGCATTATGCAATCAACCCCATCTATGACAATCCGGCAAATAGCAAAGCTCAAATTAGCAGCGCTCCGCTTTTTACTACGCCGCTGACAAACATTCAAGGCGCCCAGCAGAACCTAAGCCAATACAAAGGCAAAATCATTGTGCTTAATTTCTGGGCGACATGGTGTCCGCCCTGCCGTGAAGAAATGCCTGAGCTTTCTGAGCTGCAACTGGAGTATAAAAATAGAAATGTTGTTGTTCTAGGCATCGCAGAAGATGAATTGCCATTGGTCAAAGAATACCTGCAGTCCTCCCCGGTTACTTATCCAATTTTCATTGCCGAAAATGAAGGCATGAACCTGGGAGCCGACCTTGGCAATGACAAAGGCGTGCTACCTTATACGGTAATAATAGGCGCAGATGGCCGCGTGATAGACACATTTTATGGCAGAATCAGTAAACCGTTACTTGAAAAATCCCTACTAAATTTATTACCGCAGTAAATATTGGCTTATAATTAAATTACCTGAAATAAGCTGATAACAAAAATTCTTCACGTTAATTACATAATCTACAGGTAAATTCGCTTAATTACATTAATGTTGCTGGACAAAATCTATTAACTTCGGCAAACTTGCGATTATGAAATACAGCAATAATCGCAAAAATTCGTTCATAAAGGCATGCAACCATGTCATCTAAATCCATTTTAGTATTACATGGCCCTAACCTTAATATGCTGGGACTGCGCGAACCTGAACACTATGGCAGCGCAACACTGGAAAGCATTAATCAGTCGCTCACCAGCAAAGCAAGAGCTGCCAATATTGCATTAGAAACCTTTCAAAGCAATTCTGAAGGGGATCTTGTTACTAAAATTCAATCTCTGGCAACGCATAAAGTTGATTTTGTAATTATCAACCCAGCAGCATTCACGCACACATCAGTTGCCATGCGTGATGCATTAAGTGCAGTAAAAGTACCTTTTATTGAAGTGCATTTATCCAACGTTTTTGCACGTGAAGCATTCCGTCACCACTCATATTTCACTGATATTGCCGTCGGCATCATCAGCGGTTTAGGCGCCCAGGGCTATACATTGGCGCTTGACTACGCTATTCAACATATCGATCGTTCTAATTAATATAATTAAAATTAAAATTTTCAGAGGGTTATCATGGATTTACGCAAACTTAAAAAGTTAATCGATTTAGTAGAAGAATCAGGTATTTCAGAGCTTGAACTTACCGAAGATGGCGAAAAGGTACGCATTAGCCGCAACTTCACATCCAATGCATCAGTGCAGCAATACGCGCCTATGCAATACAGCGCGCCACAATATGCAGCCCCAGCTGCTGCCGCACCAGTAGCCCCGGCTATAGAAGCACCGGCTGTTGAAGAAGGTCACGCAGTCAAATCGCCTATGGTCGGTACTTTTTATCGTTCACCATCACCGGATGCTAAATCATTCGTTGAAGTCGGCGATACTGTAGCTGTTGGTGACACGCTATGTATTATTGAAGCGATGAAGTTGCTTAACGAAATCGAGGCTGATAAAGCCGGCGTTATCAAGAAAATCTTAGTCGATAATGGTCAAGCCATTGAATACGGCGAACCACTCTTCATTATTGGCTAAAATTTTTAAAAGAATGGAATTCAACTTTCATGGCTATGTTTGACAAAATCTTAATCGCAAATCGCGGTGAAATCGCACTACGCGTTCAGCGCGCATGTCGCGAACTTGGTATTAGAACGGTCGCTGTACACTCAGAGGCTGACCGTGAAGCGAAATATGTAAAATTAGCAGACGAATCTGTTTGTATCGGCCCAGCACCGTCCAGCCAGAGCTACCTCAATGTACCGGCGGTCATCAGCGCAGCTGAAGTGACCGATGCGCAGGCCATTCATCCCGGCTACGGCTTTTTATCTGAAAATGCAGACTTTGCCGAACGCGTAGAACAAAGCGGTTTTGTATTTATCGGCCCACGCGCCGAAACCATACGCCTGATGGGCGATAAGGTTTCCGCCAAAGACGCCATGCGTAAAGCCGGTGTACCTTGTGTGCCGGGTTCTGAAGGTGCATTGCCTGACGATCCAGCCGAGATTATTAAAATCGCCAAGCACATAGGCTACCCAGTCATTATTAAAGCAGCTGGTGGTGGCGGTGGTCGCGGTATGCGCGTGGTACACACAGAGGCAGCGTTGCTCACTTCCGTGAATATGACCAAGGCTGAAGCACAGGCGGCTTTCAACAATCCTGTGGTTTACATGGAAAAGTATCTGGAAAAGCCGCGCCACATTGAAATTCAAGTGCTAGCTGACCAGCATGGCAACGCAGTATTTTTAGGCGAGCGTGATTGTTCTATGCAGCGCCGTCACCAAAAAGTGATTGAAGAAGCACCGGCACCATTATTAAACGCCCGTTTACGCGACAAAATTGGCGAGCGCTGTGCTGAAGCATGCCGCAAGATCAAATATCGCGGCGCTGGTACTTTTGAATTTCTGTATGAAAACAACGAGTTTTATTTCATTGAAATGAACACGCGTTTGCAGGTAGAACATACGGTTACCGAAATGATTACCGGCATCGATCTGGTACAACAGCAAATCTTTGTAGCTGCTGGTGAAAAACTGAAATTCCGCCAGAAAGATATTCAACTACGCGGCCATGCGATTGAGTGCCGCTTGAATGCTGAAGATCCATACAGCTTTGTTCCGTCTCCGGGCAAAATCAAAACGTTTCATATGCCGGGCGGCCCAGGTGTGCGTATCGATACACATGCCTATGCTGGTTATACGGTACCACCGCATTACGATTCAATGATCGGTAAGTTGATTACTTACGGTGACACGCGTGATCAGGCGATTGCCCGCATGCGTATCGCACTTTCTGAAATGATGATTGATGGTATCAACACCAACATTGCCTTGCATGCTGAATTAATGGCAGATGCAGCTTTTCACTTGGGCGGTACCAGCATTCACTACCTTGAGCAAAAACTCGGTATCTACAATAAATAAACAAGGTAAGTATGGCTTGGGTATCACTAAAAATTGAAGCACAGGATAATACCGCTGATCTCATTAGCGATACCCTCATGGAGCTTGGCGCATTGTCTGCAATTATCGAAGATGCCAATGCTGAAACCATCGATGAACAGCCTATTTTCGGCGAACCTGGAGATCCGCCACCTGGTATCTGGCAGCAGAATCTTGTCAGCGCCTTGTTTGATGAGGGTACAGATATTAATGCTGTGATTGCTGATTTGCAGTCACAGACCAAACTATCTGGCCTCAAATACACAACTGAAATTATTCAGGAACAGGATTGGGTACGTGCAACACAATCCCAATTCGACCCGATTAGAATTACCGATACATTGTGGATTGTGCCAACCTGGCACGACTCACCTAACCCGGATGCCATCAACATCATTCTCGACCCGGGTCTAGCGTTCGGCACTGGCAGTCATCCGACTACACACTTATGCTTGGCTTGGTTAACGCAAACCGTTAAACCCGGGCAGTCTGTGCTTGATTACGGTTGTGGCTCGGGTATTTTAGCGATAGCCGCTAAAAAACTGGGCGCTGGTGAAGTTGTAGGTGTGGATATTGATCCGCAGGCGATTCAATCCAGCTTATACAATGCCGAACAAAACGCCGTTACTGCAGGCTTTTACCCAGCTAGCCAATATCAAGCTGCAGAGTATGATATTGTAGTTGCCAATATTCTATCCAGTGCTTTAAGTGTATTAGCGCCTGCGCTAGCTAGTTCATGCAAAGTGGGAGGAAAAATTGCGCTCTCCGGTATTTTACGTGAACAGGAGTCTGCTGTTTCTGCCATCTATGCCGAGTGGTTTGATATGGATACACCGCAATACATGGACGCCTGGGTGTTACTAACTGGCACGAGAAAATGCGCGTCATAACCCATTGCCCAGCCTGCCAAACTCAATTTTTCGCGACCGAAGAACAGCTAAATCAACACGGCGGTAAAGTGCGCTGCGGGCAATGCATGCAAGTATTTGATGCCCGAGCACAACAGATATCCGTCGCAGAAGACTCAACAAATACCACTAATAACAGCAGCCTAAATGACCAAGCATCCTCAACTCTTGATGCCACTCCAGCACCGGCTGCCTCTACACCAGAATCACCAAAAGCATTTACTGAAATAGCTGATACAGACCGTACAGCAGATACTGCCGAGCAGCAGCCTTCTTTTCTGGGCGACACAATTAAAAAGAACAAAAACCGCTCTAATCAAATTACCAATAAATCACGCATCTGGTTGTGGGCTTTCGCTACCCTGATTCTGCTTTTAATCGTAGGTATTCAAAGTATCTACTTTCTGCGTGACGAAATTGCTATCTATTATCCGAATGCAAAACCCTATCTAGTACAGGCATGCCAAAAACTGTCATGCACTATCAATTTGCCTCATAAAATCGAATTTATTGTGATTGATGATTCTGATATGCAGGAAGATGCTGAGCATCCCGGTTTAGTTCGTTTTGCAAGTACTTTAATCAACAGCGGCAACCATGCTGTAGCTTACCCCAATCTTGAACTGACACTGACCGACGTTGAAGATAAACCGGTTTTACGCCGAATTTTTAAACCTAATGAATATTTGCCTGCCGGTACCATCATTGCAGATGGCATACAGGCCAACGCAGAAGCCAGAATTAAACTGGCGGTGACGACCAGTGACATCGCCGTTAGCGGCTACCGGGTATTTGTCACCTACTAGAAGCAGGCATTAACTGCTAGCTTGTTCTAATGAAAATCATGAGTGTGATTTAAGCGGTTTACATAGCGATTATTTTCTGTAGCCATGTATTATTTAATCCATAGATACAGTACTTGATTAATAACTTTTAGGAGATTTATTATGTGGACAAAACCAGCAGCTACTGAAATGCGTTTCGGTTTCGAAGTAACAATGTACGTTTGCAATCGTTAATTTTTAATTAACATGCATCAAACTTACTGAGAGGTAAGAACAAAAAAGGATACCTAGGTATCCTTTTTTTACGCCCAAAACTTTACCTAAACTTTGTTAATCATATGTAGGCATTCTGATTTAATCAGCCTGATAGAATCCGCCACACAGCTTATTGCAAGCTCACGCGCATAACTCTTGCGCCATGCCAGCGCCACTCTTCTCACCGGCACCGGCTCTGAAAAAGGAATCACCTTTACCAAAGGGTTGATATAACGCTCAGTAGCAGCACTGCACGGCAAAACGGTAATGCCCAGATTAGAAGCTACCATATTACGTATCGTCTCTAGTGAGTTTCCCTGTAATACCTGGCCTTTGCGCGACAGATCCGGACATGCCTGCAGCACCTGATGGCTATAACAATGTCCGCTGTTCAGTAGCAATACATTCTCATCAGCCAGCTCTTCTGCGCTAATAGACGCACGATTGGCCCATGCATGACCTACCGGCACCATCACTACATACTTTTCGTCGTAGAGCGGCATAGTGTTGATTCCGGGCACATCAAAAGGCAGCGCAATCACGGCTGCATCGATAACACCATTCTTAAGCTGCGTTTCTAGCTGTGCCGTTAAATTTTCTTCAATTTCCAAGGGCATGTCAGCAGCGCTGTTACGCAAAATCGGAATGATTTCTGGCAGCAGGTATGGGCCTACTGAGTAGATCAGGCCGAGGCGAAAAACACCGCTTAGCTGGTTATTGCCCTGCTTGGCAATCTCACGAATGTGATTTACTTCTTCTAAAGCCTTGATTGCCTGCTCGATAATCTTCTCGCCTATCGGCGTAGAACTGATATCGGTACGGCTACGCTCAAAAATCTTCACACCCAGATCTTCTTCAAGCTTTTTGATCGCCAGACTAAGCGCAGGCTGACTCACATAACACTTTTCTGAGGCACGCCTGAAATTGCGCTCTTTAGCTACCGCTACAACAAAACGTAATTCGCTTAGAGTCATGGTTTGTTATTAAACATTATTTTGATAAGCCTAGTATATCAACAAAAACATCACGTTCAATAATACAAATCAGAGCCATGTATGATTGAACGCCATTCGTTAGTGTTGTTTGTTTCGAGTCGCGATTAGGCTCAACAAAATGCTGGTGCCTATTACCGCTACCACCACACCCAATGAAACAGCCACCGGGATCTTAAACCACTCCACAATCAGCATTTTTGTACCTACAAACATCAGCACAACTGCCAAACCGAATTTAAGCAGATGAAAACGCTCTGCCATATCAGCCAACAAGAAATACAGTGCACGTAAACCAAGTATCGCAAAGATATTCGACGTAAAGACAATGAATGGATCATTGGTAATCGCAAAGATCGCCGGGATACTATCCATCGCAAAAATCACATCAGAAAACTCAATCAACACCAGCACCAGAAACATCGGTGTAAACCAGCGTACGCCCTTATCCATGATCCAGAATTTATCGCCATGATAATCATTAGTGACACGCATATGCTTTCTTACCCAGATCAGCAGCGGATTTTTTGCTAAATCCGGCTCTTTGTCGGCAAATACAAACATCTTGATACCGGTCACCAGTAAAAACGCACCGAATACATATAATACCCAGTGGAACTGCGCAATCAGCCACGCACCCAGAACAATCATCAATGCGCGCAGTATGATGGCGCCAAGTACGCCATACACCAGAATACGCTTCTGAAATTCCAAAGGCACTGCAAAATAACTGAATATCATGACGAATACAAAAATGTTGTCCATCGCCAGGGTCTTTTCTAATAAGTACCCGGTTAGATACTCCATGACTTTAGCATCAGCTATCTCACGCCCAACGGTGTGATCCAACCAGCCCCAAAGTATTGCGCCAAACAGCATCGCCATTGCAAACCAGACAAATGACCAGATCAATGCTTCTTTTGCACCTACTTTCTGAGCGCCGTTGCGGTCCAGTAAGAACATATCAACTGCCAGCATCAGCAGCACAAATACGCCGAATCCTGACCACATCCACCAGTTACCTATCGATTGCAATTCGCCCATGTATCTCTCTTAAATATTTATCACTACGGTTTAAAGAGACAGATAAGCTTAAGCTTGATCTGCCTAATTTGAAGTTTTATTGCTGACGTAAAGCTGCGATACGGTCATCCAGGCTCGGATGGCTAGAAAACAGTTTCGCAAAACCACCGCCGCCTGAAATACCGAATGCAGCCATCTGTTTCGGTAATACTGATGGCTCATGCTGTGCCTGTAGGCGTTCCAGTGCCGCAATCATTTTTGCTCTGCCGGATAACTTGGCAGCACCAGCATCAGCACGGAATTCACGTTGACGTGAAAACCACATCACAATCATGGAAGCCAATACGCCCAGTACCAATTCGGCAATGATCATGGTGACAAAAAAAGCTGGCCCAGTGCCGCGCTCAGTTTTAAATATGATCTTATCTACCGCGTAGCCTATTACACGAGACAGAAACATCACAAATGTATTTACCACTCCTTGAATCAAGGTTAACGTGACCATATCACCGTTGGCAATGTGTGACACCTCATGTGCCAGCACTGCCTCGGCTTCATCTTTGGTCATGGCATTCAGCAAACCGGTAGATACTGCTACCAAAGAACTGTTTTTAGTCATGCCGGTGGCAAACGCATTCACTTCAGGTGAGTTAAATACCGCCACCTCCGGCATTTTAATACCTACAGTATCTGCCTGCTCACGCACAGTTTTCATTAACCAGATTTCGGTCGGTGTACGTGGCTCTTCTATCACTACCGCACCAGACATGCGCTTAGCTGACCATTTCGACATCGCCAGTGAAATAAACGCACCGCCAAACCCCATAATCGCGGCAAAAGCCAATAAATTACTTAAATCCAGACCATTGGCATTCAGGTATGGCTCCACACCCAATATGCGCATGGTGACAGAAAGTACCAGCATAATAGCCATGTTAGTGGCTAAAAAATAAATAATACGTTTCATAGTTTTTCCTCAAATAAATACTTATTGTTGCAATTCAAGCATTAATAACTGCGCTAATAACTATTGATAATAATAATCCGTAATGTAGTACGTTTTAATCTTCAATAAAAGCAGAATGTTTCTGATTGATCATTCGGTTTTTTCGAGCTATTGTTTTACCATGGTTAATTACAAGCAATTGCATTATTTTTGGGCAGTAGCAAAAGCTGGCAGCATCGTACGCGCCAGCAGGCAGCTGCATATCACTCCGCAAACGTTAAGTGGGCAAATCGGCATACTAGAAGAATCATTAGGGATTTCATTATTCCGTCGTGTAGGCCGCGGCATAGAGCTTACCGAAACTGGACAGTTAGCACTTACTTATGCTGATGATATTTTCCAGACGGGTAACGCCCTTGAAGAAACATTACGTACTGGTGCTAAACAAAGCTATCGATTATTCAGAGTAGGTATCTCGGATTCTGTACCCAAATCTATCGCCTACCGCTTGCTTGCACCAGCAATGCTGCTCAAAGAATCAATCAAGATTGTCTGTCGCGAAGGAAAACTGGAGCCGTTATTGGGCGAGCTTGCTATCCATAAACTTGACCTGGTACTGGCAGACAGGCCGATGCCGAGCGAGATTGATATTAAGGGCAGCAGCCAGTTATTGAGCGAATGCGGAATCAGTTTTTTCGGTACCGCCGACCTTGCCGAAAAGTACGGCAGCCAATTTCCAAAAAACATTAATGGCGCACCCATGCTGGTACCTGGTGAAGACAGCACAATCCGCAAACGCCTCATGCAATGGCTGAGCGCACAGCGTATTCACGCGCAAATTATCGGTGAATTTGATGATAGTGCTCTCATGCGCGCCTTCGGCCAAGCGGGAATCGGTATTTTTACGGCACCCAGTATTATCGAAGATGAAGTTTTGCAACAACATAACGTAATTAAATTAGGGCAAACAGACGAAGTCATTGAGCGTTTTTACGCGATCTCAGTTGAAAAACGCGCCAGTCATCCCGCTGTAGTTGCTATTAATGCTGCAACATTCAAGTAAATGTAGCCTTAAAGCATCATTGATAGCGGAGGTAAGCTGAATAAAGTTCTTTTAATCAGATAAAGCCTCAATTTTTTTATATAGCCAGCCCCCCAGATAAAAACTGCAGCCGACTACAAGCAAAGTACCTATTCTTACCAGCGGCGTTGATGAAGATAAATCGTAAATCAAAACCTTGGCTGATGAAATCGCAAAAATCAGTAATGACGACTTACCAAGCAGCTTGTCTTTATATTTAAGTGCCAATAACAGACAAGCCAGTGCCAGCAGCCCCCAAGTGAGTGACACCACAACGCGATTATCAAAAATATGCACCGCCGCGGCAATAGCTGCAAGGTGCCCTCCTACCAGCAGTAAAGGCCATAAACCTTTGGCAGTTCCTGCCCTGCGTGACAAATAATAACCGACGTAAAGTTCCAGCGCATACATCACAGAAAGCCAATCCGGCGCGATCACCGTTTGACGATCTAGCCCAGTAATAATGCGCAAATAATTCAGCATAAAAATAATAACAACCGCCAGCCAGATAAACATACCCGGCGCAGCCATGTTATTGCGCAATCTACTGTACCAAGCAACTAACGGCAGCAAAATAAAAGCTACCCACGGTGCCCATTCATCTGAAACTGATTCCAGATATCCGGCATGAAACAGCACAAGTGCTATATACGCCTGCAACAACATCCTGCCACCTGCAAGCTCCTGTTTAGAAAGCATCCGGGCTACCCCATAGCACAACGATATAAAAGCCGCACTGGCCACAGCAACCCAAGGCGCGATAGCTGGAATGTTTTTTTCTAACAAAGAATACTGAAGAAAATAAAAAATCAGTAATGCCGGCAGATGCGCTAGCGCCGCATCCTGCTGCATGGGGGAATTATTCTTAACCGTGTAATACGCAGCGGTTGAGCCAAATATGAGCAGTAAAATCGACTGAAACAAAGCAGCATTTATCCACTGCTGTGCATCACTATCCATATGCCAGGTCAGGTCAAAACCGATCATCGCCATATATAGCGCTAACAGATAAACCGCCCTGCTGCGTACCCATAGCGCAAATGCACTGAACAACACACTCCAGCATGTGTAATAAATAGCCAGGTCTGTGACATCCAACATCAAGCTACGCATTAAAAATGGGACGGAATAGGCACCTGCAACCGCAAAAAAAGCGTAAAACGTACTTTGAAATAGATGGCAAAGCCAGAGTGATATCAGGCACACCATGGTAACTGCAGCCAACGCCTGAGATTGCGCTATCAAACCGTAATACAGATGAGCACCATACGTGGCTATAAACAAAATAGTCACTCCGCCCGCTGGCAACAGACTGGCATAACCACGGTCATGATTACGCAATTTAATACCCAAAGCAATCATAAAAAGTGCACCAAGCACAGCAATCCCAAGCTGTCTTTCTGGTGTGAGCCAACCCGACGATAAAGCCAGTTTAATGATATATGAAGCGGCAAGTACGAGTGCTGCTGCACCACCCCAACCTAATAGCTGTGTTGCTAACGGCTGGCCTGCATGTTGAAACTTAGCTGTAGATGTATCTTTGGAAGTTGATTTATCCGGTAGCGCTGTTGGCAAGGAGGTTTTAACCTTACCTTGTGTTTCCAACTGACTCAAACGCGATTCTATTGCATTAAGACGTTCTTCAATAGTGGACATAATTATCCCTTACTAGTAACTCAATTGCAGATCATTAAAAAATATCAGTAACAGTGATTATTTAATCACTTTAATTATTTAACACTTTATTCTGCTATCACCGGCTTGTTATTTGCAACTGATTGAATACTTTGAGCTTCTTCTGACTCTTCTTCCTCTTTTGGTTCTTCATGCAGAGATAACTGATCTACCAGACCTGACTTTTCCTGATTTTTGCTCTTTAGTTTGAATCGCAAACGTAATTCATTAATAGAGTCTGCATTTCTCAGTGCATCTTCCTGGCTAATTCTGCCTGATTCAGCCAGATCAAATAGCGCCTGATCAAACGTCTGCATGCCTAATTCTGTGGATTTGGCCATGATCTCTTTGATCATATTGGTTTCACCCTTGAGGATAAGATCTGAAATCAAAGGAGAATTCAGTAAAATCTCAATTGCTGCCACACGCCCGCCGCCTGCTTTTGATACCAGACGCTGTGATACAAACGCTTTTAAATTAAGCGATAAATCCATATGTAGCTGTGCATGACGCTCTTCCGGAAAAAAGTTAATAATACGATCCAATGCCTGGTTAGAACTGTTTGCATGCAAGGTCGCCATGCAGAGATGGCCGGTTTCCGCAAAAGCTAATGCAAACTCCATCGTCTCTTTGTCACGGATCTCGCCGATCAAAATAACATCCGGCGCCTGCCTTAATGTGTTTTTTAGTGCATTAAACCAGCCATTGGTATCACGCCCTACTTCACGATGTGTCACCAGACAGTTTTTACTTGGATGTACATATTCAACTGGGTCTTCTACCGTAATAATATGCCCGTAACTATGTTCATTTCTATGATCAATCAGTGCTGCCAGGGTAGTTGATTTACCAGAACCGGTACCGCCAACCAGAATTACCAACCCGCGTTTTGCCATCATCACATCTTTTAAAACCGGTGGCAGACCAAGATCATCAAATTTAGGAATACTGGTAGTGATCGTGCGTAATACCATGCCTACTTTTTCTTGCTGCACAAATACATTGACACGGAACCGACCGATTTCCTTTGGCCAGATTGCAAAATTACACTCTTTCTCTTCAGTAAATTCTTTACGCTGCCTTTCATTCATCAATGCTTCAGCAAACGCTTTGGTATGTTCCCCACTTAACTTTTGTTGGGTGACCGGTGTCATTTTCCCATCTATTTTCATCGCTGGTGGAAAATCCGCAGAAATAAATAAATCTGAGGCTTTTTTATCCAACATGCCGCGTAATAAATTGTGCATGTAACTAATAGCTTGTTCGGTGGTCATTTTTATATTTTTTTTAGCGTTAATTGAATAAAAGTGTTTTTACGTTTTTTTAAATGCAAAGTTACATCCATGCTACCAGAAATTAATTAACTTAAATCTTTAAGAAATAACATTCATTTATTTTAAAAATATTTCATTTATCTGTAATTTTTGTATTTTTATCTTTATGTTTTATATTGTATATAAAGATAATAACAATAATAATAGTGATAAATTCTGTGTATAACTCTTTATTTTTATTTAAATTCAATAACTTGATTTATATATTGTTTTCTTGGTAAAACCATAATCTATTGTGGATAGTTTGTTGAGTAAATATCTCAATATCTAAATACACAACCTTGTTCTCATTTTATCCACAAGCTATCCTTAACTTTTATAAGCAATTTCTAGCTCTAAAATTTATTGCAAAACATGATTAAACAAGCTCGATATTGTTTTCTTTACACCAATTTTGTAATGCAATATCTGACGCATTTGCTTCAAAAGCAAACCATTTTTCCAATAAACCTACTGATTGCAGCAACTCTTTAAAGCGCCTGTAAGCACCTCGTTTACGGAATAGACTGGCTACAAAGTTGTACTCATGTGGAATTTCCTGATCTATGAACGAAAGCGCCAGACTTTGACCTAGCTGCAAATCATTTTTGTGTGGTACAGCAATATAACGATCAGAAGTTTCTAGATCAGCTGGAATTTCTTCTTCCAGATCCATCACATTCGATTTCCAGTAGATAATTCCAGTATCCATGCACATATATGCAAAATTTTGAGATGATGGCCCAGAACTTACAAATTCAAATGCATTACGTAATTCATCTAAGTTAATACTGTGCATAGAAGTCCAAAATTTTTAATAGGTTATTCAGGTATAGAAGTTACAAAAAAAGCCCATAACGGGCTTTTCTGTCGGTATTACCAATAGTTTTTCAAGTAAAACAAGCCTAAATATCCAGGTTGTTAGCACCTAATGCATTATTTTCAATAAACGCACGTCTTGGTTCCACATTGTCACCCATCAGTGTTGTAAAAATCTCGTCAGCAGCAATCGCATCATCAATTTGCACTCTTAATAAGCGACGTACTTTAGGATCCATAGTTGTTTCCCACAATTGTTCAGGGTTCATTTCACCCAGACCTTTGTAACGCTGAATATTCAGGGTGTTTTTAGCTTCACCTTGCAGCCAGTCCAAAGCTTGTTTAAATGTGGCAACTGTCTGTTCTTTTTCATTACGTTTAATCGTAGCGCCTGGACCAACTAAACCTTGCAGCATGGTAGAGGTTTTAAGAATTTGGCGATAATCACCACTGCTTAAAAATTCTGCATTAATGACGCAGCATTGCAGGTTGCCGTGCACATATTTATTGATTTCCAAACGGTAGGCATTGGTTTCTGCATCAAACGCTACAATCACTTCACTGCCTACAGCACCTAGAATCGGGCGTAGTTTTTCAGCAATTCGATTTGCATTAGCTTCATCAGACAGATTAATCTCACCGGCATCCTGAATCGCGCGCAATACACTTTCATCGTACAGCGATGAAATTCTGCGTATAACTGCTTCGGTCAGTACCACCTGCTTGGCAATTTCCGTGAGTGAATCACCACTTAAAATGCCTGCGCCGGTCTTGGTATCGAGCTCTGCACCCTTTAAAGCTGATTGCAGTAGGTAGATATCCAACTCTTGCTCATCTTTAAGGTAGCGCTCATCCCTGCCCTGTTTTACTTTATACAGCGGTGGCTGTGCAATGTAGATATGGCCACGCTCTACCAGCTCAGTCATTTGACGGTAGAAGAAGGTGAGTAGCAAGGTGCGGATATGCGCACCATCAACGTCCGCATCAGTCATGATGATAATGCGGTGGTAACGTAGTTTTTCAGCTTTAAAATCTTCTTTGCCGATACCGGTACCCAGAGCGGTAATTAAAGTAGCAATTTCTTGCGAGCCTAATAATTTATCAAAACGTGCTTTTTCAACGTTCAGAATTTTACCCTTGAGTGGCAGAATGGCTTGATTTTTACGATCACGGCCTTGTTTAGCAGAACCGCCCGCAGAGTCACCCTCGACCAGGTAAATTTCGCATAGTGCCGGATCTTTTTCCTGGCAATCGGCAAGCTTGCCTGGCAAGCCCATGGTATCCATTACGCCTTTACGGCGCGTAATGTCGCGTGCTTTACGTGCTGCTTCACGTGCGCGTGCTGCTTCTACCACTTTACCGCAGATGATTTTCGCATCGGCCGGGTTCTCTTGTAAGAACTCAGCCAGTTTTGCAGAAACGACTTCAGACACTACCGGCTGCACTTCAGAGGACACCAGTTTATCTTTAGTTTGTGATGAGAATTTTGGATCTGGCACTTTAACTGACAATACACAGGTAATACCTTCTCGCATGTCATCGCCAGTGGTTTCAACCTTGGCTTTTTTGGCGATTTCATTTTGTTCGATGTATTGATTCAAGGTACGTGTCATTGCAGTACGCAAACCAGTTAAGTGCGTGCCGCCATCGCGCTGCGGAATATTGTTAGTAAAACACTGCACGGTTTCTGTGTAAGAATCGTTCCACTGCATGGCAACTTCAATGGTCATGCCATCTTTTTCGCCCATCGCGTAGAATGTTTTAGGGTGCAGAACGGTTTTGGTACGGTTCATGTACTCCACAAAACCTTTTATACCGCCTGAATAGGCAAAGTTTTCGCTTTTGCCATTACGTTGATCGACTAACTCGATTTTTACGCCATTATTCAGGAAAGAAAGCTCACGGATTCGCTTGGCCAGAATCTCAAAATGATATTCGACCAAATTGAACGTTTCAGTAGATGCCAGGAAATGCACTTCGGTACCTTTTTTATCGGTAACGCCGGTTTCTACCAGCGGTGCGACTGCTTCACCGCGACGAAACTCCATTTGATGCACTTTACCATTACGATAAATTTTGAGTTTCAACCAGTCAGAGAGTGCATTTACTACAGAAACACCCACGCCATGCAAGCCGCCGGAAACTTTATAAGAGTTTTGGTCAAACTTGCCGCCGGCATGTAATTCCGTCATTACAATTTCAGCAGCTGAGCGTTTTACAGCTTTAATATCGTCATATTTAATATCAGTTGGAATACCGCGGCCGTTATCAGACACGCTGACTGAATTATCCGGATGGATGATGACTTTAATATCATCACAATGCCCGGCCAGTGCTTCATCAATCGCATTATCCAGCACCTCAAACACCATATGGTGTAAGCCGGAGCCATCAGATGTATCGCCGATATACATCCCCGGGCGCTTACGTACCGCATCCAGACCTTCGAGGATTTTGATACTTGATGAATCGTATTCAGGTGATATTACTTGTTTATCAGTCATGCCATTAAGTCTTTATAAAATTTGATTAAAATTCATGTTTCACGTGAAACATGGCCTTGCTTATATGCGCATTGGCATTACTACATATTTATAATCAGGATTAGTAGGAACAGTAATCAGGCAGCTGCTATTGGCATCTGCAAATGAAAATGTTACTTGGTCACTATTGGTGTTATTCAGTACATCGATCAGATAGGTCACATTAAAACCGATATCTAAGCTGTCGCTGTTATAATCGATTTCAAGTTCTTCTTCAGCTTCTTCCTGATCGCTATTGGTACTGATCAATTTTAGATTGTTATTGCTTAATACCATGCGAATACCGCGGTATTTCTCATTCGATAAAATTGAAGCACGTTGCATCGCCAATAAAACCGTTAAACGTTCTGCTGAAAATGTATTTTTATGCCCGCTTGGAATTACACGATTGTAATCAGGGAATTTTCCATCAATCACTTTGGAAATTAACTTGATATTGCCAAAGTTAAAATTCACCTGATTGCTGGAAATTTCAAGATTCACTTCTTCTTCACTGTCATCCAGCAACTTGATTAATTCAATCACTGTTTTTCTTGGCAGTATTATTTCTTGTTTTTCATAGTTTTGTTTTAACTCGGTAGAGGTAAAACTTAAACGGTGGCCATCAGTACCTACAATATTCAAGCGATTAGCAGTCACTTCCAGCAATAAACCATTCAGGTAATAGCGTATATCCTGTTGTGCCATTGCAAACTCAACCTGTTTCAGCAGGTCTTTTAATTGGCCTTGACCAACAGTGATTAAAGTCGCCTGACTGGTGGTTTTAGTCATGACCGGATAATCAGCAGCAGGCAATGTTTGCAGGTTAAAACGACTCTTACCCGCCCTAACCGTAATACGGCTATCGTTAGTAGCCATATTGATTTCTGAACTATCAGGCAAAGATCTGCAGATATCCAGCAACTTTTTAGCAGAAATCGTGGTTGAAAAATCACCGGCTGCAGCGCTATCGACAGATAAAGAAATCTGCATTTCCAGGTCAGTAGCAGTCAGATGAATTTTATTCTGTTTTGCCTCAAGTAATAGATTCGACAAAATAGGTAAGGTATGTCTTTTTTCTACAATACTGGTAACCGAAGTTAATGGTTTTAATAGCGTTTCACGGTTGATTTGGATATTCATCTTTATAACCTAAATAATATATATAAAATAATAACAATAATAATGCTAAAAATTTCTGTGTATAACTGCTTATTTTTATTTAAATACAGTAACTTAATTTAAATATTGTTTTCTTGGTAAAACCATAATCTGTTGTGGATAATTTGATGATTAAATTTTACTTTTTTAAAATACACAACCTTGTTCTCATTTTATCCACAAGCTATCCTTAACTTTTATTTTAAAATTCAAGTAATAAAACGCTAATTTTACCCTCTGATTACCTGAACTAAAAATCCAATATCTCTGGCTATTGTAGGGTCATTTTGCCGTAATTGATCAATTTCATCACAGGCATGCATTACAGTGGTATGGTGCCTGCCGCCAAAAGCCTCACCAATCTCTGGAAAGCTATGATTTGTGAGCTCGCGTGATAAAGCCATGGCAATCTGCCTCGGCCGTGCAAAATTACGTGTGCGTTTTTTGCTGTACATTTCCGCTACTTTAATTTTGTAATAGTCAGCAACAGTTTTTTGAATATTTTCCATGGTGACTTGTCTGCCGCGCACAGCAATCAAATCACGTAGCGCGTCTTTGGCCAGATGTACATCAATAGCATGACCGGTAAATTTAGCCATCGCAATAATACGGTTAAGCGCCCCTTCCAGTTCTCGAACGCTGGATCGAATCTGCTTCGCTATAAAAAAGGCTACATCTTCCGGCAGGTTTAAATTTACTGCTTCAGCTTTCTTGAGCAAAATGGCAACGCGCATTTCAAGTTCAGGCGGTTCTACGGCAACGGTTAAGCCCCAGCTAAAGCGTGTTCTTAAACGCTCGTCCACATCTGCGATTTCTTTAGGATAAGTATCACAGGTAATGACAATTTGTTTTTTAGCTTCAATCAGTGAGTTAAAAGCGTAAAAAAACTCTTCCTGGGTACGCGTTTTCTTGGCAAAAAACTGAATATCATCAATCAGCAGCAAATCTAAAGAATGATATTGGCGTTTGAATTCGTCAAACGCCTTATGTTCATAGGCTTTCACTACATCAGACACATAACGCTCTGCATGTAAGTAACGGATTTTTGCATCAGGTTTGTGTATTCTTAACTCATTACCTATGGCCTGCAACAAGTGGGTTTTACCTAAACCTACACCGCCATAGATAAACAAAGGGTTGTAAGCCATGCCAGGATTTTCGGCGACTTGTATCGCTGCTGCGCGGGCTAGCTGGTTAGCGCGGCCAGTGACATAGTTGCTGAAATTAAAACTTGGATTAAGACCGGAATCATCACTTTTTTTATGTGCGCTGGCTTTAGCTGTCATTTTACCGCTATTAGAATTCAGTGCCTTAGTGATATTCGCTTTGATGTTTTGCTGCAATTCTGATTTCAAAGCTTCTTCATCAGAAATATGTGTACTGTCGACTTTAGGTTCTGATTTCTTAGTGGCAGCAGAATTTGCAGTTTTTGCTTTGGCTTCACCAACAATGAATTCTATTTTTAAACTTGCAAGATCAAGTTCATGGGCAAATTGCTCTATTTTTTTAAGGAAGCGATCTTTTACCCATTGCATGACAAAACGATTGGGCGCACAAATGATCACTTTTTCGCCATCTATTTCGGCATAAAGTGGTTTGATCCAGGTATTAAATTGTTGCGCAGAAAGCTCGCTTTCAAAACGACTGATACAAGCAGGCCAAAAATTTTCCATCAGTTACGAATCACCCTTATGCATACCGGCGTGATGAGGTATGTTATATTTAAGTTGTTGTTTTTGTTTAACAAATAGTATTTTGTGATACTATTGTATTTTCAAATTTAGCGCCTCATTCTAGCTGTTTTAGTGAAACTTATCCACAGCCAATTGGATAATTCGCAAATATAAATTTTATAAGATTTATTAAGATTTATATTTGCGAATAATAAAGCGGCTAAATCTAAATAAACGTTGACAAAAGAGTGTGTTATCGGGTTTAATAACGCCCTTTATAGCATTTTGCTAGCCGGAGATTTACATGAAACGTACATACCAACCATCAAAAACACGTCGTGCACGTACGCATGGCTTCTTAGTTCGCATGAAAACTAAAGGCGGTCGTGCTGTGATTGCAGCTCGTCGTGCTAAAGGTCGTTCACGCTTAGGTCTTTAATAGTAAAGCTCCTTGGGAGCTTTATTTTTATATCACTGTGCTATCTTTAAAACATACTATTGATAACAGTGCCTACGCTTAGATTTACAAAAAAAGCTAAGCTGATTAAAACGGATGAATTTTCATCCGTTTTTAATTTCCGCAAACGTATTTCTGCAAAGTTTTTAGCGTTACACTATCAGCCTAATCAAATCGGACATGCTCGATTAGGATTGGTTGTGGGTAAAAAAGTTGCTAAGCGTGCTGTAGATAGAAATTATATGCGCAGAGTTCTGCGTGAGTTTTTTAGAATTCAGCAACATGAGATTAATCCTGTTGATTTAGTAATACGTGTACAGAAGAAATTTGAAAAAGAAGATTTTATTCAAATAAAACAAGAGTTTGATACGCTGCTTGCAAAAATTAATCAGCGTACACAAATGGGTCTGCAGTTAAGTTCATCTTTGCAGATGACTGACAAATTGCAGTAATAACAAGCGGTGATATAAATGATGGCACGCATACTGGTTTGGATTGTTAAAGCCTACCAATTGGTACTGAGTCCATTTTTTGGTCAGCAGTGCCGTTTTTACCCGACTTGTTCTCATTACGCAGTAGAAGCTATTCAAAAACATGGGGCTTTACTGGGTTCGTATTATACTGTTCGCCGACTGCTACGTTGTCACCCTTGGTGTGACGGTGGCCATGACCCTATTCCTTAAAGTAATTTTTAAAATTTGATAAAAGATCGCCAATAAAACATTATGGATACAAGACGTTTAGTTCTTTTTGTTATTTTTTCTATGTCTATTTTAATGCTTTGGGATGCATGGCAACGTCAAAATGCACCTGCTGAAGTTGTGGTTTCTCAGTCTGCTGCAGGCGCTGCTGTAACCAATCAAAATGTTGCACCAGCAGCTGGTGCTGCAACTTCGGCAGATTTACCAGTAAATGGTGACTACAAGTTACAAAGCGCGCAACGTATTCAAGTAACAACAGACCTGTTTAAAGCCGAAATTGAAACAACCGGTGGTGATCTGCGTAGATTGGAACTGTTGAAGCATCGCGCTTCAGATGATGATAAAGCTAACTTTGTGTTGTTGGATGACGCCGCTAAACCTATGCTTTATGTTGCACAAACCGGTTTAATCGGTGCAGATCTGCCTTCTCATAATGCTGTATTCACTAGTAGCGCAAACAGTTATCAAATGGCAGCAGGTCAGGATAAACTGGAAGTACGCTTAAGCTGGGCTAACGCTAATGGCGTCACTGTAGACAAGGTTTATACCTTCCATCGCGATCGTTACGACATTGACGTAAGCTATGAAATTAAAAACGGTACAGCTGCTGCAATAACACCTACGGTTTACTACCAAATTGTGCATGATAGCGAATCTAACCAGGGTTCAGCTTTAATGCCTACCTTTACTGGCGGTTCTTACTACACTGAAGGTACAAAATTCAAAAAACTTGCATTTAAAGACATGGAAGAGGAGCCGCTCAACATCAGCGCTAAAGATGGTTGGGTTGGGTTGCTGCAGCACTACTTTGTAAGTGCCTGGATTCCTAAAGATGGTCTGGAACGTAAGTTTTACACTGATAAGTTAAGCAGTAACATTTACCGCATTGGTAGCAAGAGTACATTAAGTACGATTGAGCCAGGTGCAAGTTTGACTGTGCCGGCCCGTTTATTCTCTGGTCCGCAGACTAAGCGTGATTTGCATGCAACAGCGCCAGGCCTTGAGTTCACGGTAGATTATGGTTGGTTGACGATTATTGCAGCGCCGTTATTCTGGCTGCTGGATAAAATTCACTCAGTTGTTCAAAACTGGGGCGTGGCAATTATCTTGCTGACTATTTTGATTAAAGCAGCTTTCTTCAAATTGTCAGCTTCAGGTTATCGCAGCATGGCGCAGATGCGTGAATTAGCGCCGCGCCTGCAGTCTATGAAAGAAAAATTTGGTGATGACCGCCAGAAGATGCAAATGGCTATGATGGATCTCTATAAAAAAGAGAAGATCAATCCGATGGGCGGCTGTTTCCCAATTCTGATTCAAGTGCCTGTTTTCATTGCGCTTTATTGGGTGTTGCTGGGTTCTGTAGAACTGCGCCATGCGCCGTTCTTTGGCTGGATCAAAGATCTTTCAGCGATTGACCCTTACTACATATTGCCGCTACTCATGGGCGCTACCATGCTGATCCAGACCAGGCTGAATCCTAAGCCAACTGACCCGATGCAGGCGAAAATCATGACCTGGATGCCGGTGATATTCAGTGTGTTCTTCTTCTTCTTCCCGGCTGGCTTGGTATTGTACTGGCTGGTGAATAACGTGTTATCTATTGCTCAGCAATGGTACGTAAACAAAATGATTCATGCTGAGACTTTGTTGAAAAAACAAGGTAATCACCATAAAAAGTCAGGTGACCACTAATCTAACAGATACCATTGCCGCTATTGCCACAGCTAGTGGCGCTGGCGGTATTGGTGTTGTTAGAGTTTCTGGCCCGTTAAGCAAGGCTATCGCAATCGCAGTGCTAGGACACTGCCCTGCCCCGCGGCATGCAGCATATCTCGATTTTAAGCAGGCAGATGGTGATCTGATTGATCGTGGCATTGCCATTTTCTACCCTAATCCTCATTCTTACACCGGTGAAGACGTGCTTGAACTACAGGCGCACGGTGGCACTGCCCTGATGCAGATTGTATTGGCACGCTGTATTGCTTTAGGTGCGCGTCAGGCAGAGCCTGGAGAGTTTACGCGCCGTGCTTATCTTAATGACAAAATGGACCTTGCACAGGCTGAGGCAGTTGCTGATGTCATTAATGCAGCTACAGTAGAGGCAGCCAAAAGTGCGGTGCGTTCTCTGTCCGGCGAGTTCTCGCAGCGTATCAATACCTTGCTACTTAAACTCACAGATCTGCGCATGTATGTCGAGGCCTGTCTGGATTTTCCAGAAGAGGAAATTGATTTCATCACACAAGGCCGTGTTGGCGAAAAGCTGGCTGCAATTATTGCAGAGTTATCTTCAGTATTTGCAAAAGCAAAACAAGGCAGTTTACTACGAGAAGGTATTAATGTCGTTTTGGTTGGTCAGCCCAATGTCGGAAAATCAAGTTTGATGAATCAGCTTGCAGGTGAAGAAATTGCGATTGTGACTTCAATTGCCGGAACCACACGTGACACTATCAAGAATGCAATTCAGATTAATGGTGTGCCATTGCACATTATTGACACTGCTGGCTTGCGTGAAACTGATGATGAAGTGGAAAAATTCGGCATTGCGCGAACTTGGCGAGCCACAGAAACGGCTAATATCGCATTATTATTGGTAGATGCAGCTCATGGTATTACCGAAACAGAAAAATCGATTTTAGATAGGTTGCCGCAAGAAATCGCCAAAATTTGGGTTCATAATAAAATTGATGTGACTCAGGAACCGGCTTTAGTCGAAGAAAAAAACCAAGCAACACATATTTACCTCTCTGCTAAAACCGGAGTTGGTGTTGATTTACTAAAAGCGCAATTATTAAAATTAGCTGGATATCAGAATAATTCTGAAGGTGTTTTTATGGCGCGCACCCGACATTTGCAAGCGCTGTACGCAGTAGATGCACATTTGCAGCTGGCAAGTACACAAATTGATTCGGCTGAGTTGGTGGCAGAAGAGTTGCGATTAGCGCAAGAAGCGCTCAGTACGATCACCGGAGAATTTACACCCGATGATTTACTGGGTGAAATATTCTCTAAATTTTGTATCGGTAAATAACTACAATTTTTAAGCGATACTTATTCGTAGTTACGTGCCAATAAAAATATCAACTTCAGATCTCCCCAGTATCGAATTAGGGACAGGCTTTGCATCCGTTCACATTTAGACGAGCGCAATGCGAACGGATTTTAATATCATCGTACCATAAGTAATGGCAGCCCGATAAATTAAGCTGTCGTATCTACCACCTGCGCGTCAGGCGCATTTTTCTTCACAGATTCAATACCATTATCGCGAGCAGCTTCACTTTCATATTGCTGGCTTTGGCCAATAATCTGATGGTTACCTGCTTTAAGTGTAAAGTACGGCTTGCCAGATTTTGACACTAGTCGCTCATAGCGACCATCTTCCGGCGCGTTTTTCTGGATAGAAGCAATGCCGTTTAAAGCGCTGGTTTTGGTTTCGTACATCTCGGATTGCAGAATAACCTGACCATTGCCTGCTAGTAAATTGAAATGAAATTGCCCATCTTTAGCTACTTTTAGTTCAAATTTCCCGGCCATAGTAGTGCTCCTTATTGTTTGTTTTTAAAAAATAGAGGTATACCAAAACTAACTATACCTCTATTTAAAGCTAATTGCCAATCGTAAGCAGGTTATAAATATTGGTATGTTTCCTATTGATAAGCACGGGTTTACCAGCTATCTGTAATGTTTCACGTGAAACATAAGCATCACGGTATTACTTTTGCTAATAATAAAGTGTATGCATACATTATGGGCCTTTCCCGGAACGAGATAAAAAACTCGCGCAAATGCCTTTTCTAAAGAATGGCAAGATGCATCTTAATAGTCATGCCAAACCCTTTATTGTCGGCATCTTTGAAATGTTGGTATCACCAATAAACGTGTAGACACCTTTGAACATTCTGTTAAAAAGCACGCTGGAAAATGGTTGCGTTGGCGCTGAAGCCGATGTAAAGAATGGTTATGTAGATTTATTTTGCCTGTTTGCAGAAGATACCACTATCTTTGAAAGATGCCAGCTTCAGGATTATATCGAAACCAATGCAAATGCAGATGTCAGTGATTCGGCACATCATCTTAGCAGTATGTTTTATGTAGTCAACACGACGCCGGGCAAGCGGCTAAAAATCTGGATGAAAGCTTGGCAGATTTTCCTTATGTAAATAACAAGCTGTTAGCAGAGCAATTACCACCAGCGCAGTTTGATAGAAAAATGCGCGATACATTGCTAGATTTGTGAGCGCAGGATTGGACTATAATCTCCACTGCTATCTTAGGTAGCCTGTTTTAAAGCAATATGATAGTGAAGCGCGACGTAATCTGGGAGCGCGCTACACGAGAGAAGGCAATATTCTAAGCATGCGGCTGCGGTAACTTTCTGGTTATTACTTACCGTGAACTTATATTGTTGGATATGGAGATATTAAGAGCCAATAGAGAATGCGGCCAGCAAGTGCTGGATGTGCAAACCCTAATTAATATTGGCGCAGGCCAGTTTTAAGGCATCAAGATTGAAGCGTTCCCGCGCAAATCGAATAAGTCGTGCTATGGCTCAGCGATCACCAGATGAACATGGAAATATCGGTAGAATTTGATGCTAATTTCGCACTTATTCCACTTAAAGACACGCCTCGTGCGTATGAGCAACGCCCTGCAAATGGATTGGGCAAGTGTATTGCCGCCAGACCGTTGTAGTGATGTGCTTGGTAATCCCGCAGCTTTTAGGTAAGAGTAATCTGTCAGCAGTACAAAAAACTGGCATGCAATTGGTGTGCGGCAATCCATATGAATTATCGCCTGAATTCCATGGTCACGAAGCTCCTCGCAATGGCAAGCAGATTAAGGCGGTCTAATCTCATTAGGGCAAGCGCATCAGGTACTGGATAGAGCTGTAGATGCAGCTTATGGTTGTAAAGATGTAAATGCCGATGCAGCGCGAGTAGTTTTTTGTTTGAGTGCTATCAGGCTATTACTAGTTTGCTGCCAGCAGTAAAAAAGTTAGGAAAGCTCGTAAGTCTTTAGAGAAGTAAAGTAATTCATATATCTAAGGTAGCCAACATCTTGCCCACTGATGTAAGTAATATTTTGCGTGTGTGTAGATAACTCCCCACCCTGCTCGGTAATGAAGAGTCATTCATAACCACGTCATTGCGACTGACGTAGTCGCGGGGCAATCCAGTCTAAAGGAAGGCAGACGAAATTTATTGCTTCGAAACAAAGTTTCTCGCAAATACAAGTCAGCATGCTTATGTTAGTTGCTAGCTTACTTTATAGCGCTTGTTTAATGAACTCAATGACGAGCAACATTGAAAAGAGACATAAAAAAAGCAGTGTTTCACGTGAAACACTGCTTTAATTTTTGTACCAACGCTTACAACTTCTAAATCATTAGATAATTCACATGGAATTATCTAAAAGATTTATTTTTTAGGTGTAGGCGTTTTTTCAGTTAACAAGTAAGCGATGTAGTTTGCTTTTTCAGCGGCAGTACAATCAGCACCGATCACTTCGTTGCAATGTTTAGTGAATTGTTCTTCAACTTTATCAACATCAGCAAAGCGTTTATGATTTACGTTAGGTGATAATGGTGCAATTTTTTTGCCAGTAACGATGTGCTTACCTTCGTTAGCCGGGTTTTGTGTATGGCATGATGCACATGCTGTTTCTTTGCCATTTGCACCTTTGATCTTGCGATTAAAGAACAATTTACCATCAACAGCTGATGGGCTGCCATATTCTGGGTTGGCAGTTTTAGCGAATGATTTATATTTTGTTTGTAGTTTAACTGCATTTTCTACATCAGCATTGGCTGAGAATGCAGCAAAGCCTAATAAGGCCGCCAAAACAATACTTAAGTTTTTCATTTATTTCTCCGTAGTGTGAATAAAGATACCAGCTTTAGTAAAACGTATTGAGTAGCTGGTAATTATAACCCCTATCAATTCTAAACCAATTTAACGCGCCGTATGCTTTATTGGAATACATTTTATGCGAATTTTGTTAAGAAAATGTTTCAGTGTTGTAATTGGCAGGTTGTTTCACGTGAAACACTCATTTAAAACATCGTTTTACATGACCTTACAGGCAGATTGCGTTAAACTTTCAAACTCTTGGTTTTATAGAATTTTTAGCGGTTAAAACATGAATTTTCCTGATATTTTTGATGTAATAGTAGTGGGCGGTGGTCATGCCGGTACTGAAGCCGCACTTGCGGCTGCCCGCATGGGCCTAAAGACCTTATTGCTTACGCACAACATCGAAACTCTGGGACAAATGTCCTGTAACCCTAGTATCGGCGGTATCGGTAAGGGTCATCTGGTAAAAGAGGTGGATGCACTTGGCGGCGCTATGGCAGCTGCAACGGATGAAGGCGGCATTCAGTTCCGTATTTTGAACTCCAGCAAGGGGCCTGCGGTAAGGGCGACCCGTGCACAAGCTGACCGTATTTTGTACAAGGCGGCTATACGTCGCATGCTTGAAAACCAGCCTAACCTGTGGCTGTTTCAGCAGGCGGTAGACGACATTATTCTGGATGGTGAGCGCGCGGCCGGCGTGGTGACGCAATTAGGCTTACGTTTCAGCTCAAAATCTGTGGTGCTTACAGCGGGTACTTTTTTAGGCGGTTTGGTGCATGTGGGTCTGAAGAACTACAGTGCAGGCCGTGCCGGTGATCCCCCTTCTATTTCGTTGGCAGCACGTCTGCGTGAAATCGGGTTGCCAGCGGGTCGTTTAAAAACAGGTACGCCGCCGCGCATTGATGGCCGTACCATTGATTATTCAGTAATGACTATGCAGCCCGGTGATGACCCAGTGCCGGTGTTTTCATTTTTAGGTAATGCGGCACAGCACCCTGCCCAGCTTCCGTGCTGGATTACGCATACGAATGCGCGTACGCATGACATTATCCGCAGTGGTTTGGATCGCTCACCAATGTATACCGGCGTGATTGAGGGCGTAGGCCCGCGTTACTGCCCAAGTGTAGAAGATAAAATTCATCGCTTTGCCGATAAAGAATCACATCAGATTTTTCTGGAGCCGGAAGGTTTAAATACGAACGAGGTGTATCCGAACGGTATTTCAACCAGCCTGCCATTTGATATTCAGCTGGCTTTGGTGCGCTCAGTAAAAGGTTTGGAAAATGCCCATATTCTGCGTCCAGGGTATGCAATTGAATATGATTACTATGATCCACGCGCTTTAAAAAGCACGCTGGAAACTAAAGCGATTCAAGGTCTGTTTTTTGCCGGTCAAATCAATGGCACTACCGGATATGAAGAAGCTGCTGCTCAGGGCTTGCTCGCCGGTGCCAATGCCGGTTTATATGCGCAAGGTAAAGACGGCTGGTGCCCTGCCCGCGATGAGGCTTATTTAGGGGTGCTGGTGGATGACTTGATTACGCGCGGTGTCAGTGAGCCGTACCGTATGTTTACTTCCAGGGCAGAATACAGGCTGCAACTCAGGGAAGACAATGCAGATATGCGTCTGACTGAAATCGGCCGTAAATTAGGTTTGGTGGATGATGTGCGCTGGGAAGCGTTCAGTCGCAAACTTGAGGCCGTGGCGCGCGAGCAGGAGCGTTTGAAGAAAACTTTTGTACAGCCGGCTAATTTAAGTGCCGAACTGATGCAATCTGTATTCGGCAAGCCGCTGGAGCATGAATATAGTTTGTTTGAATTACTGCGTCGCCCGGAAGTGAGCTACGAACAAGTACTGTCACTAGGTGAGCTGGGTTTAGGTGAAGTAGAGCCAGCCGTGCGTGAGCAGGTAGAGATCGCAGCAAAATACCAGGGCTACATTGATCGCCAGATTGATGAAGTTGCGCGTAGTCGCGGTCAGGAAAATACCAAATTACCGAATGATCTGGATTATCGTGAGATTCACGGATTGCCGATCGAAGCGCAGCAAAAACTGAATGCACATAAACCTGAAACCATAGGTCAGGCCAGCCGTATTTCCGGCATTACACCGGCAGCGATTTCATTATTGCTGGTGTATTTAAAACGTAAATCGCGCGCTAAAGCGGTCAACTTGGATGATGCAGGCGATGTAGGGAATGTAGCATGAGTGCGCCAGGTGTAAAAAATAGCCCAAAAAGTACCCCAAAACCCAGTCCGAAAACGAGTGCAGATAATAGTATGCCTGCCAACCTGAAGCAGGATGCGCTGCTGGAGTTGCGTACCAAATTGGAAGCAGGCTTACAGGAAATGGGTTTGCAAATCAGTGCCGAACAGCAGCAAAAGCTCTTGGATTATGTGGCGTTGATCTACAAATGGAATCAGGTGCATAACCTGACCGCCGTGCGCGAACCATTGGAGATGGTAACGCTGCATATTCTGGATAGCTTATCTGTATTGCCATACATTGATTGTAAGCGCTTACTTGATGTTGGCGCTGGTGCCGGCTTGCCAAGTATTCCATTGGCAATTTGCCTGCCAGAGTTGCAGGTGACGGCGATTGATGCCGTGCAGAAAAAAGTGAGCTTTATGCGTCAGGCAAAAGCGCAATTGGGCTTAACTAATTTCAATGTGATCCATGGCCGTATTGAAGATCAGCAAGTGCCAAGTAAAGACATGCCTGAGATGTTTGATGTGATTACTTCACGCGCATTTTCAGAAATTGGCTTGTTTGTAAAATTAACCAAACATCTGCTGGCAGATGATGGCAGGTGGCTGGCGATGAAAGGCACTATTCCGCAGCATGAGTTTGAAAAGAGCGGGTTGCAGCCGGTGGAGATAAAGGTATTAAAGGTAGCGGGACTTGATGCCGAGCGGCATTTGATTGTTTTGAAGTAAATGCTTTTGAAATAAGATTTTTTTAAGTGTGTTCTTAGTTAATCATCGTTTGTTACGTAATACTGAAAGTCATAGAAAAATAACATGAAAATATTAGCAATTACCAATCAAAAAGGCGGCGTGGGTAAAACGACTACGTGCGTCAATTTGGCAGCTAGCCTGGCTAGTCTGGGTAAACGAGTGCTGTTGATCGACTTGGATCCGCAAGGTAATGCCAGTACCGGCAGCGGTATTGATAAAGCACATTTGAAGTCAAGTATTTACCATGTGCTGATAGGCGAAAAAACGCTGCAAGAAGTGGTGGTTAAGAGTGACAAAGGCGGTTTTGATATCGCGCCTTCTAACCGTGAGCTCGCAGGTGCGGAAGTTGAGCTGGTTAATGAGCTGGCGCGCGAGAATCGTTTAAAGACTGCCATTGCAAAAGTAAACGGCGATTATGATTTCGTATTGCTGGATTGCCCCCCTGCCCTCAACCTGGTGACTGTAAATGCACTTACGGCCGCTAGTGCAGTGATGATTCCGATGCAGTGTGAGTATTATGCGTTAGAGGGTTTGTCAGATCTGGTGAACACTATTAAGAAGGTGCGCGCACATTTAAACCCGACATTAGAGATTGAAGGTCTGCTGCGCACCTTGTTTGATAACCGTAACATGCTGGCACAGCAGGTATCGGCGCAATTAATCAGCCATTTTGGCGATAAAGTCTATACGACGGTCATTCCACGTAATATTCGATTAGCTGAAGCGCCAAGCTACGGTGTGCCGGTGCTTGTTTATGATAAGAGTTCTAAAGGCGCAGTGGCTTATATGGAGTTAGCGCAGGAAATTACCCATAAAGAAAATATACGCAAAGAGAAAAAACATGGCTAAGTTAAAAGGTTTAGGGCGTGGATTAGACGCCCTGCTCGCTGGGGATATGGGTAGTGTGGGGGAAGCTGATTCATTGCTGATGCTGAAAGTTGAGCAATTACAGCCCGGTAAATATCAGCCGCGCAGCTATATGGATGAGGCCGCTTTGCAGACTTTGGCTGACTCTATCAAAGCACAAGGCATTATGCAGCCAATACTTGTGCGCCAGCTGGCTGACGAACAGTATGAGATTATTGCCGGTGAACGCCGCTGGCGTGCAAGTCAGCGTGCCGGTTTAAAAGAAGTGCCGGTGCTGGTGCGCGAAATTGCCGATGAAGCTGCGCTCGCGATGGCGCTGATCGAGAACATACAACGTGAAAACCTGAATCCGCTGGAAGAAGCGCAAGGTATCAAGCGCTTGATTGACGAATTTGACATGACGCATGAAAAAGCGGCTTCAGCAGTCGGCCGTTCACGTGTTGCTGTTTCAAATATGTTGCGTTTGCTAACGCTCACGGCACATGTGCAGGATATGCTGATGCATGGCAAGCTCGATATGGGGCATGCGCGCGCACTGGTCGGTTTGGATGGCGCACAGCAAGTGCTGATGGCTGAGCAGATTGTTTATAACGGCTTATCAGTACGCGAGGCTGAAAGCTTGGTTAAAAAACATCATGGTGAACATGAAAAGCCAGCTGCCGGAACTGGACAAGCAGATACTAAGAAGGTGAATGTCAGCCAAGACGTTTTGCGTCTGCAGGAAAGCTTAAGCGATAAATTGGGTGCGGCAGTGGTTATTAAGGCTGGCGCAAACGGTACGGGATCATTGAAAATCAATTACGCCAGCCTGGATCAGCTGGATGAAATTATTGCCAAAATATCGCGATAACCGTTTGTCGGGCAAGTTTTAAAAATTAGTTAGTAAGTTGTAAATTTAACACCAGGCGGGTATTTTTACGCTAAGTGTTTAATTTACTTAACTTAACCCTTGACTAAAAAGTGCTAATAATTCAAAATCGCGGTCTTTGCTGTCTTAGACTGAATATTTAAGGCAAAAGATTAAGATAGTCTGCTAGCAAGTCTGTAACTGAACGCAAAAGCAACAATTCACGCGTTTGTAAATAAAGTAGTGTTTAATTTAACTGGGTTTAAGCCATTGTCAGCATCAAATACAACAGATGTTTTTAGTAAAATGCTTAAAATCCAGGTGATTGCTACAGCAGCAGTGGCTGTAATCGCGCTAGTTTTGTCAGGTTTGTATGCTGGTTTATCAGCAGCTTTAGGCGGTGCAAGTGTAATCATTGGTGCTTATGCTGCCTCAATGATTGCCAGGCGCAGCAAAAATAAAAATGACCCTTCTGCTATTTTGATTAATTTACTCAAGGCAGAAGCAGTAAAGATTCTGGTGATAATCGTAGTTTTACTTATCATCTTTGTGGTTTTTAAGCAGTTGGTGCCATTCGCACTGATTGCAGGTTTGGCGGCTGCTGCCTTGTTTTCCGGTGCAGCCCTCAGTAAGTTAAACGTGTAATTTAAACAACCGTTTTTAGAAAATATTGGATTATGGCTACAGAACACGCAGATAACGCACAACACGCTGAACACGCTCTTACCCCATCAGGTTATATCGAGCACCATTTAAGTTTTAATGCGCAACCTCTCAACGAAAGTGCCGGATTCTGGACTTTGCACGTTGATACTTTTGTGATGTCAGTGGCTTTGGGTTTGTTAGTGATGGGTTTTGTGTGGTTGATCGCACGTAAAGCGACTGCCGGTGTGCCTAGCCGCGGCCAGGCATTTGTTGAGCTGGTATTTGGTTTTGTTGATGATCAAGTCAAGAATATTTTCCACGGTAATCGTCATAGCTTCATTGCCCCAACCGCTTTAACCGTGTTCTTGTGGGTGTTTGCCATGAACTCCATGGACTTTTTGCCGGTTGACTGGGTTGCAGGTATTGTTTCATTCTTTGGTGGCCCTGACGCTAAATGGCGTGCAGTACCAACTTCAGACATCAACACTACATTTGCGTTAGCATTATCTGTGTGGATTTTGATGATCTTCTTTGCAATCAAGGTTAAAGGCCTCGGTGGCTTCATTCATGAGCTTTTCTGTGCACCATTCGGTTCAAAAATCTGGGTATGGCCAGCTAACTTCCTGTTCAATCTGATTGAATACGTTTCGAAACCACTTTCACACTCATTGCGTCTGTTCGGTAACATGTACGCTGGTGAGGTGATCTTCCTGTTGTTGGGTCTGTGGGCCGCTACGGGCGTAACGGGTACGATTGCAGGTGCGATTCTGGGTGCTGGCTGGTCAATCTTCCACATTTTGATCGTGGCATTGCAAGCGTTTATTTTCATGATGCTGACAGTGGTTTACTTAGCGATGGCGCATGAGTCACATTAAAATATTTAGTTTTTAAGCAGTACAGTTTTTGTAATTCAGTAGTTTATTTTTAGTTGTAGTTTGATTGTAAGTTTAATTTTTTGAGAGGGTAATAACATGGATGCATTAGCATTGATTCAAGCCTACACAGGCGTTGGTATTGGTTTAATTATTGGTTTGGGCGCTGCTGGTGCTTGTATCGGTATCGGTATTATGTGTGCTAGCTTCCTGGAAGGCGCTGCTCGCCAACCAGAAATGATCCCAGCTTTGCAAGGTAAAGTATTCTTGCTGTTAGGTTTGATTGACGCGTCATTCATTATCGGTGTTGGTCTTGCAATGATGTTTGCATTTGCTAACCCATTATTGAGCGTAATTGCTAAGTAATTAAGCAAAACTAAGCCAACTAGTCATTAAACGCAGGTTTAATGACTAGTGCTTTTATGATTAACAATATGGATCAAAAATGAACATTAACTTTACACTTATCGCACAAGCTATCGCATTTGCTGTGTTGATTTGGTTCACAGTGAAATTCGTTTGGCCGCCGCTGTTAAAAGCGATTGAAGCGCGCCAAAAAGAAATTGCTGATGGTTTGGCTGCAGCAGCAGACGGCAGAAGTGCTTTGGAAGTAGCTGCTAAAAAATCAGAAGTGACATTGACTGAGGCTAAACAAAAGGCGAGCGAAATTATTGCGCAAGCTGAAAAACGCGGCACACAAATCATCGAAGAAGCTAAAGGTAATGCCAAAGTTGAAGGTGATCGTATTATCGCTGGCGCTAAAGCTGAAATTGACCAAGAAGTTAACCGTGCGAAAGAAGGTTTGCGTGCGCAAGTTTCTACATTGGCAATTGCAGGTGCTGAAAAAATATTGCGTAAAGAAATTGACGCAAAAGCACATAGCGAATTGTTAGCTAAACTTGCGGCAGAACTTTAAGGCCTAGTGAAAAAGGCAAGAGATAAAGGAAAATCACATGGCTGAAATATCAACCATCGCAAGACCTTATGCTGTAGCAGCCTATAAATTAGGCCGCGAGCAAAATGCACTCAGCAAATGGTCTGAGATGTTGGGTTTTGCTGCTGCAGTTGCAGAGAATGAGCAAATCAAGGCTTATATTCAAGATCCGAAAGTAGTGAGCAGCGATCTGCAAGCAACGTTCTTGAAAGTGTGTGGCGATAATCTTAACGAAAACGGACAAAATCTTGTCAAAGTTTTGGTTGAGTATGGTCGTTTATCCATTTTGCCTGAAATTTTTAGCGCATTTGAAGCATTGAAAGCGCAAGACGAAGGTACCTTAGATGCGCAAATTATTGCAGCAACTAAAATCAGCGCGGCAGAAACCAAAGACTTGGTAAAACGCCTGGAAGCAAAATTCGGCAAGAAAATTGAAGCCAGTGTTTCTGTAGACCCAGAAATTATCGGTGGCATCAAGATTATTGTTGGCGATACCGTAATAGACGCATCCGTCAAAGGCCAGTTACAAAATTTAGCCTATTCGCTTACAGCATAAGGCACAGGAGACAAAGTAATGCAGTTATCTACATCAGAAATCAGTGAACTGATTAAAAGCAGATTAGAAAATTTTTCGACCAGTGCTGAAGCGCGTACCCAAGGTACAGTAATTTCAGTAACTGACGGTATCGTTCGTATTCACGGTCTTTCAAACGTGATGTCAGGCGAGATGATCGAATTCCCGGGTAATACATTCGGTTTGGCACTTAACCTTGAGCGTGACTCAGTAGGTGCAGTGGTATTGGGTGACTACGAACACATTACAGAAGGCGACGTATGTAAATGTACCGGCCGTATTCTGGAAGTGCCAGTTGGCCCAGAACTGATTGGTCGCGTTGTTAACGCATTGGGTCAGCCTATTGATGGCAAAGGTCCAGTTAACGCTAAAATGACTGACAAAATTGAAAAAGTTGCTCCTGGCGTTATTGCACGTAAATCAGTTTCACAACCAGTACAAACCGGTTTGAAATCAGTAGACTCTATGGTTCCAGTTGGCCGTGGCCAACGTGAATTGATCATTGGTGACCGTCAAACAGGTAAAACAGCGGTTGCAGTTGATGCGATCATCAACCAAAAAGGTCAAAACATGACCTGTATCTACGTAGCGATCGGCCAAAAGGCTTCAACGATTGCTAACGTGGTACGTAAACTTGAAGAAAACGGCGCAATGGCTTACACCATTGTTGTTGCAGCAGCAGCTTCTGACTCAGCAGCATTGCAATATCTGGCACCATACGCTGGTTGTACTATGGGTGAATACTTCCGTGACCGCGGTGAAGATGCATTGATCGTTTATGATGATTTGACTAAACAAGCGATTGCTTACCGTCAAATTTCATTACTGTTACGTCGTCCACCAGGCCGTGAAGCTTACCCAGGTGACGTGTTCTACATTCACTCACGTTTGTTAGAGCGTGCTGCTCGTGTAAATGAAGACTATGTAGAAAAATTCACTAACGGTGCCGTTAAAGGTAAAACAGGTTCATTGACTGCATTGCCAGTGATTGAAACAGCTGCCGGTGACGTTTCTGCATTCGTTCCAACTAACGTGATTTCTATTACTGATGGTCAGATCTTCCTGGAAACTGACTTGTTCAACGCCGGTATCCGTCCTGCGATCAACGCTGGTATTTCAGTGTCTCGCGTAGGTGGTGCAGCGCAAACTAAAGTGATCAAGAAATTGGGCGGCGGTGTACGTCTGGCTTTAGCGCAATACCGTGAATTGGCTGCATTCGCGCAGTTCGCATCTGACTTGGATGAAGCAACACGTAAACAATTGGACCGCGGTCGTATGTTTACCGAGTTGATGAAGCAAGCACAATATGCACCTTTAAGCGTATCAAACATGGCGATTACCTTGTTTGCAGCTAACAAAGGTTACTTTGATGATGTAGCAACTAACAAAGTATTGGCATTTGAAGGCAAATTGCACGGCTTTATCGCTTCTAAATACAAAGCATTAGCTGACGCGATTGAAACAAGCAAAGATTTGAACGCTGAAAATGAAAAAGCGCTTGATGCTGCAATTCAAGACTTCAAAGCGACAACTGCTTACTAATATCTAACTATTAGGACTATGCTTTTTTAGGAAAATATATGGCTGGTAGTAAAGAAATTAGAACCAAGATCAAGAGTGTAGAAAATACACGCAAGATCACTAAAGCGATGGAAATGGTGGCTGCTTCTAAAATGCGTAAAGCGCAGGATAGAATGCGTGCATCACGTCCATACGCTGAAAAAATTCGCAATGTTGCAGCGCACCTTTCACTTGCGCATTCAGAATACAAGCACCCATTCTTAACGAAGCGTGATGATGTTAAAAATATCGGCATTATCATCGTTAGCTCAGACAAGGGTCTGTGCGGTGGCTTGAATACCAATGTATTGCGTTTAACTGTTAACCAGATGAAAACCTGGGAAGCAGAAGGCAAGAAATTGACTGTAAGCGCAATTGGTAACAAAGGCTACGCTTTCATGAATCGTGTTGGTGCCAATGTGAAATCACACATTATCGGTTTAGGTGATGTGCCGCATATGGAAACACTGATCGGTACCATCAAGGTGATGCTGGATGCTTATACAGCCGGTGAAATCGACCAGTTGCACATCTGCTACACACGCTTTATTAACACCATGAAGCAAGAGCCAGTGATTGAGCAATTACTGCCATTGACAGCGGAGCGTCTGGGTACACACCCTACTGCTGAAAAAACTGAAGAGTTAAGTGCAAGTGCAGTAGTTAAAAGCGCACTTGAGATCGGTGCAGCTAAAGGCCATTGGGATTATATTTATGAGCCTGAAGCACAGCCGGTGATTGATCAGTTAATGGTACGTTACATCGAATCATTGGTTTATAACGCAGTGTCAGAGAACATGGCATCTGAACAATCATCACGTATGGTTGCGATGAAATCAGCGTCGGACAACGCGAAAAACGTGATCGGTGAATTGAAACTGGTTTACAACAAAGCGCGTCAAGCAGCCATTACCAAAGAGATCTCAGAGATTGTCGGCGGTGCGGCAGCGGTTGCTTAAGCAAACAAAGAATTTAATTAAAGTAATATCTGACTAACAGTACGTTTGAGTCGAGGAAAAAAGATGAGTACAGCAAATATTGGTAAAGTAGTGCAATGTATTGGCGCGGTGGTTGACGTTGAGTTCCCA